>Ga0134128_10004226_pt1 | contig 17609 bp, 35 predicted proteins | sample KB31754_FD_96462 | JGI IMG/M metagenome (GOLD analysis project Ga0134128, IMG submission 96462) | Terrestrial soil microbial communities with excess Nitrogen fertilizer from Kellogg Biological Station, Michigan, USA - KB3-175-4 | ecosystem: Environmental > Terrestrial > Soil > Unclassified ... | reverse complement strand
CGTGCCCGATCTGCCGGAAGGAGGTTCCCGTCAAAGGTGACGGTACCCTTCGGCAACACCGTAAGGTGACGGTCTACCCCGGCAAACGGGTGATCGACCGCTGCCAGGGCTCGGGAGTCCCGCCGTTGGGTCCCTGGCTGTCACACAAACCACACACCAAAGTCCCCCGTTGAACTCCACCGATGAGAGACGCCGCTACTGCGCCGAACAGGACAAGTCCGGCATCTGGTGGGGCGTCTTCGACAACTGGACCGAACGGTTCATCGACCATCGGCGCTGGCTCTCCCGCTTTCACCCAGGGGTGGAGGCTTCGCGCCTAAATCACAAGGTGCCCGCGCCCGAGGCGGGGTCTATGTCGACCTCTGACGGGCTCGGCCGCTAAACAACACCATAAGGAGCAGTGACGATGTCACTAACCGACGCACCGAAACAAGTCAACATCACCGACATCTACCCCGAAGGCACCCCGTTCGTGGTCACCCAGGCGTGGATCGAGGGGGTCGTCAAAACTCAGTACGGCGACCGCACCATGGCCAAGGTCATGGTCGAGCCGATCGGCGCCGCCGCGGGCCAGGCGGCCGAGTACTCCGTCTGGGGCTCGCTCTGCGAACAGGTCCAGTCGGTCGACCCGGCCGAACTGCCGATGACGGTCACGATCAGGAAAGACGGCAAGCGCTACCTGTTCACCGACGTCGACCAGGCGACCCTCCAGGCCTACCAGCAGGCCGCCCAGGCGCCCGCGGCGCCGTCCGCCGACGAAGCGGCCCTGGGGGTCACCCCGCAGGCCCAGGACGTCAGCGCGGTCGACCCGACCCAGGAACAGATCGCCGGGACCCCGCCGCCGGTCCCGCCGACGCCCGCGGCGCCGGTGACGCCGGCCACGCCCCCGATCAACGGAGGCACCGCTCAGGCCTGATCCGCCACCCGGCCAGGTGCCGGGTCGACTCGCCGCCGCGGAAAGCACACCGTTGGGAGGGGGCGAGTCGGCCAGGCACCAGCCTCGAGGCAAAGGAAAACCCGCCGACATGGAGAACAACACCCCGATGCTCGCCAAAGCTCAGAAGTCGACCGTGTCGGCGGGTCTGACCATCACTGTACCCGATCTCGAGGCGCCTAGGCGCAGCTTCCCCGTCTGCGGGCTCTGCCACGCCCCCTACGTCGGGTTCGGGCACGTCTGCCCCAACTGCCTGGCGCCGCGCCCGCCCGTCGTCCTCCAGGCGGCCGCCTGATGGCCGTCCGGCGCTCCAAGCCGCTGAAGGGCTACAAGCGCCTCCCCGGCTCCAAGCACCACTACGAAACGCCTCGCGGCAAGATCATCACCGAGTACGAGTACCGCTCGAGGAAGGCCCGCCGCGCCGGGTTCAAGAACTACACCCAGCAGCGTCGCGTCCGTGAGCGCCCCGCCTTCATGAAGCTCCGCTTCGACGCCCTCTCCCACAACCCCGATGCCGATGTCGGCGCCGGAGGAGAGCTCGAGCGCGTGATCGTCGACTTCCTGCGCCACCGCGAAGAGTCCGGCGCCTCCCAGGAGGGGCCGGTGGCCGGCTACATGGCCTTCCCCGGCCCGAACGGCTGGCCCGCGGCTCCCGGCACCGGGGGGATGCTCGGCGATCCCGGCGAGCGCTTCGCCGAGCTGCTCGAGGCGCTCGGCCTGCCCGACTGGTGGAAGTTCCGCTACTGGTACTCGGAGGTGCAGATCGGATGACGCTCGAGGAACGGCGCCGCCGCAACCGGGTCAACGTCGCCCGCATGAGGATCGACCCGCCGCGGAAGGTCCCCGGCTCGCTCGGCTCTCACGGGATGACCGGGGCGGAGGTGCTTCACCTGTGGAAGGTCGGGCCGAAGATCACGGAGGGTCGCGGCGCCAACGAGGTCGACGGCGCCGCCGCCTACCGGCGCTTTCGGATCGGGGTCGATCATGGCTAGCGGCAGCTCGAGCCCCAACCCCCGTGGCGGTCGCTGGGTTCCCGGCTCGACCATCCTCTGCGACCGCTGCCCGCGGCCGGCGGAATGGCGCTTCGAACGAGCCCGCCCGGTGATCGGCGCCGACGTCGAGCGCTCCACCCACACCTACGGCTGCGGCATCCACTGGTCGCTCGCCCAGGCGGAGGCGAAGGGATGAGCCGGCCGGTCCGCCGCGGCCTCATCTACGCGCTCTGCGACCGCCACGGCGAGCCCTACTACGTCGGCCGCACCACCCGCACCGCGGGCAAGCGGCTCGGCGAGCATCGCCGGGAGGCGACCCGCCGCGGCCGGACCTCGCCGTGCCATCTGCGCACCCTCGAGCTGGTCGAAGCCGGCCAAGGTCCCGCGATCTGGGTCCTCGAGCATTCGATCCCCCTGGCCAAGGTCATGGCCAAGGAGAGGTGGTGGATCGCCTACGCCCAGGGCGCCGGGTGGCAGCTGCGCAACTACACGGGCGGCGGCGGCTCGATGCTGGTCGCCGACTGGCCCGAACGCAAGGCGCAGATGCGGAACGCCGCGGCTCAACCCCGCGACGAGTTCCGTCGCTTCCTCCCCTACGGGGCGCCGGAGGCGGTCGAGCCGAGCGGACAGGTCTACTCGGTACTGGGTAGTGGGGAGCTGCCGTTTTGAAGGCCGAGATCCCCTTCCTCGCGGTCGACGGGGAGGCCTGCGAAGACGACTACGTGCTGCTCCACCGCTCGGGCTCGCACCCGGTCACCGACCTTCGCCCCGGCGGCCTCCACACCGTCGCCTGCCTCGAGTTCCTCCTACAGGCGCCGAAGCCGTCGATCCAAGTCTGCTTCGGGCTCGGCTATGACGTCAACAACTGGTTGCGGGACCTCCCCAAAGCCACCCTCGCCCGCCTCTGGGAGACGCAGCAGTGCCACTGGCGCGACTACCGGATCGAGTGGGTCCCGAAGTGCTGGTTCATCGTCTCCCACATCAGCGGGCGGACGGCGAAAGTCTATGAGGTGTTCGGCTTCTTCCAATCCTCCTTCGTCAAGGCGCTCGAGGCCTGGGGGATCGGGGCGCCGGAGGAAATCCGCCGGATGAAGGGCGAGCGGGGGAGCTTCCGCCGCGCCGACATAGAGGCGGTGACCCGCTATTGCATGGGCGAGTGCAACTACCTGGTCGAGCTGATGGGGGCGCTCCGCTCGGCGTGTGGGGAAGCGGGGTTCGTCCCCTCGAGCTGGCACGGCGCCGGCGCCGCCGCGGCGGCCCTGCTGAAAGCGCACGACGTCGCCTCCTTCCATCGCCACGATCTCGAACTGTGCTCCGAGCACGTCGCCGAAGACGTCGTGCAGGGGGCCTACTTCGGCGGGCGGGTCGAGCTGCTCCACCAGGGCGTCCACCATCACGTGGTCGCCGCCGATCTCAAGTCGGCCTACCCCGCGGCGATGACCGAGCTTCCCTCCCTCCACGGCGCCCGCCTGGTCCGACGCCCGACCTTCGACCCCGACCGGTTCGGCGTCTGGAAGGTGAGCTGGGAGTGTCCGAAGGGGACGACGATCGCGCCGTTCCCCGTCCGCGTCAACCAGTCGATCTTCTACCCGCTGGCGGGCGAGGGGACCTACCACACGGTGGAGGTGGCGGCGGCGCTCGAGGCGGGCTACCCGGTCGACGTGCATTGGGGCTGGGTGCTCGAGGGGCCACACATGAAGGTCCGCCCCTTCGAGTGGATACCCAAGGTCTTCGCCAAGCGGGCGCAGTTCAAGTCCGAAGGGCGGGCGGCCGAGAAGGCGATCAAGCTTGCCCTGAATTCCTGCTACGGCAAGCTGGCCCAGGGGCCGTCGAAGTTCGTCCCGACCCCTCAGTTCCAGTCCTACCTGTGGGCCGGCTACATCACGGCGGCGACCAGGGCGCGGGTGTTGACCGCGGCGGTCGGTGCCGACGACCCGATCATGATCGCCACCGATGGGATCTTCGCCAAGGGGTTCGACGGGCTCGGTGAGGAGGGAGGGCTCGGCACCTGGGAGCAGGAGGACGTCGACAAGCTGTTCGCCGCCCAGGCGGGGGTCTACCAGTCGACCAAGGGCGGCAAGGTCCACTCCAAGTCGCGGGGGTTCTTCGCGTCGGAGATCGACTACGGCGAGCTTGAGGAAGGGTGGGAGCGGGAGGGGCCGGACCACGTCCACCACTATCAGTCGACCCGCTTTCATGGGCTCGGCGCCAGCCTCACCCGCAAGGAGTTCGGGGTCTGGCGGGAATGGCGGACGGAGCCGCGGTCGATCGTGCTGTGGCCGGAGCGGAAGATCTATGGGGAGGGCGGGAAGCTGTTACCTTTTCCCGGCAAGTTGACGAGCGAGCCCTACAGGCCTAAGATCACGTTGGTGGAGGCCAAAGCACTAGAGTCGATGGAAGGACTGGACCAGCCGATGGTGATCGAGATATGAGCCCGATGTACGACGACCCGATCCGCGAACGCGAGCAGGCCGCGGTCGAGCAGCGAGAGCAGCTACGGGTCTCGATGCTGCTGGGGTTCGTCGGGGGCACCTTGTACGGCTTCCTCTGGGCCACCCTCCGTAGGGGGCGGCGTCGATGACCTCCTGGTCGTGGCCCTGGCGCTTCATCGTCTTCTGCGCGGTGTTCACCGCCGCGGTGCTGAACGTCCGCCTGGTCTACTGGCTGGCCGACCTTCCCGTCTGGGTGGTGATCGCCGTCCCGGTCCTGGGGGTGGCGGCCTTCTTCGGTTGGGTGCTCGCGGCCATCGCGGGCCTGGCAGATCGTAGGATGGGGATCAAGTGAGCAAGCTCGGCACCACGCCCCCCGTCCGCGCCCTCCCCCACCCTGGCGAACCCTTCGTCGTCTACGCGATCTGGGCCGAGCCGGGGGAGGCGGGCTACGGTGGCGACATGCTGCAGTATGGCGGGGCGCTCCGGTTCTCCGCCGCCAACCTCCCCGGCGCCGCGCTCGGCGAGTTCGCCGTCTCCGGCGCCCTCGCCGTCCCCCTCGCCCAGGTCCGTCCCGACGAGCTGCCGATCGCACTCTCCCTCCGCCTCGCCACGGTCGAAGGTCGGGAAGGTCCGATCGGCGAGTGGCGCTTCGACTACCTGGGTTCGCGAGAGTCCTTCGGGCAGATCTGGCAGATCCCCACCGACGTTCAACCGGTGGCGCCCACTCCGCTTACGCTTGAGCAGTTGAACCAGGGCGCGGAGGACATGGTCCGCGAATCGCTCGGCCTGCCGCCGGAGGTGCCGATCCCGACGCCGGAGGGGCAGTTGCCGCCGGAGGAGCGCAGCGAGGAGCCCTACCGTTTCGACCCTACCCGCCACATGGATCTGTCGATGGCGGAAGCCGCCCCGGCGCTGCCGCCGCCGGCGCCGCCGGGACCCGAGCCCGCACCCGGCGCCGCGGTGTACGCGGGACCGGCGCTGGTGCCGACCCAGGACAAGCAACACGGGGCGTTCGGGGACGCCTCGATTCCCTTCGCCCACTGATGACCGTCGCGGAGCTGATCGACCTGTTGAAGCACGTAGATCCCGATCGTGTGGTCTACCTCGAGTGTGACGGCGGCACCTCCCTGCTGATCAAGACGAGTGAATATCCGTCGCACCCCGCCGAGATCTTCCTGTCGGATGAGCGATGAGTGACACCTACGCCGCCCCCGCGGTCCTCGCCGCCGAGCAGTACCGCCGCGCCGCCGAGCTGGCGGCGAAGGCGAAGACGGACTTGATCGCCGCGGCCAAGCGTGAACGGTCGATGGTGAAGCTGCGAGGCCTCGCCGAGACGGCGGGTGTCGATGAAAACACCCTAAGAGCATGGATCAGGAGGAGTGACACCGATGGCAAATAACAGTGGTGTGTCCGCGGAGGACTTCGCCAAACTGCAGCAGATCGCCGAGCAGGCCAACAAGACGGCCGAAGAAGCCAAGACGGCGGCGGAGGCCCGCGTCGAAGTCAAAGAGACGGTGAAAGAGGAGGGCGAGGCGCAGGGGCTCAAAGTCGATGAGCAGACGGCCGAGCTGCTCGCCAACGCCGTCGTCTCCCAGCTCGAGGCCCGCGGGGCCTTCGGCCAGGCGCCCGCCGAGCCCGCCGCCCCGGCGGAGCCCGCGGTCCCCGGCGAGCCGGCGGCGCCCGCCGCCCCCGCCGAGCCCGCCGCGCCCGCGGCGCCGGCGGCACCCGACCCGACCGGCATGGGCGATGAGCAGAAGCCTGCCCGCAAATCGCTTGCGGAGAGGTTCCAAGGGAAATGAGCTCCGCGGCGAAAGAGGGGGTCATCCCCGACCCTGGGGGCGGCGGCGAGCTGGCGGAGGATGCCCGCCCGCGCAGCGCCCCGAAGGGTTCCTGGGCGACCCTCTCCGACGCCGAGAAAGAGGAGCGCCGCGAGAAGATCAAGGCGGGCCAGCAGAAGGCACGGGAAGCCAAGGAAGGAAAACGCGGCGGCGACTCGAAACCCAAAGCGAAGCCGACCCGCACCCCGCCCGCCGACACCAAGGCGGCCGACCTCGCCGCGATCCGCGAGCTGCTCGGCGGCGTCTTCTCGGCGCCGTCGATGGTCGGGGCGATGCGCGGGGATGCCTGGCTGACGTCCCACTTCATGACCCGCGGGCCGCAGCTCGCCGACGCGATCGTGGCGGAAGCCGCCCGCAACGATGCCTTCCGCGCCTACCTGGTGCGGATCGCCAAGGCCGCCCAGGGCGCCTCCCTGATCGGCGCGGTGGCCATGTACGTGCTGCCGCCGTTGATGCACTTCGGGATCGCCCCCGGCGCCGAGATCCTCGGGGTCCCGGTGGTCGAGCCGCCGCTTGCCCCCGACGCCCAGGCGGCCAGGCAACCGGTGCCGGGTCAGACGCCGCAGTTCGTCGCCCCCGAGCGCGGGCCGGCCCAGGTGGTGCCGGAGCCGCCGGCGGGGCCGCCGCTGACCGACGACCAGGTGCGGAGCATGGGCTACGAGCCCGACGAGCTGGCGGCCGAACTCGCCGAACACGAAGACGCGGGCGGGATCGTCCCGCCGCTGCCGATGGAGCCGGTGTGAGCCTCTACGACGTCCTGCTGATGGCCGGGTTCACCCACCGCGAGGCGCGGTCGATCGTCACCGACATGCCGCACGTGCGGCGGGTGGAAGTCGAAGCGAAGGTGAACGCCCAGCGTTTCGAGGTGACGATCGGCTCGGCCGTCTTCGAGGGTGTTACCGTGATGCGGTGGCATCGCCCGGTAGACAGGCCCAACGATCGGTCGCACGACTCGGTCGCCTGCAGCTCAACCCGCTCCGCTCCCTCGAGTCCGTCCGCCTCGACTCCGAGCCGCTGACCGAACGGGGCTTCCCCGGCCAGGAGTTCAGCGCCCCGCCCTACCTCTCCTGGCCCGACTTCGACGCCCAGCTTGTCTGGCGCCAGGGCGAACACATGACCCTGGCCGGGGGCACGGGATCGGGCAAGACGACCTTCGCCCGGCAGCTGCTCCCGCGGCGCAAGTACGTGGTCGTGATGGCGACGAAGGCGGAGGACTCGAGCCTCTATGACCCGCTGATCGACATGGGGTTCGTGATGCGCTCGAGCTGGGACCCGCAGCCCGACGACTCGCCCTGGGTGATCTTCAAACCGCCGCTGGTCGGCGGGGTCGACGGTAAGGACGCCCAGCGCGAGGCCTTTCGCGGCGCCCTGATCGACATCTTCGACGAAGGCCGCTGGTGTGTGTACTGCGACGAGGTGCGCTACCTGACCGAATTCCTCAACCTCAAGACGGAGATGGAGCTGCTCTGGCTCCAGGGCCGCTCGCTCGGGATCTCCGTCGTCGCCGCCACCCAGCGGCCCGTGTCGATCCCCATCCTCGCCTTCGAGGCGCAGCACCTTTTCGTGTGGCGGTTCTCCCATAAACCGGACGTTGACACGATTTCCCATTTCGCCGGTCCGCTTTCCCCCGTCGTCCGACAGACGGTGCCTCGCCTTCCCAAACATGAGGTGCTACATCTCCAGCCTGAATATGGCACTGCCGAGCGCACCAAACTTCCGGAGGATCTGACCTGATGAGCGACACCGCCGCGACGACCGAGTCGAAGACCTCCACCGACGAGCAGTCCTTCCTCTCGCGGCTGACCGCCTTCGGCGACGAGATCATCGCCGCGGAGCGGCCCGTCGTCGCCGACGTCCCCAAGGTGCTCGGCGCCCTGATCCACTGGGTCGATCAGGGCGGCGGCTTCGAGGCGCCGGAATCCTTCAACCCGGCTCTCTCGGAGGCGGTCGCCGAGCAGGAAGCCGAACAGTCGCGGCTCGCGGCGGCGAACGCCGACATGGCCAAACGCCTCGAGTCACTCGAAACCCTGATGCGTCAGCAGATCGCCGCGTCGGGCACGGTGCCCGCGGCGCCGATCATCGAGACGCCCACCGCACCCACCACTGCCACGGGGGCAGATACGCCGAGTCCGGTCACGCCGAGCGAGGGGGCGGCCCCGGTCGCCCCCGCTCCGGCGCCCGCCTCCGGCGACGTCGTCCCCGGCGTCACCACCCAGACGACCACGGTCACCGCCCCGGCGGAGGCCGCGCCGGACCCGGCCGCCGCGGCCCCGGTCCCTCCGGTGGTGAGTGAGTGACCGCGCTCACCGTCATCCACTTCTTCGTCCTCCTCCTCCTGGTCGGAGGGTCCATCCGTACGGCTCAGTACCTCTGGCCGGAAAATAAAGTCGTGCAAGCGATTGGAGTGATCTACTGATGACCGCCGTTGCCGCGCAGCCGGCCGCCCGTTCCCACGCCGAGGGTCCCGGCTCGACGCCTGCCACCGCGCAGCAGCGGTCGATCCCGTTCCACCAGGCCTCCCACCGCGCCGAAGAGCCGGCCTTCACCAACGAAATCACCCCCGGCACCGGGGCGGTCACGGTCGGCCCGGTCGCGCTCCCCGCGCAGGGCTACCTCGACAAGGTCGTGCTCGACGTCGAAGCGTCGGGCGGCGTCGAAGGCTCGGCCACGGTCGGCTCCGACTTCCCCTTCAACATCCTCTCGCTGGTCCGCCTCCAGGACTCCAACTCGGCGACGATCACCGAACTCAGCGGGTACAACCTGCTGCTCGCGATGACCTACGGCGGCTTCGCCGGTTGCCCCGACCCGCGCAACTACCCGCAGTACTCGGCGAACAAAGGGAACCCCAAGTTCGTCCTCAAGCTGCCGGTCGGGCTGAACCCGATGGGGCTCGGCGTCCTGGCCAACCAGTCCAGCTCGAGCGCCTTCAAGCTGACCTACGTCGTCGCGGCGAAAACGGAAATCTGGGGCACCCAGCCGACCACGATCCCGAAACTGACGATCCGCGTCACCAACGAGCTGATGACGCTGCCGCCCGCGACCGACTCACTCGGCCGCGCCCAGCAGCAGGTCCCGCCCTACAACGGCACGGCGCAGTACTTCCGCGTCCAGCCGAACAACTCCGTCTCGGCGGGCAACAACAACACCCGCGTCACCGACACGGGGAACATGCTGCGGATGCTCGGCTTCATCGGCCGCAAAGCCGGTGTGCGCTCCGAGGAACCCTTCCCCGACCCGTTCAACCTGGTGTGGGACACGGGCTACCTCCAGATCTCCACCCGGCGCCTGCTCCAGGTGCGGATGCGCGAGCTGATCGAGTCGCTCGCCGAACGCGACGTCGGCGTCTACATGTTCAACTGGTCCTACGGCACCCATCGTCACGCCGGGGAAAACGAGTTGAACGCGCTGATCCCGACCGTCACCGCCACGCGCCTCGAAGTCACGGGCTCGAGCGCGGAAGCGGGCACCCTCGACATCTTCACCAACACCGTGTCGATCGCCGAGGTGAACCCGGCTCTGCGTCCGGTCCAGCGCAACGCGACCGGCTACCAGCCGCCCACCCCGCCGGCCAACCCGATGGGACAGTGAACGGGCCATGCCTTCCGCTCTCCCACTGGTAGAGGACCGGCCCGGTGAAAACCCGAGCATGTGGTCCTTCGGCGGCGAAGCCGGTGTCACCGCGGCGGGTACGCCCGTGACGGCCAACGCGAGCGTCTCGACGGGCTCGGGCGCCGCGGGTGAAAGCCTCCACCTCTGGGTGGCGGGTGTGATGCTCGCCGCCCTCCTGCTGCTGATCTTCGGCCACGTGTCGGGGTTCCGCTTCGCCACCGACGTCGGGGTCACCCGCGGCTGACCATGCCCCTGTCGACCTTCCACAAGGGCATCCTGATCGGCCTGGTGGTCGGCGTCGTCGGCTACCACTTCTGGCAGATGCGGGCGGGCAGCTCCGGTCCCGAAGGAGGCTGACCATGGCCTCGCAGCCGCTCGCGTTCGGCGAGCTGCTGGCCGGGGGCATCCTCCTGGCGATGGGCGTCACCGGCTCGAGCGTCCGCGAAGTCTTCGCCGGGGACGCCGGGAAGATTAAGCCGGTACAGGGCAGCTCGGGCAGTTCGGGCGGCTCCACCTCGACGTCGGCCTGGCTGACCTCCGAAGGCGGCCCGCCGGTCACCGGAGCCTCACGCTCGGCCGAAGGGCTGATCAAGGTCGCCGAGTCCCAGAAAGGTGTGCAGGAGGGCTCGGCCGAGCAGCAGAAATTCGCCTCCGCCGCCGGCATCAGTGCCGCCCAGGCGTGGTGCGCGGCGTTCGTCACCTGGGCACTGAAACGGATCGGCGTCACCAACCTGCCGAGCGATCCTGCGGCCGTCTCGAGCTGGGAAGGCTGGAGCGGCGGGCAGAAGATCTCCTCGCTCGCGAAGGCCCTTCCCGGCGACCTGATCGCCTTCAACGGCGAACACATCGGGATCTACCTGGGCGGCGGCAAGATGATCTCGGGCAACTGGTCCAACGAAGTGGCGATCGCCAACGTCTCGGAGGAGTCCGAACCGATCACCGCGATCATCCGGGTCAAGGGCCTCTACAGTGAACTTGTCAAATCAGGCGGGCGCGGCGTGGCCGAAACGCTCGGCTTCAAAGGAAAGGTGAGGGTCTGATGTTCGGAATCCCCCTCTGGCTGTTGCTCGCCGTCGTCCTGGGCGGCGCGTACTGGCTGAAAAAGAAAGGTACGATCTAGGCCCATGACGAAGTCGACGGCACAGGCGAACTCCGCGATCAAGATCGCCGCCATGGTGGTGGCGGGCGTCTACCTGTACCGTCGCTTCACGGAGGGCACCGCCGAAGAACTGAAGGCGTCGGAGAAGATTACCCCGCTCGGCCGTTGGCTGGTCGGCTGGGGCGTCGTCTTCTTCGGCCTCTCGGTCGCGGCCGGTCCCTTCCCCGGCGCCGCCGGGGACATGGCGATCCTGCTGGCGCTCGGTTCCCTGCTCACCAACGGGGTGCAGGTGTCCAAGGATCTGAACAAAGGGCTCGAAAGCAACTCCGCCAAGGCGAGGGCCAGGACCAAGGCCACGGCCCCGGCCAAAGCCTCCACCGCACAGGAAACCAACACCAACACTCCATTCGAAACGAGGACGGCATGAGCGGATTGTTCGACACCGCAGGCCTGATCATCATCCTTGCGATCATCGCCACGCTGGTCACCAGCAAGCAGACGGCGCCGGTCATCAAGGCGGTCGGTGGTACCTTCACCGAATCGATCAAGGCCGCCAAGGGCACCGGCTGACCAGCTGACCCATGAATCAGATCTTCCACCACACCCGGCATCGTCGGATCCCCTCCGACCCCGCGGCGGCCTTCGGTGACGCCGCGGTGATGCCGGTCGACTTCGCCCCGCCGGTCCCCTTCGATCGGCCCTTCGGCGCGTCCAACGTGGTGCGCACCTCCCCGGTCACCAACGAAAAGGTGCTGAACGACCAGGAGATGCAGTCGGGCTCCGACGTCATGTCGGGTGTGGTCGACTCGAGGATCTCCGGTGGTGACTACTCGAGGGAGCAGGGCGTCGGTCGCGCTCCCGGCTTCCGCTGGCCCTTCAACTTCCGCTCGGAGGCGTGGAATCTGACCAGCCTCGACCGCTGGGCGATCGAACGGACGGAGGCCGGGGCGCTGCCGGCTCACGTCCCCGCCGGCGGCCTGACCCTCTCGCTGAACCCCTACGAAGCTCCCTACCGTGACATCACGCCGAGCCCGATCACGGCGATGGATCAGGAAACGGTGTACTACGAGAACGATCCCGACCAGTGGTGGTACTTCTCGCCGCCGCCGATGGTGATCCCCGACGAACGGGCTCCCAACTACACCGAACAGGCGATCCTCGGGAACGGTGTCTGATGCTGACCGCGATCGTCATCGGCGCAGCTGCTCTCTCGACCTTCGGCGTGATCGTGGAAGGGGTGACGATCACCAACACCCTCGCGGGGGCCATCGCCCCGGTTCTGACGGCGCTGCTGTTCATCCCCGTCCGTCGCATCCTCCGCAAGGCGGAAGCCAATCACGAAGTGACGGTGAAGGAAGCAGAGGAATTGCGCACCCGCCTGGCTGAAGCCGAAGGGGCGATCCGCGGCGACCTCGCCAACGGTGTCAAGGCGACCGTCGACCGCGTGGAGACGAAGGTCGACCAGGTGGCCGAGCAGCTGCCCTCCCCCGACGAAACTCCCCACCAGGTCGACAACTGATGGACAAGCTCCAGAAAAAGGTGGGGCCGCTGCCGATCTGGGCCTGGCTGGTCCTGGTCGGGCTGGTCGGCGTCTACGCCTACGAGCGCTCGAAGTCCTCTGAATCCGAAGGCACCGAAGGGGTCGAAGAAGGCTGGTTCCCCACCCAGGGCATCCCGGCCGAAGGCGCCACCTCGAGCGGTGGATCGGGCGGCGGGGTGTCCGCGGCCGAAGAATTCATGCAGCACGGTCAGGAAGCGGCGGAAGGGCGGATCATCGCCGCCGAAGAAGCCGCCCAACAGCGGACGATCGCCCACGAAGAAGCGGTCGAAGGTCGCGAAGTCTCCCACCTCGAAGCTCAGGAAAACCGGGAAAACTCGCTGACCCAGACGCTGGCCGAACTGCCCTACATCGCCGAAGAAAAAGCACTGCTCGCAGCCGGCCAGACGGCCCGCGCCCAGGTCGCCGCCGAACGGCGCCAGGCGGCCCGCGAAAAGCGCACCGCGGTGAAAGAAAAACGGCAGGCCAAAAAAGCGGCCGCGGGCAAAGGTGGCAAAGGCAAGGGGAAACGGAAAAAAGAAGGCCGCAACCCGAACGCCGGTCAGAAACACCACAAAAATCACACCAATCATCAGCCGGGTCACCACGCGAAGACCGACCACCGGCCGAGTCGACCGGCGAGGACCCGCGTCGGTCACAACTCCGGCGGCGGCAAAGCGAAAGGCAAACACAGATGAGCGCCTTCGAGTCCCTCTCCCTGGGTGACACCCAGGCCGACCGCGGCCTCTCGGCGCTGCTTTTCATCCAGGCCTCGACCAACGCCCTCGACGTCTACTCGGCGCTGAACTCGAGCCCGTGGACGGCGCAGTCCTTCGGCGCCGACCCCGAGAAGCGCCGCGCCTGCATGGAGTACGTCCACCACTCCATCGGAGTCACCGCCTTCTACGCGATCGCGGCGGCGGCGATCGCCAAGAACCCCTGGCCGATCATCGGCATGGTGATCGCCGACGGCTACATGTACTGGCTCTACACGCGGGCGCTGAACCGCGCCCAGGAATCGGGGTCGACCAGCTGGGACGATCCCGGCAGCTCGAGCACGGACCAGGGGGCCGGCGATGCGGGCTACTCGACTCAAAGCTGAAAAATCCCCGACCGGGAAAACCAGCAAACAGATCTTCGCCGAAAACGAAAAGGCGGAAATCGAAAAGATCTTCCACGAACGGGGACTGCCCGGCTGGCTCGGCTGGGGCACCTACGGCGCCGAGTCGAGCTACGGCAAGGTGGGGCTCGGGCGGACCGGCGGATTCGGGTTCGGCCTGATCGAGCCGAGCTACGAAGGTAAAGCACCCAAGGCCGGGGACCTCTACTACAACGCCGAAATCGCAGCCGACCTCTACAAGCATCTACTCGGCGAAGGGCTCGACCTGCCGGAAGCGATCACCAAGTACTCGGGCAACTCCTACGGTGAGTCGCACGTCTTCCAGCTCGGCGGCGAAAAAGCCTCGAGCTTCCGCGCCGAGCACGAAGGCAAGGACACCGAAGGCACCCTGGGCGAACCGGGGCTGCCCGAACCGTCGATCGGCAACCCGCTCGACACGATCGGCAGCCTGATCAGCCTCCTGACCTCCGGCGAAACCTGGCTGCGGCTGGGCGAGATCCTCGCCGGGGGGATCCTCCTGCTGCTCGGGTTGAAGTCGCTGACCGGCGCCGAATTCCCGACCGCCGTCCCGGTCCCGGTGTAGAATCGGCCCATGTTCCCACGCCTTGACGAGATCCTCGAGCTGGGCCGCGAGCTGCTCGCCGCCGTTCGCGAGCTGACGGCCGAGCTCAGGCACGCAAGGGAGCGCACGTGAGCAACTCCGGCTACCAGAACCCGACCCCGCCACCCGCCGCGGGTGAGGGCGCAGGCCCCTTCGCCTTCCCAGGCCACAACCTCGAGCCCGCCAACCCGCAGGCGCCGCCGGCGCATCCGGGGATCTCGGCGCCGCCGCTCCGCGACCAGGTCGTGGTCCCCGCGCACGATCCTGACGTCGCCGCGGAGTTGCAGCTGCTCCGCCAGATCCGCGACGTCGGCATGGGCACCGCCGCCAACCTGGCGGTGACCGAGAACGCCCCGCCGAACGTGACCGAGATCGATCACCCTGTACCGGGCGTCCGCCGCTGGTTGCTCCCGCGGGTCCCGGTCGGCGGCCAGATCGCCGTCCCTGAAACTCTCTCCGACGTCCTGGCGACCGACGTGGCCCGCCTGGGTGGCTCGATAGTCAACAGCGGATCGAAAGCCGTCGTGCTCGCTCTGTGCGCCTCTCGCAACGTGACCGCCGTCACCGCCCGCGTCTACCTGGCGGCAGAAGGCGGCGCCTGGGATCTCCGCCTCTCCGGCGTCACCTGGGCGGGCTCCGTCTCGGCGGAAGCTCGAGGGGGCGAAAGCCAGCTCGAGGTGGTGGTCCTGTGATCGCCGCACTGCTCTGGGCGATCCTCTCAGTCGTCTACAACCCCCGCACCGGAGGCGGTGGCGGCGGAGGTGCCCCGACCGGCCCCGCGGGCGGCGATCTCTCCGGCGAATACCCGAACCCGTTGATCGGGGTGCTGAAGGTCACCACCGCGAAGATCGCAGAACTCGCGGTGACCGAAACCAAGCTGGCCGCCGGCGCCGTGACCGAAACGAAGCTCGGGGCGCTCGCCGTCACCGCGGCGAAGATCGCAGGCGAAGCCGTCACCGAAGGTAAGATCGCCGCCGGCGCCGTGACCGCCGCCAAGCTCGGCGCCGAAGCCGTCGAAACCGGCAAGATCAAACTCCTGGCCATCACCGAAGGGCTGCTCGCAGCCGAAGCGGTGGGGGAAGCGAAGATCAAAAACCTCGCGGTCGGGACCGGGAAGATCGCCGCCAACGCCGTGACCGCCGCCAAGCTCGGCGCCGAAGCCGTCGAAGCGGCAGCGATCAAAAACCTCACCATCACCGCCGCGAAGATCGCCGAAGCGACGATCACCGGAGCCAAGATCGTGGCCGCCACGATCACCGACGCCAAACTGGAAAAGCCGGTGATCGTCGGTTGCATCAAAGCCAACGGCGAAGTCGAATCGGGTACCGGGTTCACCGTCGAACACCTCTCGACCGGCGTCTACAAAGTCACCCTCACCGCCGAATTGCCGACTGTCGGGGTATGCCTGCCCGGCATCGTCACGGGTGGCGGCGAAGCCAACTTCGGGGTCTGTTCTGCACCGGCCAAAAAAGTGTTCACGATCAACCTTTTCACCTTCGGGATCGTCGCCAAGGACGGTCAGTTCACGATCACGATCAAGGCGACCTGATGGCCGAGCAGTCCACCGACACCCGATCGATCCTGAACCGTCTCGCCTCCGTGCAGGCGGGCCAGGAGCAGATGCAGAAGGACGTCGACCGGCTGCGGGCCAACGCCGCCGCGACCCTCACCCTGCTTGTCTACGTATTCGCTCTCGGCGGTCTGGCGATCGTCATGTGGAGCAAGGCGAAAGGAACCCCGTGAAGATCGACTACACCCACCTGACCTCGCACCAGTCGAGCCGCGAAGGCGCCCGCATCCACGGCCTGGTGCTCCACACCACGGAGGGCGGAGACGCCCCCGGCGGCAATCCGCCGTCCGACCTGGTGACGCTCGGCGCCATCTTCGACGGTGAGGAAGCCTCCGCCCACCTGGGTGTCAACGTCGACGGCGAGTTCGGCCGCTACGTGGAAGACGGCCGCAAGGCCTGGGCGGTGTGCAACTACAACGCGATGACGCTCTCGCTCGAGCAGATCGGCTTCGCCCGCTTCAGCGAGGCCGAATGGTTCAACCGCCATGAGCAGCTGAAGGGCGCCGCCAAATTCTTGCAGTACGGTCACGAAAAACACGGTGTGCCGCTCCAGAAGGGGAAGTGCTCGAACGGTGAGATCACCCGTGACGGCGTCTTCCAGCACAAGGACTTCGGGATCATGGGATGCGGCCACGTCGACTGCGGCCCCGGCTACCCCCAAGGCTACGTGACCCTGCTCGCCCAGTACTACGTCGAGTTCCACGCCGCGGGTGACAAACCGACGCGGTCGACGCGGCGCAAGGCGAGGAAGATCAACCGGATCCGCAAGCGCAACGGTGTGGCTCAGCTCGACAAGGAGTTCACCTGATCATGGCCGCCGCGGGCCGCATCCGACCCTACGAGCACCTCTCCGACCAGGAGTTGTGGTCGCTCGCGGGCGAGGCAGCGGACCTGCGCATCCGACTCGCCGAATGCTCACCCGGCGAGGTGATCAAGACGATGGTCGAGCACGGCTGTCCGAAGAAGGCGGCGATCCGCCAGATGCAGGACCCGATGCTCAAAGGTCACGGAGCCCGCTTCCATATCGACGTCGCAGACGCCGCCCTGGGCGATCCCGTGGCCCAGGCCCGCGTCGACCACGTGACGACCCTCTGGGCGAAGATGAGGGCCGCAGGAAGGCCCGCATGAGCGGGCGCACCCTCACCGACTCGCTCTACCTGCCGCCCAAACTCTCGGCCTTCACCAACATCGTCCCCAACGTGCCGGCCTTCCGGCGCTACTCCTTCCTCACCGTGCCGACGTTGCAGCAGCTGGTCCCGCCCTACATCACCCGCACCAGGCGGATGCTCGCCTTCGACGTGCCGATCGTGCTCAACGTCGGGGTGACGAAAGGACACTACGAACAGGAAGTGCCCGAGGAATTCATCTTTTCGATCCTCAGCGGTGGCCGCTCCCTGATCGACACCTCCGTGCAGCTGGTGTCACAACAGAACCAGAAAACGGAAATGCAACAGTTCTACTGGTCCGGGACGGCGTCGGCGTCACTACAGAACCCGATCGACATCTCACACACCACGCAGCTCGAATTCGTCTGCCGTGGGCAGCTGCCGAGCTTCACCGTGGAATACAACGGGAATATCCAGATCGGATACAACTACCTTGCGGTGGGTCCCCAGGAACAAACCGAACTGGTCCCTGGCCGGGGGTCCCTGCTCTATGACGAAGACGACGTGCAGCGATGACGTCCACCCCACAATTCGGGCCAAACTCGTACCAAGTATTGGGTAGTCGGGGGGCCTCCTCCGAGCCGCCCTCTGCGGCGATCCAGGGCCACGGGATTGCCTTGCCCTACCTGGGCTACCCAAAGGGGCTCGGAGGCCGTTAGGCGGCGGCTGAGGGGCCGTGGTGGGGCCGTGTTGGCCCCGCCGGTGGCTCGG
>Ga0134128_10004225_pt1 | contig 17611 bp, 14 predicted proteins | sample KB31754_FD_96462 | JGI IMG/M metagenome (GOLD analysis project Ga0134128, IMG submission 96462) | Terrestrial soil microbial communities with excess Nitrogen fertilizer from Kellogg Biological Station, Michigan, USA - KB3-175-4 | ecosystem: Environmental > Terrestrial > Soil > Unclassified ... | reverse complement strand
AGCTGCCCTGCTCGCGTTTCGCGCATGAGAGGTCGTCAACCGGCATCGCGTGCGTTCGGCGTATAGATGCGTCAACCAGCCTCGGTAAAACTCGACGGCCGCCGCAGACCAGCTCTCGATGATGGCCGCATCCCTAATGGCAGGAAAATCGGCGATGAGCTCCGGGCAGCGATTGCGCAGCGCGTGCGCGCGGAAACCCGCAAGAACTCCCATGGTTAGGGCATCGAAATAGCCGCGCGGGATTTCCGGATAGCGATCGGATCGACCGCGAAGGAAGCGGCCGACGTCGCGGCGGTACTCGCGATGCAATGCATGTCGATCGTATTCGGGATGCCCTTGCACGAAGAGGAACAAGCTTCGCCCCTGGCGCTCGAACATGCCCGGGCCGATCTCGGGCGATCGCAATAAAGTCCTATAGCCCCGAGAGGCGAGCTCATCCTCGGCGAGCCCGTTATGCCGCGAATGCGGAACGAACCACCGCGAGAGCCGACCCGCGACTAAGGGGTGATCGGCGTGTTTTTCACATTCGAACACGCCCGAAAGCTTATCGATGAAGGGATGGCGCTCGATGCCGTCCAGATAGAGAACAGCGGCATGCGCCGCGAGGCATGACCAAATCGTCGAGCGCGTATGTTCCTCCGCCCAATCGACCAGTCGGGCAAGCGCCGGCGAAAACGGCTCCTCTCTCAAGCTGCGCGCGCGTGGCTCCGTGCCAGTGACGATCAACCCGTCGATCTCTTCGTCTGCCAGCGTCGAGATGTCCTCATAACGCTCCTGAATCTGCGCGCGGCCGGCTTCCGAGCGCGGCACCTCCGGCAAAGCGAGGAGCCGGAGACGAACGGGTAAGCCGCAAGACGCGAGACCGAGCAGGTGCCGGAACTGCTTCTCGGTATTTTCAACCTCGGCGTCCGGCATGTTGTTGACGAGACCGATGACGAGCGCATCGCGATCGCCGGATGGCGGCCCGGATTTCCGCGGCGGCGCCTTGTCCCCGAAAATCGTCCCTCGCGTTTGCACGCCGGCCGTCATGCTTGCCTCCTGGTCACGGACCGGATTCCGGTCGCTGCATCCAGCGCTTGGCTCAAATCGGCGACGATATCGTCGACGTGCTCGATGCCGACGCTGAGACGGACCATATCGGGTGTGACGCCGGCCTTTCGCTGCTCCTCGCCCGACATTTGTCGATGCGTCGTCGAAGCAGGATGGCAGGCCAGCGATTTGGCGTCGCCCAGATTGACCAGGCGCTTGACCAGACCGAGAGCGTTGTAGAACGCGACGGCACCGTCAAACCCGCCGCGGACCCCGAAGGTCATGAGCGCGCAAGCCCGGCCCCCGAGGTACTTTCGCACGAGACTATGGTTCGGATGATCCGGGAAGCCGGCATAGCTGACCCAGGCCACGCGAGAATCGGCGCGCAAGAACTCCGCGACCTTTCTCGCATTTTCCACATGGCGCTCGACGCGAAGCGCGACCGTCTCGATGCCGAGGAGCAGCAGAAAGGCGTTTAACGGTGAGAGGGTCGCACCGGTGGCTCGCAAATAGAGATTGCGGCAGCGTCCGACGAAGGCCGCCGGCCCGAAATGCGTTGTGTAAACGAGGCCGTGGTAGGAGGGATCCGGTTCACTGAACATCGGAAACCGTTCCGCGTACCGCCACCACGGGAATTTCCCGCTATCGACGATAGCGCCCCCCAGCGTCGTGCCGTGTCCGCCGAGATATTTCGTGAGCGAATGCACGATGATGTCGGCACCATGCTCGATCGGGCGCAGCAGGATCGGGCTCGCAACCGTGTTGTCGACAATCAGTGGAACTCCCGATCGATGACTGACATCCGCTAGCGCCTCGATGTCGCAGATGTTTCCCGCCGGGTTGCCGACGCTCTCGCAGAAAACCGCGCAGGTGTCCTTGTCGATGAGCGAGGCGATCGCGTCGGCGGTGTCGCTCGCCGCGAAACGTACGTTGATGCCCATCGTCGGCAGAAGATGCGCGAAGAGCGTATGCGTCGTGCCGTAGAGCTGGGGAACCGAGACGATGTTCTTGCCCGGCGAGGCGACATTGAGAACGGCGTAGTGCAGTGCGGCTTGGCCGGAGCTCACGGACATCGCCGCGACCCCGCCCTCCAAGGCGGCTATTCGCCGGTCAAGCACATCGGTGGTCGGGTTCGCGATCCGGGCGTAGCGATATCCGCCCGCCTCGAGATTGAACAGAGCTGCGGCATGCTCTGCACTGTCGAAGGCGTACGCGACCGTTTGATAAATCGGCACCGCGACGGCGTGTGTCGTCGGGTCCGAACTGAAGCCACCATGGATGGCGATCGTTTCGCTGCGCATGAGAGCCCGCCGACCTACGTCGCTAATTTCGGAACCGCTTTCAGGAGAAGACGCTCGTATTCCACCCACAACGGAATGACGCGCTCATCAGGTGCGAGATGCCGGCTCAGGGCGCCGTGACCGTGATCGGGATCGCTATCGAATTTGATATGTTCCCGCAGGAAGTGCTGGAACGCCTGCAGGGGTGCATTGTCCCAATCGGGCGCCCGCAGGAACGCTCGAAACACTTGCTCGAGCCCGCCCGCTTCGTAGCTGGCGATGCTCATGGCGCGGGCGGAGCGCGCCATTTTGCGGATAGCCACCAGATAGGAATGACCGAGGTGGTCCACATACAAACTCCGCCTCTCCCGAGCGGGGCTCAAGTTCAGTAAGCGACGCATAAATTCGTCATGATTCATTTTCTCGTTTGGCTCTGCGACGCCCGGCCAGGGAGAGAGGTTTGCCGTGTTGCATTCCTCGCTTTCGAGCTCCCGCAAATTCGCGTCGGAGGGAAATAACTCGCACGCAATGTGGAGGTTTTCGCGAAATTGGACCGAGAAGTAGTAATAGGCCTGCGCCGCCCGTACGAGATCTGCTTGCGACAGATCCGTCCATCGCAGATCGCAAATTCTTGCAATCACGTCAGGCTTGACGACCGCGTCTAACGCATCCGCAGATTTCCTCGCTTCGGCGCGATCCGTCATAACCAAAGCGCGTTTGGGAAGTATGTCGTGCTGGGAAATTGATTCGCTCATTTTGATCGTCTCCGAAACTCCAGTTGCGGTGTGTTTGCACCGAGTACGCTTGTTGCACTTAGGGTGAATGTACCGGCTGCTTGCGCAATCCCGATTGCTCGGCGAAAACGAGCTTAAGGAATTGCGTATTCGCTCTGAGATAACGACGCCACAGGCGGCGAGGCTCTTGATAGAGGCGATAAAGCCATTCACAGCCGGTATGGCGGAGAAAGGGCGGCGCGCGTTTCACCGTGCCGGCGAGCATGTCGAAGGCAGCGCCCACACCGATCAGCACCGGCGCCCGTAAATTCGGGCGGTGCGCGGCCATCCAGCGGTCTTGTCGGGGCGCGCCGAGCCCGACCCATACGATATCCGGATCGGCTTCGTTTATCCGGCGCTCGACTTCCGCGCTTTCGGCCTCCGACAGATCGCGGAAGGGCGGTGAAAACGTGCCGACGATCGATGCTTCCGGATATTGCGCCTGAAGATTGGACACCAGAGCACGAAGCGTCTGCTCGCTCGAACCATAAAGAAAATGGCGGTAGCCCCTGCGCTCCGAAAAACGGAAGAGCGCCGGCATAAGATCCGGTCCACAGACGCGTTCCGCCTGCGCGTACCCCTTACGGTGCAGCAACCAGACCAGGGGCACTCCATCGGGCGTTACGATACCGGCTTCGTTATAGGCCTCGCGTACATCGGACGCCGCTTGGCTTTCCATCAGAGCATGGACATCCATGGTGCAGATGTATCGCCGCTCGCCCCGGGCGACCCACTGGTCGACGGCTGAAAGGACGTCATCCATCCGCAAAGCGCTGACCGGTATCTCGAACAAGCGCGCGACGGAATGCATGCGCTCGTCTTGCAACGACGCGTTAATCACCGCTGATGCCCCGGTTATGCGTTATTCCGTGATATCGGCGCGTGCTGCCGGTTTTTTTGCGCGGCTGCGCGCTGATCTGTCTCTTCCCTCGCCCAGTCGCCGGAAAGGCTTGCGCCGCTTTTACCGGTGATGCCGCCATGACGCTCCCGCCCAAAGCCACCCGAACGGCAATTGTTAACAGAAAACAAAACGAAAAGAAATGAAAAAGAAAGAGAAAAGAGACATTGCTTTCATTTCGGATTTGGATTAAGAAGAGGCTGTCTCAAAATGGTCCCGATACGGTCACATTTGCGTGGGGCGCCTTGAGTTTTCATCGATCCGCTGTCTTGATGGGCGGATGCGGTGGGACAGGTTCGTGGAACAGGTTCGGGGGAGCAGGAGACTCGATGAATAACGTCAGGTTGCGCGGCAAGATTCCTCATTCCGAATGGCCGCGGATTGTCGAGCGGTTCGCCGACGGTGAATCATTGACCGAGATCGCCCGCAGTTACGGCTGCACTGCGCCGGCGATCAGATATATCGTCAAGCGCCAGCGCCGTGGTGCCTCTTCGAGCGGAGAAAGCCCGTCGCGAAAAAGGGGAGGCCTGACCGACCGGATCCCGGTGACTAACCCGCCGGAGCGTTACGGCGTCGTCACGCTGCAAGCGCCTCGGGCGCAGCCGAATCCGGATCGCAGAAACGCGGGTGCTTCGGACCGGCTGTGGGGCCGCGTCAACAGCGATATCGCGAGTTTCCTCGCGGCGATGGATGACCTCATGGAAGAGGAAAGCGAGGAGAAGGAGCTCGCGTTGCTCGATGCGGCGGATCGGCTTTTGCGCGCGAGTGCGTTGACAAAGGTCGAGATCGAGCGACTCCGCGGCAGCCGCAAACGATCAATCAAAACCGGTTGAACGCGACTACCAAGCGTTTTTACCCAAAAGAACCACCGGGAACGTTTTGAAGATGATGTAAATGTCGAGGCCGAGCGACCAGTTATCGATATAGTAGAGATCGTGCTCGACCCGCCGGCGCATAAGTTCCAATGTCGCGGTTTCCCCGCGCCAGCCCCGAACTTGAGCCCACCCTGTAAGTCCCGGCCTCACGCGATGGCGTGCTGAATAGCAGTCGATAAGCTGGCTATATTTTTCGTTATGCGCGATCGCATGTGGCCTCGGGCCGACCAACGACATATCACCATGCAAAACGTTGAGCAATTGTGGGAGCTCGTCGAGACTGGTTCGCCGGAGGTACGCGCCAAGACGCGTGATTCGGGGATCGTTTCGTCGCGCTTGGGGCGTTGCCGGATCCTCGACTTCATGAAACATGGTGCGAAATTTGACCAGGTTAAACGGGTTGTTGTCCAACCCCAGTCGCTGTTGCCGAAAGAAAATAGGACCGGGACTGTCGAGGCGTACGAGCAGCATGATGATGCCGAAGAGCGGCGCAACAAAGAGCAGCAGCAACGCAGCGCAAAACACGTCCTCTGTGCGCTTGACCGCGTTGTCCCAGCCTGCGAGCGGGCGCCGTTTAATGGTAAGCGGCGGCAGGTCGAAGCCTGAGGGTGGACGCACATAGGCACGCGTCAAAACAGGATCGAGCCGCAGTTCCGTCGGTACAGCTGAAAGTTTCCGCACCGCAGCTTCAAGGTCGCCAGCCCGCTCGAGCGCAATGCCAAACCGGATTTCATCAATATGGATCGACTTGGCCATTCGCAGGAGGTCGTCAAGCGACCCGGTCAGCCGATCGTCAGCGAACCGGTCGGAGAAAATGCCGATCAGATTTCCGAAGCTTGCGGCGTTTTCGCCTGATTTTCGTGCCATCTCCAGTTCCTGCCTGGAGTGGGCGACAACGGCGACGTTGCGTGCGAGCCGACCCTGCGCGCGCATTCTCAAAAGGCGATGCCGCACGGCAAGACGCAGCGCAACCGTACCGGAGACGCTCGAGAGCATCCAGCCGAGAACCTCTTCGCCAGCGGGATAGGCCGGCGTCGCGAGCGCGCCCGCCGCGATAATCACAACAAGCGTCGTGAGCACACCGAAAAAGGCCCGCGCCAGATAGAGCACCGGAAAAGACAGGCTCTCGTTCAGGAGAGTGCTGGACGCATAAGCACCGAAAAGCGTCAGTACGTTCGCCGCGCCGAGCGTGGCGCAAAGCACGACGATCCACGGGCTCGCAAAAGATGGCAGTGCGGCCGCCTCGCGATAATCGAGAAACGCGATACCGGAGAGCAGGATAACGCACGCGTCACCGAGCCGAAGCAGGCCCGGCAGCCGCGCCTCACGCCGCATGTCGGCGAGCGACCGTCGTGGCAGCGACGATGACCAAAAGCCGGCTTCCTGGTTCGGCCGCAAGACATGTGGGCCAAGATCCGATTCGAGGGCCGCTTGCATCAGCCTTCTCGCATTCGATTAAGTGCCTCCGGACGAGCCGACCGAACTCGGGTCGGCTTTCTTTTCTTATCTTTTATCTTTTCCGCCAAAACAAGCAAGCCCGCCAGGGAAAGCTCCCTGTGATATTTTCGTGTTCTCGGTCCCGGGGGACAGGAAACGCTTGATCGGTCAGCGCCGGGCGCGCGAACGTAAGTTTTGGCAATTCGAGTGACTTCCGGGCCATGAATCACCCAACTCACATCGGTCTTCCGCTTCCCCATTATCTGCCCGGCTCCGATCTCTCGCAGGCAGCCTCCCGATTTGCGGCCGCGGGCGCTCAGGAGAATGGGGAGAGCCTCGACCTCCACACCTTGTGGCGACGTCTCTGGGGCCGAAAGTTCTTCATCCTGTTGAGCACCGGCTTGTGCGCCGCCGTGGTCGGCGTGCTGGTTTTCCTTTTGCCGGCTCATTATGTGGCACATGCGTTGGTACTGGTCGGATCGCGGGAACAGCAGACCCGATCCGGCAACGTGGCGCCCCGAGATCCCGCGCTGGTTGAGACATACGTGCAGATCCTGAAATCGCCCGCCCTCGCTGCGGAGGTGGTTCGGGACTTGAAACTCTATGATCTGCCTGAATTCAATCCCGTGCTCGAGGATGAGGAGGAAACCGGTCTTCCTTCCAGCGGGTTCAGCATAAGAGCGCTGCTCGCCCAGATACTGCCCGAACATCAAGCCCGGGCGGGCAGCGAGGTCGATCAGACGATTGCTGCGTTTCTGAAACGGCTCAATGTCGAGCCGAAAGGAACCTCTCGGGTAATCGACGTCGCATTCGACGCATCCGATCCGGCACTCGCGGCGACGGTCGCGAACAAGGTTGTCGATACGTACATCGCTGACCAAGCGGCTCTCCGGGCGGATTCGGTCACGCAGCGGGCGGATTGGCTCCACCAGAAGGTCGTCGAACTGCAGGCCCGCGCTCAGGCCTCGGAGACGGAAGTCGAAAAATATCGCGACGATGCCGGCCTTTATCGAACCAGCACCGGACAGCCGCTGATCAACAAAGAGATCGAGGACGTGAGGACGCAACTGAGCGCGGCTGAGACACAGCGGGCAGCTCTCGAAGATAGGCTGCGCATTGCGCGGGTTTCAGGCGTGGATGTCAGCGCTGCTCAAGCGGGGCCCGAGTCCGCCAGTTCGGCATTAGGCAAGATTCTAGACGCGCAAATCGCAACGCTACAGCAGCAGCTCGCGGACGCTTCCGCGACGCTCGGACCGCGGCACCCCAAGATCCTTGCCTTGCGCAATGAAATCGCGACCCTCAACCGGGAAAAGGGCACGCAACAACATGGCTCCGTGAAAACGCTCGAGGATCAGCTGAAAATCGCGACGCTCACCGAGCAGGGCATCGCCAATCGGCTGCAGAAATTGCAACAGAATGCAACGAAGCTCGACGCGGCAGTGGTGGGACTGAAGGCGCGCGAACGGGAGGCGGAGGCCGACCATGTCGTGCTGACGAATTTCATCGCCCAGTACAACGAGACCACCCTCGCGCGCGATGCGATCGGTGAGGAAGACTTTCATATTGTTTCGCCGGCCGCAACTCCGCTAACCCCTGACCGCCCGAAAAAGGCGCTTCTCATCGCGATAGCAGGTTCCCTCGCCGGCTTTGGAAGCTGTGCATGGGCCCTGCGGCGGAACGGGCGAACGTTCCAGAGCATGGAAGAGGTCGAAGCTCTCACCAATGAAAGAGCCCTCGGCCTCGTGCCGTCAGCGCGCCTGGCCCAGGTCTCGCCGACGGGCGCATTGCGCCAACGCTCGACGTATGCGAAGGCGGTCCGCGAGCTTTTTGCGGCGCTTCTCATGCGCCCGGGCAATGGCTCCCGGATCATCCTTCTAACCTCGTCGTCGCCCTTCGAAGGGAAAACCACGCTCGCTCTCAGCCTGGCCGCGTTGGCCGGTCTTAGCGGGCACCGTGCCATCCTAATCGATGCCGATTTCTGGAAGGCAACCGCCAGCAATGCGCTCGGCCTCAACGATGGCATCGGCCTCGGCGAACTCCTCGAAGAGAAGGCAGATTTGTCGCAAGCCTTGCTTTCGGAGCGCAGCTCGGGGTTCGACATTATTCAAGCCGGCCATTTATCGAGCGAGCCGGCGGCGACCGCCATCGAGTATTTGACCGATCTCGTCGTCGAGCCGTTGAAGCAACGCGGCTATGAGTTCATCATCATCGATGCGCCTCCTGTTTTTGCTGTGCCGGAAACGATACTCCTGGCCGCCCACGCCGATGCCGCGGTCCTCGCCGTGCGTTGGGCGAAAACGCCGCGCGCGCTCGTGCAAGCGACGTTGAAAAAGCTGCGGGCGAGCGGGGCGCTCGTAGCAGGCATTGTACTAACCATGGTCGATGAACGACGTCATGCCCGGTTTGGCTTGCAGGAGGGCTACGCAGAAGCGGCGTATTTCTCCACGGAGAGTGCGGCCTACAATTCATGGAGCGTCGCTCCGAGGGCCAGCAGCCCCCACCATCTTCGGACGGTTTCAAGCACGCGGGCGAGCACCTCGCTCGTACCCATCCCCGGCGGGCTCTCCCGCTTGCTCGGCGCGAACCGCGGGCCGGCGTCCGAACGCGCCGGCGGGGAACGCCTGATCTTTCCGCGGTCGCGCGAAGCGATCGTGGTTATCGGCATGTACGAACGTCGGAGCGCAGACCGGGCGTTGGAGCGCGGGGATATGGAGGAGTTCCTTGCCAGGATGAAAGCGGTGATTCAGCTGGCGCGCAATCGGGGACTCGACATTGTTCATCTCGAAGCGGAAGGCGGCGCTTACCCCAGCCTGAACGAGGAGCGGTTACTGACGTTGCGGCACGCAGGGGCCTTCAGGGATTCCGAACTCCACCACGAGCTTCAAGAAAACCAGGTGAATCATCTGTTCTTGATGGGCTTCGATAGCCTCCTCTCGATCAACAAAATCGCCGATGCCGCGCTCGATCGCGGCTATCGCGTGACCTTCATCAGTGATCTGATCTTCAGCGCAGCGCGCGCGCGCGCGCGACAAAAGCTGGCGGGCTATGAAGCGAGAGGTGCCCTGGCGATTTCATCGAAGGAATTCATGCGGCTGTACGCAGCCGAAAGCGCGCGAAGGTCGCGAACCGCAACTCGGGATTTTCGGGAGCACCGCACCAACGGCTAGTCCGCAAACATTGATCCGGAGATCTGGGAGGCAAGAAGATGCAAAAGCACCGACGCAGAGAATTGAGGCTACGTCCACCCCTTCGAAAATTCCATCCGCGTCCCGAGGCGCTGATGGCGGTGTCGCTTGGTTATCGCGAACGCGATCTGCTCGATTCGGCACTCGATGCCTGGACCGCGATGCGTCGAAGTACCGTCCATCTGCTCGAAATCGGCCGCCAAAAGCAGGCGGCCGCGGATGACGAGCAGCGTCTTAAGCTGCGCTGTAGCCTAACAACTGCGATGCGGCGGTGTTCGGTCGCGATGCGAGAGTTCCGATCGATTGTCGCCGAAATGGATGAGCCTGCCCGAATGCGTCTCCGGGATGCCATCGTCGGCGACGACGATGGCGCGACAGGCAATTGGGCCGATGATGCGCGGAGATCTTTTCCCGGCGCGCACTGAGAACGCCAGGCGCGTTTGCGCCCGCAGAAGCGCGGTTCTTTCTTTTTTGTTTTCTTTTCTTTCAAAATTGACAGGTTTGCTTTATTATCGCGCTGGTGCAGGATTGTTCGCCACAATCTCGGCAGCCAGTCGCGGAGCGAACGAGCTCACAACCATGGGCTTTATCGAACCGGAGTTCGCTCGGCTCGCGGGCAAAGAGGCGCCCTAGACGGAAAAACAACCTTCCGGACAAGCCGGCGAAAACAACGCCTCGAGCGGCGACGGCGCCTAGGGCGCCTGCGGATTTCTCCCTGACAAATCGCGCAATTCGCGAGATTGGACCACGCCCAGGGCGCGGCGTGGAGTGGGCCGGCAGGACCTTGTGGGGTTCCTTCCCGTGAAAGATGCGCTGAGGATGGCAACGCGCCCGTCGCGCGCGGGGGAGAGACCGGCTCCAGAAGATGTGGTTGGCCTGTTGTACGAGGCGGCCGTCGATCCGCACCGTCGCCGGCGCAGCTTGGGTGCCCTTGCGCAATCGATGAATGCGAACGGCGCGCTCTACCTCGTTTGGGATCGCGACAAAGGCGAAGCGCGGCTTTGCGAAGCGGGTGGAAGTCTGCCGGTCGATTACGTATCCCGCTATCGCGAGAAATGGGGCCGCGAGGACCCGCGGCGACTGTCGCTGGAAAAGAGCCGATGCGGCAGCATTTTGGCATCGGATCGGGAAACGGACGCTCGTAGCCGCCCGATGAATTTTTTTTACGAGCGTTTCCTCCTACCGCGTCGTATCGCCCATACGGTTGCGGCAAATCTCACGCCGATCAACCGGTGCTACAGCCAGATCTATGTCGAACGAGGGGTCGATCAGCTGCCTTTTTCGGTTGAGGACGTCCAGGTCTTTCGTGGTTTTGTCCACCACATGCTGATCGCGGAGCATATCGCGCGAGAATTCGCGCTGCGGCAGAGAGAAGTTCTGCAGTTCGAGCGCATTCTCGACAGTCTCAATTTCGGCGCCATCGCCATCGACTCGACGGCGAAGGTGGTCTACCAGAACGCCGTGGCCGACGAAATCCTTTCAGCCAAGGATAGCCTCTCGCTCGTCGGCGGCCGCTTGCATGCCGGCGGTTCCCTGCGCCTCGAGCGCCGGCTCCGCTCCGTCCTCAACCACGCTGTCGGGAAGAGCAACTACTCCGGCGTCCTTCGTCTCGAGCGACATTCCGGTAAACAACCGTACGTTATAAATGTCACTCGTCTTCAGGCACCGGAAAACGGCGGCCCGCTCGGTCTCGTTATCGTGACCGATGCTGAGCCGGGCGATCGCGAGCTTCCGTCTCGGTTGAAAGAACTTTTTGGACTCTCGAAGGCCGAGGCGCGCGTCGCGGCGCGCATAGCAGAAGGATTCCGCTTGCCAGAAATTGCCGCGGAATTTGGCGTTCGTATGTCGACAATTCGCACCCAACTGCGCGCGGTCCTGAAAAAATTGCACGTCAAGCGCCAAGCTGACGTCGTTCGGCTCGTGTTGGCGCTGCCACCCGTGCGGCCGAGCGAGGCACGGGTTAGCTAAGCATACCGAGCCGCACCGACCACGCGTTCCGACGCAAGTTCGGGCGAGACGCCCGAGCCACCGTTCCACCGCCCGGGAGGGCAATTCATTCATCGGACCCAAGAATCGGCTCCGCAAATGACGGCGGAACGGTTTTGCGATTGCGTTGTTCGTCGATGGATGGAGGAACGTTCGGGCGTCGAAGAGTTGGAAGCGTGGCTGCGTTCGCTTGTGCCGCGCGCCGAACTGGTCGCGCGCATGGCGCTCCGCTCGCGTTTCCGGGCCCGCGGAGGCGAGAAGGGTTACTTCGCCCGGATCGCAATGCTGATCAAAGAACTCGACCTTTCACCCGAAGATTTGGCCCGCGCTCGCGCCGATGCGCAATGCGTTGCCGCCTACCTCGGTAGCGCTGACCGGAAAAAAGCGCGGCTTCCGGGGAAAGGGGCCGAGCCGGAACTCGAGACTGCCGCTCTCGAACGGCGCTAGGCGCGGGCGGCACCACGCACGGCTTCGACGCCTCGGGGGAAACCGCTGCGATCGCCGTAGAGCCGCTGCTCGCCCCGGCGCCGGCTATGCGAGGCCGTCGCGGCTTGCGCGACGATCAGATCGAGCGCGGTGATGCCGAGCACCAGCGCCAGAGCAATACCGATGTTACCGCTTTTCGGATTGGCTCGATCCCGCGACGCCACGAGCGTGGCGATGTCGAGGCCGTCGCCCACGACGCGGCTCCAAACCCCCATTTGCTTCTCGGTCGAAAGCGTCATTATGCCGGCGCCGATCTCGCGCACGCCGTAAGTGCGCAGCAATCCCTCCTTTCCTTCCATGCCGAGGCTCCGCGCAATGCTTTTCGGCGCGAGCAGCTCGGCCGCGCCTAGTAGAAGGCTGAACCAGCCGAGCGCTTTCGACCACCGATCGACGGCTGGCAGCGAACTCGGCCCGGATCGGATGACCCTGGGATCGCCTTCGTAGCGAACGATATTCGACATTTTCGTCATGTAGCTCACCGGACGCTCCTTAGGGCTTCAGCACGACCTTGATGCAGCTGTCTTGCTTGTCGCGGAACACGCGGTACATCCCTGGCCCGTCGCGAAGCGCGACCGTGTGCGTCACGACGAAAGAGGGATCGATCTGGCCCTCCTCGATGCGGCGCAGGAGATCGTCGGTCCAGCGATTGACATGCGTCTGACCCGTCCTGATCGTCAGGCCCTTGTTCATCAATTGACCCATCGGCATCTTGTCGACGAGGCCGCTATAGACGCCGGGGACCGACAGGATGCCGGCCGGACGGCAGACGTAGATCATCTCGCGCAAGACATGGGCCCGGTCGCTTTCCAGCATCATCATCTGCTTCGCGCGATCGATGACGGTATCGGGATGATGATGCGAGATGTGCGCTTCGAGCCCCGTCGCATCGATGCATTTATCGGGGCCCTTGCCGCCGGTGAGATCATTGAGACGCTCGAGCACGCTCTCGGCCGCGAAATTGATCGCGATGGCCCCACCCGCTTCCGCCATGCTCAGCCGCTCAGGCAGATAATCGATCGCGACCACCTGCCGCGCGCCGAGCAGGATGGCGCTCCGAATGCACATCTGCCCGACCGGGCCGCAGCCCCAGATTGCGACCGTGTCCGTCGGCTCGATGTCGCAATGCACGGCCGCCTGCCAGCCGGTCGGCAGGATATCGCCAAGAAACAGCGCCTGCTCGTCTGACAACCCGTTCGGCACCTTGATCTGGGTCGCGTCGGCGAAGGGCACGCGGAGGTATTCGGCTTGCCCGCCGGGATAGCCGCCGGTGAGATGCGTATAGCCGAACAGACCGGCCGTCGCGTGCCCGAAAACCTTCTCGGCAAAATGCTTGTTGCGGTTGCTTCGCTCGCAGACCGAGAAATTGCCGCGCCGGCATTGTTCGCATTCGCCGCAGATGATCGTGAACGGCACGACAATGCGCTCGCCGACCTTAAGCTTGCCATCGACCCCGTGACCGACCTCGACGACCTCGCCCATCATCTCATGACCCATGATGTCGCCCGGAAGCATCGCCGGGATGAAATTATGGAAAAGATGGAGGTCCGAGCCGCAGATCGCGCAGCTCGTGACGCGAATGATGGCGTCGCGCGGCTCCTCAATGATCGGATCCGTTACCGTATCGCAGCGAATATCTTCCTTGCCATGCCAGACGAGAGCTCTCACCGCACGCAACTCCTTTTATGATTACCCACGGGTCCGTCCCGTCGCGCCTTGCAGCGCGCCGGCTTGGGTGATGCTTCTCAGATTCAAGAAGAGCTGCTGACGCTATAGATCCGCCGCACCCGTCGCACTCATTCTCAATCGCTGCTCGAATGCGAAAGTTCCGCGACGGGATCGTGCTCATCAATACCTGCCGAATTTTGTCGCGCTCCGGATGCCTATTACCGGCGCCTTAGGAGTTCGCGGGTCCCCCGGCGACAGCTCGGCTATGCGAGAGAAGCTGACGAGCGTGAGACGCGGATTGATCCAAGGAATGCTCGGGTAATCCGCGCTATGAGAGCTTTGGCGGGGTCCCTTCGATAAAGGCGATGCGCTCATCGGGTGGCGCGATCTCGACCGCCAAGTCGCGGATCAGCCGTTTATTGCGTAATGGCTCGAGCCGCATGTTGCGCGCTTCGAGCCGGGCCGTGCAGGCATAGGCGGTCTTCCCGTCGAGAAGGATCATGCACTCCTTGCAGGCATTCGCATTGATGCAGGAGAAGCGGAACGCAAGGCTCGGATCGGTGCCGGCACGAATCCGGCGCAGCCCGTCGAGCACGGATTCTCCAGCTTCGAATGGCACGTCGAAGCGATCCCACTGCTCGGCCTCCCCCGGAACACCGCGCGCGATCAGCAAGGTCGCGACCGGCTTCATGACGCCGGTTCCCCGGCTCGGCTATGCGCCGCCGGCAAGGACGTCAGGGCGAGGTGGTCGTCTTTCAGGCGCAGCGACTGATTGATCGCCCGATCGTCGTCGCTCCGGGGATAATCTTCCCGCTGATGCGCCCCTCGGCTCTCGCGACGCGCCAGAGCGCTTTGCGTGACGGCTTCCGCAACGAGCAGCATGTTCCTTAGATCGAACCAATCGAGCCGGACACTGTCGTAAGCGCTCGCCGTGCGCGGCGGCGTCGCTCCCATCTCCGCGCGCATCGCCACGATCCTCGCCAGCGCCGCTTCGAGCGGCTCCGCGCGGCGGAACGGCCCGACTTTCTCTTGCATCAGCGCCTGCAACTCGACGATGAGACTTGCGGGATTGCAGCGCGCCGGCGCCGCCGCTTCGATAAGCGCGAGCGCCGCGATGGAGGACAAGTCGGGCCGCGCTTGGCTCAATTGGGTACGCGCCGCAGCGGCGCGGCCTGCCGCGGCACCGAACACGAGCGCCTCGGTGACCGCGTTGCCGGAAAGCCGGTTCGCCCCGTTCGCGCCACCGACGGCTTCGCCCGCCGCGAAGAGGTTCGGCACCGCGGTCTCGAAATCGGGCGACACCCGGATACCGCCCATGTGGTAATGCGCGATCGGTGCGACCTCGATCGCCTGCTTTGACAAATCGATGCCGTTGTTGGCGAGCCGGTCGATCACCGGGCCGAAAGCGCTGCGCAGATCGCGCTCGGGAACATGTTGGAAGGAGAGATAGACGCCGCCGGCCGGCGATCCGCGCCCGGCTTCGACTTCCTTCGTGATCGCATAGGTTGCGAGATCGCGCGGCACCTTGTAGCTCCCGTCCTCCGTGACGCCATAAAGATCGGTGAATTCCCGGCCCTCGCGATTGAGCAATCGCCCGCCCAGCTTGTAGCGGAACGGGTCCCACATGATCGGGTCCATGCCGATAAGCCGCGGCGCGAGATGGCCGATCGGAAAGAACTGGACAAATTCCATATCGATGAGATCGGCGCCGGCGCGCAGCGCCAAGGCATAGCCGTCGCCGCCCATGTTGGCCGACGCGCTGTTGCGGCGATAAAGCCGCGTGAGCCCGCCGGTCGCGATGAGCGTGGCCTTCGCCGTGATAGCGACAGCGCGTCCGTCGATGATCGAGAAGCCCACGGCCCCGACTGCGGCGCCATCGACGATCACGAGATCGGTGATGCACACATCGCCCAAGCGCCGAATGCCGCTGCGGCGCTGCACCTGGGCGCGCAAGGTGCGCGACACGGCGGGCCCGGTGTTGAGGAAATCGACATAAACGCAACGCGGCCGGTCGTGGCCCGGCGCATGGGTCTGGCGCAAGCGTCCGTCCGCATGCCGCGCCCAACCGACATGCCATTCGTCCATTTGCCGGATCGCCGCGGGACCGTGCTCGCACAATATGGCAGAGAGGCGCTCATCGCAGAGGCCGCGGCCCGCCGCGAGGGTATCGGCGAGATGCGCTTCCGACGCATCCGGCACTTCGTCCCCCAACGCCACCGCCACCGTCATTTGCGCCATGACGGTCGCGCCGCCGCGGCCGATCAGGCTGCGATCGACGAGCAGCACCTCGGTGCCGGCGTCGTCGGCAGCGAGGGCCGCCGACATGCCGGCCGCGCCGGCGCCGATGATCAGGAGCTCGGTCGCGACGTTGATCCGCTCGACCATGCGCGAAATATAGTGCTTTCGCTCGCGCCCGTCGCCCGCCTGATTTGCGCCCCCGGTGCCGCCGCCGATATAATTTCCGAAAACATCGAGGGGGGCCGGCCCGGGCATGAGGCCTTTCGAATTCTTTGAGCCTGCATCGTTGGCTGAGGCCGTACGGCTCCTCGACAGCGATGATCCCGCTATCCGTCCCATCGGCGGCGGCACGGCTTTGCTGCTCATGATGAAGGCGGGCTTTTTCCGGCCGCGGCGTCTCGTGAGCTTGCGCCGAATCGAACAAGGCTATCGGAGCATTTCCGCCGGCGGTGACGGGAGCTTGCGGATCGGCGCGATGGCGACGCTCGCCGACATCGAGGGGTCGCCGGACGTGGCACGGCACGCGCCGGTGATCGTTCGCGCACTCCGGACGCTGTCGAATCCGCGCACGCGCAATGTTGCCACCATCGGCGGCCATCTCGCGCATGCCGACCCGCATCTCGATCTGCCGCCGCTTCTGGCGGCCCTGGGCGCGCAATTGACGATCGTGGGACCGCAGGGCGAGCGCAGCGTCCCGGTCGCGACGCTCATTCGGGGATATCTCGACACCGATCTGCGCCGCGGCGAGATCATCGCGGAAGTGACCGTGCCGGGCGAGCCAGGAAGGCGCGCGGTCTACTGGAAGTACACGGCGCGTTCGGCGGACGACTGGCCCGCCCTCGGCGTCGCGGCAGCGCTCAGCGACGCGAGCCTGCGCATCGTGATCGGTGCGGCGACAGACAAGCCGACACGGCTTGCGGCCGCCGAGGCGGCGCTCGGCGGGTCGCGCGACGAGGCGGGCTTTCGTCGCGCCGCCGAGGCAGCCGCCGCGGAAGCGACGCTCGTCTCCGATCAGCACGGCTCGGCCGCGTACAAAAAAGAATTGCTGCGCGTCGGCGTTCGCCGCGCGCTGGCCCAGGCGGCCGCGTCATGACCGACACGACGCATACCCAGATTGGGCGCTCGGTGGGGCGGCTCGAGGGCCGCGCGAAGGTAACCGGCCGCGCGGAGTACGTGCACAATTTGCGCTTACCCGGCATGCTTTATGCGAAGCTCCTGCGTAGCACGATCGCACATGGCCGCATCCGCGCCATCGATACGAGCGCGGCGCGCGAATTGCCCGGTGTTCATCGCGTCATTACCGGGGATGATATCCGGACGTTGATTCCGTCACCCTATTACGGGCCTGCCTTCCACGATCAGCCCATCCTCGCGCTGGATAAGGTGCGGCATATCGGCGAGCCGGTCGCGGTGGTGCTCGCGACCGATCGTCACGTCGCGGAGGAAGGCGTCCAGCTGATCCGCGCTGAGTACGATGAGTTGCCCCCGGTGATGGATGAGGTCGAGGCGGCGAGTTCCAAAACCCTCGTCCATGACGTCCTGAAGCCGGCCGGGACGTTCCCGGACCTGAAGCATATCGAAGGCAGGGGCGGCACCAACGTCGCGCTCGATTTTCACCTGCGGCGCGGCGATGTCGAAGCCGGTTTTGCCGCCGCAGAGCAGGTTTTCGAGCACGAGTTCCGCACGCAACAGGTGATGCACACACCGCTCGAGCCGATGGTCTCGGTGGCCGAGCCGGGCGACGAACGGTTGACGCTCT
>Ga0134128_10004224_pt1 | contig 17613 bp, 14 predicted proteins | sample KB31754_FD_96462 | JGI IMG/M metagenome (GOLD analysis project Ga0134128, IMG submission 96462) | Terrestrial soil microbial communities with excess Nitrogen fertilizer from Kellogg Biological Station, Michigan, USA - KB3-175-4 | ecosystem: Environmental > Terrestrial > Soil > Unclassified ... | reverse complement strand
GCGATCGGCGGGACGGTCGGTCTGACCACGTCCGCGACGGCGTCGGCGATCAAGAACAAGGGCTTCGGGGACGCCTTCGCCGAGGACGCGCTCATCGGGGGTGGTGTCGGCGTGGTGTTGGGTGCGCTGTCGTTCGTGGCCGCTTCGGGGATCGCGGCAGGTAGTTTGACGACGCTCCCCGTGTGGCACGTCATTCTGGCCGGAGCCTTCACTCCCCTCCTGGCCGGCCTCTACCTGGTCCTGGGCACCGAGATAAGTACGGAGTCGAAAAAGATCCTCGGGGCGCTAGGATTGTAGCGAGGAGGAACGCGGGTCGGTGCGCTCGCGAGATCCAAAGATCATCGTCGTCTGGGTTGCCGTCGCGGCCGCCGGCGGCTGCGCGACGACGTACCGCCCGCTCCACCCCGAGGTGGCCCGCTCGGACGACACGCAGGTCGAGCTCTTGGCCATCAAGGGGGGAGACGTCCTGCTGCAGGCGTCTTCGGCGTCCGGCGCGCGGTTGGAACGCTTTCAGCTCGGGTCGCGCCGGTCTCCGCCCTGTTCGCCGGGGGCCGAGGCGGTCGTGGTCGGGGTGGGGGGCCCGTTTCACGACGTCACGGTCCGAGGAGAGAGACGCCTGGTGCTGACGTCGATCGGCGGCGGCGCGGCGCTCGCCGACCCCGAGGCGACCGTCGACCTCGAGGTCGTGCAGCAGCAGGCACGATGCCTTCGTCTTCCCGTGACGGGCGAGACAGGCGAAGATCGCTGGGTTGCCGGGACCCGCTGGTCGCTGGACGGCGACCTTTCGCTGGCGCCCAACTTCGCGCCGGGGACGGACCGCTGGGCCTGGACGGTCAGCCTCGAGCCCCGGCTGTGGATCGACCGCGTCGAGCTGGGCGTCCACGGGCAGCTCGGCACCCTCATCTGCAGCTCGGATTGTGGAAAGGCCGTCGTCGCGGGCGGTCCGCTCGTCGGCGCGCGCCTGCTTCGCGCCGGACGCTGGGCCGTCGATGCGGACGCGGCGTACGAGGTCGGGGGCATTCAATCGGTCGGTCTGGTCCACGGTCCCCGGTTGGAGCTCGCGGTCCTGCGGTCCACCCGTCCCGCGCCGGTCGCCTTTCGACCCGAGTTTCTCTTCGCCGGGTACGGGCTGGTGCTGGCCGGCGGCCACTGGTTCGTCCCGAGCGGCGAGGCCCCCGGGTCGTGGTACGAGTCATTCGGATTCACGGTGGCGCTCGGTCTTTGATCCGGGTTTGCGGGGGCTCGGGCGCAGGGGGTGGAGCGTTTCGCCGGCCAGGCAGAGGGCGACGAACTGCTCGATGCGCTTGGCGCGGGTCTCGGGTTTCTTCGCTGCCTGCACCCGCCAGAGGATCGCGTAGCGGTTGGCGCGGTCGAGCGCGGCGAAGAACGCTGCGGCCCGCGGGCGGCGCGCGAGGGCGCTGGCCAGGTCCGCGGGCACCTCGGCGGTGCGGGAGCCGTCGTAGGCGCGCGCCCAGCGGCCGTCGGCGCGCGCACGCTCCACCTCGACGAGCCCCGGCGGCTTGATGGCGCCCGACGCGATGAGCGCCTCGGCCCGCGCGCGGTTGATCTTCGACCAGGGGCTCTTCGCGGTGCGCGGGGAGAAGCGCTGCAGCCAGGCCGAGGCGTCCAGCGCGCGCTTCTGGCTGTCGATCCAGCCCCACGCCAGGGCGACGTCGAGCGCTCGCGCGTAGGTCAGAGCGCTCCCCTTCCGCTTCGGGATGCGCAACAGCACGGCGCCCGAGCGATCGTGATGCCTCGCCATCCAAGCGTCCCAGGCCTCGGGGTGAGCGAGCTCGAGGATCGGTTCGGTCTTCGCAGCCATCGGCAGCCCCCGCGGTCGAAGGAGTCTACCTCGATCGTTTGATGAGCCGGCGGACCACACCGGCGTCACTTCGCATTGGAGCGACGACGATGCAGACCAGACGACTTGGCAGGGGGGCGACGTGGGCCGCGATCTGCGTGCTCGCTGTGACGGCCGGCTGCTCCTTCAACACCAAGAACAGCGCGGGAAGCGGCGGCGCCGGGGTCACCACCGGCACGGGCGGCAGCGGTGGCACCGGCGGCTCGGGGGGCAGCCTGGTCGTGACCGGCCTGATGATCAGCCCCGCCTCCGCTACCTTGACGGTCACGAACGGCGGGCCTGCCCAGGCGCAGCAATACATGGTGACCGGGCTCGTCAACGGGCAGACGCAGGACCTGACCAGCCAGGTCAGCTACACGCTCAGCTCGGTCGGGGTGGTCACGATCAGCTCCGGCGGGCTGGCCATGACGACCGGGTCGCGCGGCGGCGTCGTGATCGTCACCGCCAGCATGGGCACGGCGACGGCCACCGCGACGCTGACCGTGATCTACTCGTTCGTGGGTCCCGATCCCGGCATGCCCGGATCGGTTCCCACCGGCGCGCCCGGCATCTTCAACAACGCGACGAACGACGGCAGTCGATCGCCCGGGCTCGTCTACCCGAACGACGGCGTCCTCTTCCCCCCGAACATCTCCGGCATCGAGATCCATTTCACCCCGGGCGCCAACAACACGCTGTTCGAGGTCGATCTGGCGGGACCGCTGGCGACAGTGCAGAGCTACATCCGCTGCACGGCTCCGCCGGGCATCAACGGCTGCATCTATCTGCCCGATCCGGGGCTCTGGTCCAGCTTCGCGCTCTCCAACGCCGGTCAAGGGCAGGTCTCGCTCTCCGTGCGCGGGACCGACGACACCGGCACCTCGGTCGGCGCCAGCCAGACGTTCCATCTGCAGTTCTCCGAGGATCCGCTGATGGGCGCCCTCTACTACTGGACGACCAGCGGGAACACCGCGATCATGCGCTGGGACTTCGGCGGCAGCACGACCATGGCGGCGCAGGTCCTGACACCAGCCAACACCGACGGCAAGACCTGCGTGGGGTGCCACGCGCTCGCCCCCGACGGGACCAAGCTGGTCGCCAGCGCGGGCGGGCAAGGCGACGGCCGCTTGCTGCTCTGGAACATCTCCCAGAACGCGGCTCTGCAGCCCTTCCCGTTGTCGCAGAAAAGCCAGTTCGAGTCCTGGAATCAGGACGGCAGTCAGTTCGTCGGCATCTACGGCGACGGCAACCCGGGCTCCACGGGGCCGGCCAATCTGATGATCTTCGACGGAACCACCGGCCAGGTGACGCAGACGATCAATCTCGGCGGGTTGCGGGCGGACCACCCCGACTGGTCGAAGAACGCGGGCGGTCCGCAGACCATCGCCTTCACCTCGGTCGACCCGACGGTCAGCACCAGCGACCAGCGCCCGGCCCGCGGGGGGATCGACGTCGTGCAGCAGAGCGGGGGGACCTGGTCCGCGCCGCAGGTGCTCGTTCCGACGCAGTCCGGGAAGAACCGCTACTACCCCGCCGTCAGCCCCGACGGCGCGCTCGTCATTTTCGACGAGTCGACCTGCGACGCCGGGACGACCTCGGGGCTCTCCTGCGACGCCGACACCGACCCGACGGCCACGATGTTCCTGACTCCGCTCTCACCGGGGAGCGCCACGCCGGTGGCGCTGGACCACGCCAACGGGCCCGGTGTCGCCGACGCCGGCAACACCATCCTGACCAACTCGTACCCCAAGTGGGCCCCCTTCGTTCAGAAGCTGGACGAGTTGCATCAGGTCTACTGGCTGACGTTCTCGTCGACCCGGCAGTACGGCCTGCGCGCGCCGCCCGTCAACGACTTCGATCCCGACGAGAACTCGACGGGCGAGCTCATCTGGATGTTCGGCGTCGTCGTCGGCCCCGGCAACACCGATCCGAGCTTCACCGCCTTCTGCCTTCCGTTCCAGGACATCACGACGGCCAATCACATCGCGCAGTGGGCGAAGACGTTCATCATCGTCGACCGCCCGTGAAGGTGACCGGGTCCGCCCCGGACTGACGCTCAGGTCATTGTCTGGTGAGGACGAGCTCCGCCGATCCTTGAGACGCGCCGGGCATGCTCATCGGCATCGAAGCGAGCGTGAGGGTCGAGCCCTGAACGCAATAGCTCGAGCTGCTCGCCGTTCCTGCCGTCGGGGTGTTCGTCACCGTGGATCCGGAGATCGAATAGGTTCCTGACTCCATCGAGGTCTGTGAGGGGAATTGGAAGGAACAGACGCACGAGCCGCCTCCGCCGCTCACGCAGCTGCCCGCCAACCCGCCGTCGGACGCCGGCTGAAATCCCGCGTTCAACTGGGCGCAGCTCACCGTCACGCCCCCCGTGGTCAAGCAGGAGCTCGGCACCGTTTCGCTCAAAGAACCTGAAATCGTCGCGTTCGACGTGTAGGTCAGGTCGGCGTTGAAGGTGATCGTTCCGCTCTCTCTGAGCCCGGAGGTGCTGACCCCGATTCCAGAACAGGTGCTTCCGGTCATCGTCGAAGTGGCGCTCTGGACACAGAGGTCTTCGATGTTCCACGTGCCGACGAGATTCCCGCCGCACGCCACATTGCCGCCGCACTGGCCCGAACCGCTTCCGCAGCCCAGGAGCACGGCCGCCGCTCCCGTCAACAGCACCACCTGTTTGATACCTACCACTGAAGTGTCTCGCTTCTGCATTGCACCCTCCCTTTTGTTTGGCTTTGGTGTCCGTTTGGGCGTTCGCGGCCGAGTGTGTCTGCAAACGTCTTGCCACGCCATGACGAGGCCCCCCGCTGTCGGGGCGTTCGGCTTCGCGGCCTGTGCGCGCCGGACGCGCCATGGGTGTCGTCGCCCTTTCACACAGGCCGGCACGATTCCAAAACGGCTCGCGGCGGCGCCGCCTGCAGCGTTTGACGGTGTGACGCCGCGCTCTCGCCCGCCCACCGATCAAAAAAAGACCGGCGCTGGTGACACGCACCGCCGCCCTCGGTGTTTCTCCTGCCAGACCGCGCTTCGCGAGGCGGGAACCCCAGACAGGAGAAACCGGCCGTGCACGCCACCACCTCGACGTTCGTCCACCGTCTCTTGGACTGGCCCCTCTTTCAGTCCGAGTGGGTCTTCTGGTTGCTGTTCGCGCTGTCGGCGTCCTCGGTCGCCGTCATCCTCGAGCGCCTCGTCTTCTTCGGGCGGCACGCCCCCGAGTCCGCGCGCTTCATCGCCACGGTGGACGCGGCGATCGGGCGGGGCGACTACGAGGGCGCTGCCCGCGCGCTGATCGGCCGCCGCAGCCTCGAGGCGCGCGTGTTGCTCGCGGGGCTCTGCGCCTGCGACCAGGGCCCCGACGCCGTCGAGGAGCTGCTGGCCGGCGCGCTCGGCGCCGAACGCGCCAGGTTCGAGACGCGCCTCGCCTTTCTGGCGACGCTGGCCAGCAACGCGCCCTACGTCGGTCTCTTCGGCACGGTGCTGGGGATCGTCCGCGCCTTCAGGAACCTGGGCGCCGATCTGGCCGAGGCGCACGCGGGCGTGATGACGGCGCTGGCCGAGGCGCTGGTGGCGACCGCCATCGGCCTCTTGGTCGCCATCCCGGCGATCGTCGCTTTCAACGCCTTCAAGAACGCCGTCAAGGCGCGGGTCACGCGCGCCGAGACCTGGTCGCGGAGGCTGCTCTCGCGGCTCAAGGGCGAGCTGCCGGCGGAGACCCAGGGCGCGTCGCTGCGCGCGACGGCGGAGTGAAGTCATGGCGGCCCTGGAGAAGGCGGCCTCGCAAGACGACGGTCCGATCGCGTCCATCAACGTCATCCCGTTCGTCGACATCGTCCTCTGCCTGCTGGTCATCTTCATCGTCACGTCGGCGGCCATCGTCAGAGCCAGCCTGAAGGTGGAGTTGCCGCGCGCCGCGGCGGGCGGCGCGAAGGTCGCCTCGACGCTGAACCTGGTGCTGGACCGCGGCGGCGCGCTGGCGCTGGACGGCCGGCCGACCACGCTGGTGGCGGCGCGCGCCGAGCTGCAGGCGGCGGTGGCGCGCAACCCGGCGGCGCAGGCGGTGATCGCGGCCGATCGGACGGTGCCTTATGGCAAAGTCATGGAGGTCATCGACCTCGTGAAGGGGGCGGGCGTCGGCGGCTTCGCCCTCGACGTCGAGCGCGCCCCGGGGAGCGCTCCGTGACGGCGAGGACCGACCCGCGCCGCGCGCGTCAGCAGGTGCGCCTGGTGCCGGCCGCGTGCGCGCCGCGCCGGCCTCGCCCGGGTTGGCGCGCCGGCCGCGACCGTCGTCGCGCGCGGCGCGGACGTGCCGCGCCACTGCCGGCCGCCACCGCCGCGGCGGCGCGCGCTTCGCTGAGCGCACCGCGGTCGGGTCTCGAGGCGCGCTCAATCGGTCTCCTCGTCTGGGCGCTGGCGCTGGCCGCCCACGCGGTCCTGGCCGTCGCGGTCTGGCGCACCCGCCCCGCGCGCCCGCTCGTGCGGACCTCGACCCGGATCACGGTGCAGGTGCACGACGTGTCGTTACCGTTGCCCGCGCCGCGACCGACGGCGCCCGCGGCGGCGCCACCCCGCCGGAGCCCGCCGCGCCTCGCGCACGTCCGGGCGCCGCGCGCCGAGCGCGCGCCAGAACCGGCCGCGCCGCCTCCCGTGCCGGTCAAGGTGGTCGGTCTGTCGCTCGAGTCGACGTCCGAGACAGGGCAGGGCCCGGCCTTCGCCGTCGGTGACACGCTGGCGGGAACCACCGCCGCGGCAGCCGCACGGACGACGCCCGCCGCCGTCGAGCCGCCCGCCGGGCCCAACCGCGTCGCGCGGGGCGTCCCTCGGCCGGGCAGCGTCCTGACGCCGCCGCGCCGCCTGCAGGAAGTGAAGCCGCACTACCCGGACGCGCGCCGCGCGGCCGGTGTCGAGGCCGACGTCTTGCTGGTCGTTTCGCTGGACGCCGCCGGTCGCCTCCTCTCCGTCACCGTCGGCCGGGGCAGCGGCGACGCCGCGTTCGACGAGTCGGCGCGCGCGGCCGCCCGGCAGGAGCAGTTCAGCCCCGCCCTGCGCGACGGCGTGCCGGTTCCCACCACGTTCACCTTCACCACCCACTTCCGCCTGGACACACCATGAACCCCGACCTTCGGTTCCTCTGTTGGGCCGCGAAGACCGCGCTGGCGAGCCGCGCCGGCGCCGTCGCGCCGCTGCTGGCGCTCGGCCTCTTGGCGGCCGGCCTCGCCGGCTGCGGCGCCAGCTTCGATTCGCCCACCCTGCTCACCAAGCTGCGGCTGCTGGCGCTGCAGGCCGAGCCCGTGAACCCCGCCCCGGGCGACACCACCACCCTCACGCCGCTCGTGTACAGCCCGAGCTCCGCGACCGCCGCGCTGGAATGGAGCTGGTCGTGGTGCCCCCTGCTCGGCCAGCCCGACGACGGCTACCTCTGTCCGATCTCGTACGACGACGCGAGCGCCCTGCTGGCGGCGGCCGGCGTGACGGCGCCGGTGCCGGCCTTCGATCTGGGCGCGGACCCGACCGCGTCCTTCACCAACCCGTTCCCGCCCGACGTGCTGGCCACCCTCTGCGCCGACGGCTTCGACGGGCAGCCGGTCGACTGCACGAACGGCTTCCCGATCCGCCTGTCGGTGCGCGTGACCGAGGGGGCGGCCACGCAGCTCGGCACGACCGTCGTGAGCCTGCCGATCGCGGCCGGCGCCGTCTCGAACGCCAACCCCGTCCCGGGCGCCCTGAGCGTCGACCTGCTGGCGGGGACGGAGACGCTGGACGACGCCGGCAGCGTCGAGGTGCCGCGGCTGCAAGACAACGTGCTGCACGTCGCGATCGACGACAGCCAGGCCGAGACGTACGGGGGGAGCGGCCTCGACAGCGGGACCGCCACGCTGCGCGAGACGCTGCTCGTGAGCTGGTTCGCGGAGCGGGGTGGCTTCCACGACGCCCGGACGCTGTTCATCGACGGGGTCGAGAGCCTCGCCGACGCGACCAGCAACAAGTGGAATCCGCCCGCCGCGCGCGAGGACGCCGCGCCGACCTCCCGGCTGATCGTCGTCGTGCGGGACGATCGGGGCGGCGTCGGCTGGACCAGCGCCACCGCTTCGCTGGAGCCGACGCCATGAAGCGCGCCGCCGTTTGGCTCCTTTGTCTTCTCACCCTGGCGGCCACCGCGCCGGCCCTGGCCAGCGACGCAGCAGCAGCGGGAGGGCTCAGCAAGCTGCCCAAGCAGGTCGTCTTCGTCGAGGCCGCTTACCCGCCCGGCGCGGCCGCCGCCGGCGTGGAGGCCGACGTGATCCTGGACCTGACGATCGATGCGACGGGGCACGTCAGCCACGCCGGGGTGGCGACCTCGGCCGGTCCGGGCCGCGAGGCCTTCGACGCGGCAGCGGTCGCCGCCGCGACCGGCTACTTGTTCGAGCCCGCCGAGAGCGACGGCCAGCCGGTCCCGGTGGAGCTGGCCTACAAGGTGAAGTTCCGTTTGCACGCCAAGGCGCCCGCGCCGCCTCCCCCGACCGCGCCGCCCGGCCGATCAGCCGCCCCGGTGGCCGCCCCGCGGCCTCGGCGCGAGAGCCTGGCCGGGCTGCTGCGCGAACGCGGGACGCGCAGCCCGCTCATCGGCGTGGTGGTCACCGCGAGCAACGAGGGTTCGTCGCCGCCGCAGGCGTACGAGGCGACCAGCGACGGCAACGGCCGCTTCGCGTTCTTCGATCTTCTCCCCGGCACCTGGCGCCTCGACGTCGAGGCGCCGGCCTACTTTCCCTTCCGCACCAGCGAGGAGGTGCGCGCCGGGGAGAAGACCGTCGTGACCTACTACGTCGAGCGCGGCCAGGGGAGCCCGCTCGACGAGACGGTGACCGCCGCGCGCCCGAAGAAGGACGTCACCCACGTCGTGCTGACCGCCGAGGTGATCGACAAGGTGCCGGGCACGGCGGGCGATCCGCTGGCGGTGCTCCAGGATCTGGCGGGCGTGGCCCGCGCGCCCGCGGGCAGCGGCTTGTTGATCGTGCGCGGCTCGGCGCCGGAGGACACGCAGATCTTCGTCGACGGGATGGACGTGCCCCTGGTCTACCACTTCGGCGGCCTGCGCAGCGTCCTGCCGGAAGGGGTCATCGACAACATCGAGTTCGTGCCGGGCAACTTCTCGCCGGAGTACGGGCGCGCCACCGGCGGCATCGTCGACGTCCACCTGAAGGAGCTCAAGCCCAAGCGCTTCGGCGGCTACCTGGACGTCAGCGTGCTCGACGCCGGCCTGTACCTGGAGGGGCCGCTGGGGAATCGCGGCGGCGTGGCGGTCGCCGTGCGGCGCAGCTACCTGGACCTGATTTTGAAGGCGGCCGTCCCCAGCGACGCGTCGGTCAGCCTGGTGACCGCGCCCGTCTACTACGACGCCCAGTTGCTGGCCAATTATCGGCTGACGCCCGCCCACGACCTGCGCGCGATGGCCTTCGCCGCCGACGATCGGTTGGCGGTGCTGTTCAAGGATCCGGCGGACTTCTCGCAGCAGGCCACGGGGAACCAGCTGAACGCCCACACCGGGTTCTGGCGCGGGCTGGTCGCCGATCACTACACGCCGCGCGAGGGGCTGGAGAACACGCTGCGCCTGTCGGCCGGCCAGGACGGCGAGACCATCAGCGAGGGCGACCTGGTGCTGGACCTGCACCGGAGGGTGGTCCAGCTGCGCGACACCCTGCGCCTGCGGCTCCGGCCCTGGGCGACGCTCGGCGCCGGCACCGACGCGGTGGCCGAGCGCTACAGCGGCCACGTCCACTTGCCACCGCCTCCCGAGGAAGGGCAACCGATGAGCAACCAGGATCTGAACGAAGCCAGGGAGACGTTCGTGACCGCGCCCTGGTGGTACTCCCCGGGCCTGTTCGCAGAGCTCGAGCTCCGCCCGACCAAGCCGCTCCTGATCTCGGCGGGGGTGCGGGGCGACTACTTCCAGAGCGTTCACCAGGCCGTCCTGGCGCCACGACTCTCGGTTCGCTACCAGCTCGGGCCGCGCTGGGCGGTCAAGGGCGCGCTGGGCCTCTACCACCAGCCGCCGGACATCGAGCAGATCAACCCGGTCTTCGGCAACCCGAACCTCAAGGCCGAGCGCGCCATCCACCTGTCGGCGGGAGGCGAGTGGAGGCCGCGGCCCGGAACGACCTTCGACGTGACGGGCTTCTACAAGCGGCTCTCGAGCCTGGTGAGCCCGACGGACGCCACGCAGGTGGTGAACGGCGCCGCCGTGCCGATGAACTACGACAACAGCGGTCGCGGGCGGGTGGTCGGGCTCGAGGTGGTGGCCCGCCGCGAGCTCGCCGCCGGGTTCTTCGCCTGGATCGCCTACACGCTCTCCCGCTCGGAGCGCCTCGACTCGGGTCAGACCGAGTGGCGCCTGTTCGACTTCGACCAGACGCACATCCTGACCGCGGTCGCCTCCTACGATCTGCCGCGCCACTGGCGCATCGCCTCGCGCTTCCGCTACGTGAGCGGCAACCCCGAGACGCCGGTGCTCGGCAGCGTGTTCAACAGCGTGACCGACGAGTACGACCCGGTGTTCGGCCAGGTGAACAGCGCCCGCCAGCCGCCCTTCCTCCAGCTGGACGTGCGGCTCGACAAACAGTGGGTCTTCGATCGCTGGCTGCTGGACGCCTACGTCGACCTGCAGAACGCCACCAACCACACCAACCCCGAGGGGATCGCCTACAACTACGACGACACGCAGTCGAAGGTGAGCGCGGGTCTGCCCATCCTGCCGTTTCTCGGCCTCCGGGCGGAGTTCTAGATGCGCCGCTCACCAAACGGGCGCTGGCGACTGGCGCTGGGGGCGGCCGTGCTCGCGATCGGTGCGGCGCGGGGCGCGCGGGCCCAGACGCTCCGCGCTCCCGAAGCCCGGCAGGGCTTCTACGTCTCCGCCGGGGCCGGCGCGAACGCGCTCGGCGCCTGGGACAAGGGGCAGCGCGACGGCGCCGCAGCAGGCCTCGCCTACACCATCCACTTCGGCGAGATGTTGACCGACCGCTGGGGCCTGGGGCTGGCGATCGAGGACGGGGGCGCCACGCGCCACGCCGTCACCACCCAGATCGCGGGGCTGACGCTGGAGGCGCAGGCGCGGCTCTGGCGCCACCTGGCCGCGCACGCCGGCGTCGGCGTGGGCGCCGCCTCGGCGACGGATCCCTCCCGCGCCGGCGACGAGACCCACGGCACCTACGGCTCGCTCCTGACCGCGGGCTTCAGCTACGACGCCTTCGTGGTGCCTCGTCTCACCGGCGGGTGGGCCCTCACCCCGGCCTGCGGGCTGCGCGCCGTCCCCGGCGGCGACGTCGGCGCCATCGCCGCCGTCCTGACCGTGAGCATCTCCTGGTGGTCGGGCCTCCCCGCCCGGGAGCTCCGCGCGCGATGACCGCCCGCAGTAGGGAAGGGGGAAGGGGGCCTCCCTCGAGGCTTCGAGGTCCTACTTGCGCCCAATGTCGTAGCCGCCTATCTTCGTTGGGCTGGAAGAGCTTGACCGACGGGCCCGAGGCGGCGTCCCTGACCGCGCGGGGTGCAATCGGTCGTCCTAGTTAAGGGGGTCGACGATGCCCGAGAACGTGTTCTTGACCCGCGCCGCGCGGCGGATCGAGCGGCGCATGTTTCTGAAGGCGATGGGGCTCGGCGCGGCCGTCCCCGTCGCGATGCGCCTGGCGCGAGTCGCCACGGCGGCCCCCAGCGCGGCGCCGAAGCGCTTCTTCGTCTTCTACACCCCGCACGGCACGGCGCCCGAGCACTACGCGCCCAAGATTCCGAACGACAACTACGATCCGACCAAGGCGGTCACCTTCAACCAGTTCGATCTGGATCAAACGAACGTCAGCATCCTGGGGCCGCTGCAGCCGTACAAACAGTGGGTGAACGTCTACCAGGGGTTTCAGTATCCCGGCGTGGCGGGGACGCACGAGGGGATCGTCGACTGCCTGTCCGGTCTCACCAACAGCGACGGAAGCGGCGCCACCGACACGACGACGCCGCGCACCAGCATCGACCAGCTCATCGCCAAGGCGCTCAACGTCAACCCGCTCATCCTGGGCGCCTGTTCCCACCAAACGTTCGGCCTGGACAACCACGGCATGCTGTTCTGGAACGGCACCCCGATCGACCCGCAGAAGAGCCCGGTCGTCGCGGCCGACGCGCTGTTCGGGAGCAGCAAGACGACGACGCCCAGCGCCGACGTGCAGCTCCACTCGGATCTGCTGGCGTTCACAGCGTCTGAAATCCAGACCATGAAAGGGACGCTGAACGGCCTCACGCGCGAGCAGTCGAAGCTGAACACGTATCTGACCTCGATCCAGTCGCTGCAGGCCAGCTCCTCGGCGATGAACGGTCAGAACGTCTGCACCACCACCCCCAGCCTGCCGACCGTGGAGATGGTGCGCTCGGCCAGCGCGGGCAACAAGCCAGACTCGAGCGGTGCCAACGATTACTTCTACGAGGAGGCGAACTTCCCGCTGCTGTTGCAGGCGCAGCTGGAGATCGTCGCCCAGGCGCTGATTTGTAACGTTGCGCCGATCATCGGGCTCATGCCGATGTTCGCGACCTGCGAGTTCGATTTCGGCTTCGCCGGCGCGCCGGGCTCGCACCACAGCGATCTTTCGCACTCGGGGTATCAAGCCTCGTCGGGCGCGCAGTACAACTCGCCGATCACCGTCAACAACCTGATGGCGGCGGCGCGGACGCCGTTCGCGACGGCGCAGAAGTGGTTCACCACGCAGCTCGTGAACAAGGTGGTCAGCCTGCTGGCGACGACCGACGATCCGGCGGCGCCGGGGACCAAGGTCCTCGACAACACCATCATCTTCTGGATGTCGGAGGTCGGTGACGGCAACGATCACAACCGGGTCAGCGAGATCCTCTACCCGCAGGTGCCGGACAGCGTTCCGCTGGTGACGATCGGCGGCGGCGCCGGTGCGCTGAACACCGGGCTGGTCGTGCGGTATCCCATCGCCATGAGCGCCAGCGCCTCGGGGGTCAACCGGATGGTCCCCGATCTGTTGCTGACGCTGGCCACCGCGATGGGCGCCGGTTCGGTGACGCTCCCGCACACGACCGGGGTCGTGTCCGAGGTGCTGGCGTGAGCGCGGGGCGGGTCATCACCGCCTTGCTGCTGGTCGCCGGCGCAGCGGGCTGCGCCGGCCGGGACGGCGGCGCCAGCGGCCCAGGCAGCGGCGGGAACGGCAGCGGGAGCGGCACCGGCGGCACGGGAGCGGGCGGCGCCGACGCCGGGACCGGCGGCGGGATGACCCCCACCGTCGCCTGTTCGAGCGCCGAGCTCGGAACGCCTCAGCTCCGACTGCTCACCGCGACGGAGCTTCAGAACACCATCAACAGCGTGTTCCCGGACGTCGCCGGCCAGTGGACCGCCTCGCTCCCGGCCGCCACGATCTCCGCGGCAGGATTCGACAACGACGACTCGTCGACCATCGGAGCTCAGCTCGCGGGCGCCATCCTGGACATGGGCGTGTCGGTCGGAGCCGCCGTGACGGGCAGCAGCCTCGGCACGGTCCTTCCCTGCGCCACCAGCGCGACCACCAAGGCCAGCGAGGACTCCTGTGCGCAGACCTTTTTGGGCAAGTACGGGCAGCGGCTGTTCCGGCGGCCGCTCACCAGCGACGAGCAGACCCGCTACCTGGGCTTCTTCGACGCCTCGCTCGGGAAGTCGGACTTCAAGACCGCGCTCAAGTGGCTGACAGCCGCGCTCATCCAGTCACCCACCACGCTTCACCGCAGCGAGATCGGTACCGACCAGGGAGACGGCACCCGCACGCTGACCCCCTACGAGGTCGCGGCCGAGCTCGCCTACACCTATACGGGCACCAGCCCCAGCGACGCTCTGCTGACCGCCGCCGGGAACAACAACCTGGGCGATCTGGCCGGGCAGGCCCGCACGATGATGGCGACCACCCAGGGCCAACAGGTGGTGCAGCACTTCTTCGAGCAATACCTGGGGTACGTCAGCGTCTCTTCGCTGCAGAAGCCGAACATCAGCGCCTTTGCCTCGGTGAGCGACGACATGGCCCAGGAGACGCGGGCGTTCATCAACGACGTCGTCCTCACCCAGGGGGGCGGCCTGCAGCAGCTGCTCACCGCGCAGACGACCAATCCGTCGAAGGCGCTGGCGGCCTACTACGCGACCGGGAACGGCTCGAGCGCCGGGTTCCCCACGCCATCGTCCGACTACGCCTCGGTCACGCGCCCGGCGGGGACCGGCGTCGGCGTGATGGCGCAAGGGTCTTTTCTTGCCACGCACGCCGCCGCCGACCACGACTCTCCCACCCAGCGCGGTCTGTTCGTCTTTTACAAGCTGTTCTGCAATCCGAAGCTGACGCCGCCGCCCAACGTTCCGCCGATCGACACCACGACGGTGGTGGCCAACGTGAACACCACCCGCGATCGTTACGAAATGGTGCACGAGCTGACCCAGGGGGCGACGGGGGCCTGCCACAATTGTCACGTGCTCTTCGACCCCATCGGGTTCGGCCTCGAGCACTTCGACGAGGGCGGCCGCTACCGCACCGAGGAGGGGACGTACCCCGTCGACTCGAGCGACACCTACACCATGCGTGACGGCTCGGCGACCCTCACGTTCAGCGGCGAAGAGGACCTGATGAACGACCTGCTCGGGCAGCCGGTCATTCACGCTTGCATCCAGTCGTATCTGGCGACCTACGCCTTCGGCACGACCGAGTCGTGCATCGGCTCCAGCGAGGTGCCGGACCTGCAGTCCGGCGCGATCGGTCTGGCCGAGTCGTTCGCGCGCCTCGCGACCGAGCCCCACTTCACCAAGCGAACGTCGTCCGAATAGCCCGAGGCGACGCCCGCGCCGGCGTCTCGGGTCGCGGAATCTACCTCTCGGGCTGCTCCAGCTCTCGTTCGAGCGCCTCCCACTCGCCGACCAGGGCGTCGATCTTGGGCCCGAGCGACTGCTGCTCTTGCACCAGCGCCTCGATCTCGTCGCGGCTGGCGCGCTGGAAGAAGCCCGGATCGGCGTAGATAGCCTGAATCTCCGCCTTGCGGGCCTCGGCGGCGGAGATCTCCGCCAGGACCTTGTCGCGCAGCTTGGGGAGCTGCGCGGCGCGGTTGCGGCGCTTTTTTTGCTCTGCCCAGCTCTCTCCCGGCGCGGTGGCCGACCCGTTCGCCGCCGCGTCCGCCTTCTTCTCCGCGCGGGCGCGCAGCACGACCGCGTCGCCGTCCAGGTGGTCATCGCCGAGCTTGGCCAGGTATTCGGCATAGGTCCCGGGAAAATCGCGCGGGCCCTGGGGCGTAATCTCCACCACCCGCGTGGCGAGCGCGCTCACGAACCAGCGGTCGTGCGAGACGAACACCACCGTCCCGGGGTAGGCCGTCAGGGCCTCGCGGAGCGCGTGGATCGCCTCCAGGTCGAGGTGGTTGGTCGGCTCGTCGAGCACCAGGACGTTGGGCTTCTCCACGGCCAGCAGCGCGAAGATCAGCCGCGCCGCCTCGCCGCCCGACAGCAGCCCGACCCGCTTGCCGACGTCCGGGCCCGAGAACAGCACGCGCCCGAGCTGCGCGCGCACGAACGTCGGGCTCTCCCCCGGGCAGCGCGCCTCCAGCGCGGCGAGCGGGGTGGTCTCCGGATCGTCGAGGACCTCCCGGTGATCCTGGGGGAAGTAGCCGACCCGCACCTCGTGCCCCCACTTCACGCTGCCGGCGTCCGCCGGCAGGCGCTCGACGATGATCCGCAGCAGCGTCGACTTCCCGAGGCCGTTCGGTCCGATCACCGCCACGCGCTCGCCGCGCCGCACGAGCAGCGACAGGTCGGTGAGCACGCGCTTCTCGCCGTACGACTTGCCGATGCCGCCGAGCTCCAGCACCTCGCGTCCGCTCGGGCGTTCGGGCACTATTTTGAACAGCGGCGTGCGCCGCGAGCTCTCCGCCAGCTCGGCGACCTCGATCTTCTCGATCTGCTTGAGGCGGCTCTGGGCCTGCGTGGCCTTGGTGTTCTTGGCGCCGAAGCGCTCGACCCAGGCCCGCTTGCGGGCGATCTCCTGCTCTGCGCGCGCGACGGCGGTCTCCGCGCGCGCGCGCGTCGCCTCCTTCTCGACCACCGCCTGGGAGTAGGGGCCGGTGTAGAGCGTGATCGTGCCGTAGTCGACGTCCAGCGTGTGGCTGGTGACGTTGTCCAGAAAGCGCTGATCGTGCGAGATGATCACGGCGCAGCCGGCGTACCCCGCCAGGAACTTCTCCAGCCAGCGGATGGTCAGGATGTCGAGGTGGTTGGTCGGCTCGTCGAGCAAGAGCACGTCGACGCCTCCAACCAGAACCTGCGCCAGGAGCACCCGCAGCTTGAACCCGCCCGACAGCGTCGACAGCGGCGAGCGATGAAACCGGGTGGGGATCGCCAGCCCCTCCAGCACCTCGCTGGCGCGGGCCTCCAGCGTGTACCCGTCGTGCGCGGCGATGAGGTCCTCGAGATCCGCCAGCCGCGCGGCGCGCTGACGGAGCTGGGCTTCGCCGAGCGGAGTCGTCGCGGGAGGTTCAAGGAGGGGAGAGGGTGGGGGCCCCCACCCTCCCCCTCCTGCCTGGTCGACGTCGCCGGGCACGGACGTCAGGCGGCGCTGTTCTTCGAGCGCGCTCCAGACGACGGCGTCCCCGCGCATCGCGAGGTCCAGGATGATCGCCGCATCGTCGAGGAACCGATCCTGCCGCAGCACGCCGACCCGCGCGCGCTTGGCGATGGTCACCGTCCCCGCGGAGGCCTCCTCGTCGCCGGCCAGGATCTTCAACAGGGTCGTCTTCCCCGAGCCGTTTGCCCCCACCAGGCCGTACCGCGACCCCGCGTTCAGCTGCAGCGAGACGTCCGCGAACAGGACGCGGGCGCCGTATTCCTTGGCCAGGTCGGTGGTGGCGATCATGAGGCGAGGGCGCGCGTACCTTAGGCCATGCGGCTCGAAGGCGAAACCGTGTAACGTCTCGCGCCGATGAGGACGGTCGTTCAACGCGTCACGCGGGCCGAGGTGCGCGTCGGGGACGAGGTGGTGGGACGGATTGGACGCGGCCTCCTGTTGCTGGTCGGCGTCGAGAAGGGGGACGGCGAGGCCGACGCCGACGTCACCGCGCGCAAAATCGCGGCGCTGCGGATGTTTCCCGGGCGCACGCCCATGGACGTGACCGCCGCCGAGGCGGGGGGCGCCTGCCTCGTCGTCAGCCAGTTCACGCTCTGCGCCACGCTGGCCAAGGGGAACCGCCCCAGCTTCGAGCCGGCCGAGGCGCCCGCGCGCGCGGAAGCGCTTTATCTGCGCGTCGCCGACGGGCTGCGCGCCGCCGGCCTGGCGGTAGAGACCGGCCGCTTCGCGGCGGACATGGCCGTCGAGCTGGTGAACGACGGTCCCGTGACGTTCATCGTGGCGGTCCGGGCCGGCCGCCTCACCGAGTCGCCGGCCTGACGGGAGCGAGCTGATGATTCGCCACTTGCTTTTCACAAGTTCATCGAGCACTCTACTTGTTAAAAGCAAGTCATGGCTCAGCGATGAGGCGCCGTCACCGCAAGTCCGACTGTCCCGTTCACTTCGCGCTCGAAGTGTTCGGGGACTCTTGGACGCTCCTCATCATCCGCGACCTCATGTTCAAGGACCGGCGGACCTATTCGGACTTCCTGCGGGCCGAGGAGGGGATCGCCACCAACGTCCTCGCCGATAGGCTGACGCGCCTGGAGCAGGACGGGATCATCGTGAAGGACGAACCCACGGGCGGGGGCGGATACCGCCTCACGCCGAAGGGGATCGATCTCCTGCCCATCATGATGGAGATCG
>Ga0134128_10004221_pt1 | contig 17622 bp, 12 predicted proteins | sample KB31754_FD_96462 | JGI IMG/M metagenome (GOLD analysis project Ga0134128, IMG submission 96462) | Terrestrial soil microbial communities with excess Nitrogen fertilizer from Kellogg Biological Station, Michigan, USA - KB3-175-4 | ecosystem: Environmental > Terrestrial > Soil > Unclassified ... | reverse complement strand
GCTCAAGGGGTTGCCACGGGTCGGTCGCGGTACCCAGCGCGATCTCGGTTCCCGGCCTGAGCCGTGCCAGTTCCTGCTCCAACAGCCACTTCGCATTCTGCTTATAGAAGATATTGTGCTCGAAATCCTCCGGTGTAAGCTCCATAAATTCATGCGTGTAGCGCGCATAGCAATAGCGGCACGCGAACTCGCAACCGCGGTACGGATTGATCGCGTGGGTGAAGGGAAGCCCGCGCCGTGAGGTGGTTTTCGACAGGATCGAGCGCGTCTTCAGGGGCCTGTACTGCGTGAGGTGCCCTTCGGAATCGAGCGGCGCCTCGGCTGCTGAGCGCGCCAGCAGGTTCAGGCGGGGCTGTTCGGGGGCGAGTCCGGGGAGGAAGTCGGTGGCAGGGAAGAGCGGCATATTCGCCATATCTTCGCCTTATATGCCAATCGAGTTGTTCGCGTCAAGTGGTGTTGCGGTCGGTCTGAGGACGTTATTGGAAGGTAAACATTTGGGTGCCAAGTCAAGAATCGCGGCTTTGAGTCGTTCGCCTTTCAATCGTCGTCTGTTCGCCTGCAGGGCGAAAACTCTGATCTATTGGAATCATTGACTTGAATCGATAATGCACCGGTCGTGCGACAAACAAACTATTTTTTGGATTTTTTTGTTTATTAATTTTCTGGTAAACTTCGCGTCCGATATCAACCGTGAATCCGTGCGCAGCAGCGAGGGTGGACACGTGTGCACCATGACAGGAGTTTCGATTTTGCGCTGGAATGGCGCAGCGCCGCTGTGACAGCCGTCACGAGTGTTGGGTTCGAGCGGAACCAGAGTTGGTGTATTCCGCCGGAGCATGTCGTTCCGGCACTGCAGGGGCTAAAGCCCGCTTGCTGGGAAGAGCGGCTTATCGGCACGACTGAAGTCGTGGCCTGTTACAAAGCCACTTCTCGCAGTTTCAGCTTATCGGCACGACTGAAGTTGCGGCCTGTTACAAAGGCCTTCTCGCAGTTTTCCTCTAATTATTGGCCCGGCGGTAATCACTGAAGGACATGGTATTGACCAGCGCCTGATGCTGGCCCTTGTGCAACTGAAGCTCGGCACTGACGGGCATCAAGTAGCGCAAACCGTCGATCGGCACAAAGTCATAATCCACGGTGATAGATGTAGAGCGCTCACGGAATCCAGCCGGGAGGCCGTCGGCGATCAGGGTGACACGCCGGACGCGCCGCGTAGCGCTGTCGAGGAAGACCTCGCCGTGGAAACCTACGGTGGACCGCTTTCCGGTGGCATCCTTGACCTGGAATGCCGAATGGGCCTGGCCCACTGTGTAATCGAAGACCTGCACTGTCCCGGCCAGCAGGGCATCGGTGCGCTTCCAGGAAAAGGCCGCTTGCGAATCCGGATTGAAAACAGCGCGCAGCACACCGCCAAATTCACCAGACGACACAGTACCTTTGAGCGCGGTGCGTTCCGAATCGGTGGCCGCGACCCCATTGCGCTCGGTGAGCCTCCTCTGTTCCTGGTGATTGCGATAATCGAGCTCTTCCACCAGCACGTCGGCCGTCTGCCAGTGCCCGTTTCCATTGCGATCCACGGACCGCCGCGTCGTCTCAGTGCACGCGAACTTCGGCAATAAGCGGCTGAAGTCCAGTGCGTTTGCCCGCGCGCTCTCGAGAAGTTGACGGGCCTCGCCGGGCGAAGGCGGGGGCGCGGGCTCCGTCAGGGGCTTGATGGCGAGCTTTGCGGATGCCGCCGGCGCTGTGGTCCGAGGCTGCGCATTGCCAAAGGGAATCTCTTCGTCACCGACCGCCATAACGGGAGCCGAAGATGCCGGCGCGGCAGAAACGCCCTCCACATGGAAGGTCTTCGTTTGCGTACTCTTTTCCGTACCCTGGGTGACGAAAGCGGTCACGCTGTAATCGCCGGGAGCCAGTTCGCCGGCGCTGATGCGCGCCATGTAAGGGATGGCCGACCGCGCTTCGTTCGCCTGGTAGAGGAAGCTGCGATCGCCTTTCTGGCCGTTGTGATCGAGCTCCATTTCAAGCGTGAGAGGCGCGCTGGATTGGGGATCGGGGTGCAACATGAAAAAGACCGACGCATTCTTCAGGTTTGCCCCCATGTCTCCGGCCAGGTTGGGGACGATGTTCTGGTGCTCGTAGCGCAGCGGCTGCAGCGGGTCTTCCTGCTCGGCGTAATGCGGCTCCAGCGATCGCACCAGGACCATATCGCTCAGGCCGACTGGCTCAGACGCTGCGGCGATCTCGAACGAGGTGCGCGAGGCGCCCGTCTGCTGGCTGTTCTGGTCGATAAGCGCGGTTTCAAGCGTGTACTTTCCGGGGGAAGATAGAAACGAGTGCGTGAAGGAGACCGCGGCGAGGGGATCGTGGGCCAGCGTCTGGGCCACACCTCGCCGGACCAGATCTTCGCTGAAATGCTCCACCACCACGCCTGAGGCGTCTTTCACCTGCGCCACCACGGCGACGCGCGCCTCGGGCACATTGGTCTGCGGATCCGCCTTCACCTGCAGTTCCGAAAGCGGCAGCTCGATTGCGAGTGCACTGGCATTGCCGTCCGGCAGGTCGCCAAAACGCAGCACGTCGGCACGGAACTTGAGGGCGGCGGGCAGTTCGGGTGCGGCAAGCACTTTCAGCAGCGGCAGTTCGAAGGAATGGACCGCCGTCTCCATGTTGGGAGGCAGCGCCAGGTAACCCGCTCGCGTCTTTACCGTCACGCCGGCGCGAATCGAATTCACTTCCACCTTGCGAAATTTGCCGTCGTAGTCCTTGAATGGCGGCACGTAGGTCGCCTGGTAGTAAGTTGTGAGGTCCTGCGCCATGCGTTCGATGGGTTTGCGCGTGTTGTTCAGCGCGTCAATGTAGATGCCGCCGGTGGCGCGCGACAGCCCCGCGAGCTGGTTGCGATTATCTGCGAACGGGTCAGTCCGGTCTTCGCCGCTGCTGCGCATGAAGTCCGTCATGACGGCCACGTCCTGGCGCCAGGTCCAGACGGGCGCGGCTCCGGACGAAGGCTGCGGACTCGGCGCGCGGGGTCCTATGGGAGCGGCCGGCGGAGGAGGCGCCACGCCATGTATGGGCGCAGAGTCTTCCTGCGCGGGTGTTCCGACCTGACCCACTCCGTTGAAGCGGGCATTGGGTCCATCAGAGGGCCGATTGTGCGGCGTTGCGTCCAGATCGACGGTGTAAAGCGACACCCCGGCCTCGGTTGCGACGTCGGCAATGGTCTTGAGCATGCGCTCGGACGCCGGGTCCATCATGCGGTTGATGGTGAAATAAATGATGGCGCGGCGGTCGGTCATGCGCTGCTGCGCACGGGCCAGCGCCATAAGGCCGGCGAGATTCAGCCACGCCTTCTGTTTCTGGGCGATTTCAGGCGTGTCCTGCAGGGCACGGAGCAGCGCCTGCGCACGTGCGCGCTCAGAAAAGTCCGCATGACGGCCCGACGTATCCGCGCCCGTCTGCGCAATTGCGATGAGATCCTTTTCCGCCTTCGCCACCGCTGTGTTCCGTGCTGCGTCAGCCTCCTTGTCGATTGCAACATCGATGGCTTGCGAAAGCGTCGTCGCCATCTCGATCGCGTTGCTGTCAGTTTCAACCTGAACGGCTTTTTCAACGGCGGCACGATCGCTGGTGAACCCCTGCACGAGGCGGAGGCGATTGGTGAAGTCCATTACCGCGAAGGAGAACCCCTGCGCGGGCAGTGCGGCGAGCACGCGATCGGCCATGCTGTGCGCGCTCTTTGCGATGGGTCCGCGAAAGCTGTCGAACACCAGCGTGACCATGTGCCCCGGCGCGTTTGGGGTGTCGGCGGAGATAAGATGCAAGCCGGTCAGCTTGACCTGTTTGCCGTCGTCGAGAACGACGAGGTCGTCGGGCTTGAGATTGAGAACCGGTTCGTGGCTCTTGTTGTGAATGACAAGGTCGAGCGAGACTTCATTCACGTTTGAGGTCAGAGTCGGTGTCTTTTCGCCCGGAGCAGGGTCCTGCTGCGTGGCCTCGCCTGCACCCTCGGCCGCAGGTCCTGGTTCGGACTGAGCGTTCACTAAACGGGCAGCGGCGACGAGGACAAGTATTCCGGCGAGCCATGCTGTGAGCGATAATTGAAACGGCCATCCCCAGTTACGGGTCCCAGGCATGATCTGATTTCCCCCGGAAAATGCTTAGTCGCCGGAAGCGCAAAACGCTGTCGTGGTGGTTCGCAGTCAATGGTACGACCCGGCAGCGATCCCCCACCAATAGAGGCTTTAAAATGAGCAACAGTTAGGTTCGAATCGGGGCCTCAGTTCGGAGTCCAATGGTCATGGATCGACTCGCTTTGAGAAATGCCGGCCGGCAGTGTGCGCGCATTGCCCTGGTGCTCTCGCTTGGCCTTGCCGCGGCCGCGGGCGGCACCAGCCAGGCTGGTAAGGCCCCCAAGTCGCCGGCGCACGCGCAGAAAGCGGCTCCGGCGGGCGAGAAGCCGGTTTCAGGAGAGCCGCCGAACGCGGCAGGATCGGCGCAGGCTGCAAACGGAGCGGCGCCCGGCCAGCCGACCGCGCCCAAACCGGTGACTGCGCTTCATCTCGAAGCGCTGCCAAAGCCTCTGCCGGCGTCGCTGACGCAGGGAATCGATGTGGCGCAGCGCTCGAAAGACATCGTGGAGCACCTGGGCGAAGTCATCCGCTTCTATCGCATGACGGCGACGCCCATCCAGAAATCCGGCGATGCGAGCGATATTCTCTACGCTGAGCAGGCGCAGAGCGTTGCGCGGCAAGTCGCGCAACTCGCCTTCCAATCAGCACGCGATGAGGCTGCTCTTCTTGCGCGCATCGAGGGCGCTGCCGGAACGGCCGCGCAGCAACCCGTGGAAGGCACGGCGCAGCGGATGCGGAATGCGCAGGCCCGCGTGGCGCAGCAGATACGCGACCTGCAGACGCGCTCCGCGGCGGTGGAGAAGCAACTCGCCACGGCACGCCCCGCCGCACGCGGCCCGCTGCTCGAGCAAAAGCAGGATATTGCGGGGGAAGCGGAGCTGCTGGCAGCGGAAGCAGAGGCACTCTCCAAGGTGGCGGGAGTCTCGCTCGCGCAATCGAACAGCAGCCTTCAGGGGCAGATCGACAAGCTGCAGCACGCGGTTCCCGAAGTGGTCGATAACAAGGTGAAGCCGGTCGCCAATTCGCTCGAGAACATTGGCTCTCTGCGCGATGCGGGCGTAACCACGCAGGCGCAGGTGCTGTTCCAGCTTATGGCCACGATGCGCGCCATCGATGATCGGCAGGAGGAGATCAAGAAGCTGCATGACCAGGCGCAGGGCCTGCGCGCGCCCCTGGTCAACATTCTTCGCGCCACCGTGCAGGAAGGCCGCAGGCTCGAAGACGAGGACGCGGCAGAGGCTGCGCAAAACGCAGTGGCGGGGGCGAAAAAGGCGACCTCAGGTCCGAGCGAGGATCGGCTTGCAATCCGTAAAACTTACGACCAGTTGACCGACGCGTTCAAGACCATCAGCGGAGTGTCCGTTCCCATCAGCCAGGAGATTCTGCTGCTGGAGCAGGCGCAGGGCAATCTGTTGTCATGGCGCGCGGCTGTAGACCTTGAGCGCCGCGGAATCCTTCACTCGCTGCTCATTCGCCTGGCGCTCATTGGCGCTGCGCTTGTGTTCGTGCTGGTGCTGGGTGAAATCTGGCGGCGCGCGGCGACGCGGTATGTGCAGGACCTGCGCAGGCGGCGGCAACTGCTGCTGGTTCGCCGCATCGTGGTGGGGTTCCTCAGCGGGCTCGTGATCATTCTGGGATTTGTGACCCAGTTCAGCTCGCTGGCGACGTTTGCCGGTTTCATCACGGCGGGCATCGCGGTTGGCCTGCAGACGATTCTGCTGTCAGTGGCGGCGTACTTCTTCATCGTGGGCCGGTACGGGGTGAAGGTGGGCGACCGCATCACCGTGGCGAATGTTACGGGCGAAGTGGTGGAGGTGGGTTTAGCGCGCTTCTACATGCTGGAACTGGCGGGCACGGGCAATGAGCTGCATCCCACGGGCCGTGTCGCGGTGTTCGCCAACTCGGTGCTGTTCCAGACGGGAACTCCGCTCTACAAGCAGATTCCCGGCACCAATTATGTGTGGCACGAGATGACCGTGAAGCTGAAGCCGGGAGCGAAATACGATGCCGCGATGACCAGGATCCGCGGGGCCGTGGAAGAGGTGTACGGCGAGTACAAGCCGCAGATCGAGCGCGAGCACGCGATTACCGAAGCGTGGATGGACACGGCCGTGCCGGCGCCCAAGGTCGAATCGCGCCTGCAGTTCAACGACGGCCTTCAGTTGGTGGTGCTCTACCCGGTTCGCGTGGGCCACGCATCGGACGCAGACCAGAAAATCGTGGAGAAGGTCGCCAATGCGATCGCTGCGGACGCGGAAGTATCGCAGGCGATCGACGGGGCGCCCGCCGTGAAAACGGTGATGAAAATCTGACGCTGCGGCCGGGACGTCGCGGAGGCGGCGTGTGGCATCCTAGCTTCAGAGGAGATGACAGATGGCACGGATTACCTGGCTGGGCCACGCGACTGTGCTGATTCAGACAGCGAAAGGCACCAACATCCTGATCGATCCGTTTATTCAGAGCAATCCGAAATATCCCAAGAGCTTCGAGCTTCCCGCAAAGATCGACTATGTGCTGTTGACGCACGGGCATGGCGACCATATCTCTGACGCTGCACCGGTGGCGAAGAAGCATGGGTCGACGGTGGTTGCGATTTATGAACTCGCCGACTACATCGCAAAGCAAGGCGTGGAAAAGACCATCGGCATGAACCTGGGCGGAACGGTGAAGCTTGGCGAGGTTTCAGCCACCATGGTGACTGCGCATCACTCCTCGGGAGCGCAGGACCCGCAGGGCACTCACTATGTCGGGATAGCTGCCGGTTATGTGCTCGAGACGGGCGATGGCCCGGTGCTCTATCACTCGGGCGATACGAATGTGTTTGGCGACATGCGCATCATCGGCGAGCTATATAAGCCCGAGGTGGCCATGCTTCCCATCGGCGGCTTTTACACGATGGATCCGAAAGAAGCGGCTTATGCGACACGATTGCTGGGCGCAAAGACGATTCTGCCGATTCACTGGGGCACTTTCCCCGCACTGACCGGAACGCCGCAGGAACTGGCCAGCCTGGTGCCTACCAACGTGAAGGTGGAGCACTGGTCGCCGGGAGATTCGGTGTAAGCAGACGCGGTAAATGCTGTCGGCTCGGACACATAAGAACGAAGGGCCGGCGTGGTGCGCCAGCCCTTCGGTTTCTGTATGGAATTTGTGCGGCTATTTGTTTGCTGCCGCCTTTCTTTGCTCGGCCCAGCGCCGTTTTACCGCCTCGGCGATCCGCTTCCGGCCTTCCGGACTCAGGCGCCGTTTCTTTGCCGGGGATGATTTGGCCGGCGATTTCTTTGGACGGGTTTCTGCTCCTGCGAGCAATGCACGTGCCTGCTGCAGAAGAGCAATTTCGCGATCGATCTGGGAAAGTATGTCAGTGAGTGCCACGGAGTTTCTCCTTACTTTGTTCCACGGGTTGAATTGCCACTGAATCGTATGCTCCGGGGATCTATGTTGTGTCTGTCTATACCCTCGGCCGAGACATGTGACTCCCCTCAACATACGCACACACGTGTGATGTTGACAAAGGAAAAATGCTTCCTTTGGCCAGGAGGAAACCTGGGCCGGAAACTATGAGGGATGACTTGTCGCTGGATCAGCGCGCGTGTGGCGGCGAATGAGCCGGTTGCTCCGGGGATGCCCCGGATAACTGCGGACGTTCCGGAGGACCGGAATCCGGCGGAAGATTGGCCGCCCTGTAGTTGCGTAAGTCGCGCAGAATCTCAATCTTCTCGCGCGCATACTGGCCGGCAAGCCGCGTGAGGGCGTAAGTGATGATATCGCTATGGTGCAGGTCAGAGGCAGATGGATCACGCCGCATGTTCAGCCAGAGGCGGTGAACAAGCTGAACATCGTCCGGGCTGAGGTTCGGCGCGTGAGGCCCGATATAGAACACCTTGGATTGGCCGCTGGGTTCCACGACGAAGAAGTTGAACTGGCGCTTCGGTTCCGGGAGAGCTTCCCATGCCTGCCCGAGATGAAAAGCCTGCTCCTCCGCCGACATTTTCGTTGACACGCCTGAGACCACCGAATCGACTTCAAGGTTATTGGCGCTCTGGGCCAGGGCGGCGAAGATATCGCCCGCCGGCACCACCAGCAGCGAAACAGTTTTTCCAAAGCTCTCCGCTACCGAAATGGCCTTGGTAAAGAGCATCTGCTCGTGTTCGCTAAAACTCTGTTCCTCGGCGGAAAGGAACTCGGGCCCGCCTGCGCCCATGATGCGCACGCTCAACACCACCACGTCGGTGTCGTCGCTGGAATGCCGCGCGAGCGACCACTTGAGGGCGAACGGATTCGCCGGATCGCGCATGGTCACCATCACGCCGCCGGGACGGATTTCGATCGATTCGCGGCTGATGGTGTCCTGGTGTTCCAGTTGGAAGTGGTCCTTCATCTGCCGCGCGGTGAGCGCGTGCTTGCGCTGATTCTGTTTCTCACTGACCGTGAAGATGATGAAGAACGCGGCGGCGAATACCACTCCGCTGACCGTTGCCACGGACTTGGTAAACAGGTTCGTCACCGCCGTCGAGAACAGCACCAGGAACACGCACATCAGGCCGACAGGGACCTCGGTCTTCCCAATGCGGATATTCGGCGGGACTTTCCAGCCGCGCTCGCCCTTGTATTTCCAGCGCAGTACCAGCATGGCCAGCGAGTTAAACGTGAACGACCAGATCACGCCGAACGCATACGCTTCGCCCAGGGTGATAACGTTGCCCCGCGTGGCGATGATGGTGAACATCTGCAGTCCGACGACCAGGTTGACGATGCGGGAGGGGCTTCCAAACTTGTGATGCGGGGTGCGGAACCAGTCAGTCAGCACGCCGTCTTCGGCCACGCGCTGCAGCACGCCGGTGGATCCGATGATGGAGGTGTTGATGGCGCCGGAGAGCATGAGGAACCCGACGATGACGACGAAGATGCGGAAGGCGAACCGCAGGGTCTCAGGCCCGGCAAGGAACATTGCGATGCCGGCGATCAGGTTGTCCTGATAGACATGCGTCCGTTCCCAGGTGGGAATGATCATGGACGCCAACAGCGTGGCGCCGCCGGTAAACACCAGGCTGTAGATGGCGATGACAATTGCCGCGCGCTTCAGGTTCTTGAGCTTGGGATGCTCAATCTCGCGGTTGACCTGCGCGAGGCTCTCTTCCCCCGACATGGCCAGAATGGAATGCCCGAACGCCATCAAGATCCCGAACATTCCGAACATCGGCACAAGACGCGTGCCCTTGAGGAATCCGAGCGCGTCTGCGCTGAAATGCAGGTTCGAGGGTGTAGGCGCTGGGGGCAGGTGCACACCCTTCACTACGATGGTGTACACACCCCAGACCAGCAGCATGATCACCATCAGAGTGGTGATCTTCATGACGCTCAGCGCTTTATCAGTCGACTCCTCGATGCCCTTGACGTTTTGCCACCAGTAGTAGGCGGTGACCAGCGCGGCAATGAGTGCGGAAGTGCTGTTGACGGGGAACTGGAAGGCGTGTCCGTGCCCATCGGTCAGGGCTGGGGGAAGCCAACCGTGGGTCAAGCTGACGATGGCCAACTCATTCACAAGGCCGACGATGTACTGTCCGGCCGCGACGCCGGAGATCGGGCCCGTGAGGATGTAGTCGAACATCAGCGCCGAAACGCTGAGCTTGGCAAATCCTCCGCCGAGGGCCTCCTTGACCACGCGGTAGACACCGCCGCGGGTGAACATGGAGCAGCTTTCGACGTACACAGCGCGTACGGCAAAGCTGAAAAGCATGATGCCGAGAATGAACCAGGGAGCGGAAGCGCCGATCGCTTGCTCGGCGATGCCGCCGGCATAAAAGGCTGACGAACCAAGGTCATTGAGGACGACTGCGGCGGCTCGCCAGAACGATATAAAGGTGAGCATCACCGAAGATGCCACGATGAGCCGAACACGGTCGGAGGGCGGGGCTACGGTCGTACGCGAAGAGGCCATCACTGAGAGCCGGCGACTGCACCGGCAGCAACCAATCCTTGGGCGAAATCGTGTACTTTCCGTGTCCGCCCTTGGCTGAGTCTAGAGCCGACGGGCGCGGTAGTCAATCAGGGCGGCGTAAGGATTCATACATCACTGAAAGCGCAAGACTTAATTCAGGCAGAGCTGCTGGCTTGAAACGTATATCAAAAACGGAACAGTGCCGTCGCTGGAAACGTTCCCGAACAACTGTCGCAGGGTCGGCCGAAGGGCAGTGTGGAAACAGGTGGCTGGCAGGTTTGCATTTCAACGGGGTGGGCATTCCTGAGCCCGATCCATTCTCTGTGAGGCGAGCGGGAGAGCGGTACCTGGTCCTTGCGCGTCGATATTTCTGGAGCGCAAAGCCCTAAAAGCGTGCGCGATACACTCGGACTATATGCACGAAAAGCAATGGACGCGATGGGCGGCCGCGGTGGTCAGCGCGGGCTTGCTGGAGCTGCCGTTTCCTCTGGCCAGCCCCATGCCGCCCTGGCGCAGCATCTTCGCGTGGTTTGGACTGGCTCCCGTGATATGGGCCGTAGCACGGACGGCCGAGAGCCCGCTACGGCCGCTGCGGCAATCCTTTCTGGTGGCGTACCTCTGCGGCGTTCTCTGGTACATGGGCAACTGCTACTGGATCTACGCCACGATGGAGATCCACGGCGGCATCGCCCCATTCGTTTCCGTGCTGCTGCTGGTGGCGTTCAGCGTGGTGCTGGGAGCGTACTTCGGGCTGTTCGGGTTGGGGATTGCCCTGGTGCGGCGGAAGCTCGGCCTGGGTTGGGCACTGGCCGCAGCGCCGTTTTTGTGGGTTGCGGTGGAACTTGCGGGTGCGCGGATTACGTGTGTGCCGTGGGATCAGCTTGGGTATTCCCAGGTGGATAACGGGCTGCTGACGCTGCTGGCGCCGTGGACCGGAGTGTATGGGATCAGCTTCGTGCTGGTGGTGTGGAACGCGATGCTGGTGTGGCTGGTTCTGCGCGGCGCACGAGCAAGGGCTGGGTTACTTCTCGCTGGTGTCTGGGTTCTTGGAGTCGGCTTCTGCGGACTCGTTCTCAGCAACACGATCTTGGACAGCAGAGAGAATCCGCCGACCACCGCCACGGCCGTTCTCGTCCAACCCAACCTCGATGTCGAAGGCGACAACAACTGGCCCGGCCCGCAATGGGCGGCGCACATTGCGCAGTTCACACAGCTCGGCAGCGAGCAGTGCAAGTCCTACATTGCCGGCATTCCGCAAACCGGCGCGGCAACGAGCGAGGTCAAGTGCCCGACATCCCCCACGCATCCTGACTTGGTGGCATGGCCTGAAGCTCCGGCGCCATTCGTCGAAGCCGATCCGCGCTTTCAGGATGCGATGGCAGCGGTGGCGCACGCGGAGCAGGCGCCGCTGATTGTGGGCGGAATCGGCGCGGAGTGGGCCGGCGGCGATGAAGGATGGCACGACTACAACTCCGCCATGATCTTCCGCCCCGACGGCGCGGAGATGGGCCGCTACGACAAGATCCACCTGGTGCCGTATGGCGAATACATCCCATTCAAGAACTGGGTGAGCTTTGCGCACAAGCTCACGGGCCGCGTCAGCGACTTCTCACGCGGCACGCGGCGAATGGTCTTTCGCATCCCCGACCGGAGGGGAACCGTGCGCCGTTATGGCGTCTTTATCTGTTATGAGGCGGTGTTCGCCGACGAAGTGCGCCTGTTCGCGCGCAACGGAGCCGAGGTGCTGGTGAACATCAGCGACGACGGCTGGTACGGCGACACCAGCGCCCCGTGGCAGCACCTGAACATGGCGCGCATGCGGGCCGTTGAGAACCGCCGGTGGATTTTGCGCGACACCAACAACGGCGTCACCGCCGCCATCGATCCGTATGGCCGCGTGCGGCAGAGCATTCCCCGGCATGCGGTGGACGCGCTGCCGGCGCAGTACGGCTTCCGCGACGACGTCACGTTCTACACGCAACATGGGGACGTGTTTGCGTGGATGTGTGTAGTGCTGAGTTTGGGGATGTTGGGTTGGGCGGGAGGAAGACGGCGTCCTGGATCGCCGTCCTGATCTGTTCCAGGAAATCACGGCGGCGTAAGAGCGTGAAGTTGGCCTGGCTGCTGGGGCTACGAAGCCATCCGTCGTGCCTTCTCCCGTTCCAGCCGCTCGGCCAGGAACACCTTGAGTAGCGACTGGTAAGGAACGTCGCGCTGATTGGCCAATATCTTCAGGTCTTCAACCATGGCCACGGGCAGTCGCACGGAAATGGTGCGCAGCGTGGGCTTGAGTTTGACGAGCTTCACCCGACGGGCTTTAGACCAATCGACATATTCGGTCGAGTCGGCTTTGGACCAGAACTCAAACTCTTCGTCTTCGTTCTTGAACTCAGGAACCTTCTTCATGCCGTGTGAACTCCTCAGCTTCCTTTCGATTCATATCGCGCACCGAGATCACCCGGATCAGCTTGCGGCGAATTGTATAAGCGACAAAGAGCAGCCGTCCGCGCGATGTGAGCCCCAATGCCCGGTAGCGTTTTTCTCTTGATGAGTGCCCGACATCGCTACGTACCACCAGGGGCTCGCGAAAGAAAACGTCCTCGGCTTCCTCGGGTGTAACTTTGTGGCGTTCCCAATTCTTAAGAGTGTTGGATTCATCCCAATCGAATCCAACACATTCGGCAAGTGGATCGGCCGCCGCCATGGTCTGTATATATCACATATGTACAACTATGGGAAGGCTGCAAATGTACGGCGGGAATTCGTCAGGTGATATTCTAGGGTCGGCCAAGAAGTAGATTGGCCAACAGTTCATCTTCAAGTCAGGTCTAAAGAGCAGATGGCATCCCTACAGGATCTCGAATTCGCTTATGCTCCCGTGCGCGACCAGGTGCGCGACCTGCGGGAGTATCTTTGACCCTGCCCGCCTCCGCAGGGAACTCGCAGACATTGAAAAAAAGCTAGCCGACCCGGCGATGTGGAACGATCCCACCGCCAGCAAGCCGTTGATGCGCGACCGCAAGCGCCTGGAAGGGCTGGTGGCGCAGGACGAAGATCTGGTGCGGCGCTCCAGCGACATCGAGGCCTATTTCGAGTTGGCGCGCGAAGGCGAAGACGTGCTCGCCGATCTCGAGCGCGACGTGCAGTCGCTGCGCACCTTTGCCGAAGACCTGGAAGCCAGGACCATGCTCTCCGGCGAGGCCGATGCACTGAACGCGATCGTGACGGTGCATCCCGGCGCCGGCGGCACGGAGAGCCAGGATTGGGCCGAGATGCTGCTGCGCATGTATCTGCGCTGGGCCGAGCAGCAGGGTTTCAAAACAGAAATGAACGACTACCAGGATGGCGAAGAGGCCGGCATCAAGTCGGCGACGTTCACCATCATGGGCGAGTACGCATTCGGAATGCTGGCGGGCGAAAGCGGAGTGCATCGGCTAGTGCGCATATCGCCATTCGACTCAGCCAAGCGCCGGCACACTTCCTTCGCGTCCGTGTATGTGTCGCCGGAAATCGACGAGACGATTCACGTCGATCTCAAAGTGGAAGACCTGCGCATCGACACGTATCGATCGGGCGGCAAGGGCGGCCAGCACGTCAACACAACCGACTCGGCCGTGCGCATGACGCACCTGCCGACGGGCATCGTGGTGCAATGCCAGAACGAGCGCTCGCAGCACAAGAACCGCGAGAAGGCGATGAAGATGCTGCGCTCGCGTCTCTACGAATACGAGCTCGAAAAGAAGCGCGCGGTGAGCAAAAAGCTGGAAGACTCGAAGCTCGAGATCAACTTCGGCTCGCAGATTCGCTCGTATGTGCTCCAGCCGTATCGTATGGCCAAGGATCACCGCACCAAGGTGGAAGTGGGCGACGTGGACAAGGTGCTCGACGGGTTCCTCGAACCGTTTTTGCGTGGATACCTGCTGGCCAAGCGCCGCGGCACGGCGGTGGCCGTCAGCGGCGATGACGATCTGGATGTTTAAAGGCAGCTACTAGCTGTTGGCTTTTGGGTGCTCGCTCTTGTTTCGTTGACGGAGAGCGAGGAACATTCCCGAGCGGAAGCAGAATGAACCGACGAGCATCGAAGAGGAAGCGAGAAGCCAGGAGCCTGAGACTGAGATGAATGAACCGGCGGTGATGGACGAAATGCTGCGCAAGGCAAAGGTGATTGCGGTGGTCGGCATGAGCGACCGCGACTCGCGCGCCAGCTATCATATCGGCAAATATCTTTCGCAGCATGGATACAAGGTGGTGCCGGTGAATCCAACGATCCAGAACGTTCTCGGAATGACGTGCTATCCCGATCTTGAATCCGCGCAGAACGCCGCGCGCGCGGACGGCGCCCAGATCGACATGGTGGACGTCTTCCGCGCGCCGGAGCACGTGCCGCCGATCGTCGACGATGTCATCCGTCTCGGCATCAAGTATCTGTGGTTGCAGGACGGCGTAGTGCACCACGAGGCTGTGGCCCGCGCCGAAGCCGCCGGCGTTAAATGCGTGCAGAACGACTGCATCTATCGACGGCATGCGCAGATGAAGTAAAGACAGGGAACCGGGATTACATACGAGTGACCTGGAACGCTGGACTTCAGCGGGCGAATTTCACGCAGCAGAAGCGTCTCTCAATGCGCTCAGGTCTCCGCTGTCGGCCAGAAGTCCCACGACGGAGATGTCGTCATCAAGGCATTCCCAGTGCAGACCCCCGTCTCGAAATACGGACTTCGCGGAGTTGGTCTGGCGTGGCGCGGAGCAGCCGAGGGAACCATGCGAGCGGCACACCGAGAATTCTGCCGTCAGTGATAGTGACCCAGATGCTGTCTTCATCGAAGTCGACGGCGGTGGCGCTAACCCAAGTATTCATCCCATGCCCTCTCGAATGTAGAGGGATTGTCCCAGACAAGTGCGTCCATTGCGCTGGTTCCAATCTGGAACAAACCCAACTGTCGTTCCGATTACGGAACCCGCTTCGCCATTCTCCTCCGTTGAACCCTTGAGTTGTGCCCCCAGCCGCGCGACAGTGGAACGGTGCCTCCACGGACGCATTAGCTTCTGCTAATCCAACTGAATCGGAATTGGACAGAACGATGCACCCGGAAGGCAGTGCCGCAAACGGCGCGAGCCGGTTCCATCGCGGCCCATGGAAGGGAACCAATGAGGGTACTGATTGCCGAGGACGATCGAGCGCTGGGCTTGTTTCTGACACGCGGCCTTGAGGCCGACGGGCATCGCGTGCGCGTGGTCGCAGACGGAGCCTCCGCCTGCGAAGCCTTCCGCCAGGATCTGCCCGATCTCACCATCCTGGATTTGAATCTGCCGGTGATGGACGGCGAGCAGGCGCTCGCTGACATGCGCCGTGCGGATGTCGATCTGCCGGTCCTGATCCTTACCGGTCGCCAGGAAGTCGACACGCGGGTGCGCTGCCTCGATCGCGGCGCCGACGACCTGATGACCAAGCCGTTCAGCTTGCATGAGCTGCGCGCCCGCTGCCGCGCCTTGTTGCGCCGCAAGAGGGAAGCGCGCCTGCTGTTGCGTGCCGGCGACCTCGAACTCGACCGGATGGAGCACAGCGCCTGCCGCGCCGGCGAGACGATTTCGCTCACCAACAAGGAGTTCGCGCTGCTCGAGCACCTGATGCTGAACCGCGGTCAGTGCGTCTCCCGTGTGGAACTGCTCGACTCGGTCTGGCGCATGGAGCCGGCGCAGACCACCAACATTGTCGACGTGTACGTGAATTACTTGCGGCGCAAGCTCAAGGACCCTGCGCCTGGACGCATTCTTCGCACCGTGCGCGGGCAGGGCTACGTGGTTCCATCTGAAGCCGAGCTAACGGAATTGATGCCTCACCCGCTTGCCGCCCGATCCGACGCACCCGAGCTCTCCGCAATTCCGGTGCATTGATTTCACTTCCCATTCCATAGGAGAACCCCTGTGCCCGTGTCTCTGCCCGTATCCAAGTACGCTCTCCTCCCCGCCCCGCGCGTGAAGCCCCGCACGGCCATCGTAGCCAGCGCCGATGCCAGTTTTCGCAAGCGCCTGGGGCAGCGTCTCACCGGCTTGCGCTGGCACGTTCGCGAAGCCGAATCCGGCGCCCAGGCCTGGGCCGAGGCCCAGGCGTCCACGCCCGAGGCCGTGATCGTCGATTCCTGGCTCCCCGATCTCGATATGTCCGAGTTTCTCCGCGATTTCTGCGGCTCGTTTTCTAACGTGGATGTGTTGTCCTCCGAAGGGCATGCCGGCGCCGGGAGCCCGCGCAGCCCCTATCGGCAGGAACTGCTCTACGCCCTGCGCATGACCCAGGACACGGACACGGCCGCATGGAACACGGCATGCGATCTCGAGGATGCGCGACCTGTTCAAGTAGCGGCCGACACCAAGAAGCCGCCGGTCACGGCGCACGCACAAATCGAGCCGCTGGATGTGCCTCAGGCCATTCCGGCGCTTCCCGCCGCACCTGCCCTTGCGCTGGTGCCTCCGCCGGCGATATCTGCATCGCGTCGCGAGCACCCCGCGGTGGAACGTCTTCCCGAACTGATTGGCGACGCCGCCTGCATGCTTGAGATCAGCCGCCGCATCCGTCTGGTTGCGCCGCGCTCCACACCGGTTCTGATTGAAGGCCCCACCGGTTCCGGTAAGGAGTTGGTGGCCGAGGCGCTGCATCGCCTTTCCACGCGCAGCCGCAAGCCATTTGTTGCTCTCAACTGCGCGGCCATACCGGAAGCTTTACTTGAAGCCGAACTGTTCGGCCACACCCGCGGAGCGTTTACTGGCGCGGTCCAGGGCCGCATCGGCCGCATTGAGGCGGCAGACGGCGGAACCCTGTTTCTCGATGAAATCGGCGAAATGCCGCTCGCTCTTCAGTCCAAGTTGTTGCGGTTTGTGGAATGCGGTGAGCTGCAGCGTGTGGGCGACAACCAAACCGTCAAGGTGGATGTGCGGATCCTTGCCGCCACCCATCGGCCTCTGGCGCGTCACGCCGCCGAGGGCACGTTCCGCTCCGACCTCTATTACCGCCTGGCGGTGTTTCTCATCCGCACCCCTGCACTGGCTGCCCATCTTGAGGACCTGCCGCTGCTGGTCAATCATTTCCTTGCCCGCATGGGCCGCACCGAGCCGGTCAAGCGCATGGACCCATCCGCCATGGATTGCCTCCGCGGGCATGCGTGGCCCGGCAACGTACGAGAGCTCGAGCATGTGCTCGAACGCGCTGCGATTCTGGCCGGCGAGAGCTGCGAAATTACGGCTGCCGAAATTGATTTCGGTGCCGCCTGCGAGTGAGGTGCCCATGCAGATTACTGGAGCAATGAGTGAAAGCCTGGCGCGCTACGTGGATTTGGCGACCGCTGAAACCAAGCTGACCGCGCAAAATATGGCCAACATCGATACGCCCGGCTATCGCGCCGTGGGCATCGATTTCGAGGGCGAGATGCGCGCCGCGCTCTCCGGCACTCACGCCGCAGCCCTTGCGCAAACCCCGCGGGTGCGGCTCGAAGACGGCCTGGTCTCCCGGCCCGACGGCAACAATGTTTCGATGGACCGCGAAGGCCTCAATCT
>Ga0134128_10004219_pt1 | contig 17625 bp, 20 predicted proteins | sample KB31754_FD_96462 | JGI IMG/M metagenome (GOLD analysis project Ga0134128, IMG submission 96462) | Terrestrial soil microbial communities with excess Nitrogen fertilizer from Kellogg Biological Station, Michigan, USA - KB3-175-4 | ecosystem: Environmental > Terrestrial > Soil > Unclassified ... | reverse complement strand
GCGCGAGAACTGGCGGCGGAGTGCGGGCTGCACGTCAGCACGGTGCGCTTCCACCTAGATGTCCTCAGCGAGGCGGGGTTGGTGCGCAGCCACTCCGAGTCGCCGCCGCGCACACGGGGACGCCCGCGGCTGCTCTACGGCCCGGCCAGTGTCGGTGACACCGGGACCCCGAAACAGACCGGATATCAGGTGCTCGCCACGATCCTCGCCACATACTGGGCCGAGACCCCAGCGGAGCGAACACAGCGGGCCGAGCAAGCCGGCTGGGCTGTGGCCAGGGAGCAGGGCTTCACCCCCTGTCCCTCGCCGAGCCTGACCGCGGAGGAGTCGGTGACCCAGGTGAGCGGGCTGTTCGCCGAACTCGGCTTCGAGCCCGAACTCGCCCGCGAGGGGCAGGACTTGCAGATCCGGCTGCACGCCTGCCCGTTCCGGGCCGTCGCCCAGGAGCGCCCGGAGGTGGTGTGCTCGATGCACCTGGGTCTGCTCCGGGGAGCCCTGGCCGAGCTGGGGGCGCCGGCCACGACGAGCAGCCTGCGGCCCTTCGTCGAGCCGCACCTGTGCGTGGCGCACATCACCCCCGCCATCGAGTCGGCGTCGGATGCGCAGAGCCCGCAGACGCCGAGCGCGGCGAACCAATCATGACGGCGGGAATCGCCACCCGGTTGCACCTGGCCTACATCACCCTAGAGGCGGCCAAGGTCGTGCTGCTCGCCGTCCTCGGGGCCCTTCTCGTCGCGCGGGTCGTGGCATGACCGCCGGGGCACCACGCCGCGACATCACTGACCGCAAGGACATCGCCGGCCTGGTGACCGCCTTCTACCGGCGGGCATTCGCCGACGACATCCTCGGCCCGATCTTCCTCGACATCGCCCACATGGACCTACCCGCGCACCTGCCAATCATGTGCGACTTCTGGGAAACCGTGCTGCTACGCGCCGGTCGGTACCACCGCAACGCACTGCGACCCCACCTCCAACTCAACACCAAAGTCGAGCTCACCCCGGCCCACTTCGCCCGCTGGCTGGACCTGTGGACTACCACCGTCGACGAGCGGCACACCGGCGAGAAAGCAGAACTCGCCAAGGTCCAGGCCATCAGGATCGCCGGCTCGATCGGCCGGCGACTGCGGGGACAGCCCGCTACCGAGCTCGTCACCATCCAGCGCCCGTCACCGGAAATTCCTCTCCCAGGCAGCTAATGAATGTCGCTCCGCTCTCGTCACTCACGTTTGACCGCCCTGGGCTAATGCGTCCAACGGGACGGTGGGGTCGGCGAGGCGGGTGGTGTCGATTCGTTTGCCGGAGTGGATGAGTTGCTTGATGGGTTCGGTGACGTCCCAGATGTTGACGTTCATGGCGGCGAGTACCCGGCGCTTGGACAGCCAGAAGGCGATGAACTTCCGGGCGGCGAGATCGCCTCGGATCACGACCTGGTCATATCCGTGGGGGTCGGTGTATCCGGTGTATTCCATACCGAGGTCGTACTGGTCGGTGTAGAAGTAGGGCAGCCGGTCGTGGGTGGCGCTGCGACCGAGCATGGTCGCGGCGGCGGTGGCCGGCTGGTGCAGCGCGTTCGCCCAGTGCTCGACGCGGATGTGGCGGTTGAGCAGCGGGTGGTAGGCGTTGGCCACGTCCCCGGCGGCGGTGATGGCGGGGTCTGAGGTGCGCAGGTGTTGGTCCACCAGGATGCCGTTGTCGACGGTCAGCCCGCCCGACTGGGCCAACTCGACGTTCGGGGTGACCCCGATACCGACGATGATCACCTCGGCGGTCAGCTCGGTGCCGTCGGCCAGTTGCACCGCCCCGGCTGTGGATCCGTCTGGACGGATGCCGGTGACGGTGGTCTTGCAGCGCAGGTCGACGCCGTGGTCTCGGTGCAGGTCGGCGAAGACCCTGGCGACCTGGGGACCGAGGAGGTCAAGCAGGGGCAGCTCGCCGCGTTCGAGCACGGTGACCTCGGCTCCGGTGGCCCGGGCGGCGGCGGCCGTTTCCAGCCCGATCCACCCGGCGCCGATGATGACGACACGGCCACCGACGGTGAGCGAGGCCTTGATGCGGTCGCTGTCGGGCAGGCTGCGCAGGTAGTGCAGCCCGTCGAGGTCAGAGCCGGGCACCGTCAGCCGGCGCGGGATGGCTCCTGTGGTGAGCAGCAACTGGTCGTAGCGCAGGCGGTTCCCGTTGTCCAGCGCGAGCTCGTGGGCCTTCCGGTCGAGCGCTGTGACCGTGGTGGCGAGCCGGAGTTCGACCTCGTGCTCGGCGTACCACTGCGGCGGATGCACGAAGACCTTCTCACGGTCGACGTGATCCTGCAGGTAGTCCTTCGACAGCGGTGGCCGCTGGTAGGGCTGGTGTGGCTCGGCTCCGAGCAGGACGACGCGGCCGTCGAAGCCCTCGGCGCGCAGCGCCCCGGCTGCCGTCGCGCCGGCCAGGCCGGCGCCGACGATGGCGAAGGTGGGTGTGCCGCTCATCGGGGGTCGTCCTCGTTTCCGCCGTCGCGCCGGGTGGCCGCGAGCTTGCGTTGCAGGGTGTCTGTGAGTGCGGCCCAGGACGCTTGGAACGTGATCAGGCCGTCGTGTTCGAGCCGGTGGACCACGTCGTCGTAGTCGATGCCCGCTTGCGCCAGCGCCGCCAGCACCGCGGCTGCGTCGGCGTAGTTGCCGCGAACCGTGTCGCCGCGGATCGCACCGTGGTCGGCCACGGCAGCTAGCGTCGCCTCGGGCATCGTGTTCACCACGCCGCTGGTGACCAGTTCGACGACGTACCGGGTGTCGTCGTAGCTCGGATTTTTCACCCCGGTGGAGGCCCACAGTGGCCGCTGCGGTCGAGCCCCCGCCTCGGCGAGTGGCCGCCAGCGCTCGGAGGCGAAGACCTTCTCGTAGGTCTGGAATGCCAGCCGGGCGTTGGCGATCGCGGCGGTGCCGCGCAGGCGCTTCGCCTCGACGGAGCCGACCGCGTCTAAGCGCTTGTCGATCTCGGTGTCGACGCGGCTGACGAACAAGGAGGCGACCGAGGTGAGCCGGGTCAGGTCATGGCCAGCGGCGTGGGCCCGCGCCACGCCCTCGATGAAGGCGTCGATCACCTCGGCGTAGCGCTGCAGGGAGAAGATCAACGTCACGTTGATGCTGATGCCCTCGGCCAGGCACTGCGCGATGGCCGGCAACCCGGCCCGGGTCGCGGGAATCTTGATGAACAGGTTGGGTCGGTCCACCAGCCACCACAGCTGGCGGGCCTCCGCGACCGTCGCCTCGGTGTCGTAGGCAAATCGGGGGTCGACCTCGATGGACACCCGGCCGTCGACACCATCGCTGGCGTCATAGACGCTGCGTAGCACGTCGCAGGCCCAGCGCACGTCGAACGTCGTGAGCATGCGTGCGGCCTCCTGCACCTCGACGCCGCGCACCGCGAGATCGCTGATCTGCCGGGCGTAGCGGTCGCTGTGACTCATCGCCTTCTGAAAGATCGTGGGGTTGGTGGTGACCCCGACGACGTGGGAATCGCGGACCAGCTCTGCGAGGCTGCCCGTGGCCAGCCTGGCCCGGCTGAGGTCATCCAGCCAGATGGCCACCCCGGCCGCGGTCAGGTCGGTGACCGGATCAGCCATGACCGCCATAGGGGACATAGCGACGGTCTCAGCGGGGGCAACGCCGCGGGTGGTCATCGGTTCCTCCTGGCTGTAAAAGACGCTAATGTTGACGTTAGAGCTTCGCCGCTGTTAAGTCAACTATCGTGTCTTTTAGAAGGAGTTCCCGTGGCCGACGACTTCGGCACCCAGGTCTGCGGCGTCAGCGCGCTGGCCGAGCCGGCCCGGCGGGCGCTGTATCTCTACGTTGTATCCCAGGCCGAGCCGGTGAGCCGGAACCAAGCCGCCGCGGGTGTCGACCTGCCCCGGCACACGGCCAAGTTCCATCTGGACAAGTTGGTCGATGAAGGACTACTCGAGACCGAGTTTCGCCGCCTGTCCGGACGCAGCGGCCCCGGCGCGGGCCGTCCGACGAAGCTGTACCGGCGCTCCGCCCGTCAACTCACGGTCACGCTGCCCGAGCGGCACTACGACCTGGCCGGGCACATCCTGGCCCGAGCCCTCGAAGACGCAGCCCGCGACGGCGGCTCCGTACTCGACGCGCTCCGGCGGGCGGCCACCGATGCCGGTCGCAAGCTCGGCGCACAGCCCCACACACCGGGGAAACAGGGGCACAAACCCGCCTCGGCGGTGCAAGCCGTAGCCGACGCGCTGGCGGAGCAGGGATACGAGCCTCGAATCCAGGCAGACACCCTCGTCCTGGCCAACTGCCCATTCCACGCCTTGGCCGACCAGCACAACACCCTCGTCTGCAACATGAACCTCGACCTCATCACCGCGATGCTCGACGAACTCGGGCATCCCGGACTGAAGGCCACGCTCGACCCGGCACCCGGACGATGTTGCGTGACGCTGACCCCAACCCCAACAGCACGCCATCCAGCATGAGGCCCAGCGGCAACAGCGTGACCCCGACCAAGCGGTCCCGACATGGGGAGAGCCGCAGAGTCGGGCCCGTGATCGGGTTGCTGATGCTCGAGCGGCCCGCCGCCGTGTCAGCGGTGCATGGCCACGGTGAGCCGACGTGCACGGTGGCCTCCCCAGGGGTTGGCATCCTTATCAAGCTCGTGGCCGGCGGCCAGCGCGATCAGGGTTTGGCGCAGCACGTGTTCCCAGCGGTGAGCCCGAAGCTTCTGGATCATGGCCGGCCGATACGGCCGCTGACCAGAGCGATCTCCGCGCCCGCGCTGATCCTCCTGTCTACTTCGGTGACATGCGAAAGCTTCTTTGAGGATAGGAAATGATCTATGTCTCGGGAGCGCGCGACACGCTGGGTTCTGTCCGGCGCCCGAACATCACGAAACTTCGGGTTAGCGTGCGGCGGCGGGGGTGCTGATGCTCCGCGGGTTCCGTCCCCTGGCCAGCAAGGGGATTTGCCCGCCGGCGAGGACCATCTCGACTTGGCGCGGCGACAGCCGGTGGTGGACCGGGTACTGCTCGTCCTTACTGGTGTTGGTCACGCTCAGATGACCCCCTGAGGTCAGCGCTGCGGGTACTCCGTCGATCAGCAGGGTGTCACCGGCCTCGATCCCGTCGTAGTCGTCCTCAGTGGTGAATTCCAGGGCGAGGATCCCGAAATTCGCCAGGTTCTGCCAGTGGATGCGGGCGAAGGACTTGGCGATCACAGCGTGCAGACCGAGGTAGCGAGCGGTGACCGCGGCGTGTTCCCGGGAGGATCCCTGACCGTAGTTGTGGCCGCCGATCACGACATGACCGCTGCTGTGGGCGAGCTCGGCGGCCCTGCGTGGGTAATCGGGGTCGATCGGGGTGAAGGTGAACTCGGCGAGCTTGGGGATGTTCGAGCGGTAGGGCAGCGCCCGGGCGCCGGCCGGGGAGATCTCGTCGGTGGACACGTCGTCGCCGACCTTGAGCAGCACCGGCGCCTCGATCCGTGCAGCCAGCTCCGGGAAGGCGGGCAGTGACAAGATATTGGGGCCCTTGACCAGCTCCTCGGCGGCCACTTCCCGCTGCGGCAGCGGCGCTTCGAGCATTGCGGTGTTTACCGACGCGCGCTCGGGCAACGCCAGCGTCGGGTAGTCCAGGCCCAGCTGTGCCGCGAGAGCGCGCGGATCGGTGATCACACCGGTGAGCGCGGAGGCCGCCGCGGTCTCCGGGGAGCACAGCCAGACCGCGTCGTGCTTGGTGCCGGAGCGGCCGGGGAAATTGCGGGGGAAGGTGCGCAGCGAGTTGCGCCCCGCAGCGGGCGCTTGCCCCATCCCGATGCACCCCAGGCACCCTGATTGGTGGATCCGGGCCCCGGCGGCGATCAAGTCGAACGTGGCGCCCATCCGGGTGAGGTCGGAGAAGATTTCCCGGGAGGAGGGGTTGACGTCGAAGCTGACCGTGTCGGCGGTCTGGCGGCCGGCGACCATCGCCGCCACGATCGCGTAGTCACGCAGCCCGGGGTTGGCCGAGGACCCGACCACGACCTGGCTGACTGGGGTCCCCGCTACCTCCCGAACCGGGACTACGTTGCCTGGCGAGCTCGGCCGTGCGATCAATGGTTCCAGGGTGGACAGGTCGATCTCGTCGGTGAGGTCGTAGTCGGCGTCGGAGTCGGCCACCAGTTCGGTGAAATCGCCCTCGCGGCCCTCGCCGCGCAAAAACGCGCGCACCGCCTCGTCGGCGGGAAAGACTGTGGTGGTCGCGCCCAGCTCGGCGCCCATGTTGGCGATGACATGGCGGTCCATCGCGGACAGGTGGTCAAGCCCGGGACCGTGGTACTCGATGATCCGGTTGCGCCCACCGGTGACCCCGTGGCGGCGCAGCATCTCCAGGATCACGTCCTTGGCCGAGCACCACGGGGGCAGCTCACCGGTCAGCCGCACGCCCCAGATCTGCGGCATTTGAATATGCAACGGTTCGCCGGCGATGGCCAACGCGACCTCCAGGCCGCCGACGCCGATGGCCAGCATGCCCAGCGATCCGGCAGCGCAGGTATGCGAGTCCGAGCCCAGCATCGTTTTGCCGGGCTTGCCGAAGCGCTGCATGTGCGTGGGATGGGAGACGCCGTTACCCGGTTTGGAAAACCACAGGCCGAAGCGGCGGGCGGCCGAGCGGAGAAACAGGTGGTCCTCGGCGTTGCGCTCGTCCGCCTGGAGCAGGTTGTGGTCGACGTACTGCACGCTGACCTCGGTACGCGCCCGGTCCAGGCCCAACGCCTCCAACTCCAGCATCACCAAAGTGCCGGTGGCGTCCTGGGTCAGTGTCTGGTCGACTCGCAGGGCCACCTCTAGCCCTTCGACCAGGTCACCGCTGACAAAGTGAGCCTCGATGAGCTGTCGCGCAACGTTGCGACCCATCCGCCTGCCTCCTCCACGCCATGCGGTCAGTGACCCCCAGATGATCAACGGCTAGGCAACAGCACGGCATCTGCTCCGGACAGCCCGCCGCTGGTCGAGCACCATCGCCCGGGGCGCTGCCGCCATCCACCATCACCCCGCCTCCCTGTTCCGTCACCGTAACTAACCCCACTAGACACTATATCGTGTTACGATGCGAAGTGGGTGGATGGTTCGGCGCCGAGCGCCAAGCCTGGAGACACCCAGGAGGTGTGTCGTGCTCAGCGAGCGCAAGCCACTGCCGGAGGCCCAGTTCCCGTTGCAGATCGAGGATCCAGACCTCGGCCGCTCCCTCGAGGCCGTCGAGCCGCACCCACCGCGCGATCACCACCGGTGGGCCTTCCCGGTTGGGGTCATCCTCGCGGCAGTGCTCACCGTGCCCGGTCCGAGCGCCCTGCCAGCAGCCGAGATCACCGCTCGGAGCAGGCCGCCAAGGCCGCGGATCCGGCGCAATGCCGCCCCCTTCCCCGTGGGCAGATCCTCGCCGAGGTCGCGGTCGGCGTCCGGCCACCGTCAGGCTGCATGACCAGCATCGGAGGTGCGGACCGGGTCGGATGCGGGTTCAGCGCGGCGCATTCAGCAACCGGATCAAGGCCTGAGGGCCGAGAGCCTGAAGAGCAAGGAGGAAGCCTGATGACGTCGTCCACCTCGTCGGACCTGGCCCAGGATCGAACCGATGCCGCCAGATGCATGGAGGCGTCCATCTTGCTCTGTGGACGGCCACTGACGGCCGTGGCCGCCGGGCGCACGATGCGCGCCGTGGGTCAGCTGCTCAACGCGGTGAGCCTCGCGCTCGCCGCCGACGGCCGCTCCGTGCCACCGCCGGTGCGCCAGGCGGCGTTGCGGGTCGCTGATCAGCTTCAGCGCACGCGCGCAGTGTCCTCGGGTGACGAGGCTGCCGACGATAACCCCATTGGGCCATCCGACCGACGTAGCGCTCAGCGTCGACGCAGCGGCCCCTCGACGACCCGCACCGGGCCGGTGCCCTACGCGAGTTCAATCAAGATGGGTCGCATGGGATGACGACGCACGCCGAATCGGCAGTTCATACACACCTTCTGGACAACGCAGCCCGGCGTTGACCGGCCGGAATACCACGATGGGACGTGAATATCATGACTGACGGCAATGCCGAGGACCACGAGACCGAGCGGACGGCAGCCGCCTCCGGGCCACCTTCCTCCCCCATGGTGACCACGGTGAAGGTGGGCCGGGTCTATGACCGGACAACGGATCAGGACGGGAACCGAGTGCTGGTCGATCGCCTGTGGCCACGCGGAATAAGCAAATCCAAGGCCGACATCGACGAGTGGTGCAAGCAGGTCGCACCGTCGACGGCGCTACGCAAGTGGTACAGCCATGACCCGCAGCGGTTCGCTGAGTTCCGGCGCCGCTACCAGACCGAACTCGCCTCAGGGGAGCACGCAACGGCCCTGGCACACTTGCGCGAGTTGGCAACAGGCCAAACGCTAACGCTGCTGACCGCGAGCAAAGACCCGCCCATCAGCGAGGCCGCCGTCCTCGCCGAACTACTCCAGCAACGACCACCACGATCTATCAGTTGATGCCCGATGTTTCCCAGCTGCAAGGGTCGCGTGAGACGTCGACAGCCGCGTGAACCGTGGTCCAGCGCGACCACGGCATCGCTGAGCGCCTCCTGCCACGCCGGTGTTGTGGTCACCGAAGACAGGAGCTACCGCAGACGGGGGGGCCAAACCTGCGGAGGTGCTCCCGTGGACCCTCGACCGGGACATCGTGTCAGTGGCGTCCCCGGCGGCTGAGAGGGTCCTCGAAATCCTGCTTCGTCAGAGGTTGATAACGCCGTCATAGGCGCACGCCCATGCTGCTCCGGGGGAACGCGCCTCGTGTCTCCGGCGCCTTGGTTTCCACCTCGTTATCCCCGCCGTTGTCGAGTCCGAAGTTCGGATAATCCTGAGCAATGACGCCTACTTGAGGCGTGACAGAGGACCCCCGCCGGGCGTGTTCAGCTGACATTCATTGGTTTCCGGTGATCTGCCGTTGTCTTGGTACCGCGGGGCCGTCGGTCGACCGGTCTACTGCGGTGGTGTCGGATGGGTTGATCGTCGGACCGTCCGCCAGTGTGATCAGTTCGGTGTCGGCGCACCCAAAGCCAATGCGGTGCCGACTGTGGGTGCAGGGGGATCGCGGAGCAGCCGCAGCCCGCGGGCGGCGAGAAGCTCGGGGGCCAGCGCGTCCGGTTCTGGTTGAGAGACCGGCACGCCCGAGCTGATCCAGCCCGCCATCGTCCCCAGCGGGGTGTCGCGGTCGAGTGCGCGAGTTCCAGCGTCCAGGTGGTGCCCACCGAGCGGCACCACACCGCAGCCAGCAGGCTCAACCACGCGCCGGTGGCAGCGGCGTGGCTGAGCGGCCGCTCGACCCTTGTGAGCTGGCCGACCAATCGACTGCGGGCTGCCTCGGAGTCACCTAGCCTGGGGCGAACCGGATGGAGGAGTATGTCGGTGGAAGTCAAGGAGGCCCGACTGGCCGGGATCGGGTTGCGACGCAATGTTCGTGACCGCACAGGGTCAGCGCATCGTTGTGGTCTGGCAGCGCAGTGCCTAGCACGTAGTGCTCTACGCCCCAAGAGAACACCGACGCCTGTGCGGCGACCGTGGAACTGACCGCCGCGCAGCCCCGGCAGCCACCAGAGTGACGAACCGAGCGTTCGCCGTTGACACTGCCATGACCGCCGCCTACCAGTCCGCGCCTGCGCCGGCTCTTCGGAGGTTAGATTGTGCAAGCTGAACCAGTGACCGGCCCCGTGGCTTACCACGGTGAGGGGCCGGTTTGGTCGATGCAGTGGGGGGGCCTGCGTTGGGTGGACATGCTGGCCGGTGATGTTCTGTCCCTGGCGGGCGACGGCGCGATCACGCGGCGCCATGTCGGCAAGGTGGCCGCCGCTATTCGCCCTCGCCGCGAGGGTGGTGCGGTCCTCGGCGTTGAGCGGGGCTTCGCGTTGGAAGACGCCGACGGGACGCTCACGCACCTGGACGAGTTGTGGGCTGATGACCGCGTGCGGATGAACGAGGGAGGCTGCGATCCCGATGGCCGCTTCTACTGCGGGTCGATGGCTTACAGCCAACAGCCCGGTGCTGGTGCGCTGTACCGGCTTGATCCGGACGGCTCCGTGCGTGTGGTGCTGGAACAAATAACTATTTCGAACGGTCTGGAGTGGAGCCCGGACGGTTCCCTTGCCTACTACAACGACACAGCTACTCACCGCATTGACGTCTTCGACTATGACCGGGATGAGGGATTGACTGGGCGGCGCCCATTTGCAGAGATCCCCGCAGAAGACGGCCATCCCGATGGCTTGACCGTTGACGAGCACGGCGGCGTCTGGGTGGCACTCTACGACGGCGGTGCAGTGCGGCGTTACACCCCTGAAGGTGCGCTCGACGAGGTGATCGAGCTGCCCACCAGGAAAGTCACCGCCTGTACCTTCGGCGGTCTCCACTTGGACCAGCTATTTATCACCACGTCACGAGAAGGCCTCGAGCCAGGGATAGACCCATGGGCGGGCTCATTGTTCCGAGCCGTCGTCGGGGTGACCGGTCGCCCGGTTCGACAGTTCGTTGGGTAAACGAGTCTCCCGCCACTAGCTCCTGCGTGCCTGGCGGTGGGCCGGGGGTACCTTTCCGGGTGCGGGCGGGGGCAAGGCGCTGAGCGCATGCCTCCGGGTCGGTACGGCCACATCGGCTCGTGCTCGCAATCCCAGTCCATGGTTATGTGATCGGCATGAAAGCAAGTTTTCGTTTGGGGCGCATCGCGGGGATCCGCATCGGGGTCAATTGGAGCGTCTTGGTCATTTTTGCGCTCATCGCCTGGGGACTGGCGGCGTCGCGCTTCCCGGCTGCTTACCCGCAGTACGGCACCGGCGCTTACGTAGCTGCTGGACTCCTCACCGCGGTGGCCTTCTTCGTCTCGCTGCTGGCTCATGAGTTATCACACGCGCTGGTGGCGCGGCGCAATGGCCTACGTGTGGAAGAAATCACGCTGTGGCTGTTCGGCGGAGTAGCCCGGCTATCCGGGGAAGCCCGGAGCCCCGGCGCCGATCTGCGCATCGCCGGGATCGGCCCATTGGTAAGCCTGCTGCTCGGCGCCGTGTTCTTGATGGTGGCTGAGCTGCTCGCGGCCAGTGGGTCCGACCTCGTAGTGGCCGGCTTCGGGTGGCTGGGCGCCATCAACATCTTCCTCGCGGTGTTCAACGCGATCCCAGCAGCGCCTCTAGATGGTGGACGGCTGCTGCGCTCGATCATCTGGTGGCGCACCGGCGACCGGCTCAAGGCTATCCAGTGGTCCAGTCGGGCCGGCGAGGTCTTCGGCTGGATCCTTGTGGCCCTAGGCCTAATCATTTTCTTCACCCGGGCCGACTTCGGCGGTCTATGGTTCGCGCTGATCGGCTGGTTCTTGATCGGAGCGGCCACTGCGGAAAGCCAGCAGGCCACTGTCCGCAACCAGCTCGGCCAGCTAGCCATCCGCGACGTTATGACTCCAAATCCGATCACCGCGTCAGGATTGATGACCGTGGCAGATTTGCTGAGCAGCGACCTAATCCGGCACCGGCACTCGACATTCCCCGTGACCGAGAACGGTCGAGGACCGGTCGGCTTGGTCACCTTCAACCAGATCCGGCAAGTGGAGCCACAGGACCGGGCCACCACCCGACTACGAGACATCGCTTGCCCCATGGAGCAGCTGGCACAGGCCCGACCGGAGGAGCCGGCGGCCGATTTGCTGCCCCGGCTCAGTGAGTGCGCCGAAGGGCGCGCCCTCGTGCTCTCCAACGGCGTACTGGTCGGCATCATCTCACCATCCGACATCAACCGCGTCCTACGTCGGATAGGCGCCACCGGCCACGACGAACGCACATAGGCAGGCGGGACCTAGCATGGCCTCGGCGTCGTGGTTGCTGTAAACCATCCGGTGCGCTTCGGTCTCGCCCCACAGCCCCAGCTGTAGGACACCAGCCGGGGCCGTTGCGTGCCTGGATTCCGCGCTGTTCGGTGTCCGATCGCGCTACCGCTACTTGTTGTCGGCGCGTCCTTGGATGGCGTCGAGCGCCGACCTGGCGGGCGGGGTTTGGCCCTTTTGTTTCTGTTCTGGTCCTGTTTCGGCTTCTTGGCCTCGCGGCCGCCCTTGTTCTTGCTCGCCATCGCTGTCTCCGCTGGCTCACGTCGTCGGTTGGTGCGCGTGGGAGCGCCATCGGATCCAAGGAAGCGGTGGGTCCTACAGACCGACCAGGGCCGGTCCTGTTCACCATGCTCCAGTCCCGACCAAATAGCGACCATCGATCCAGGATCCGGCAGATGACCTGAGTTCAGGGCCCTTTGCTCGCTACTGTGAATGTCGCGGTCGTGGTCTCAGGGTAGCGCTTGACGGGAAGGCTGGTGGTGCGGCACCGAGGCGAGCACCGCGCCGTAGACTATGCCGCCCGGAACGATGGTATCGTTGCTAGCTATTGTGCCATACTCCGTCTATTGTGGGCGTGTTCTGACAATGGCTTCGGCTACGGCGCTTATAGCGTCGGCCACTGCTAGAGTGGCGTGGATTTGCGCTTTAGCTAATTCCGCCGGCCCCGCAAGCCTGTTGAGGTTTCGGAATCTTTCGTCACTATCACGCATCCGTTCCATCCGTTGTCGGGCAGACGGTTACGTGTTCTTTTCCAGCGGAAACTGGCTGGTGGGATTGCTCTGAGCTGTGAAGGCGGCCCGCTGGGCCGTCCAACGGGGCAGCTGGGTGGTCCGGGTGCTCAATCTGGGCCATGACCTGCTCGGCTAATGCTCGGGGTGGGCGTTCGGCGCGGGTCGGGTAGTCCTCGGAAAAGATCAGCGCGCCGGCGGGCAGGGTGTCGTCCCAGTGGTGTTGGCGTACGGCGTGCAGGAACGAGTTGAGTTGGCCGATGTGGTCGCCGTGGCGCTGGCGGCCGGCCAGCTCGGCGTGTAGGTCGGCCAGGTAGCGCTCGAGCACCGCCCGGTCGATCCCGGCCAACGCACTCGCGCCGATGCGGTCGAGGAACCGGGCGAAGTGGGTCAGAGCCCGGAGCCCGCGGCGGGCAACCTCCAGGCCGAGTCCGGTGCCCAGCCGCCAGCGCAGCCATCGTTTGACCAGCTCATGCAGCCAGGGCTGACCGATTGCGGTGAAGTCGAGTCGTTGATTGCCGGCGAACCCGAGTCGACGCATCTGCCAGACGTCGCGGGCGAACTCGGCCTCCCAGCCGCCGGCCTCGACCAGGTCGGCCACCTGGGCGACGGGCGTAGACCAGCAACGACCGCATCATGGAGTGCGTTGGCCGCCCAATCCGGGCGAGCTACTCGTCCTTGGTCAGCTCCAACAGGGAACTCGCGTTCGCGGTGACCAGTGCCCGGACCAGGGCCACGACCACGGCCGGGAGCGTCTTGGTGGTGCGCTGATCGCGCCGGCACTGCAGCGCGTACTGGATCTCCAGGCGCAGCTGCGGGGTCAGCCCGCCAACGCGGACGATCTGATCTTCAGTGATCTCCACTCTGGCGAAGCGTTCGACGAAGGCCGCCACGTCGGGGCGTTTGTTGACCCTCCAGGTGTTGGCGTGGGTGTGACAGAACGGCAGGTCTGCTTGCGGCCACAACGGGCAGTCGATGATCGCGCAAACCGTGCCCGGCGTGGGTTGCTTGATCGCCGGCGGGTTGGCTAACCAGCCGTCCAGGTCCGGTCGCCCAGCGCGGTCCCAGTGCTGGTGGTGCAACTGACACATGCCGCCGCGGGCCACGCCGTAGCCACAACCGTCGACCCGGCAACAGCTGTTCGTCCGCTGTGCCTCGGCTTCGCCAAGTGCAACAAGGCCTCTTGTGACGCTCCAACACACCGATAGCGGATCGGCTGCACGTTATCGGAATGGGTGGAAAGCTGACTCAGGATGAGTCGTGTTGTCGTGGTGGGTGCTGGGTTCGCCGGGATGGCGGCCGTGCGGGAGCTGCGCGAGTCAGGTGGTCAGGTCACGTTGGTTGACCGCCACATCTATAGCACCTTTCAGCCGTTGCTCTACCAGGTCGCGACGGGCGGATTGAACCCTGGTGACATCGTCTACCCGACGCGTAACTTCGTCCGCCGCCATGGCGCGCGGTTTCGCCGCGGCAGCGTGACCGCCATCGACACACACGCCCGGGAGTTGGTCCTCGATGGTGGCGCGCGTTTGGGATACGACTATCTACTGCTGGCCAGCGGAGTCACGACCAACTATTTCGGTGTGCCCGGCGCGGCTGAGCACACCATGGCCTTATACACCCGTCAAGAAGCGATCATCCTGCGGGACTGCCTGATGGCCGGCCTGGAAGCTCTCGCCGCCCGGACCGGAACCGGGGACCTCACCGCTGTCATTGTCGGCGGCGGCGCCACTGGTGTAGAGACCGCCGGCGCAATGGCCGAACTGCGCAACGCAGCAGTCAAGACTGCCTTTCCCGAGATCACCCCGCGCCAAGTGAACATCATGCTCCTCGAACAGGGCCCGGAGCTGCTTGCGCCCTCCCCTCCCCGGCTTCGTCGCTACGCCCTCGCCCAGCTGCGCAAGCGGGAAGTGCAGGTGCGGCTGGACACTGCTGTTCGCGAGGTCACACCCCACACGGTCGTCCTCGGTGACAACACGATGCTGCGCGCCGACCTCACGATCTGGGCCGCCGGCGTCACCGCCTCCACGGCCGTACATAAGTGGGGCCTGCCGCAAGGTCGCGGCGGCAGAATCTTCGTCGATGATCACCTGCGAGTAGCCGGCCACCCCGAGATCTTCGCCGCCGGCGACCTCGCGCTCATCGACGGACAACCCTTGGCGCAGCAGGCCCAGCCAGCCATCCAGACCGGCACCCACGCCGGCCGGCAGATCCGTCACCTCTTAGCTGGCCAAGCCACCCAACCGTTCCACTACCGCGACAAAGGCAGCATGGCCACCATCGGCCGCAACGCCGCCGTCGTCGCACTTCCCCACGGCGTGCGCCTCAGCGGCGCCCTCGCCTGGCTGGCCTGGCTCGGCCTTCACATCATCATGCTGCTAGGTAACCGTAACCGGCTCTCAACCCTGCTGAATCTGTCCTGGCGCTACCTCGCCTGGCCCTCGGGCAACAGCCTCATCGTCGGAGACCTCCCAGACCAGGACCAACACGACCGCCACGAAACATGATCCAGTAAGCGGGGGCGCAGCACCGTCAGCCACGACACCTGCACCGGACTGCCACCGCGCCACTGCGACGCACTGACGCAACGGCAGTACCGCCCGCGTACCGAACTGAGCTGGAACCCCCGTAACGGGAACCTTCACCGGGCGGTCGTCACCGCATCCGCAGGCGGCACATTTCCACAGCTCGGCTATGACCCGCGCATTCCCGTAAGCCCTGCCCTATTTAATGCCCGGTGAAGGGAGGCTATCCGCTACACTTCGATCACGGGTGAGCTCCCGGTCGGCTATTATCGGTGCAGCACTGATCTTCATGACCTCACCGCGCAACGCGAAGCCCTGTCCCGCCTCGGTGTTGCGCCCGAACGGATCTATGTCGATCACGGGTTCACCGAACCAATCGCGACCGACCGGGCCTGCGCGAAGCACTCGCCGCGGTCCGCACTAATGGCAGAGTCGGATATCAGAACTGTCCGAATGTCGTTGTGATCGCGTGATGCTGGCCTGGTCCAGGGGCAATGCCACTAACTTAAGGGAAGGTTTTCGCAGGTCAGAGGCGGTTTGAGGATATCGGGACCAGAGGCTGTGGGCCTGCCGTGGCGCGCTTCGCGCAAACGCTACCTGCGGCTTTGCAAACGAGGGTCAACCCAAGCTGTCGACCCGGGGCGCCATCGTCCCTGCTTGGCGCTTGCACACCCACCCTGAGCTGGGCAAAGGCTTAAGTTAGCGGCATTGGGTCCAGGGGTGTGGGAATTAGGTCCGGCCGCTGCTGACGAATGCCACGATCGTGTCGAGTTCGGGTTCGTAGCCGTCGGTGGTGTCGACTTCGATGAACGGCGCTTCTATCGAGACTCGGTCGAACTGGTTGTGACCTACTTCCGCCTGGTCGGATCGGGATGCGCCTGCCTCACTGGATTTTGCTTCTTGCGTCGCAGTGTCCGCTCCCGTGCTAATTCGGGGTCGGCGGCGCAATGGACGATGCGAATCCGGGCGAGGTCTTGCAGCGGTTCTAATCCCGGTCGCCACACCCGGTCTTGGAACGCTGCCTCGGCCACGGTGGTGACCCCGGCTTTGAGCAGTAGTTTCAGGACACCGAAGAAGGTCGGCAACGTGCGTGTTGTCAGCTCGTCGCCTGGTTTCGGGGCGAATCCGGGGGTGGCGTGGACCATGCCTTCTTTGATCTCATCCCGGCAGATCGCCGGGCATCCCAGGGCCGAGGCGATTGCGTGCGCGAGTGTGGTCTTTCCCGTCCCCGGCGGACCGCTGATCACAATGAGGGTGGGCAAGGAAATTGTTGACGATGACCACACTCAATGCGCCGCACCCGCCAGATCACCCCGCTCCAACCCCGCCTCCAACCCCCGCCCACAGGCCCCGTTTGACGGCGGGATCATGCACCTAACGGGACAGACATGCCCAGGTCCGACGACTTGCTGCCCTCAAGCCGGGAATCAGAGCCGGAGACACCGGCCGGCTCGGTGCCACCGCCACGCGGACGATTGAAGATGAAGGCCCGCTGACAGGTAGAGGCAGCACCTTGGCGGCGCCAGCTCCACGCGCTGAGAGCTAGCTGGACGGCATACCTGATGAACTACCGCAGGTCGGACTCGCTGCGCTGACAGCCCAGGCACAACCCTGCCTGGGGAATGACCTCCAGCACGGCGAGGGGGATGTCCGCGTGGCAGGCGTGGCAGCACCCGTAGTGCCCGGTGATCATGCTTCTAGGGCCAGCTCGATATCGGTCATCGCCTGCCGGGCCCCGTTGGCCACCAGGGGCGCCCACCTCGCGCCGGGCCCGGCCGGCGTCGGTGTCCGCGACATCGGTGTCCACTGCCCTGCCGTCAGCTGCCTGCAGCTCGACGAGCTGCTCGACCGGAAACGCGAGGTAAGGCCGCGTCCACCTTCCCGAACCCACCATGGAGATCACCATGCCGCGAAGCCATGCGACCGAGACACAGATCCAGCCCACCGACCGACACCGGCACCCCCAGGAGCGGCTCACGCCGCACCTTCCACCCTGCGAAGGATGCTGCTCGAGCATGTCGGCTTAGGGTTTTATGTCGCCGATATTGCTCGGTGCCTTCAGTTGCGGAGGATCCAGAACAGCGTTGCTTCAGACGGCCCGAGGTTGCGCCAGCCTTCGATGGTTGTCGCGTCGATCAGTAGGACTTCGCCGCGTCGCAGGACCGGGCGGCTGTTGGTGAGGATGACCTGTACGAGGCCGTGGGCGACCGCGATCAGCTCGGCGCCTTTGTGGGTGAGATGGGGAGTCCCGGTTTGCCGCGGTGGGAGGTGGACGAGGTAGGCGCGCAGCCCAGCGGCGGGGTCGTCGAGTAGTGGCAGCGGCTGGTGTGCGCTGTTGATGCGGCGGGTGCGTGGGTGATCGCGGCGGCCGAGGCGGTAGCCGGCGATGACCTCGCCGCGCAGCAGCTCATCGACGCTCATGTTCAGGTTGCCGGTGAGCTGGAGCAGGGTCTCGAGCGTCAGTCCGCGCTGGCCGCGCTCGGCTTGCGAGATCGCGCTGGGTGAGACCCCGGCTAG
>Ga0134128_10004218_pt1 | contig 17625 bp, 14 predicted proteins | sample KB31754_FD_96462 | JGI IMG/M metagenome (GOLD analysis project Ga0134128, IMG submission 96462) | Terrestrial soil microbial communities with excess Nitrogen fertilizer from Kellogg Biological Station, Michigan, USA - KB3-175-4 | ecosystem: Environmental > Terrestrial > Soil > Unclassified ... | reverse complement strand
GTTGTGCGCCATGCTTCGCCAGCAGCAGCTCTATCAACCCGACCGTCGTCGGCTGGCCGCGTGACCCGCCATACAGCCCTTTTCGGCTTGACTCAAAGGTGGGGAGTCCGCGCCAATCAATGCGCCTTTGCGGCGGGCGGCGGCGCGGCGAACTGAATGCCAAGCTCGAGGTTGAGCGAGTGCAGTTGCTGGTTGAACGCGGCGCCGCCGGTGCGGTTCAGGTCCGCGATATTGGCGCGCAGTTCGTTCATCTGCTTCACCAATTGCTCATTCAGTTCCACCGCCTGATCGGTGGGACCAAGGTCGGCCCCGCCTCCGTAACGGCCGGTGCCGTTGAAGTCGGCGGCCAGGGTGCACAGCTTGGCGTAGAGCTGTACCGCGTCTACGAAGGATTCCTCTATGCTGGCGCTGGTCAGATTGGTGTTGTAGAGCTGGCTCTCGATCGCCACATACTTGGCCTCGAGCGCACGATCGCTGGCGATGGCGGCCGCCGTGCCGGGGTGCTGCTCAAGCACCGGGACCGCGTCCTCCAACTGGCGCCTGGTGCTCTCAACCCCGTTGATCATGGCCGCGACATCATTCACTTCGCCGCGCATCGCGAGCGCGAACCGCAACTGAGCCTCCATGGTGGCTTGCGTGCCGGAAGCGGCCGGGTCCTTGAGCACCGTGAGCGGCTGCGTGCCGACCTGCTTGCCATCCACACTAAGCTCTACCTGATAAGTGCCGGGAACGACTCGCGGCGAGCCGGCATTTCCGCCCCACGCCACCACCGGGCGCCAGCCCTGCAGGCCCATTGTCACCCACGGCATGCCGGGAGGTGCGGTCAGCAAATGCACCTCGGCGGGGGGCGTGTATCGCAGATCCCACCACGCGCGGTTGAGGCCGGCATGCACGCCTCCGCTGACCGTGCGGATCACCTCGCCGTCGCTCCCGCGAATGGTCAGGGTGGCGGAGTGGGCCGCCGTGGGCAGGAAGTAATTCAGATCCGCGCCGTAGGGCACGTTTTCCCCGGAAACCACGGGATTGGGGCCATTCTCGGGCTGGAGTACGGAGCGCCGGAAACGGTAGGCGTCGCGCGGCTTGAAAAGCTCGGCCGCACCTCCGGCCTTGGCCTTGTCCCAACTGCGCAATGGGGTGATGTCGTCCGCGATCCAGATGCCCCGCCCGTAGGTCGCGACGACCAAATCGTTGAACTGGGGCTGGATGGTTAGCCAATAAATGGGCGTCGCCGGCATGTTGTTCTTCAACCGCGTCCAGTGCGCGCCGTCGTCGAGGCTGAAATAAATCGTGTTCTCGGTGCCCGCATACAGCATCCCTTTCCGCACCGGATCCTCGCGCACCACGTGCACGTAGCTGAATAGGTTGTGGGGAAGGTCGCCGGCGACGCTCTTCCAGGTCTTGCCGAAATCGGTGGTCTCGTAGATATAGGGGTTGTAATCGCCCATCATCATCAGGTCGTCGCTGATGTAAGCGGTGCCGGCGGCGAAGTGCGAAGGCTCGACGATCGTGATTTCGCCGTAGGGCGGCAGGCCGGGAATGTTCTTGGTCACATTCGACCAGGTTTTGCCGCCGTCCTGGGTGATGTTGACCTCGCCGTCGAAACTGCCGGCCCAGATGACCCCCGCCTGCACCGGAGAAAGCGCAATGCTGGAAAGCGTCTCGGAGGCGAACGTCATCAAATTGTCGCCGGTGACCCCTCCCGAGTCCTGCTCATGGGTCTTATCGTTGAGCGTGAGGTCGGGGCTGATCCGGGTCCAGCTCTGGCCCGCGTTAACGGTTTTGTAGACGTACTGGCTGCCCACGAAAACCTCATTGTGGTCTTGCGGGGCAATGGCGATCGGGAAGGTCCAGTTCCAGCGGTCGCGCAGCCCCGCCGGCGGCCCCCCGTAGGAATCCTCCGGCCACACCGAAACATTGCGCGCCTGGCCGGTTTTCTGGTCTACACGGGTCAGGTCGCCGTTGTAGCAGCCGGTCCAAAGAATGTCGGGATCCGCCGGGTCGGGAACGCCAAACCCGCTTTCGCACCCCGCAAATCCGTGCCACTCGGCCGAAGAGATGCCGCCGCCGCGGCCGCCAAATCCGGCGCTGAACAACGACCGGCTGGGTCCCTCTTCGCCGTCATCGTCCTGCCGGTTGCCGAGCACATTGTAGGGAATGCGGTTGTCCGCATAAACGTGATACATCTGCGCGATGGGCAGCTTAATTTGCTGCCAGCTCTGGCCACCGTTGAGACTGATGGAGCCGCCGCTGTCGTGCGCGGTCATGATGCGGTTCGGGTTCTTGGGATCGATCCATACGTCATGCAGATCGCCGCCGGCGCGCTGCACATTGGCGGCCAGAGTGTCGCCTCCGTCGTACGAGATGCTCCAATTCATGGCCGTGAAGTAGAGCAGGTTGGCGTTGTCGGGCGCGACATCGAAGTTGGTAAAATACGGCGCGCGGCCGATCAACCGATTGTCGCGATTGACAAGCTTCCATGTGCGGCCGTAATCCTCGGAACGATAAAAGGCGGGCTCGTGGGGTAATTGCAGCAGCGCGTAGACGCGGCTGGAGTCGCTGGGCGCGACCCGCACCGCAACTTTGCCGACATCCGCGCCCGCCGGCGGCAGTCCGTGCCCGCTCAGCCGCGTCCACGTCGCGCCCGCATCGTGGGTGACGAAAACGCCGCTGCCGGGGCCGCCGCTGTGCTCGTCCCAGGGGCGGATGAGCAACTGCCATGCGCCCGCAAATAGCGTGTCGGGGTCGTGCGCATCCATGCTTATGCCGGAACACCCGGTCTGGTCATTGATCTTGAGCACCTGCGACCAGGTCTTGCCTCCGTCCTCGGTACGGTAGACGCCGCGCTCGGGATTATCGCGGTAGGCCTGACCCACAGCGCAAACAAAAACCTGGTTGGGGTCGTGCGGGTTGATCACGATACCGGCGATGTGGCCGGTCTGCTCCAGCCCCATGTGCTGCCAGTGCCCGCCGCTGTCGGTGGATTTATAGACGCCGTCGCCGGGCGAAGTGGCTTGACGGATGATCGACGGCTCACCGGTGCCGGCCCAGACCACGTTGGTCGCCGAGGGAGCGATGGCCAGGGCGCCCACCGCCGAAACATCCTCCTGGTCGAATACTGGCTTGAAGGTCGTGCCTCCATCCGTCGTCTTCCAGATGCCGCCCGAGGCGGCTCCGAAATAATCCACCAGCGGATCGCCGGGAACGCCGACCACGGCAATGTCCCGATTCCCCTGGGGGCCGATAAAGCGGAAATGCAGATCCCCCAACGGTCCCGGTCCTTGGGCCGAGGCCACAGCCAGAAACATTCCCAACCCGCCCAATATACCCGCGATGCGCAAGTTCATGGCAATCCGCTCCTTATGAGACTTCGCGGCAGTATAGTCCTTGTATAACGGCGGAGCAAATGAAATGCATCACGGCTGCCCCCATCCCTGCCGACGCCGCTGCCCAAACCAGCCGCCAGAACTGAGGCGGATTCGGCGAGCCAAATATTTTCGAATTCCAGCAACTTGTGCCTGCTTCCCCGCCTCTAAAGCCCATGAAGACAGGATTGGGCTATGGCCGCATGTCCGCAGTGGGATAAGAGCGCCGAACTCGAGAGCCACCTGAAGGTCGAACTCTGTAAGGCGGCCAGACTCGCCGAGCAAGATCGAAATTTAGAGGCCGAAGCCGCCTTCGCGGCTCTCTTGCGGCGTTATGCGGCGGCCCTGTCGGAGGCGCGTTTTCGATACCTTTACGAGGACCTTCAATGCAGGCGGGCCCTGGCTCTGTGCGCTCTCGAGCGCTACAACGAAGCCATTCCCATACTGCGGGAAGCGAAATTCTTTGCCTTCGATACGAAGGCAGACAAGCAGCGCGTGCATTTCCTCCTCGGCCTGTGCCTGCAGGAAACCGGCGATCACGACAGCGCGCGGGCGGAACTATGCCGCGTCCTCTCCTTTAACCTGATGAACGCCGAGGAGGAGCAAGCGCTCTGGCGGTTGGCGATTTACAACTACAGGCGCGGCGCGCTCGCGCAGGCCAAGGAACAGCTCGAGAGGCTCTTGCGCGATTTCCGCGGCGGGAATCCGGCCATCTCCCGAAAGCATGTCTACGAGATGCTCGCGCGCATTTTTCAGCACCTGGGCGATAGCCAACAGCAGCGGCACTATACCGAGCTGACGAAACGCACGCTCACCTACAGCGCCGCCGCCTGATCCGCCAACCAGCGTACGATTGCTTTTCCGGCGGCGTTCCCTGCGCCTAGGCTCTCATCCGTTTTCGCGCGGCACCTGCGCTCGTTGCAGGATGCGTTCGTCGCGCCGTCATTACGCAGGCAGCCACCGAGTCCTCCATGGGAGGAGATCGAGGTGGAAGGCCGCGTAATTCCGAAGGGCGGCCCGCGGCCGTGAGGCGAATTCCGCCTTGTCTTCGCTCCGCTATCGCCGGAGACGGTGGCAGCGACGCACCATCGCGGAGTCGCGGCGGGTTGGAGCGAAGAGAGGCGAGCCTCTTTTTGTAATTTTTTGCTTGACCCTCACCGCCAAAATCCGTAGCCTTGATGATTGTTGGCAGTGATCGGAAAGCGTTGGAGGGGAACGGCGCCTTTTTTCGGCATTCATACTGTCCGAGCAGTTGGCACTTTATTCCTTTCATTATTCGGTTCGCGTAGTCGTCGCGTTCCCTCTCGCATCCGGTGACATTAGGCCAGCCCAGTCGGTTTTCGGCTCTCCAAGCCTGCTCCGCACTGCGTGTGTCCGATGAGCGCGAACCATGAGAGAACATTGGCGTCTGACGCTGATCGCTATCGTCCTGTTGGGGTTTGGCACCTGGAAGCTGCTGGGCATGGGAGAGAATGTGGGCTACTCTCCGGTGCAGCCGATTCCGTTCAGCCACAAACTCCACGCCGGCGATAACCATATTCCCTGCCAGTACTGCCACGCCGGTGTGGATCGCTCCCGCCTGGCGCCCATCCCGGCGCTCAACGTGTGCATGGGCTGCCACGCCGTGGTCGCCGCCAACACCGCGCCCATCAAGCTGGTCGCCGCCGCCTACGCCGCCAAAAAACCGATCGAGTTCACCCGCGTTTACGACCTGCCCCAGTTCGTCTACTTCCAGCATCGCTGGCACATCGCCGCCGGTATCCAGTGCCAGACCTGCCATGGCCCGGTGCAGAACATGGATCAAATCGAGCAGGTCAAGCAATGGACCATGGCGGAATGCCTGAACTGCCATCGCAACAACGATTACCTGCCCACCCCCAACGATAAGTTCCATCGCGATCCCGCCACCTTCCACAACCGCGCTGCCAATGCGCCCCAGGACTGCAATGTCTGCCACAACTAAGGACGCATCTCCGAAAATTTGGACCACGATGGAGGAGCTCAACGGCTCCGCCGAGGTCGAGCGGCTGCGCCACGAGGAGTTCCACTCCAAGCCCGCCGAATACTTCGAGGCTCAGGCCAAGGGCGGCTTGAAGTTCGGTCGCCGCGACTTCCTCAAATGGTCCACCGGCGCGCTTGCCCTCGCCGCCACCGCCTGCGAACGTAAGCCCATCGAGCGCATCATCCCCTATGCGCAACAGCCGCCGGAGATCATCCCCGGCGTCGCCAACTACTACGCCTCCACCTGCACCGAGTGCGCCGCCGGCTGCGGCATCCTGCTCAAGACTCACGAAGGGCGCCCCACCAAGGTCGAGGGCAATCCGCTGCATCCCATCAACCGCGGCAGCCTCTGCGCCCGCGGCCAGGCCTCGCTCTTCAATCTGTACGATCCCGACCGCCTCCGCACCCCGGTGCGTCTACAGCGCGTCGCCTCGCTGCAAGGATTGGTCGGCAACGCCGCCCAGCCCAACTACAACCTCAACATTCCCACCAACGTTTGGAACACCGGCGAGACGCTGCGCAGCGACCTGCATCCCATCAAACGCGCCCTGCCTCCCATCAGTTGGGCCGATGCCGACAAGCAAATTGCCGGGCTGCTGAACCGCGCCGGCAACCGCGCCGTCCTGCTCACCGGAACCATTCACGGTCCGGCGCGCACCGCGCTCCTCGCCGACTTCCTCACCGCCTACCCGGCGCGCCACGTCGTTTACGACGCCATTAATCCCGATGCCGCGCTGGGCGCGCAAACTGCCGCTTACGGCGGCAACGCCCTGCCCCGCTACTTCTTCGACCGCGCCGAGATGGTGGTTACGTTCGGGGCGGATCCCATCGGCGCCGATGTCGCCTCCCAGGGCAACTCCGTCGGCTTCGGACGTCAGCGCAAGCTGCGCGCCAACAATCAGATGTCGCGCGTTGTCGTCTTCGAGCCGGCCATGAGTCTAATCGGCATGAGCGCCGACAGTCGCTATCTTGTTCCGCCCTCGCAGTTGCTGCCGGTCGCGCTCGGCCTCGCTCATCAGATCGTCGCCGGCGGCAAAGCCGCGAAGTTTTCCTCCGACCCCGGCGTTACCCGCGCTCTGGCCTCCTTCACTCCCGATGCGGTTGAAAAATCCGCCGGACTCCGCAACGGCGCCCTGGCCGCGCTCGCCGCCGAGTTGGCCTCGCAGCCGGGCAAGAGCATCGTCTGTGGCGGCGGCGTGGCCGTCCCGGCTGGCGATGCCGCCATGCTTGAGACGGTGGTGGCCTTCATCAACGCCGCGCTCGGCAATGAAGGCGCGACCATTGACGCCACCTCCAGCCCCAGCCTGCAAGCGCAAGGTTCCGAACGCGCCATGCTGGCGCTCGTCGACGATATGAAGGCGGGCAAGGTCGACACCCTGGTCGTTTACGGAACCAACCCGGCTTACACCGTGGCCGCCTCGGCCGGTTTCATCGCCGCGCTGGCGCAAGTGCCCAATGTCGTCGTCATTGCCGATCGCATGAACGAAACCGCGCAGCTGGCCAACTACGTGCTCCCCTCGCTGCACGGCGCCGAATCATGGGGCGATGCCGAACCTCAGGTCGGACTCTACAGCCTGGTGCAGCCGACCATCGAGCCGCTCTTCAACGGACGCAGTTTCGAAGACTCTTTGCTGAATCTTGCCTATCTCAGCCCCACCGGGGCCCGCTTCCGCGCCCCGATTCCCGCCCCTGCTCCGGTGCCGCCGCCCGCGCCCACCGTTGTCTGCGGCCCCAACACACCCGCCGGCACCGCCGGTTGCGCCGCGCCCGCGGCGCCCGCGGCACCGGCTGCGAAACCCGGCGCCCCCGCCGCCAAGGCGCCTGCCGCCGCCGGCGCCACTGCCGCCGCGGCCACCGCCGCTGCCCCTCCTCCCGCCGCCGCTCCGGTCGCGCCCAACGCGCCCATCAGCTTCCACGACTACCTCGTCAATCACTGGCGCGAGCAGATCTACGCCAAGAACAATTTAGCCGGCAGCTTCGACGATTTCTGGACCGGCGCTCTCCAGGCCGGCGTCTTCGATCCCAACCCCAAGCGCCTGTCGCCCGGCGCCGCGCGCACCTTTAAGGGTGCCGCGCTCGCCGCCCCCAACGCCCCCGCCACCGCCGTCGGCGCCACCGACATTGAGCTCTCGCTCGCCGTTAATCCGATCCTAGGCGACGGCACCTGGGCCAACAACGCGCTGCTGCAGGAAATTCCAAACCCGGTTTGGAAATCCTGCTGGGATAACTACTTCGTCATCGCCCCTTCCACCGCCAAACGCCTGGGTCTCGAGATGGACGACGACGGCCGCTACGCCGTCGCCGATGTCTCCGTCAACGGGCAAACCCTGCGCGCCCCCATCTACGTCCAGGTGGGCGTGCATCCCTCCGTCGCGTCCATTGCGGTTGGGTATGGGCGGCAGTCGGCCGGTGAAATTGGAACCGACATCGGCGTCAATGCCTTCTTGCTCGGCGCCGCCTCCGGCGCCAAGGTGAGCTTCACCCGCGTCGCCGGCGGTTATCTGATCGCCTCGCCGCAGGAAAACAACTACATGGATTTTGGCGCCAACCAGGTCACCGGCGAAACCGGTCGCGGCGAGAACATCATCCATCAAACCACCCTGGTGCAACTCCAGGCCAACCCCCGCGCCGGCAATCCTGAAGCCGAGCCCCAGACCTCGCTTTGGGATAACGGCGGTCCCACCGAACACCCCTTCGCAACCTACCGCTGGGGCATGACGATTGACATGAACGCCTGCATCGGCTGCAATGCCTGCGTTGCCGCCTGTTATGCCGAGAACAACGTGCCGGTGGTCGGCAAAGACCAGGTTTGGCGCGGACGCGAAATGGCCTGGCTGCGCATTGACCGCTACTTCTCCGGCGAGGAATCGAACCCCGACGTCACCCTCCAGCCCATGCTCTGCCAGCAGTGCAGCAACGCCGGTTGCGAGAGCGTCTGCCCGGTTATCGCTACCATCACCGACAGCGAGGGCATCAACGTCCAAGTCTACAATCGCTGCGTCGGCACCCGTTTCTGCTCCAACAACTGCATCTACAAGGTGCGCCGGTTCAACTTCTACAACTACTCCACTGTGCGCGCCTCTCCGCTGGAGTTGGCGCTCAACCCCAGTGTCACTGTGCGCTCGCGCGGCGTCATGGAAAAGTGCAATTTCTGCACCCAGCGCATCCACGACGGCCATTACCGCGCCAAGGAACGCGGCCTGCCGGTCCGCGACGGCGACATTGTCACTGCCTGCATGCAGACCTGCCCTACTCAGGCCATCGTTTTCGGCAATACGCTCGATCCCGAATCGGCCATGATGCGCGCCCGCAGCGAACGCGGCTACAAAGTGCTTGACGCCATGAACTTCCAGCCTTCGATCACCTATCTAACCAAGGTCCGCAATCGCGGCGGCGAGGAGGGCGCGTGAACCCAGACGAGAACATAAACCGCCATCCTCCGCAAGAGCGCCATCCCATGGCGCTAACCGCCGATCCGCCGCTCTATCGCGCCGACCTGACCTTGACCCAGGTCAATAAGGACATCACCGCCGCCATCTTCCGCAAGCCCAACGCCTGGTGGTGGGGCGGCATGCTGGTCGCCCTCGGCATGCTCGGCATCGGCAGTATCGTGGTCTGGGTCCAGCTCCACGTTGGCCTCGGCATCCTCGGCTTGAAACGCCCCGTCATGTGGGGCACCTACATCACCGACTTCGTCTTCTGGGTCGGTATCGCCCACGCCGGCACGCTCATCTCCGCCATTCTCTTCCTCTTCCGCCAGCGCTGGCGCACCGCCATCAACCGCAGCGCCGAGGCGATGACCATCTTCAGCGTCATCTGCGCCGGCCTGTTTCCTTTGCTTCACATCGGGCGCACGCTGATCGCCTACTGGCTGATCCCGTACCCCAATACCCGCCACCTCTGGGTCAACTTCCGCTCGCCGCTGATTTGGGACGTGTTCGCGGTCTCAACCTACGCCACCATCTCCCTGCTGTTCTGGTACCAGGGCATGATCCCCGACCTGGCCACCATCCGCGACATGCACCCCAAGCCGTTTGCCCGGCGCATGTACGGCATCTTCTCCCAGCGTTGGAAGGGAACCGCCAAGGACTGGCATCATTACGAGGCCGCCTACGGCCTGTTCGCCGCCATCGCCACCCCGCTGGTTCTCTCCGTGCATAGCGTCGTCTCCAGCGACTTCGCCGTTTCCTCCGTTCCCGGATGGCACGACACCATCTTCCCGCCTTACTTCGTCGCCGGCGCCATCTTCAGCGGCTTCGCCATGGTGATCACCGTTCTCACCGTGGTGCGCAAGGCCTTCGAACTCGAGGATTACATCACCATTGACCACATGGAGTTGATGGCCAAGATCATCCTCGCCACCTCGATGATGGTCAGTTATGCCTACCTGGTCGAGATCTTCATGGCCTGGTACAGCGAAAATCCCTTCGACAACCACATCTATATCTGGATACGCTTCTTCGGTCCTTACGCCTGGGCCGGCTGGTTGACCGTCTTCTGCAATTGCATCGCGCCCTTGATTTTCTGGTTCCGCAAGGCGCGCCGCAATCTGGTGATTCTGTTCATCATCAGCATCATCGTCAACATCGGCATGTGGTTCGAGCGCTACGTGATCATCGTCACCTCGCTGGCGCAGGATTACCTGCCCACCAACTGGCGCTACTTCGCCCCCACCATCTGGGATATAGGAACGTTCATTGGATCGCTGGGCCTGTTCTTCACCCTCTTCATGGTGTTCGCCCGCTTTGTGCCCGTCATCGCAATCAGCGAGGTGAAGAGCGTGCTCAAGGAACCGATCGGCGAGGTCGCGGTTCTGGAGGGAAGCAATGTCTAAGACGACGTATCGGCCGCCGGCGGTGCTCGCCATGTTCCGCGATCCCCAGCTCCTGGTGGACGCGGTCAAGGCCATCCGCGAAAAAGGCTACCGCGGCCTCGACGCCTACACGCCTTACCCGGTGCATCAGCTTCCCGAGGCTCTCGGCCTGAAAATTAGCTGGATGCCGCGCGTCACCAAGACCGCCTTCTTCGTCGGCGCCACCCTCGGCTTCACCTTCGAAGCATGGACCATGGCCTGGGCCTGGCCACTGAACATCGCCGGCAAACCCTTTATCTCGGTGCCCGCCTACATGCCCGTGACCTTCGAGAGCGGCATTCTTATCGCCGGCATCTCCACCTTCATCGCCGTGTTCGTCGCCGCCAAGCTCCGTCCGGCGCCCGATTTCGTCAATATAGACGCCCGCCTGACCAATGATCGCTTTGGTCTGTATGTGCCCGTCCGCCCCTACGAAGCCGGCTCGGTACACGATTTGCTGAAGTCGCTCGGCGCCGAAGAGGTAAAGGATGCTTAATTACCGCCAATGTTTCGTCGCTGCCGCCGCCTCAGGCCTGGCGCTCGCGCTCGCCGGTTGCGCCGGCCCCGGTAAGACCACCCACACCCAGCTCGAGTGGCAGCCTGACATGTACGTCCAGCCCTACGTTCAGGGTCTCGGCACCGATCACGTCAATCCCAGTCTCCAGGCCATGCGTACCCCGCCCGCCGGCACCGTCCCGGTTGATTACACTCCCTTCCCGCAGCCCTCTGACGTCACCGGCATGGAGCAGATCGCCAATCCGTTGCCCGCCAGCCCCGAGGTTCTCGCTAAGGGCCGGCAACTGTTCAACAACTACTGCATCGTGTGCCATGGCGCGCTGGCCAACGGCCTGGGATACATCGTCCCCAAGATGACCCAGCCCCCGGCGCTGATCGCCGGCGCTCCCTTGCTCTTCACCGACGGACGCATCTTCTCCATCATCACCAGTGGCCAGGGCAACATGCCCAGCTACCAAACCGAACTCGACCCGGCCCAGCGCTGGGCCATCATCCATTACGTGCGCGTGCTGCAGCGCGCCGCCAATCCCAGCAACGCCGATATTGCCCGCGCCCAGCGCACCGGCATGAATTTCTCTAACGACCTGCCGCCAGCCGAAGGCCCGCAAGGCCCGATTCCCGGCGCCCAGGCGATCCCCCACCAATAACATGAGCGTCCACGAGCAAATCATCTCTGTCGAGAATCCCGGCCCCGCGGTCTGGGCGCCGCGCGTGCGCTCGCTCTTCCTCGCCTCGTCGGTCATCGGCATCGTCGTCTTTGTCGTGGCCCTGCTGGTCGATCCGACGCGCGCCTGGTACAGCTTTCTCGCTAATTATCTTTACTTCCTGGTGCTCGGTCTGGGCGGAGCCTTCCTGGTCGCGCTCGAGTACATCACCAGCGCCACCTGGACGGTCGTTTTCCGGCGCATTCCCGAAGCCGCCTCCAGCTATCTGCCGGCCGCGCTCATTCTCGGCATTGTGCTGCTCATCGGCGTCCCCCATATCTACCCCTGGGCTGTCCACGGCTACAGCGGCTTCGTCACCCACAGCAAGCGCGTCTATTTCAATTTCGGCTTCTACGCCATTCGCACTCTGCTCGCGCTCGCCGTCTGGAACATCTTCGCCCTCTGGTTCCGCCGCAACTCGACCGCGCAGGACACCAATCCCGGTGTCGCCGCGCCCCGCAAGACCTTCGGCAAGCCGCCCACCATCCGCGGTCGTGTCGCCGCCGGCTTCCTGGTGTTCTTCGGCTACAGCTTCACCTGGTGCTTCGTGGACTGGATCATGTCCCTCGAACCGCAGTGGTCAACGACCATGTGGGGCGTCTACGGTTTTGCCGGCTTGTTCCAGGCCTCGCTCGCCTTCGTACTCCTGTTCACCGTGCTCTTCCGCCGGCGCGATATGTTCGGCGGCGCCGTGAAGGATTATCACTACGTCGATCTGGCGCGCATCGTACATGCCTTCAGCATCTTCATGGTGTACATCGGCTTCGCCCAGTACCTGCTGATCTGGTACGCCAACTTCCGCGAGGAAACTGTCTACTTCCATCAGCGCATCGTAGGCGGCTGGGGCTACATTTTCCTCGCTCTCCTCTTCGCCAAGTGGGTGATTCCCTTCTGTATCCTCATGAACCAGCGCGTCCGCACCAACGAGAAGGTTCTGATCTGGATGTCGTCGCTCATCCTCGTCGCCGAATGGTTTGATTGCTACTGGCTCGTCATGCCCCCCATCCACACCAGCTTCTACTTTCCTAACTGGGTCGAGTTGGGCGTGTTCCTCGGTTTCCTCGGCGTCTTCGGCCTGCTGGTGACGCGCTATCTCGCCAAACACCCCATGGTTCCGATTGGCGATCCTAAATTCCTCAGCTCGGTGGCCGGGAGGTACCTGTGAGCGAACAACCCACCCAGCCTTCGGTCAAGTCCCTGGTCGGCTTCGCCATCGTGGTTCTGGTCGCCGGCTTCCTGATCTACACTGCCTTCGGCGGCGAATATGGCGTGGCCGCCTTCAAGGCCCGCTTCGACTTCCACAAGCCGCCGCCTCCAGGCGCGGAAACCACCGTCGACCTGCATCCGCTGCTCGAACCCACGCCCAAGCTGCTGGCCGAGGGCAAGCAGGTGTTTGAGGCCAACTGCGTTCCCTGCCATGGCGCCGACGGTTACGGCAACGGCCCCCGCGCCGCCGGCCTCAATCCTCCGCCCCGCAACTACCACAGCGGCGTGTTCAAGTTTGGCACCTCGGTGCTGACCATGTATCACACCGTGACCAATGGCTCGCCGGGCACCTCCATGCCCAGCTTCGTGGCTCTCACCCCCGAAGAACGCATGGCGGTCGTGCATTACATCCGCACCAACTTCATTCCCAAGGCGGCCCTGCAGCCCAACTCGGCGGCCGATCTCGCCGCCCTGGCCGCGCCCACTAGCGTCGGCCCAGCAACCCTGCCGCCGCTCAACCCGGTGCCGACCGGCCCGCGCATTCCGATTGACGTCGCCATGCAGCTCGTCGCCGAGAGCGCCCCGGCCACCGCTCCTGCCACTGCCGCGCCGGCCAAGCCCGCCGCCGTCGATCTTTCCATGGGCGCTCAGTTGTACCAAACCCACTGTGCCTCATGCCATGGCGCCAACGGCAACGGCGGCACGCCGGTCATGATGGTCGATTCCGACCCCTACCTTGAAGTCAAGGCCCAGAGCTTCCGCTCGCCCATCATCCTGCACTCGCTCGCCGATGCCAATGGCTTCGACAAAGTGGTGCTCCACGGCCTGCCCGGACGCATGATGCCTGGCCAGGGCACGCTCACCCGCACCCAACTCGACTCCCTCTATGCCTATGTGCAGCAATTGCTGCAAAAGGGTGGAACGCAATGATCGCTGCTTTTCTTCAACAGGCGGCCGCCGCTACACAAACCGCCAACCCCAATATGCTGCTCGGCGCGCCGACCACGAACGCCTTCGGCCATCCCGCCTCGAGCGTGGCCAAGCTCGCTGCCGCCGAGAGCTGGCACGCCTTCTGGTGGGTGATCCCGTTCATCCTGCTCGCCGAAGTGCTGCTCGTATACGTGATCTTCAAGTTCCGCGACAAGGGCGACGGACGCAAGCCGGCCAAGTTCCACGAAAATAACCTGCTCGAATTTCTCTGGACCGTCATTCCCGCCATCGTCGTCGTGTTGGTCGCGCTGCATTCCTACCCCACGCTGCGCTTCATGGAGTTCGGCGGTACCAACCCGGCGCTCAACGTCCAGGTCATTGGCCATCAGTTCTTCTGGGAATACAAGTATCCCGCCTACGGCATCGACATCTCCAATGACACTCTGGTCGTTCCTGCCAATCAGGTGGTTGACCTTGATCTCACCAGCGTGGATGTCATTCACGGCTTCTACGTCCCCGGTCTCGGCATCCAAATGGATGCGCTGCCAGGTCGCCTGACCAACCTCTGGTTCAACGGCGAGCCCGGCCACTATAAAGGCCAGTGCACCCAGCTATGCGGCACCAATCACAGCCAAATGCTCATTGATGTGGACGTGCTGCCCGAAGATCAATTCCAGGCCTGGCTGCAGAAACATAAGAGCGCCCCGGCGCCCGCGGCCGCGCCCGCTCCGGCTCCCGCGGCTGCCGCCGCGGCCAAGCCTGCGCCCAAGGCGGTGAAGAAATGAGCACCGACACCCTCACACTCGGTCACGCCCACCACAAGCCCATCTCCGGCCTGCGCGATTGGCTGACCACAACCGATCACAAAAAGATCGGCATCATGTACATCGTCTTCGCCATCTGCAATGGATGGATCGGCGGTTCGCTGGCCGGGTTGATTCGCCTCAACCTTTACAACCCCGATTGGCACATCGTCAAACCTGAGCTCTACAACCAGCTCATGACGATGCACGCCACGATCATGATCTTCCTGACCCTTATGACCGCCTTCGCCGGTTTCGGGAACTACCTTGTTCCCCTCATGATCGGCGCACGCGACATGGCCTTCCCCAAGCTCAACGCCTTCTCGTTCTGGATCATGATCCCGGCCGCGTTGATGCTCTACGGCAGCTTCTTCGTCGTCGGCGGCGCCGCCGCCGGCGGATGGTGGAGCTACCCGCCGCTCTCGACCGCGCAATTTTCCGCCGGCCATGGCGAAGACCTCTGGATCATGGCCATCATCCTGCTCGGCATCGGCTCGATCATGGGTGCCATCAATTTCCTGGTCACCGTGATCGACATGCGCGCTCCCGGAATGAACTGGATGAAGGTGCCGCTCTTTGTCTGGTCCTGGGTGGTCACCGCCTGGATGTTGGTGCTCTCGCTGCCCGTCGTTTCCGGCGCGCTCTTCATGCTGCTCAGCGATCGCTGGCTCGACACTGGTTTCTACCGCCCCGCTCTCGGCGGTGATCCGCTGCTCTATCAGCATCTGTTCTGGTTCTTCGGCCATCCCGAGGTCTACATCATGATCCTGCCAGGCTTCGGCATGGTCTCGCAGATCCTGCCCGCCATGGCCCGCAAGAAAGTCTTCGGCTACCGCGGCATGGTCGGCGCGCTCTGGGCCATCGGCATCCTCGGCTTCATGGTCTGGGCTCACCACATGTTCACCGCCGGTATCTCGGCTGGCGCCCGCGTCTGGTTCTCCATGGCGTCCATGGCCATCTCGGTGCCTACCGGCATCAAGATTTACTCCTGGTTGGCGTCAGTCTGGGGCGGCGTCATCCGCTTCACCACCGCCATGAAGTTCGCGCTCGGCTTTATCGCCACCTTCATCATCGGCGGATTAACCGGCCTGCTGCTCGCGGTTGTGCCCTTTGATATTCAAGTGCACAACACCTACTTTGTCGTCGCCCACTTCCATTACGTGCTGGTCGGCGGCTCGGTCATGACCTTGTTCGCCGGAACCTATTTCTGGTTCCCCAAGATCACCGGCCGCATGCTTAGCGAAAAGCTCGGAAACTGGGTGTTCTGGCTCTTCTTCATCGGCATGAATTGGGTGTTCATGCCCATGCACTTGCTCGGCATCGAGGGCATGGCGCGCCGCGTGGCCACGTATCGGCCCGAGTTCGCGCCGTTGAATCAATTCATCTCCGAAGGTTTCCTGTTCATGCTGGCCGCCGGACTGATCTTCACCTACAGCATCCTCAAGGCGCTGAGCCAGCCCAGGGACGTGCCCAACGATCCCTGGGATATCAATGTCATCGAGATGGGTCTCGAGTGGTGCACCTCTTCACCGCCGCCCGCCTATAACTTCGCCGAGCTGCCGGAGATTCGATGACTCCCGCCCGCTCCCGCCGCGGCCTGATCCTTGCCCTCATCGCCCTGGGCATGCTCGGGTTTGCGTTCATCAATGTTCCGTTGTTCCGCGTCTTCTGCGCACATTACGGCTTGTTTGTTCCCGCCGACCAGAAGCTCGCGGCCTCGACCGGCCCGGTGGACGCCACGCGCAACATCAACGTCATGTTCAGCGGCATCGCCGCCAAGGGATTGAGCGTCACCCTGCAGCCGTCGGACTCGCTGCAGGAAGTGCACCTCGATCAGCGCCGCGAAAATAAATTCACCTTCACCAACAACAGCGATCAGCCCCAGCGCTTCCGCGCCATTCACGATATCTATCCCGCCGATGCCGCCACCCACCTGGCGCTGATCCAGTGTTTTTGCTTTTCCGACCAGACCCTGCAGCCCCACGAAACCAAGACGCTGCCGGTCATTTATCAACTCAACCAGGGCCTCGAGCCCGAAGTCGCCCGCGTTAGCCTGATGTACACGCTGGAGCCGCTACATTAATGGAGCTGTTGCACTAATGCTTCCACCACTGCCGCCCAATGTCCGCCGCCGCAACCGCCGCCTCGGCCTGCTCCTGGGCTTGGTTGCGCTGGCCTCCGCCCTCTGGACGCCCTACGCCACCCATCACGGCTGGATACAGCCGATCGAGACCACGTTCGCCTTTCCCCACTGGATGCGATAGCCGAAACTAGGACGCAAAAGATGGAACAAGCCCTGCACCAGCCCACCGCCCTCGCCCACGACGACCCGTCGCACCATGCGCCCCAGCCCTGCGTTTGGCCTATCATCCTGGCCAGCGGCATGGGTGCGACCGTGTTTCTCGTTTTCCTCGCCTACCTCGGCGTGCCCCTCGCCGGCCTGCTGCTCGCCGCCGCCGCCCTCTATACCCTGGTCGCGGCCGCCGGCTGGGCCAATACCATCGCCGTCGAGCGCCGCAAGATGGATCAGGTCCAGACCAACAAGGACCTCACCCGCGGCTTCTTCTTCTTCCTCGCCAGTGAGGCGATGATCTTCTTCTCGTATTTCGAGTACATCTACTACACCCGCATTAATGGCTCCCAGTGGCCGCCGGCGGGCATGCCGCGGCTTGAAACCGAAATGCCGGCGATCGCGACCTTGATTCTGGTCGGCTCCAGCTTCACCCTCAATTGGGCGGTCCACGCCTTCCTGCACAACAAGCGCAGCGCCGCCAAAAACTGGTTGCTGCTGACCATCGGCATGGGCATCGTCTTCCTCGGCATGCAGGGCTTCGAGTGGGGATATCTGCAAGGCGTCCTCGGCTTCACCGTCACCGCCGGTGCCTTCAGCTCCGCCTACTTCATCATGACCGGCTTCCACGGCGCCCACGTCACCGTTGGCCTGTTGATGTTGTCGTTGGTCTATTGGCGCATGGAAAAGGGTGAGTACAACCAGCAGTACCACATGTCCATGAAAGCCGCCGAGTACTACTGGCACTTCGTCGACATCGTCTGGATCTTCCTCTTCTTCACCCTCTATCTGTTCTGAGTCCGCCATTCGCGGGTCGCGCGGCGACAGCCGGGCGGGGCCCTGTACCTTTAAGGGGTGACCAGCGCTGTATGGCGGGTCATGCGGCCAGCTGACGGGAGTGCCGGTGGGCCCCAGCGTGCGAATGCAACGCCTGGCGCGGACATGCACCTCGTCGGCCGGC
>Ga0134128_10004217_pt1 | contig 17629 bp, 15 predicted proteins | sample KB31754_FD_96462 | JGI IMG/M metagenome (GOLD analysis project Ga0134128, IMG submission 96462) | Terrestrial soil microbial communities with excess Nitrogen fertilizer from Kellogg Biological Station, Michigan, USA - KB3-175-4 | ecosystem: Environmental > Terrestrial > Soil > Unclassified ... | reverse complement strand
CTTGCCGCGTGGGTCGACGCGTTTTTCGAAATAATCGTTGTAAGCTCTGACACCGAGTTTGGTGACCATCGCGCCTTTGACTTGATCGGCCGGGATGTTGGGAACATTGACGTTGACCAATGTTTTGCCCACGAGAAATTCCGCTTTGTGCAAAATGGGCAACAGCCTGGCTATGAAATCCGCTGCTGTATCGAAATTGCGATAGCCGCTGCCGCTGAGGCTTACGGCTACACTTGGGATGTTGAAAAACGCACCTTCCATGGCGGCTGACACTGTCCCTGAATAGAGAATTTCGCTGCCGAGATTGGGCCCGGCATTGATACCGGAGACGACAAAATCGGGCGGCTCGTTTTCCAGCAAACAGCCGACGGCAAATTTCACGCAGTCACTTGGCGTGCCTGTGGTGTACCAGGCGCCTTTCAGCTTGTCTCCGAGATCAGCTTCGTTGACGCGCAGCGGTTTGTGCAGAGTCAACCCGTGTCCGGTAGCGCTGCGCTCGCGGTCGGGAGCGCACACGTACACTTGGTTGTCGGGATCCGCCGCCAAGCGCTGAGCCAAAGCTCTTATTCCGCGGGCGGCTACGCCGTCGTCGTTGCTGACCAAAATTCTCAATTCGCCATCTCCAGATACCCATTGAATTGTACAGTGCCTCTTGGCCTGTTTTCAGCCGTCGTAAAAGTTCAACCATGCTGGCAACCCGGCTGCAGGCAAGGTAATCTCAAGGTGGTTGCGGATCTCGGCTGAACCTCATATGATGCGCAGCTGATGGGCGCACACACGGAGCCCCCGCTCTAATGAGCATTTTTTCATCGGGAGTACGCAATGTTTGAAAAATTCGATGAAGGCGCGATGGATGTCCTTTCTGCGGCGCGCCAGGAATGCATGAGGTTGCGCAGCGAGCAGATTGCGCCCGAGCATATTTTGCTCGCCTTGACGCGAGACCCATACAACATTGCCGCGCGCTCACTGGGCACAATGAACATCAATGCTGAGAATTTGCAGAAGGAAGTCGAGCGCGCTCACAAAGCCAATCGCGGCGATCAAGAGCCGGACTTCGTTGCATATGAGAGCATCACGTTAGCCGATCAGTGCCAACTGATCATTGATCGCTCGAACGACTTTCGTCTGTTTTTCGGTCGCGAAAAAATCGGACCCGAGCATTTGCTTCTCGCGGTCATCGATCAAGGTGATGAGAATGCTCTGCGTATTCTGGAAGAGCTGGGCGCCAACCTCACGTTCTTGCGTCGCCAAGTGATGAACTTCGCCGCCAAGCAAGAAAGCCTTTCGCGATTTGCGCCGGTGGCGAAAATTACCGTCATCTCGGGAATCAGCGAGATGATTTCCAGGCATTTGCAAAGCATGGAAGCGGTGCAGCGCTTGGCGCAAACAGCCGGAATGAAGGCGCCCAAACTTCCCGACCGCGCAGAGCTGGTGCTCATGGTATTTTTGGCGTACTTGCCGGAGTTTTTGCTCACGCAAGTGGCGTTCCAACGCTATCTTGTGGAAGAAACAATCAAGCTGCTCCGCCAGCGCACCGGACCTCTGGAGAAAGAAACGGAAGCCACGATGGTGTCGGCTGCCGCGCAAAACCTTCGCTCCGAAGTGCGCTCGATTATCGAGCACCTTTGGACCCAGGAATATCGCATGCTGAGCCAGATGCCGGACGAAGCGGAACACGAGGAGATCGGCAGCATTATCGAAGATCTCTGGTGGACATATAGCGAAGAGCTTGCTTTGCACGAAGTATTCGACGAGGCGCTCGACGATTATCGACGCAAGCATGTGCTCAATTTGCAAAAACGCAAACTCGAATTGTCACAGCGTCTGACGAAACTTAAACAGCGGCTGGAAGAGACGCTCAAGCAGTGCTTCTTGAAGCGAACCATCTCCGCATAGGCGGCGCATCGGCCATTACACTGCGGCGAACTGTCCCGAGGCGAACTGTCCTTCTTTCGGAATAGTGAACCAGAATCTGCTGCCTTGACCGGGCGCCGTATCGACGGCGATTTGGCCGCCATGTTGATCTACAATCGCCTTGCAGATTGCCAATCCCAGACCGGTGCCTCCGCGTTCTCTGGAATCCGAGAGGTCGACTTGCTCGTACTTGTCGAAGATTTTGTCGAGCTTCTCCTCTGGAATGCCGGGTCCTTGATCATCAACCGTCACCATCACCATTGGTCCGAAATCCATGATGCCGACGCGAATCATGGAACTCTGAGGTGCGTATTTGATCGCATTGGTAAGTAGGTTTACCATCACCTGAATTATGCGATGATCGTCTCCCCAGCACCGCAATTCCTTGAGGTCGGTTTGCAACGTGAGTTGCTTGGATTCACCGAGATGGCGCACGTTGTGCAGTGCATCGCGCACGGTGTCAGCAATATTGATGGACACGCATTGCAACTGAAACTTGCCAGTTTCCATCCTCTCCAGTTCGAGCATGTCGTTTAGCAATCGCAGCATGCGATTGCATTCTTTGTACGAGCCGGCGGCGATTTGTCTGCCCTTTTCGGATAACTGTCCGAGTACTCCCTCTTCAAGCAAAGTGAGCATGCCGAGAACGGTGCTAAGCGGCGAGCGGAGGTCATGTGCCACCATGGCGATAAACTCTTGTTTGATGCGTTCGAATTCATGCTCAGTCGTTTTATCGAGGAATGCCACCAGAGTTCGTTGCTCGTCTCTCTCCACCGGCAGGGGCGCAATCCACATTTCTGCCGGTTTGGTCGAGCCGTTCTTGCAGTAAGCGATCGCTTCCACTCCGCGGTCGACAGCCTCATTATCGTCGGCGCCGGCTTCTTCTTTGAGAATGCTCGGTATCTTGTGCCCCATCAATTCATCGCCGTTATAACCGAGCACGCTGTGAGCTTCGCGGTTGGCGAATTCCACCTCGCCATATCGATCGGCAACCAGCACGCCGACCGGCAGAAGATCGAGCACGGAGCGCAGACGTTGTTCGTTCTGGCGCAGCGATTTTTCAACCGTCTTCTGCTGCGAAATGTCGTGAATCAAGCAGTAAAGGCCGGCAGTTGTAGCTGACCAATGCCCGGTAAACGCAACATCCATCAGTGTTCCATCACGCTTTCGCACTTGCGTTTCGAATGCCAGTTTGTCAATGCTCCCATCTGTTTGCGCCAGGCCGTTCATGATGCGTTCGACATCCTGAGCCGGCAAAACCGCCTTCAGCGGACGCCCTTCGAGTTCCACCTGCGTATATCCCCAGCTATCCTTCACGGAAGGGCTAACGCTGCCGATGTGTCCGTCTGCGTTCACAACACACACCACGTCCACGGATCGGTTCACGAGCAGTTTTTCGCGTCGCTGGCTTTCTCCCAGCTCTATGCTCATCTGGCTTACGGCCTTGTGCAGGCCGGTCATGCTGAAGTCCGGATGGCGCTGGTCGCCGAAGTTGAACTCCTTCTGAAGCCATTTGGTGCAAACCGCCACTTGTTTGCTCATTTTCTCGAAGCGTAGCTGCCGGTCGATAATCATTATCAGCAGCACGAGCAAAATGGTAGCCAGTCCGGTCAATTCAACGATCAACGCCATGGTCTGCGCATGCAGATTAACGGCTCTGGCCGCCGATGGTTTAAGGTGCGCGGAGGCGGTCAGGTGCAGCAGCCTGGTGGATTCAACCCAGCACATCGCGAAGCAGAACATGCCCACGGACACCGTCACGGACAAGATTATCTTAAATCGCGAAGTGATTTTCATGCGAGTAAGATATACCCGCTATGCGGCATATGCCGCGCCTGGGTGGGTCTTCGGGGCCGGAATAACCTGGTTGGCGAATGATCGACGATTTTACCGATGGATAACCGCGGCAACCCTTATCGGCATTACAATGAAATTGTGAGCAATGAATCGACACTGCTGGTTGTTCGTAAGAACGTGCTGGTGCGCCATCCGTACACCGCGGGCGCAGTTTGGTTTTGCCTTCTTGCCGCTCTAGCTGCATTAGCTTTTCGGACTGTGTTCGGCATGGCTGGCGGAGGCGATTTCGTTGGACCGGCGGCGGCATCTGCGATTCTGCCCGGCATGCTGATCGGAAGGCAAATTGTCGATGGGCGACTGACTAATTCGATATGGGGCGCAGCTCGGCGCGGTGCAGTGATTGTGCTCATTTCTCACCTGCTGTTGCCAATTTTCCTCAGCGGCGGCCAATTGTTTAGCTGGAAATTCTGCGGCGAGGCTGCATTCTTAGTTCTTTTCAGTTTGATATTTGCCGGCTGGGTAACCGTATCGGTAGGCACCGCGGGCGCCATCCTGCTGTACAAGTTGCGCGACTTGCGGAGTGGCACACCCAAAGGCTGCGCCGTTCATGGATATTTGGGCTGAGCGATAAACTAGCGGGCAGCGACCATTTCGGGCAGGCGTTGCCCGATTTCCGGGTCGACGGCAAACTTGCTGAGGTCGGTGATTTCGCGAATGCCGTATACCGTGTCGCGTTCAACAGGAATGTAGCCTGTCGATGCGATCAGAGACTGCATGTGCTCTTTGGCGAGTTGCAACGGCGTTTGAGCCCCGGCGGCGTGGGTAATCTTCTCTTCGACGATGGTGCCGTCCATGTCATCGGCACCGAAGGAGAAGGCGACTTGCGCCAACTTTTCGCCTAGCTGAATCCAGTAAGCCTTGATGTGATCGAAATTGTCGAGCAAGAGACGCGAGATGGCTACGTCTTTCAGCAAGTCGTATCCGCTCGGCTCCGCGACTTCATCAGGAGTAATTGTGGTGCCCTCGTAATAGCACTTGAGCGGAATGAAACACATAAAGCCGCCGCTCTTATCTTGCTGTTCGCGCAGCAGCAAGATGTGATCGACTTTGTTGGCTGCGTTTTCGCCAATGCCCGTGAGCATGGTGGCAGTTGTGCGCAGTCCGAGGCCGTGCGCGATGCCGTGGATTTCCAGCCAGACATGAGCAGGCGTCTTCTTTACCGCCATGCGCTCGCGCACGCCTTCGTCAAAAATCTCCGCGCCGCCGCCCGGCAGGGAATTCAATCCGGCCGCAATCAAACGCTGAAGCGTCTCTTTGTAGGAGATGCCCTCGAGGTTGGCGAGATATTCGATCTCAACGGCGGTCATAGCTTTGAGATGAAGATGCGGGAATTCCGCTTTGATGGCTCTGAAAACTTCTTCGTAGTAGTTGATGTCGCATGCCGGATTCAGTCCACCAACCATGTGGATTTCGGAAATGCCGAGATTGGCGCCTTTGCGCGCTTCTTCGAGCACGCGGTCGACCGTCCAGGTGTACGCCTTATTGCGCTCGGTTGGATTTGCATACGAGCAAAAACGGCATGTCTCAACGCAAAAATTCGTCGGGTTGAGATGCATGTTGTGAATGTAATAGACATACTTCTCTTTGCCGGCGCCCGCTTTCCGCGCGCGAGCGTATTCGCCGAGAGCACCGATGGTGATGAGGTCGTTCGATTCGTACAGCCGGATCGCATCTTCGCGCGACAAGCGTTGGCCGTCGACGACCTTGCTGGCGATGTCACTGAGTGGATGGGTGGAAACGAGAGCTTGTTCGACCGCGAGTGACAATGTGAGACTCCTTACAACTGGATTCGATAGCGGTCAAATCCTAGCATGGGGGTGACGCACGGCATCGCCCCTGCACGTGACAATTGATCTAATGTTAAACGATGCCGCGGCGCTTTCCCGATTCCTTGGGGCTTACGCGCACTCGAGGCATGCCAAGCTGTACGAGATGATTGGTGACTAATTCGAAAAATCTGGTTCGGTCTGAGCTTCGTATCACCGCCTGATTATGGGCCTCGGATAAACACACCGGATAGCCTGCGCCTTTCTGTGCCTGTGAGATGGCTATCTGCAAAGCTTGTCCCGCTAATTCTCGATTGCGCGAAAGCCAGCGCGGCATCTCAATTCTGGCGACTTCCGTGCCGACATTCAAATATGTACAGACGACGTGATGCCTGGGAGCCAGCGCCATTGCTTTGTTCGCGCCTGATTGAATCAACGGACCACGACAGTGCGCCGGCAGAACATTGGTAAACAGTTGTCTGTCGGTTACCGGCCATACTTTAGAGCACGGGAAATCTTCTTCAACAAGCTCGCTGCAATGGCGCGAGCAATCGCTTAGTTCATACGGGCATTGCCAGACGCGCAAAAGATTGATGATATCCGAACTGCGGCTCTGGCTGATGTAGCCGATCAGCGGGATGGCGTTGTCGGCAAAGCTGTCGTACACGGCGTTGAGCCGCTTCAAGAAGTGCCGCTGATAACTGTCGGGCATTTGACTGAGGTTCCATTGGATGAGCGACCCGTCGATGAATGCCACTACAGGCAGTGCACGTTTAGCTGCCGATAGTGCCATGTCGCGCAAACTTGCCAATTCCAAAAGATTGCGCTCAAGGCTGACGAAAGACTCATCGACATAGGTGCGCCGCCTATCGATAACAGGATATAAGTCGTCCACGCTTGCATGTAGGTGCGGACTCGATTCCATGATCACGGGGTGCGCTTGCCCGTAAGATATGCCGACTTTACCTATGTTGATCAGATAGCAATTGAAAACTTCGTGATGGCTCGGCATGATTTGCGAGCCGTCGACCGCGATTGCGGTGTATGCCTTCTCAAATGCCGTCAGCTGCCAAATTGTGTCTAAAGGCTCGAGAGGTGAGGCTAAAGGCCAAAACGTCAGCCCCTCCGCATCTGACAAACGCTGCTGCAGGCGATCTGGATCTTTGGCGGCTTGGGATAGCACATCGACTGCCAGCTCGACAGCACTGTCGATGTTCTCGCGGATGGCATCGACGCTGATGCCGTCGAATTGCGGGAGTAGTTTTGCCAGATCCAGCATGGTTAGTCGTCCGCCTTGGAATGAGCCATGGCAACCGTTTCTTCAATATGTTTGATCGTGTTCCTAACTTTACTCAACGTGCTTACATGCTGCGGCTGCGGGTTCAAGCGCAGATCACGGGCCAGTTCGGACAGCTTTCGCTGCGTCTCGTCAGCTTGTGTGCGTGTGGCGATGCGATCGGCGAATTCACCGATGGTTAGTAATCCCGCCGTATTCGACTGTCCGAAGAAGTATTCGGCTTGGAAATTGGCTGCGCATAAGTTCATATTGGGCTGCACAATAAGTGACGATGAATCCAGACGCGGTATCGTATGTGGTGCCTGCAATGAAAAGTAAGTAACAATGCTCGTGAATTGGGCAACCAGTTGCAATGACACATCTGCGGGCAGGGTGTCTTCAGCGAGTCTCTTATCTATGGTGACGCCGCTCATCTCAGGCACTACCCAGCGCATTTTATTCTCATCCACAAAGAAGTCGATTACCGGCTGAATGTGAGCGTGCTCGCCCTGGCGGAGAATCTTAGCTCTTTCAATAAACTGTTGCTGCTGCGAAGGGCTGATTTTGGCCGTCTCAGGCTGTTCGGCACTAAAGATGACAACGTTGCCGGCCGACCATGTATCGTGGGCAAGGACGCGTTTGATTTGCCAGTTACCGAATGAGGCAGCCGGCTCTTCACCCGAAGCACCGAGTCCGTACCGCTGCAACCAACTTTCGAGACCGTGATTACTTGGCAAGCTTTCTTGTTTCGCCCGTCTTGAGGTATTATTCAACTGAAGATTGTCCACCAAAGCTCAGGGAAATGATCTTAGTTGTAGATGACAACGCTGGCAATCAGTACACGGCGCGGGCAGTGCTGGAGCGTTTTGGCTACCGAGCTCAGCTAGTATCCAATGGCGAGGAAGCGTTGGATGCCTACTCGAAAGATAATTTCGACCTTATTTTGATGGACTGCCGCATGCCCATTATGGATGGGTACGAGGCTACCTCGGCAATTCGCCGTGCGGAAGAGGTGACTGGGGACCATGTCCCTATCATCGGCGTCACTGCGTATGCATTCGAAGGAGATCGCGAGAAGTGCTTGCAGGCAGGCATGGACGATTATGTAACCAAACCCTTGACGTTGGAAGCGTTTAAGGGCATGCTCGACCGCTGGCTGCCGCATAATCCTCCGAAGAATTGAAAGCTGCTTCTTAGAAACTGCGCGATATACTCTGACCGGGCTGCGCGCATCGTCGTCTTTACACGTGAGGTGTCCCTTGAGACAGTACAAACAATTGCCGCCTGACCTCGAACTGGCGCCTACACTGGCCCGTCGAGTCAACCAGCTGCGAGAGCTGCGCAATTTGACGGTGAAAGATCTTTCGAAGATGACTCGATTTACGCTTGAGCGCGTCGAAGATATCGAAGCCGGGCTGGAGTCGTGGCTTTCAGCAACAGACCGTCAGCGTTTGGCCGCAGCGCTGGCAATTGAACCTGTGCTTTTGCAAGAAGTGGAAACTCGACCTAAGCAAGGTGAGAAAGGCGAAGTGGAAAACGAAGCGATCATCGATGCCATATTGAATGGTGCGCGACAATTGCAATGTCCGCAGTGCGGCGGTCAACTTCAGTGTTCCCTTCAAGACGCATTGGATCTCGACGGCAATCCCACGCGTTTCGCCAAGGCATACTGCACGAAGTGCCCGTTCATACTCAAGTAGGGGCGAGCCTTGTGTCCCTGCCCTTCAACAGCGATGCTTAGTTAAAGCTCCAAGACGGCCAGGTTGCCGTTCCGAAGTATCAAGAACTTGACCTTGCTGCTCGTGTTTGATTTCGATAGCACGTCGTTAATCTCGGCTGGGCTGCTCACCTGATTGCCGTCGACCGCGCGGATGTCATCTCCGGATTGAAGACCGGCGCTTGCGGCGCGACTGGCGATGCCGATGTTTGTCACCGTTACACCGTCGCCGTTGCTCTTACCTGCAATTCCGAACGTGTTCATCATATTCATCCCGGTTCCACTAGCGATAGGACGTGGTGTGGTGTTCGTGAACTGAGACGCTTGCTGTTGCGACATGCCGAACTTGGTTCTGCCTTTGCGACCTTTCTGCTTTGGTGCATTAGTAGTCATTACCGGCGCGAACGGCGAGTTGGCGGCGGCATTGTTGAGCTGATCGTAGCCTCCGGTCTCTTGTTGGGCTACTGGTGCGACCGGCTGCTGCTGCGCTGGTTGCTGTTGCATGGCCATCGGCTGCTGCTGCATCGGCATCATCGGTTGCTGTTGCATGGCCATTGGCTGCTGCTGCATCTGCATCACCGGCTGCTGTTGCATAGTCATCGGCTGCTGCTGCATCTGCATCACCGGCTGCTGTTGCATAGTCATCGGCTGCTGTTGCATAGTCATCGGCTGCTGTTGCATCATGACCGGCTGCTGCTGCATCATGACCGGCTGCTGCTGCATCATGACCGGCTGCTGCTGCATCATTACCGGTTGCTGTTGCATCATGACCGGCTGCTGCTGCATCATCACCGGCTGCTGCTGCATCATCACCGGCTGCTGCTGCATCATCATTGGCTGCTGCTGCATCATCATTGGCTGCTGCTGCATCATGACCGGCTGCTGCTGCATCATGACCGGCTGCTGCTGCATCATCACCGGCTGCTGCTGCATCGCCATCGGTCGTTGTTGTTGCATTTGCATCAGTGGTTGCTGCTGCATGGCCATCGGTCGTTGTTGTTGTTGTTGCATTTGCATCATTGGTTGCTGCTGCATGCCCATTTGATTCGGCTGCATAACAGACTGGGTCTGTTGCATCGGACGTTGCATGGCTTGTTGCTGTGGCAGCGGACGCTGTTGCATAGCCCCATTGCCCGGAGTTCGCATGGGGGCCTGTGTTTGCTGAGTCTGGGGGCGGAGGCTCGCCGGATTGGCGCGATTCCACTGCTGCGCATCTTTGAAATCACTTTGTGCCGTCTGTTGCATTCTGTCGATTTCAGAATTGTGTTGCTTGACGACAACGGCTAGCTCCTCGTACGCCTTGGCGTACTTCGGGTCTCGCGGCTCGAGTTTGTGTGCTTCCTGGTAAAAGGTTAGCGCGTTGTGGTGATCCTTGAGCATCATGTAGATGGAGCCGATGTTGTACTTAACGAGCGCTTTATTCGGCTCGCGATTGTCGAGCTGTAAATAGAGATCGAGTGCCGACATATATTCGCCGCGCTTCCACGCTGCGTTAGCATTTGCCGTTAATTCCTTCAGCTCGTCGTGTTGCCCAGCCAAGGCTCTTTGTTTTTCCGCCTTCGGCGTGATCTGTGCCACTGCTTCGGTGTAATCGCGATTATCGGGCTCTTCTTGCGCCGCCTGGCGATAATTGCCGAGGGCTTCCACATAGTTGCCCAGCGATTCCCGGACGATGCCGAGGTTGAAGTGGGCTTGTGCATTATGAGGGTCTAGACGCAGTACCTGGCTGAACTTGGCTTGCGCTTCAATGCCGTGCTTCTTGCGATAGAGATCGACGCCTTCAGTCAAGAGATTAGCGATCTCCTGTTCTTTCGCAGCTTGAGCAGCGATGCGCGCGCGTTCTGTGGGATCGGCGAAAGTTGATAATTGCCCGCTCGGGTGGGACTGGGTGCCGCCGGCCGCACCGCCTGTGGTGCCGGATGCGTTTGTGTTGATTTCGCCGGCTGCTGATGTCGGCTTGATGCCCATGAGCTCCTGCTGCCTCTGCTCGTCGGACAGCTGTTGTTTCAACACGTTTTCGAGTTTGCTGATCCGATCTTGCAGTGCGCCGGTTGATGCCTCTCCGAATACGTGCTTCTCGATTCGTTCTACCCGGGCCGATAATTGGTCGCCTACGTAGTTTCTGAAGAACAATCGTTTTTCAAAAGTTTGAATCACTTCCGGCGCCGCGTCGCGCGGTGCATCTGCCGCGGCGGCCGCGGTGGACGAAGCGTTGTCAGTCGCGCTCGGCTTGGCAGTGGGCGGCGCTGCAGACGTTATTTTCTTTGCCAGCGCCGGTGCGGTGGCAAGCGGCAGGAGTAGGGCAAGGGACAGCGAAAAAATCGAAGCTCGCTTCACCTTCCAGCGGACCATTGGCTCACCTTCTCTTTGGGAAAGTTATGTCCAAAGCTTCCGGGTTGATAATCCTGTTCGCCAGGCTCTTTGGCGTGCGACTCCCAACCCTGGCACAAGGTGATGCTTGTGCGGCGAGTACCTTTGGGGAATTGGGGGATTGGCATGGTCGCCATCAGTGTTTCAATTTGCAGACGGTCGTAGGCCGGAACTCCGGAGCTTTGTTTGAGAACAACATCTCGTATTGATCCATCAGCATAGCAGGTGTATTGGATCATGGCAGGACGCAAAGTCATAAACCGAAGCCCGAGCAGATCTTCGGTTGCTTGGAGCACGTAATACCACCGATCGGCTTGTACGCTCACCCATCGGGACCAGTCGACATTGTACTCGTTCATGTATCCGTTGGAACTGTCAATTTGCGTAGTGCTGCTCGCGTGTGGGTTAACGCTTGGCACTCTGGATGCTACTGTCGGCACGCCTTGACCCGGCTTGGCAGGCGGTGGCTCCGGACCCATCATCATGGCCCTGGGATCAATTTCCCGGCGCGATAGGCTGGGCGTGGAGCTGTACATTGCGGACAGCTCAAAACGTTGTCCGGCTGCCGTGTTCGCGTTCTGCACCGGTACTTTTTCGTCGGAATTTATTACAGATTGGCTTTGCGGGCTCGCTGCCGCCGGGGTTGCGGCAATTAGAGCACTCGTCAAAATAATTTTCAGCGTGTGGAATTTCGGGCGCATAAAGTCCTTCCGGTCGATGCGGCGGACTGAATATAAGGTTTTCGGTTGGATCTGTCTCTGGGGGAATTACGTATGAGTTGGTACAATTGGGGGCCAGGTTGGGGCGCCATATGGACATCGAAATCCGCCGTTATACAGAAGAAGAACTCGGCTGCTGGCTGGCTTTTCATCGAATGATTAGCCCGACCTTCAAGACTAGCTATGCAAAGCTTTTAATCGACCGCTTCCAGGACGTTAAGGAAGCCTGGCATGCTGCGCCCGATGACATTCAACAACGCGACCCCAACATCACCGACGCGTTTATCAAAGCATTCATCGAAAAACGAAATCAAATCGATCCCGACAACCTCATTACAGAGCTGCGGCGCACTGATGTGGACGCAATTCCGCAGGCCGATCCACGCTACCCTTATCTGTTGCGGGAGCTCGACGGCGCGCCGCTAATCCTGTTTGTGCGCGGTAAGTTACAGGAAATGGATTTCAGTACGTGCGTCGGAGTTGTCGGAACTCGCCGCCCGTCAGCCTACGGCAGCAAAATCGCCAAAGAAATTTCGCACGACCTTGCCGAGAATGGCGCGGTTGTTGCCAGCGGGTTGGCGCTTGGTATCGATTCATTGTCGCACTGGGGTGCCATCGAGGGTGGTGGCAGAACCATCGCCGTCCTGGCCCACGGCCCTGATTTGTGCTATCCCTCATCCAATAAGCGGTTGTATCAAAGAATCCTCGATGGTCACGGTATTGGCATTTCCGAGTTCTTCCCCGGAACAAAGCCCGATAAGTGGCATTTTCCGGCGCGCAACCGCATCATCAGCGGTATATCAAAAGCAGTTGTCGTGGTAGAGGCACCGACAGAATCCGGTGCGCTAATTACAGCAAGAATGGCTGTCGAACAAAGTCACGACGTGTACTGTGTTCCTGGCCGCGTGGATTCACCGACGTCAGCCGGAACCAACGACCTAATCAGGTCGGGAGCCAAGCTGGTGCGCAACGCGCAGGATGTACTCGACGAACTTGCCTGGGTGCGCACGAAATACAGAGAAGCGACGACGGTGGTGGAGCTCTATGGGCGCGAGAAAGAGATCTACGACCTTTTGTCCACAGAGCCGATGCACTTTGACGTTTTGTGCGAAAAAGCCAACATGAAGGCGGGCGAATTGTCGTCCACGCTCACTATGCTTGAACTGGCCGGCTTGCTAGAGCGACACCCGGGTGACTGGTACTCGCGCATGCAGCCGAGCGCGCGCCGCGTCATGCCTGGTTTTCCAGCGTAAAACCGGGCTTGCGGCAGCGGTGCATGTGCGTTCAGTATGTGACCGTTTTCAACAACCGCCCAGCCACGATTGTTTGATATATAAGCCAGTTGGGCTTAATGAAAAAGCTTATTCCTTGACGGCGCCCTCAATCCGCATTACCATGACTTCTAGGCGCTGACTAACGCGAGGTACCCGAATGCTGTCACAGCTACTTAATCGCTTGCTCAACTGGCTCTTTCCCAAGCCGGTTCGGGTAAAAGTCACCGTTCGCGCTAATAATAATGATCGTAACGCCTCAAATAGCTTGCGGTCGGGCCATTGGCGCCCCTAGGGTCAAAAAGAAAACAGCACTGACACCGCAAGCTGAAGAGCTTGCGGTTTTTGTTTTATAGAGGAAAAACAAATGCAATCCATACTCAGTTCAGAGGCACAGCAGCAACTGCGGCGCACCGTTCAGGTCCGCGGTCATGTTCAGGCAATCCGTAAACTCGGCAACCTGGCGTTTCTTGTTATTCGCGACCGCTCAGGCAGCATCCAGGCTGTCGCTGAACACCCTGATGTCTTGGCCGTAGTCGAGCAGCTCTCGGCTGAGACGCCGGTGATTGTGACCGGAGAAATCGCCGAGCACCCCGGCAACGGCGGTGGGGTCGAGCTGCACATTCGCGAACTGAAGCCGATGGCAAAGACTGTCGGCAGTCCACCCGTAGAGATCGCCAAAAACAAAAAGGTGGACGAGCTTTCGATCTCCACACTGCTGGACTATCGTCCGCTCACGTTGCGCAACGAAAAGGTGCGAGCGATATTTAAGATTGAGGCGGCCTTCTGCCGCGCGTTCAGAGCGTTTCTCACAGCTGAAGGTTTTACCGAAATTCATTCACCGAAGATTGTCGCCACCGGCACCGAGGGTGGTGCACAGTTGTTTGCGCTCAAATACTTTGAGAAACAGGCGTTTCTGGCTCAAAGCCCGCAATTCTACAAGCAAATAATGGTCGGGGCATTCGAGCGGGTTTACGAAATCGGGCCTGTCTATCGCGCTGAAGAACACGACACCACGCGGCACCTTAACGAATACGTGAGCATGGACGTGGAGATGGGATTCATCGAGAGCGAGCAAGACCTGATGGATCTGGAAACGCGGCTGCTCGAAGCGATGTTTGCCGAGCTGCAGAATACGTGCGAGCGCGAATTGGCTCTGTATGCGGTGCAATTGCCTGCAATCGGCAAGATTCCATCGCTAAAGCTTGGCGAGGCGATCGCTTTGCTGCAGCAGCAGTACAGATGGAAGGCAGAGGCGAAAACTCCTGACCTTGATCCGGAAGGAGAACGGCTGCTCAGCGAACACTTCAAGAAGAATGAGAATACCGACTTCGTCTTTGTGACTCACTACCCGCACTCGGTGCGCCCCTTTTATGCGATGCCGGAGAAGGGCACTGGGCTGAGTTACAGCTTCGACCTTTTATATCGCGGGCTCGAGGTGACCACAGGCGGACAGCGTATCCATGAGTACGAGCAGTTATGCGAAAGTATACGTGCGCGTGGCTTACAGCCGGAAAGTTTTACTGACTATTTGCAGTGTTTCAAATACGGCATGCCGCCGCACGGCGGATTCGCAATCGGGCTCGAGCGGCTCACCAAGCAGCTTCTCGGGTTGCCCAGCGTCAAGCAGACGGCCCTTTTTCCGCGCGACATCAACCGGCTAACACCGTAGCAGTCACGATCATGTACCGGTGGGCGCAAGCCCGCTGGCTCTCAGCCATATCGAAAGGGACGCTATCATACTAGCGTCCCTGACGATCGGCTGCAATTTTTTGGCGGCGTCTCAGTCGCTCACCATGCACCTATTGTGGGCAATTCGATTCCAACAAGACAATTGGAAAATGTGTTGACTATCGTAGAATGCGCACCGGGCACGGCTAAATCACGCCGGCATCGGCAAATTGAAGAGCCGGCGGGCGTTTTCCGCCGTCTGGGCGGCTAGTTGCTCCTTCGCAACGCTGCGAAGCTGCGCTACCTTTTCGGCTACCAGCCACACGTACGAGGGTTCATTGCGCTTGCCACGCATACCTTGTGGTGCCAAGTAAGGACAATCCGTTTCGACCAGAACCCGATCCGCCGGCACCAGCGGTGCCGCTGCCTGAATATCGGCGGATTTTGGAAAAGTGACGATGCCGGAAAAAGAAACATAGAAGTCGATTTCGCGAATTTCCGGCAGCACTTCGGGCCCACCGGTGAAACAGTGGAAAACGCCCCGAACTTCGCCTTTGCCGTGCCGTTTGAGAATCTCGAAAGTCTCAGGCCAGGCGTTGCGCGTGTGGATGATCAGCGGTTTCTTCAGTTCACGCGCTAAATCAACTTGGCGCGCGAACACCGTTTTCTGCGTCTCCGGCTCGCTGTGGTTATAGTGAAAATCGAGCCCGCACTCGCCGATGCCGACAACTTTGGGATGGCTGGCGGATTGCCTGATTATGCCTTCCGACTCTTCGTTCCAATCTTTGGCTTCATGCGGGTGCAAACCAATGCCCACGAAAATATTGGCATACGTTTCCGCTAGGGAAAGCATTTCGGGAATTGCGTGCAAATAGACGCCGGCCTGGACAATCTGGGCGACGCCGGAATCGAAAGCGCGCTGGATAACGGCTTCACGATCTTCTTTGAACGATTCCCAATCCAGGTGGGCGTGACTGTCGATGATGGTAGGGGGCATATGATCTTTGGTAGGGAAGAAATGGCTATGGTAGCGAATCGCTCGGCATGGCAGCCTGCGTGAATGCCACCTTTACTTTTTTCGAAGATTAGCTAAAGTAAACTTACCGTCCCCCTGACAAGCAGTGTGGAACTGATCATGATTTGCCTTTCTCGTAAAACGGTAGCTGTGGTTGCCTTTCTCGGTCTGTCGACCGTGGGCATCATGCCATGCGCCTTTGCCGACGGCTATCTCAAAGGCGGTGTCAATCAAGACACTACGATCAAGGACCATTCGACCAGTCTGAACCGTCATGAGGTTAAGGATCCAAACGCCGACCCTTTTGCCGAAAAGGAAGACCAGGAGGCGTTGGATGTGCCGCAGTCGGCCTTTCAGGCTGAAAAACCAGTGGCTCCCCCTAGGGCGCAACGCAACCCGCTGAAGGCGACGGTTGTAGACCAGGGACAGCCGCAATACCAGCAGCCGCAGATGTCTCCGCCAATGATGGATGGACAGCCGGACGCCATGCGACAGCCGCCAGTGCAACCGCCGCCGCCGGCTTTCGACCCTAACGACCCCGACTCATGGCCCGACATGAAGCTCGCTTGGGACGCCTGGCACCGACGCGTTGCTGCGACTATCTTTGACCGTTTCAATTTCTTTGCCAAGGCCGCTTTCAAACACAGCGCGCCTTTGCTCGCCGGGCTTAGCTACCAGGTGACTCGCGACGGTCACATTATCAATATGAACATGAGCCAGAAGAGCCCGAACATTCTCTTCAACGTGCTGGTATATCAGTCGGTGAAGTCTCTGGAAGGCGACATGAGCATCCTGGCTTTTCCTCAGGGCTCAAGGCGTATGGTTGTGCCGAAGTACGGAACCTTCACTCAGAATTACAGGGGCCAGGACGGCTTTAAATATCAAACCAACGACCAGGAGACCGTACGCGCAGCCGGCGGCGGCATGGCTCAGCCGGGCATGCAGCAGCGTATGCCTCAACCTATGCAACAAATGGGCCGACCGCCAATGCAGGCGGGAATGGCTCAGCCTGGCATGGTGCCAATGGGTATGAACCCGGCTTTCCGCTAAACAAAAGTTCCCGGATTATGGTAGCGGCGGGCGAAAGCCCGCTTAGCGGACTCTGCGAAACCAAAGCGCAGCCTTGTCGTCGCGTGCGCAAGAGGTTTCGGAGGACGAGAAGATGAAAGTGATGAGATATGCTCCGATCATCGGCGCCCTGGCGCTGTTGGCCGGTAGCTCTGCCTTTGCACAGAATGTGAAGTTCAGCTATGGCGTTTCCGGTGGATGCATGACAAACTCAGCCGTTATCGCAGCTCCTGCTTGCGGTAGCGCAGTGCTCACGCAGCCGGCCGTCGTCAGCGGCTGTAACTCGTGCGATCCTTACCTGCCCTTGTGGCAGCAATCGGTGATCGACGCCAAAGGTTGTTGGGGCCAGCGCGTTTCCGGCTTGCCGAGCGTGCTAGAAGCGACGCCTGCATGCGCGATGACGCAAGCGGCCGTGATTGACACCGGATGTGGTGCCACGCTCACGCAGCCTGCAGTGTTGGATAGCTGCGGCACCGTGTTGCAACAGTCGGCGATTGCCGCGCCGGCAGCCGCGAATGTAATCACACAACCGATGTACATTCAAGGAACCAATCCCTACGACATCAATTTGTTCTCGGGTGCCGCTCAGTGTGCTCCGGTGGTGCAGGAGCAACCAGCAGTCGTGCAGCCGCAAGAACAACCTCAACTCATGGAGAAAACCACCATCCATACGGTGAAGACCACCCGCATCACTACCCAAAAACGGGTGATGGTCAAACACCACAAACATTTCCGTAAGATCTGCCGCCACAAAGCGCAGAGAATTCTGAAGTAATCTGGGGGCGACGTCTAGTCGCCCTGTCTGGAAATCGAGCAACAAAGAGTGAGCAGCAGGGCGGCAGTAATGCCGCCCTGTTTGCGATAATATAGGCCGATATGCCGACAACCGACCAGCGATATCGAGAAGCCGAGGCTGAGCTGAAAGCGATTTTGGGGCAGCGCTATGTGCTGTCCGCGCCTGTTGACCTCGCCGTTTATGATTGCG
>Ga0134128_10004216_pt1 | contig 17635 bp, 11 predicted proteins | sample KB31754_FD_96462 | JGI IMG/M metagenome (GOLD analysis project Ga0134128, IMG submission 96462) | Terrestrial soil microbial communities with excess Nitrogen fertilizer from Kellogg Biological Station, Michigan, USA - KB3-175-4 | ecosystem: Environmental > Terrestrial > Soil > Unclassified ... | reverse complement strand
GTAAATTGTGCGACGTTCGATCTCTTTGTAAACGAGGCCGACACCGACGAAGATCGCGATGAACACACCAAACAGCAACATCGCGCTGAGGCCGAGATCGACGATAACCTTGCGTTCCTGACCTCCGGACAGCTCACCGATGAAGATCGAAGCGGCAGTGAGCAGGAGAACAAAGAGGACCAGGTTGTAAAGCACGCGATCGCGAACAGCCTCGCGAAAAGCGTTGCGCGCGATCGCGGTTATCCGCCAGAGACGGCTTGGCTTGGATTCACTGCGAGTAGTTGATTGTGCGATTGATGCGGTGGTTTCCACTTCGTTAGAAAGAAGATTTCACGCAAAGACGCAAAGAAGAAGACGCAAAGGCGCAAAGACAATCTGAGTTCTTACCTTTCGTCCTGGCGTCTTCTGTTCTGCGCCTTTGCGGGAAATATGTTCATTGGTTTTTCTGCCACTGCGCCACGACGAAACACGACGTGAACTTCGTTTGCAGTTTGTTGATTAGCGGTTCCAGTTTCATCAATGGCGGGGAAATTAGCTTCTTGCTGCCGGCCGGAATGCGAAAGATCAGTGAGTTCAAGACCAGCAGAAAGGCGATGTTGCCCTGGTACTTCGCTTTCTTGAGTGTAAAGCTGTCAGCGAAATCTTTTTGCATTCGAACGATATCGATGGCCGCTTCATTGTCGGAGAAGAAACGATCGAATCGATACCAGATGCGCCGTATCACATCCGGAAATGAACCCGTGTGCGGTTCCATGAAGCACAGGTAGCCACCTGGTTTTAGCACTCGATGAATCTCGCGAACCGCGGCTTTCATCTCGGGATGAATGTGGTGTAGTCCTCCAACAACAGCCACACAGTCGAACGAATTGTCCGGCAGTCCCGAGTCGAGCAACGATCTTTTCACCGCCTTCGCATAAGTCCAACGTGCCTGAAACTGTTCGAGAACTTCATTCGAGATGTCGAGCCCGGTCACGTGAGCGCCACGTTTCAGCAGGTAACTTGTCGTTTGACCACTGCCACACATCGCGTCCAGCACTTCCTGGCCTGACAAATCGATTCCTTCAAACATCGGGTCGTAAATAAATTGCCGGCGATATTCAACGCTCCACTCGTCGCTGTAGTGCGCCTCATAGTCGGCCGCGATCTCGTCGTAGTGTTGTTGCTGTTGTCGTTCAGATGCACCAAGCTGGTCCTGCCACGCAGCAGAGTCCAGGCCCGGTTTGATCACACTCTTCTTCTCCATCGGAACGGCACGAACAACGCGCCGATGATTATTAAACCGCTCAAACTGGCAGTTGTCGAGAACTTAGTTTTGGCGGGTTCGCGAAAATCGAGATTGACGGACGTGGCATTGGGCCGCAGTGAGATCAACAACGCGCCGTCTGTGTCGGGCCGAGTTGGCAAAATACCTGCGTTGCTCTTTGCGACCCAGTGAGGATAGTAAAAGGTTTTGACACGCGCTTCGGTTGCCGGTCCCGCAGCGACTGAGAAACTGCGATGCTCCGGTTGCCAGTTAGTAACAGTGACTTCGCGGCCCGCAACCTCGACGTCACCGGCCATTTTTCGAGGATTCGGGTGAGCCCAGACTGGCAGCCAGTAACTCAAACTCGGCGTGCCGCGCACGTCCGTGACCATGCTCTCGAATCTCGTGCTCGAGAAATACAGCGCCTCCCTGACGCTGTGCGAAAACGTAAATGCCACTGAGATCACCATCGCGCCGAAAACAAGCATGCGTTTCGCACGATCCAACTTTAGCGCCGCGTCCATGACGTGCGGCAACGCCGCTGCGGCGACTAGCGATGCACCCATCGAGAACACAGCCAGCCAGCGCCACGGAAATTGAACTTCCTGCAACGGTCGCAGAACACGCCAGATGGGCCAGCTCAGCGGAAGCGCCATAAACAGCGCGGACGCCGTCAGGATGATGATCGGTCGCACCATTCGTCTCGACGGAGCAGTAACACGGAAGAAAAAGACGATGGCCGGCGCGCAGAGAAGCAACGTCATCAGCGTGAGGATGTTCATCCACCAAACGCTTAGATTGTCAGGAGACAGGCTGGACAGCACGAAATTGTAACCAACATCATTTGTTGAACCATCACCCCTGCTACCTGCGATCCAACTCACCTCCGAAAACATCGTGACCCAGTAGACCGAGCTCAAGCTCAGCCCCAACACGCTTCCGCACGCGAGCTTCGCCAGTTTCAGAAACTTGCCCGGCCCTTCAAGCCTTACAAGTGCGTAGACCAGAAGCGCGATCGATCCGATAAGCGCGAGCGGCAGGTGAGTGAAGAGCAGCAGACCGTAAGTAAGAGCGAGACCTGCTATATCTCTTGGCTTTCCTCGTTCGCACACTCGATCGACGAAGCCGAAGACAAACGGCAACACGGCGCTGCCGGCCCATTCAGCCAGCATCGCCGCCTGGTAAAGTTGATTAACGTGATACGGAGCGAGTGCGTAGAACGCTGCGGCCCAACTTGCAGTCGCAGCGGGCATGAAAGACCGTGCCCAGAAGTACATTCCCAGTCCGCCCACAATCGATACGACCACGAAGGTGACGAGCGTCGCGCCGTACCAGTTGCCGATCAGAAATCGTGAGGCTGCGAGCAGGTAATAGAATGCGGGCGGATAGAAACGGAAACTCGGATCGCCATATCCGGCATTCGATTCAGCCAGCCAGCCGGGATAAAAATCGCCGACCGCGATCGAGTCGTAGAAGGGAATCGCGAAACGAAAATGATTTGTGAGATCGAGATTGGAGGGGATTCCCCAGAGTATTGCAGGGATGATTACTGCGAAACAAACAGCGGCTACAAGGGCCGTTCTCAATTGCCAAGTGTCGAATGCCGGTCGGTGGGAACCGGTCGCCAGTGGAAGCGGTATTTTGCAATCGGCACTTGGCAAAGCTGGAGCGAGAGAGAGTTGATTGATTTCTGAGACTTGTTATTTTAGCAGTGGAAGATTATCAATGAGGGCGATCGTATTCGGAACCGCACTCAGGTCTGTATCAGCGTGCATAACTCCGACGTTAGTCGTGGCAAAAACGCGGGTGCCGGTCTGTGTGACACCTGCGGTCGTGATAGGAAATGCGTAGACACCGAACACAGCCGCGGCCCCAGTCCCGCTTTGTTCGACGACCTCAAAGTGGTAACCGCTCTTGTTGCTGCTGCCTAACACGGTGTCGATCAAACGTTGATTCTGCAACTCGCCCAGGTCGGGCGCGTAAGCACCAAATCCCGCTGTTGCTTGAAACGTCACTTGCGCGCTGTGAATCGTGCGCAGTGCTGACTGGGCCGATCCTTCATTAGCAGCACGACGTGAGGCCATCAGGTTAGGGATGGCGATGGCGGCAATGATGCCGATGATCGCAACTACGATTAGTAATTCGATCAGCGAGAAACCATCTTGTCGTTTGTTCTTCATGTTCAACTCCTCGAAAATCGTAAGTCCCAGCCAGGCTTTGATCTTTCATGCACAGCGGGCACGATTTCATCCAAGTTCAAAACAAGATCCATGCCATAGGTTCTAACGGACACATCGGGCCTATTTTTGGTGTTTACTCATCGCGCAACCGGCGCGCTGACAAAATCTGTCAGGCTCGAGAGCGATAAATTGTGACTTGCAAACAGTGACTTGTAAAAAAAGAGGATGGAGTTTCCCCCATCCTCTTCATGCCTGTTGGTGAGACTGATTAGTTGCCGAGTACAGCCATTGTTCCACCAGTGATCAAGGCGCGGGTGTTGGGAACCGCGGTCAAGTCTGTGCTGCCATACATCACGCCGACTTCGGTGATACCGAAAGTACGCGTGCCGGTCTGTGAAACACCGCCTGTTATTGCCGGGAAGGCGTAACAGCCAAATACTGCGGTGCCGCCGGTTCCGGCTTGTTCCACGATATTGAAGTAGTAACCACTCTTGGCGCTAGCAGCCGCCGTGGCGCCGGAGAGGACGGAGTCGATGAGGTTAGCAGTGCCTAGCGCACCCATGTTCGCCGCATAAGCGCCGTTGCCGCTCGTAGCCTGGTAGGTGGCTTGTGAGCTGTGGACGGTGCGGAGCGAGGACTGAGCCGAACCTTCGTTAGCGGCACGGCGGGAAGCGAGCAGGTTAGGGATAGCGATGGCGGCGATAATACCGATAATCGCAACCACGATGAGAAGTTCGATCAACGAAAAGCCTTCTTGGCGTTTGGTAGTCATGCTGATTTGGTGCTCCTTAAAAATTAGAGGTTTCAAAATCTCGCGCCACCGGCTTTCGTTCGTTTGTGAGCCGCGCAAAGCGCGAAGTGTCGGTGGTCTGCTAAACAACCGGTATGCCAAGGCGGGATTGGACCAAAATGAAGAAAAATCAATCTTTTTTGATCGAAATTTTTGCTGTCGGACCAGTGGTCACACGGGCTCTGACAATTTCTGTCAGGAGGGCGATGCCACAAAAAGGCACAAACCTCAGGCGTGCAAATAAAACTCAATCCTCGTCGCTGATAGTTGACAGGTTCGAAGACGGCGAGTAAGCTGCCGTCCACTTTACTCAGGACACGTCACAGAACTCCCCGACGTTTCGTCTTCCTCTAGCACTAAAGAAGTTCGACTGCGACTCTGGTAACAACAAACTCTTTCAGTACCTGTCAAACTCACTGGAGAATACTATGCGAATAAAACTCTACCGCCGCATCACCCTCGTACTTTCCTTACTGGCCGTCATCACTGTTCTAACAGGAATTAGATTTTTGGTCGTTCACGCGCATACTGGACCAAACTCTCCTCCGATCGCTGGTGACGACTTCATCACCGTCCATCGTAGTAGATCACAAGACCGTGTGCTCCTCGACAACGACTCCGATCCAGATGGAGATACGATCTCCATCACGACCACAGGTAATTTCACTACCGCACACGGCCAGCTTTTTCTGGTCAGCAGCGGCGGGTACGTGTACACCCCGGTGTTCGGGTACGTAGGTACTGACACCTTTGTTTACACGCTTTGCGATCAACATGGCGCCTGCACTACCGCGACGATCACTTTCAACGTCGTGAACAGTCCACCGGTTACGGCGGGTGAGACTTTTACAGTTCATCGCAGTTTTTCGAAGGACAACGCGCTACTGCCGAACGACAGCGATCCCGATAACGATCCGATCACGATCTCGCCCACGGGTTCGACCACCGGCGCGCACGGCACGTTTTTCGTGAACAGCAGTGGCGGCATTGTTTACAACCCGACATTCGGCTACATCGGTTCAGATTCTTATACCTACACCGTTTGTGATAACTGGGCCGGCTGTACCAACGCCACCGTCACCTTTAACGTCGTGAACACTCCACCCGTTACAGCGGATGAAACTTTTACGGTTCATCGCAGTTTTTCGAAGGACAACGCGCTACTGGGGAACGATAGCGATCCAGATAACGATCCGATCACGATCTCGCCCACGGGCTCGACCACCGGCGCGCACGGCACGTTTTTCGTGAACAGCAGTGGCGGCATTGTTTACAACCCGACCTTCGGGTATATCGGTTCAGATTCTTATACCTACACCGTTTGTGATAACTGGGCCGGCTGCACCAACGCCACCGTCACTTTTAATGTCGTAAACACTCCTCCAGTAACCGTTGACAAGGTTTATTTCACTCACGGCAGCTTCTCGCAGGACAACGCGCTGCTGGTCGGCGATTCCGATCCGGATAATGATCCTTTCTCCATTTCTCCCGCAGGACCGCAACCGGGACCGCACGGCACACTCTTTTTAGTGAGCAGCGGCGGATTTGTTTACACTCCAAACGCCGGATTCTTTGGCGCTGACACTTACACAATCAGTGTCTGCGACAACTGGGCCGGATGTTCGCCTCAGAAAGTCACCTTTTACAACGTCGGCAACGATGACGGCGTCAATGACGGAGCAAATCCGTGTGATTCAGTCGGCGAGCCGGTTAACGTAACCAACGGAAACGTCTGGCTTCAGCAACACGACTATCACTTGTCTGCCATCGGTTTTCCGATCGATGTGACGCGTACCTACAACAGCGATTCATCGCGCATCGGCCCATTCGGCCGTGGCTGGTCCACGCTGCTCGATCAAAATATCTTTGTTTACGACAGCAACCTCGTACGTCTCAGCGACACTGATGGTCGCACAACCTATTTCGGGCGCCCGGTGGGATCGGGCGGCGGCTTGACGGCGTTGCAGGGCGACTTTTACGGTCAACTCAGCCAAAGCGGCGGCGGCTTTACCTTAACGACTGCTGACGGCAATGTCCTCCAGTTCGATTCATCCGGAAAACTACTCAGTCTTACAGATCGCAACAGCAACACGACCACACTGAGTTACGGTGCGAATGGTTTCCTTGCCTCAGTAACGGATCCCTTCGCACGCGTGTTGACCGTGAACACCGATGCCAACGGCCAGGTGTTGTCGATCAGCGACACCCTGGGCACGATCGCGACCTACACTTATGGTGCGAGCAAACAACTGCTCTCAGTCACCTATGCTGATAATTCCGCTTATAACTTCGCGTACGACGGCAACCTGCGATTGACGAGCGTTACCGACGCGCTCGGCAACATACTCGAATCGCATACTTACGACGGCCAGGGACGCGCGATTACATCGGAGCGTCATGGCGGCGTCGAACACTACACGCTCAACTATGTCAGCAGTGCTGAAACCCAGGTCACTGACGCAATGGGTAGATTGAGCAAGTACACGATCGATCGAAGTAAAACGCGGAACGTGGTGACGCGGCTTGAAGGAGTCTGCGGTTGCGGCGGCGGCGGTTCGCAAGTGCAAACATGGACCTACGACAACCAGTTAAACGTCACGGCCAAGACTGACGCGTTGGGCCATACGATTTCTTACACCTACGATGGAAACGGGAATATCCTGACGGAAACTGATGTTACCGGGACCATCACTCACACCTACAACCAATTCAGTCAGGAATTAACTCGCACGAATCAGTTAAATGGAGTGACCACCAACGTCTATGATACGAGCGGAAATCGATTGACAACCACTGACGCACTCAACAAGGACGCCACTTTTACTTACGATTCGCACGGCCTGATCCTGACAGTGACTGACGCGCGCGGAAAGGTCACTACCTTCACCTACGACACAAAGGGCAACCGCACGCAGACCGTAGACGCCGGCGGCAACGTCACGTTGTACTTCTGGGACGCGCGCAGTCGTCTTACCAAGCTAAAGGATGCGTCCAGTCGTTCGACACTTTATGCCTATGATGCGGCGGGAAGAGTCAACAAGATCACTCACCCCGATCTCTCGTTTGTGACGTTCGGTTACGACCTTGCTGGTCGCCGCACAACGCAGACTGATGAGCGCAGCAATACCACGACCTATGCTTACGATAACGCCTACCGATTGACCACTGTTACTGATGCGGCGAACCAAGCCACCACCTTGGGCTACGATGTCATGTCGAATCAAACCAGCCGGACGGATGCGCTCGGCCGGGTGATCAACTATGAGTATGACGATTTCAACCGGTTGGTTAAGACTATCTTTCCGCCGGCGTCAGCTGGCGCGACCCGGTTGTTTGAAACGATCGCCTACGATGCAGTGGGCAATGTCACACAAAAGACGGATGCCGCCGGACGTGTAACCAGCTACGGCTTCGATAATGCAAATCGCCTGACGTCATCAACTGACGCCGATACCAAGACGACGAGTTACGGATACGACGCGTTGAGCCGAATTACGTCAGTGTTGGATCCGCTCAGTCAGAACTACCAATTTGGATACGACGCAATGAGTCGCGTCACTCAGATCACGCGCGGTGGTGTTTCGATGAGCTACGTCTACGATGCAGCGGGCAATCGAACGCAGCGCACGGATTATAACGGGCTCGTAACCAACTACACGATTGATGATCTGAACCGCGTCTCGGCAATAACCTATCCGACGCGCACAGTGACATACGGCTACAACTTTCGAAATCAAGTCACTTCCGCGGCCAATGAAAACGGCACAGTGTACATTTTTTACGACAATCGTTATAGGGTTCAAACCTTTAGCGATCCCTTCTTCTACGGTCTGCAGTACACCTACGACAAGGTTGGCAATCGCACCAAGCTCTCCGTTAACGGCGCGACTTACGCAACCTACACGTACGATGCCGTAAACCGTCTTACTGAAATAAAGGACGGCGCAAATCTGAGTTTCCCGCAAACGTACGATGCCGCGAATCGCCTGCTCACGCGCAGCGCTCCGAACGGCGTCACGTCCACTTACTCGTATGACGGACTCGACCGCATCACTTCGCTCGTGCACTCGAGCGGGGGCAACGTGCTGATCGGCAATACGTACAATTACGACAATGTCAGCAACATTAGTGGTTGGACAAACTCCTCCGGCAGCCATTCGTACGTCTACGATGTAGTTGATCGCTTGACGTCCGCCACGCACAGTTCGCAGCCAAACGAGGCTTACTCGTACGACGCAGGGGGTAACCGCACAAGTTCGGCACTGAACGGAACTTATAGTTATCAATCAGTCAACAAACTCACGCGCACGAGCGCAGCGAGCTACAGTTACGACAACAACGGTAATCCAGTCTCCAGGACCGACGGCTCAGGCACTACTCTCTTTGGCTGGGATGAAGAGAATCGTTTGACGCAGGTGACGTTGCCGAGCGGCCTCGTCGTCAACTACAAGTACGATGGGCTCGGTCGTCGCATTCAACGCACGACCTCCGCCGGTGCTGACGAAAGATACGTTTACGATGATGTAGATGTAACTTTCGATCTCAATGCCGACTGGTCGGTAGCCACGAGCTATTTCAACGGACCGGGAGTCGACGATCACTTACGGCAAACCAGCGCCACTACCGGCGTTTCTTACTACCTGCCTGACCATTTGGGATCGACCGCTGGTCTTACTTCCGCCACCGGCACTCTAACCGAACAACTCAACTACGATTCGTTTGGTAATGGACCAGGCAGCGCGTTCACGCGCTACACGTACAGCGGACGCGAACGCGATCCGGACACGAATTTGTTTCACTATCGTGCTCGTTTCTACGATCCTTCCATCGGAAGATTCTTGAATGAAGATCCGATCGGTATGGCCGGCGGTCCCAACGCGTACTCCTACGTCGGTAACCAACCCGTCGACTTCATCGATCCATTCGGCCTGCAACGATTAGCGCCGCTCGGACGGAATGGACAGAATAGACGCGATGTTGATCGCGCGACACTCGAACGATTGATGACGCCTCGCGGTAGTCGAGGACTGCCGGAGGATGTCAAAAATAACTTGAATCGAGGTTGTATTGGTCTAACATCTTGTTACATCGGGAAAAATCCCGCTGGGAACTTTTACAATCTGCCCGAGGAGGCGCCCGGCACACAATGCTTCCTTGAAGAGGGTCTGGCAAAGGCCCGGCGGTGTCCGAGATGTTGTCGTAACACGGTGTTTGCGAAGCAGGGCCAATGGAAAGAGGAGTGGGGCGGACATCCTCCGTCGCCCGACCCGCGCACAGGCCGGTACCCGAATGATGCAATTTCCAATACTGGAGGACTCTTTAATTATATTATTTGGTTCCCCAGTACTCGAAGTTACGCCTGGATGGACCACCGCATTGAAGACGGACCCCAGACTGCGTCGATCGCCAGTCTCCCGGTAGATGACCCCCATTATCCACATACCATCTGGTGCTCGACTTGTGTGCAGAACCGGGGAAGAAGGAGAAGATGAAGCAACAGTGAATAAGCCAGCGAGGCTGCAAATAACAGTGGCAGCAGCTATCCTTTTTCTGTGCTCTTGCGCTAGTGGAAATAAGGAGTTGCTGCCCACTGTGACCAACGCGGCGAACAAACCAAACTCAATAGAGGAGCTTCAGCGGCTCTACCGGCCCGCTGGATCGGAACAAGAGCGCAGGGCTGTTTGTTTGCGGGCTATTGACGAAGGCATCATTTATCGTGATGGACCAGTCTCGAACGTCGACCAGATATTCGGGACTCACTTCGCGTCGGAGCTACCGGCGGAAGGACAGGTTACAAAAGGGATGCCGATTCCCTTTGCCACTCAGGTTTCACCAACTCCAAGATCTGACGGGCGTGCTGAGGCCGTACCTTATGTCGGATCTTATCTGGCCGTGGACTACGATCACGCAGGCAAGATCCGTTACTACTATCTTTCCAATCTTCACAAAGGATTGTCGGGACCGATCGTTGGCCGGGACGCGATCTCTGTTGCCGAGTTGAAGCGGCGTTATAATGATGCAAAGTCTGATTCAGAGCGGCGCGATGTGGCTCTAAAGGCGATTGACGACGGCGTTATTCGCACGTTTGGTCCGGTGCCGGTATCTGTAGTTGATGAAATATTCGGTACGAACTTGGCTTCACAGTTACCCGCAAAAAACGAGGTGACCCGAACCGGAATAGTGAGTTTCGGTGCACCCGGCGCGGGTTGGTTTCTGGCGGTTGAATACACTCGCGAGAGAAACATCTACAGCTACTATCTGACAAACATTCAGAAGTGAATGCGAAGACATTTCACGCAAAGTAAAGACGCAAAGGCGCAATGAAGTCCTTTGCGCCTTTGCGTGAAACTCCGTTAATTCGCGTCCCCAGCACCCGCGGCGAACTCGCCGTCTTCTTCGCGGCGACGTGGGCCGGGATCGGTCGCTCGGCGACGTGGAGTAGAGTCGGGACTGCGGCGCTCATCGCGCATCTGCGCAGTTAGACCACGCGCGCCGTGTTTGTCGAGCAGGTGGCGCAACGAACGCACTGACAGACGCAACAACTCGGCAGCCATTGTCTGGTTGCCCGAGGTACGACGCAGTGCTTCGAGAACGTAAGTTTTCTCGAGTTGATCCAGGTGAGCCGTGAGGTTGATTCCTTCCTCGGGAAACTCCATCGCTTCGGCAACACGATATGGATTGTAGTTTGTGATCTTCTCAGGCAAACGTTCCGGTTCGATCGATCCCGTTTGTTCGAGCGCTACGGCTCGTTCGATCGTGTGTTCGAGCTCGCGCACGTTTCCGGGCCACGAATAGCGTTCGAGTAACTTCAACGCATGGTCACTGATCGTCAGCGAGCGTCCGGTCGGACCACAAAACTTTTCCACGAAGTGATTCGCGAGCTCGGAAATGTCTTCGGCACGTTCACGCAACGGCGGCAACTCGATCGGTATCACGGAGATGCGGTAGTAAAGATCTTCACGAAACGTGCCGGCGGTCACCATGCTCGCCAAGTCGCGATTAGTCGCCGCAATCACGCGCGTGTCGACGATCGTTTCTTCGGTGGCGCCGACCGGCCTGACTTTGCGTTCCTGCAACACGCGCAACAGTTTGACCTGCATAGCCGGCGACATCTCGCCAATCTCGTCCAAAAAGATCGTGCCGCTGTTTGCCGCTTCGAATAGTCCTTTGCGGTTTGCATTCGCGCCGGTGAACGAGCCCTTCACGTATCCAAACAACTCCGATTCGAGCAGCGTTTCGGTAAAAGCGCCGCAGTTTACGGACACGAAAGGCTTCTCGGCGCGGGGGCTGAGATCGTGAATAGCACGTGCCACAAGTTCCTTTCCAGTGCCCGACTCGCCGGTCACGAGAACTGTTGACTGGACCTGCGCGACTGTCTCGACCATCTGATAAAGCGCTTGCATGCGCTGGCTGCGACCGATGATGTTGCCGAGCTTGCCGCGCGTGCGTTGTCCCTGGATGAGGGCCTTGTTCTCTTCGAGCAGCGCTTCTTTTTCTTTGATCAGCGAGATCTTGTCGAGCGCGCGAGTGACAGTCTCCTTGAGCAGGTCGTTGTCGAATGGCTTTTGGACGAAGTCGTAAGCGCCGAGCAGAAATGCTTCGCGGGCCGTGTCCACATTCGCGAACGCGGTCATCATGATCACTTCGACGTCGGGAAGTAACTCGCGCGCCGCGCGCAACAGTTCGACGCCGCTCATGTCGGGCATTCTGATGTCGGAGATGATCAGGTCAGGCGGTAGTTGCTCGAGTTGTTCCAATGCGACACGGCCGTTTTCAGCGACGCGCACGAAGTGACCTTCACGCTGAAACAAGTGCGTCAAAAACTGCCGCATTCCGAGTTCGTCGTCAACAATCAGAAGGTTGGCCATAATTCATTTGGCAATCGGCAATCTATTCACTGTTGTTCGTCGACACTGGTAGTTCAACGGTTATCGTGGTGCCCTGTCCCACGCGACTGCGGACGTTGATTGTACCACCATGATCGCGAATGATTTGATAAACAATTGAGAGACCCAGGCCCGTGCCGCCGGTCGTTGATGAGAAAGGCTCGAATAAGTGTTCGACTTGATCCGGCGACATGCCGCGGCCTGTATCGGTGAAGGCGATGCGCAGCCGGTTGTGAGAGTTTCTTTCCAACGACGCGCGCAAGGTTCCGCCCTCTGGCATCGCCTGCAACGCGTTGCGTGAAAGGTTCCAGAACACCTGTTTCAACTGACCCTCATCAGCTTCCGCGAAGATCGGTTCTTCCGGTAACTCCTCGACGATGCTTTGACTCGTGCTGATCTCCGGACTGTGCCGCATCAACGCAAACGTTTGGTGCAGAAGATCGCCGACATCCACTCGTGCTTGCGTCAACGAACGTGGCCGCGCATAACTCAGAAAATCGGTGATGATACGGTTCAGTCGATCAGACTCGCGCAGGATGATCTCCATCAATTCAGCCTGCGATGAGTCGCTATTCACTTCGGCGCGAAGCATCTGGATCGACCCGCGCATCGCGGCGAGCGGGTTACGAATCTCGTGCGCGATCGACGCCGCCATGCGCCCGATTGCCGCGAGTCGATCCTGGCGGCGCGAGGTCTCTTCGAGACTGCGCACCTGCGTCAGATCCTGAAACGTGATCACCATGCCGGTCGTCTCGCCGGCCTCGGACGAGAGCGGCGAGACACTGTAACCGAGCCGCAGGCGCATGCCTTCAGACGTCAAACAGTTTGCTTCAAAGCGCGGGCTGTTCTTGCCCTTCTCCAACGCACGCAGGGTCTCGGCAATGTGCTCCTTCAACTCGCCGAAAAGAATCGACGCATCCTGCCGCGGATCTTTTCTTCCTGATAACCAGTAATCTCCTGGGCTGCGACGTTGAAAGTGAAGATGCGCCCGTCGAGATCCGTCGTCACGACACCGGAGCGAATTGATGCGACGATTCGTTCGTGCAGCGCGCGCAAGTTAGCGAGCGACTGTGTTGCTGCCAGCAGGCGAACGTCGGAGCGTGATTGTCGCTCGGCGAGTCGGGCTGAGAGTAATCCGACTACCAGAAACGCAACGTCAAACAGTCCGACCCACTGAACCGTCTGCGAGATTGAACCGCCGACGAGTCTTGTCTCGTCTATCTTTCCCAGGAGACCGGTGATCTGAAGCGAGCAGGCGGTAAACGCCACCGCACAGCCAACCGACGTCACCACTGCTTCGCGTGGTCCAAGAAAGAGACTCGAGATCGCGATGATGACGATGTAAAGGGCGAGGTAAGGCGACTGGATAACGCTGGAATTCCAGACCAGCCAAGTGACGAGCAGGACGTCGACGGTGAGTTGAAATCGCGCCTGAAAGAGAATATTTTTCGAGAGACGAAAGATGAGAGCGTAGAGAATGGTGAGGCAGGCGACGATGGTTAACAGGCCGAGGCTCTTATTGATCGACTGCGACGCTTCGCCGGTCCTCGTCCAAAACGTTCCGACGACACTCAGCAGGAGTGCAGTAGCCAATCGCCCCGCGATCATCCAGCCGAGCTTCGACCCTGAACTGCGGCCCCACTCGCCAGTCTGTTCCAGCGTCGCCATCGGGGCCACAGACTAACACAGATCTACTCTACTCGTATCGCAATGCGCTCAACGGATCGATCCGCATCGCACGTCTGGCCGGTAAGTAACACGCCAGCAGCGACACGATCACCAGCAACACCGAGATCGTCGCGAAGGTCATCGCATCAACTGCGCCAACTCCAAACAGCAGGCCCGATAACAAACGCGTCAACGCGAACGCCGCAGCCAAACCGAGCACCACACCCACCATCGTCAACCAGAATCCCTGCTTCAAAACGAGCAGCAACACCTGTCGCGGCTGCGCGCCGATTGCGAGTCGCAGCCCGATCTCGCGTGTTCGTAGCGCCACCGAGTAGTTCATCACTCCAAAGATTCCAACGGCTGACAGCAAGGTCGCGAGTCCTGCGAAGAGACCCAACAACTGCGTGTTGAATCGTGAACGACCGACATATTCCGACATGACCTGGTTCATCGTGCGCACGTTAGACACCGGTTGATTCGGTTCGAGCGAACGAATCTCACGCTGCACCGCGGGCGCGATCGCAGTCGGGTCGCCATCCGTGCGGATGACGAGGGTCATGAACGAGTAAGTCAGATCCGGATGCGGAAAATAGACTGCCGGTGGCGCCTGATCAATCAGAGTGTCGTAGCGGACGTTGCCGACAACGCCGATGATCTCCGCGGGCTGAGGTGTGTCAAACATCAAGACGTCGAGTCGCTGTCCAAGCGGATCTTGATCTGCAAAGTAAGTGCGTGCGAGCGCTTCATTGATCAGGATCACGTGTCGCGGTTCTCGCTGCTCGATGTCCGAGAAGTTACGCCCGCGCAGCAACGGAATACCCATCGTCTGGAAGTAACCCGAATCAGCCACGCGCACGTCACAGTCCGGACCTTGACCCGGCGGTGGCTCGGGCCGGCCCAGGATTTTGAAACCAGTCGAGGAACCCAGGCCTCCATACAAAGGCAGAAAGTTGACCTCGCCCGCGGAACGAACAGTTGGCAGGTGACGGATGCGCTCGAGCACCTGATGGAAGAAGTTTACGAACTGAGAGTCTTCTTTATAACGCGAATCCGAAACTCTGATGACCATGGTCAATACGTTATCTGTATCGAAACCACGATCGACCTGTTGCAGGCGTATGAAACTCTTGATCAGCAATCCTGCACTCGCAAGCAACACGACTGCGAGCGCAATCTCCGAAACAACGAGAGCGCTTCGCAAACGACGGCTGCCACTCGCCTGGCTCGATTCCGACTTGCCACCCTCTTTAAGCGAGTCGTTCAGGTTGAGTCGAGAAACATGCAATGCGGGTGCGAGTCCGAAAATAATTCCGGTCAATACAGAAACGCCGAGCGTCCACAACAGCACGGTCACGTTCAAACCGACACTCTGCAGGCTGATGAGATCTTTGGGACTGATCATCATCAGCGCCTTGATACCGATCCACGCGAAAGCCAATCCCAGCATGCTGCCAAGCAGCGCCAGCAAGAGACTCTCAGTCAGCAACTGCCTGATGATTCGTGTGCGGCGCGCGCCAAGAGCGGCGCGAACTGCAATCTCTTTCTCGCGCGCCGTGGCGAGTGAGAGCAACAGGTTGGCGACGTTCGCACATGCGATTAGCAACACGAAACCGACCGCGCCCAGCATCAACCAAAGCGGGCGTTTCACGTTGCCAAAAAACTGTTCGCGTAGCGGTAACACTTCGGCAGTCCAGTTCTTATTGAACTGCGGTTCTTCGTCAGATAGGCGCCTGTGGATCGTGCGGAGCTCAGCGGCGGCATGGTCCACCGTCACGCCATCCTTCAAACGTGCGACTGTGGAAAGAAAGCGGCCGCGTTCGTTGGCGCCTGGACCAGTCGGCATCGGAAGTATGGTCCATAGTTCGGCAGGCCTGCCGGTACCCGAGCGTTGTTGAATGTGAAACTGAAAAGTCGGCGGCATCACGCCGATCACGGTGTACTTGTCGTCATTGAGTGTGATGGCTTGGCCTATCACACTCGGTTGGCCACCAAAGCGACGTTGCCACAATCCATAGCTGAGCACAGTAACCGGAGGTTTGCCGTCTTCCGCATCGTCGGGCAGGAATGTGCGACCAAGTATCGGATCGACGCCGAGCACTTTGAAAAGTTCAGGCGTTGCCATTTGCACCGCCAGGTCTTCAGGTTCGCCGGCGCCGGTGAGAATGAAACGAAAATCCGTGAACGCGGCGATCTGCTGGTAACTCGTGGTCTGTTCGCGCCAGCGGCGAAAGTTTCCTCGTGAAGTACTGTTCTGGTGTCTTCCTTCGGGAGTCACTTCCCACAACATCACGACGCGATCGGCGTCGCGATAGGGAAGCGGCCGCAGCAGCAGTTCGTTGACAACCGAGAAGATCGCGGTGTTTGCGCCGATGCCGAGGGCGAGCGTGATCACCGCGATGGACGTGAACGCCTTGTGTTTGGCGAGCATGCGAGCGCCGTAGCGAACGTCCTGCACGAGTGTCTCAAACACTCCGCCGCCTTTGACGTCGTAAGCGGCATCGACGGCACGGTTCACATTTCCAAAACTGCGCATCGCACGCTCGCGCGCTTCGGCCGGCGACATCCCCGCTTTGATATTGGTCTCGACCTGCAACTCGAGATGCGAACGCATTTCGCGATCGATCTCATCGATAACCGCCTCGCGTTGCCGCAACGCGCGTATCCGGTCACGAAGAATTCTGAACCACTTCATAGTTCCTCTTTTGTGTGCCTTTTTATGGCTACTCTCTTTACGTCGCTTGTCTCACTTTCGCGATCGCGAGCACGAGTCGATCCCAGCTCGCTTCCTGTGTCTCGAGTTGCTTGCGGCCGGCGCGCGTCAGTTTGTAAAACTTTGCGTCACGTCCCGTCTCATGTACGTCCCAGCGCGACGAGACCCAACCCTTTTGCTCGATACGATAGAGCGCGGGATACAACGATCCCTGCTCAACGTTGAGCATCTCGTCCGAGAGTTGTCGAATGCGTTGAATAATCCCGTAGCCGTGCAACTCTCCCAGCGAGAGCGCTTTGAGAATCAGCATATCGAGCGTCCCCTGTAATAGGTCGGCCTTGTCTTTTGCCACTTTGTTCTCCTGATTTTGTGCGATACCTAGAATCGGTAGGCATCATAGAATCACATGCCTAGAATGTCAAAGCATCAGTCTTTTACTTCATTCGAACCGCATGATGTAATGAATCCGCGGCACGAAAAGATGCACATCGAAAGGTATCTCAAACGAATCAACTACGAAGGCCCACTCGATCCAACGCCGGAGACTTTGCGCGCTCTCCAGATGGCGCACTTGTTCGCTGTGCCTTTCGAGAACTTGAGCATCCACGCGGGTGAGCCGATCGTCCTCGAAGAAGACGCGCTGTATTCGAAAATCGTTGAGAAGAAGCGTGGCGGGTTTTGTTACGAGTGCAACGGTCTGTTTGCGGGTCTGTTGCGTGCGCTGGGTTTCGAAGTCGCCATGCTTGGAGCAGGAGTCGCGCGTCGTGAAGGTGGTTTTGGACCAATCTTCGATCACATGACGTTGATGGTCACGCTCGACGATCGTTGGCTGGTCGATGTTGGTTTTGGAGACTCGTTCCTCGAACCCTTGTTACTCGATGAGCGCGGCGAGCAGGGCTCGTTTCGGATTGAGGATGATGGCGATTATCTCGTTCTGCTCCGTCACAACAGCGATAACGGTTGGGACCCGCAGTATCGCTTCACTCTTCAGGCGTACGGTTTCACCGATTACGAAGAAATGTGCCGCTTCCATCAAACATCTCCGGAGTCGCATTTCACTAAGAACGTCATCTGTTCTCGCGTCACCGAAGACGGTCGCATTACCCTCAGCGGCATGAAATTGATTACGACCTCAGGCTCACAACGCCACGAACG
>Ga0134128_10004215_pt1 | contig 17636 bp, 11 predicted proteins | sample KB31754_FD_96462 | JGI IMG/M metagenome (GOLD analysis project Ga0134128, IMG submission 96462) | Terrestrial soil microbial communities with excess Nitrogen fertilizer from Kellogg Biological Station, Michigan, USA - KB3-175-4 | ecosystem: Environmental > Terrestrial > Soil > Unclassified ... | reverse complement strand
TTGCCGCTTGGGTCGATCTTCCCGAAGATCGCGTCCGCGACCGCCTGGCCCGCCTCCGTGCTGCCCTGATACGCCATCAGCACCGCGTTCGCCTTCTCGGCGGTACCGAGTCCGACCGGACGGCCTGCGATGACGACCACGACGACCGGCTTTCCGGTCGCTTCCAGGGCGGAGATCAGCGCCTGCTGGTCAGGCGCAAGCGCGGGCGCCGGGTTGTCGCCGAGCCCTTCGGCGTAAGCCTTCTCGCCGACCGCGACGACGTACGCGCTCGCGCTGGCCGCGTCGGCTACCGCGGTAGCTTGATCGGGCGCGTACACCGCCGCAGGGTCCGCGGCCTGGATTCCCTTGAGCACCGTGGTGCCGGGCGGGATCTGGTTCGGCGGACCCATGCAGCATACGTGTCCGGCGCCGAATACGCCCTGCCAGCTCACGCTCCAACCGCCCAGCTGATTGGTCATCGAATCGGCGCTCGGCCCGGTCACCACGACCTTGCCGGTGGGGGAGAGCGGCAACACATTGGCCTGGTTGCGCAGCAGCGTCATCGACTCCTGCGCGGCCGTGAGCGTCTGACTGCGTCCGGCGGCCACCGCGGCATCCGCGGCGTTCGGGTCCACGCAGGGCTTGCTCGGGTCGGCCACGCAGGCCTGGTTGAACAGGCCGAGGTCGAACTTCATGGTCAGGATCCGGCGTACCGCTTGGTCGATCCGCGCCTGCGAGATCTTGCCGGAGTGCACGTCCTGCAGGATCGCGGCCTGCCACTGGTCCGGGTTGTTGACCACCATGCCCATGTCCACGCCCGCGTTCACCGCGATGGCGATCGCGCCGGCCAGGTCAGGGGCGATGTGGTACGTGCTCTGCAACGCCTGCACGTCCTGATAGTCGCTGATCACGACGCCCTCGAAGCCCATCTGGTTACGCAGGATGTCGGTGAGCAGATAGTGCGAACCGGTCGCGGGCACGCCGTTGATCGAGCCCGAGTCGACCATCACCGAGCCGGCCCCGGCGTCGATCCCGCCCTTGTACGACGGCAGGATCGTGTCCTGCAGGTAGTTCAGCGGCAGCAGCGCCTCATTGCGGTCGTGGCCGTTGACCGACTGCGAGTACCCGGCGAAGTGCTTGACGGTGGCGCTCACCTTCAGCCCTCCGCCGTCCGCGGACGCTTGCAGGCCCTTGATGTTCGCGGCGCCCATCGCGGCGGAGAGCGCCGGTTCCTCGGCCCAGGTCTCATAGGTGCGGCCCCAGCGGTTGTCCCGGGAGAGGTCCTGTACCGGGGCGAAATCCCAGTTCCAGCCGGTCGCCCGTAGCGCGTTCGCGGTCACCTGGCCGCCGGCCTGCGCGGCCGCCGGATCCCAGGTGGCGCCCATCCCGATCGACTGAGGGAACAGCGGGGCCTGATACGGGTGCCCGAAGCCGTGCACCGCGTCCACGCCGAACACCAGCGGGAGATGCAGCCGCGAGTTCTTGATCGCGTATTGCTGGATGACGTTGTATTCGGTGGCCCAGTCGTAGCCGGTGTTGCCGACGCCGCCCTTGCCGGTGGTGTCGGGCGGGTTGTTGGTGCCACCGGCCAGAATCGAGCCGACGTCGTCGCCGACCAGGATCTTCTGCATGCAGGCGGGGTTCGGCATGTTCCAGCCGTTGTCCCCGCAGGTGGCGCTGTTCGAGTCGGTGAGCGTCGTGACCAGTTGCTGGTCCATCTGGCCGACCTTCTCCGGCAGCGTCATGGCGCGCAGGAGTGCGTCGACCCGGACCGCCGTCGGCCGGCTCTGGTCCAGCCACGGCGCGACGGACGAGCCTGCGGCGGAGTTGTTCATGAGTACGGGCACCGCGACGCCGGCCGCTGTCACCGCGGCGGTGGCGATGGCGACGGTCCTGCTGCGTCTGCGGGGATGCGGGCTTACCTCGCCCGAAACGGACATGGCGCGACCTCCTCGTGCAATGAGAGTCCTGCTGTTCAGGTCTGAGGAAGGCGGAGCTTGGGAGCCGTTAATTCGCGCTGTGATTTAACCGATTGGCGCGCGCTGCGTCAAGAAGTAGGACGACTGCCCGATTCGTACAGCTTTGCGCGCTCCAAGACGGGGTCTTATATCAGGGTCTCCCGTCGTCGTATGCTCGCTCGCAGGAAATGCCGCTGGTCCGTCCGCGAACCGGCGGCGGCGCGTCGCCGTCAGAAGGGCAGCACCGTGTCGCATCGCCCCGCGTGGGCCCCGGACGAGATCGACCTGGAACGTCCGGCACCCGCTCGAATGTACGACTACTACCTGGGTGGATCACACAATTTCGCCGCCGATCGGGAGCTGGCGGAAAAGGCCCTCGGCGCCTGGCCGGAGCTGCCTCAGGTGACCCGCGCGAACCGAGCGTTCCTGCGCCGGGCGGTCACCTTCCTGGCGCGCGAGGGGATCACCCAGTTCCTCGATCTCGGCTCCGGGATCCCGACCGTGGGAAACGTGCACGAGATCGTGGCCGCGCTCAACCCGAAGGCGCGCACCGTCTACGTGGACAGCGATCCGGTCGCGGTCTCCCACAGCCGCGTCCTGCTGGCCGACACGCCGAACGCCAGGTTCGTCCACGCCGACATGCGAGATCCGGCGCGAGTGCTGGCCGATCCCGCGTTGGACGGCTTCCTGGACTTCAATGAGCCGGTTGCGGTGCTGATGTTCGCGGTGCTGCACTTCGTGCCAGATGTCGACGACCCGGCCGCGATCGTGGCCGCATATCGCGAGCCGAGCGCGCCGGGCTCTTATCTGGCGGTCAGTCACGCCACGCGCGACTATCTGCCGGAGCGCAGCCGCGACCTGGAGCAGGTCTACTCCCGCTCCAGCGCGACGATGACCATGCGCAGCCACGCCGAGATCACCGCGCTGATGAGCGGATACGCACTCGTACCGCCCGGCCTCACCGACATGACCCGCTGGCGGCCGGACGAGGAGAACGCGCTGCCGGACCCGCTCGGCGGCGACGTGGAGCGGTACTCAGGTTACGGCGCCGTGGGGCGGCGCGAGTGAGCGAGAGCGCCGGGGCCCTGCCGTCCGCATGGGCGGCGGCCCTGGCCGCAGCGGGCTCCGTGCCGATGAGCGCGGCCGAGACCAGGGCGCTGGCCGCGGTGCTCGCGGAGTGGGTCGGCGACGCGCTGAGCGATCCGGTCGACTCGCGCAAGGCAGGCATCGCGGTCGGCGCCGCGCTGATCGACTCGCACCACACCCAGCCCGAATCGCTCGCCGCATCGATCACGGTGCTGTCCGATCATCTGCCCACCGGGATCGACCCCGCCGTGCGCACCGCGCTCTACGCGGGCCTCGCCGCCGGCTACGCCGAAGGGCTGCGCGACCGCACCCGCCGCGAGCAGGAATCGATCCGCATCGCAGTGCTCGACGCGCACCGCACCGGGGAGGCCCGCTTCCGGGCGGTGTTCCGCGGCGCGGTGCTCGGGATCGGGATCGCGGACGGCGAGGGCCGGATCCTGGAGATCAACGAGCCGCTCGCGCGGATTCTCGGCTTGGACGCGAAAGCCGCCCGCGGCTTGGCGATCAGCTCCCTGCGGCGGCCCACCGACCCGGCGGACTACTGGGATCAGTACCACGCGCTGCTGGCCGGGCGGCGGCGGCAGATGACCGGCGAGAAAGCGTTCGTGCGGCCCGACGGCGAGGTCATCTGGGCGCGTATGCGAGCCAGCACCGTGATCGGCGACGACGGCAAGACGGCGCTGGTGGTCGGGCTGTTCGAGGACATCACCGAACGGCGCGAGATGACCGAGCTACTGCGCCACCAGGCCACCCACGACCCGCTCACCGGCCTGCCCAACCGCACCCAGCTGCTCGAACAGCTCACCGCGACGCTGGATGGGGACGAAGCGAGCCGAATAGCCGTGTGCTTCCTCGACATCGACGGATTCAAGGCGGTCAACGACACCCTCGGCCACGACGCCGGTGACCGGCTGCTCGTCCAGGTCGCCACGCGGTTGCGCGAGGCCGTCGAGCCGCAGGGTCATCCGGTGGCCCGGATGGGCGGCGACGAGTTCGTCATCCTGCTGCCGGACACCGCCGGTCCGCAGAGCGCGATCGAGGTGGCCGAGCGGGTCCTCGAAGCGATCCGCCAACCGATCGTGCTCGACGGGCGCGAGCTGACCGTCACCGCGAGCGTCGGCATCGTGGAGCAACCGGTCACCGGCGCCGGCCCGAGTGAGGTGCTGCGTGCCGCCGACATCACGCTGTATTGGGCCAAGGCGGCTGGGCGCGACCGCTGGGCGCTGTTCGACCCGCAGCGCAACGCCAGGCAGGTCGCGCGCTACGCGCTCTCGCAGGAGCTGCCCGGCGCGCTGGAGCGCGGCGAGCTGTTCCTGGAGTATCAGCCCATCGTGGACTTGGCCGACCAGCGGGTCCGGTCGTTCGAGGCGCTGGTGCGCTGGAACCATCCGGAGCACGGGCTGCTTGGCCCCGGCCGTTTCGTGGCGCTGGCCGAGGAGACCGGCGTCATCGTGGCGCTCGGCCGCTGGGTGTTGCACCGCGCGGTCGCCGAGGCGGCGACCTGGCCGCGGCCGCCCGACGGCGCGCCGGTGACCGTCTCCGTGAATGTGGCGGTGCGTCAGGTGCGCGACCCCGGGCTGGTGCAGGAGGTCCGCGCCGCGCTGGACGCCGGAGGACTGCCGCCGGCCCGCCTCCAGCTGGAGCTGACCGAGAGCGCGGTGATGGAGCCGGGCAAGCGCGGCCGGCCCGCGGTGCAACGCCTGCGGGAGCTGTCCGACCTCGGCGTCCGCATCGCGATCGACGACTTCGGCACCGGCTACTCGAACCTGGCCTATCTGCGCAGGCTGCCCGCGCACACGCTGAAAATCGACTCCTCGTTCGTCAAAGGACTCATACCCACGGCCGGCGCGGGTGACGGCGCGGCGCAGGAAAGCTCCGAGGAACCGATCGTCAGCAGCCTGATCAACCTGGCCCGGGCGTGCGGCATGATGGTGATCGCGGAGGGCGTGGAAACCGCGGCGCAGGCCGAGACGCTGCGCAAGCTCGGCGCGGACACCGGGCAGGGCTACTACTTCGCCCGCCCGCTGCCCGCCGACCAGGTTCCCAGCGTGATCCTGTCCGGATTCGGCGAGGCGGACCGCCAGTAAGAACCGGCGGCCCGCCGCTCGCGGTCGTGCTCTGGTGCGGTTACAGCCCAGGCCAGCTCGGGAAGCTGGCGCAGCTGGGCACGCTGCCGGAGCCGGTGAAGCTGGTCACCGTCACGCCGGTGCCCGAGGGCGCGATGTTGGCGTTGTAGATCTTGATGTTCGCGTACTGCGCGGTGACCTTGGTGGCGTCCAGTTGGACGTTCTCCAGGGTCAGGCCGAGCGGATACGCGGCGGAGTAGCCGTCGAGGGTCGACTTGCCCGAGGAGGAGCTGACCGACTTCAGGCCATTGATGGTGATGTTGGCGAAGTTCGGCACGGTCGAGCCGTTCCCGCTCAGGTACTGCGGATCGATCAGGATCAGGTGCTCCACTCCGGTCTCGCAGGTGTTGACGAAACTGACGCCGGAGACGGTACCGCCGAAGCTGGTGTCGCTCTTGACCCGCACGCCGTTGTTGCTGGAGGCGGTGTTGCCGTGGATGTCCTTGCCGCCGTGGATGTAGTTGCCGGAGAAGGTCACGTCCTGCACGCCGCCGTTGGTCTGGCTGCCGACCGACAGGCCGTGGATGCCCCAGAAACTGGTGTTGCTGACGGTGACGTGGCTCGCGGTGCCGCCCGCGTCGGCCTTGACCGCGATCCCGTCGTCACCGGTGTTGATATAGCTGTCGGTGATCAGGACATTGCTAGCGCTGTCGGGGTCGAAGCCGTCGGTGTTGCGCGCGTTGTCCGGATTGTCGATCCGCACGCCCCAGGCGGTGAACCCGCTGCCGCCGTCCAGCAGCACGTTGAACATCGGCGAGTTGGTCAGGCTGATGTGGTACATCGTCACGCTCGACGCGCCGAAGACCGTGATCAGCTTCGGGTTCTCCTGCTGCGTGGTGGTCTTGCTGTGCGCCGATTCGGCCAGCGCCCACCACGTGGTGCTGGTGCCGAGCATGTCCTGGTCGCCGCGGCCGTTGATGACGCCTTGGCTCCCGGAGCCGTTCTGGGTGCCCATGATCCCGGAGTTGTTGCCGCGCACCGCGATGAACGGAACGCAACCGGTCGCGGTTCCGAGCGTGCTGCCGTCAGAAGCGCCGAGCGTGCCGCACTTCGGCTGGCCGGAGACCTGGTAGTCGGCGGGATTGCGGGAGGCGTAGAGCGTGACGCCGGAGTCGACCAGCAGCACCTCGCCGGCGTTGACTGTGAGCGGGCCGGAGAGGAAGGCGTTGTTGCCGCCGCTCGCGGTCAACTCGACCGCCTTGCCGGTTCCGGTGCAGCTGTTGAGCGCCGCCTGGATGCGCGCGGTGTCAGGGGGCGAGGACTCCTGCGCACTGGTGAACTGCTCGTTGGCCGGCTTCGCCAGCTGGGCGGACAGCGGGGTACAGGTGCCGGGCACGCTCGGCTCGCCCGGCTGCGGCGGCGTCGGGCTCGAACTCGCTGACGGCGACGCGCTCGCGCTGGCACTCGCGCTCGCACTCGTGGTGCCGGTGGCGCTCGGCGTCGGGGTGGTACCCGAGGCCGCGTTGAGAGTCCACTGCTTCGTGATGCTGCTGTCGCAGCTGTTCTGCACCACCGCGGTTCCGGCGGACGTGCCGCTGCCGGAGGCGTTCATGCACTTGGCGCTGTTGACGTCGATCAGCTGGTAGTTGCCGCCACTGGCGTTGAGCGTCCACTGCTGGTTCGCGGAGCCGTCACAGGTCTGTTGCTGTACCGCCTTGCCCGCGCTGGTCGAGGCCGCCGCGATGCCCAGGCACAGCCCGCTGACCGGCGAGGTGATCGTGTAACCGGTGCTCGCGCTGGTCAGCGTCCACACCTGGTTGGCTGACCCGGCGCAGGTCTGCAGGTCGAGCGGCGCGCCGGCGGACGTGCTGGAGCCGGGCAGGTCCAGGCACAGATGGGTGCTCCCGGCGTTGACGATGGTGTAGCTGCCCGGCCCGGCTGCCGCGCTCGCCGCGGTCGGCAGCACCACGACCGCGAGAGCGCCGACGAGAGTGGCTGCGGTCGCGGCGGCCACGGCTGCGAGCGCGCGGGTAGATCTGGTTCCTTTTCGGAACCTCATGAGAGAACCTCCACGGCCAATGCTTATAAGGGGGCGAATATGGCCGCCACCCTCATAACGGCCGTGCGCGAAAAACTTCGCGATGAGGAAAGTACGTCAGCCGCCGCGCCTTGGCAAGAAGGGAATCAGATCACGATCTCGGCGATGTCAGGTCCCATCGCCTTCGGGTTGCCGAACTCGATGCTGTTCAACCCGCTGTTGAGATGCACCGTCAGCGTGAGCGTCTGCGCGGTGTTCCACTGTCCATTGGAGGTGAAGAAGACGTCGACGGACGCGCTGTCCACCGTCACGATGGCGTCGCGGCCGCCGGAGGCGTCGCCGTCGGCGTAGGCGATGGTCAGCGTGTAGCTGCCCGCGACCGAGGCCTTCACGTTCGGGAAGGTCAGGGTGCTGCCGCCGCCGACGTGGCGGACCTTCGTGCCGTCGGGACAGCCGGAGCAGGGGCCGATGTACGTGCCGTCGGCCAGGATGTTCGCGGGGGAATCGCCCTCGTATGCCGTCGGTGCGAGGCGGGTCGGCGACGGTGCGGCGGAGACACGGATCGTGCTCGCCGGCGCGCTCGGCGTCGCCGAGACAGAGGTCGCGCTCGGGCTCGGGTTTGTGCCGAAGGCGCCGTTGGACGTTGGCAGGGTCGCCGGGTTCGTCGGGCCGATGACCGGGACGACGGCGGGCGGCGGCGTGCCGCGGTTGTTCCCGGTGTGGCCAAGGATGCCAACGGCGATGACGCCGCCGACCACCGCACCGAGAAGTGCAGCGGCTGAGGCCAGCCGAGAGAGTGGAACGCCTCGCAAAAGCCGGCGCGGCGGGTATTGGAACTGCACGTCCTGATCCTGTTCATATCCGGCCGCACCGGATGAATTGCGCTTGCTAAACGTTGCTCGCTCCCTCCAGACGCAGAGCGGTCACCCATCATGGCGGCGGTACCCGGTTGATCACAAGGCCCTGTGCCATCAACTGACGCTTACTCAGGAACACCGCCCAAAAGCGCTCAGAAGCCCCGATGAAACGGCGACTGTAACGCTTGTCGGCGCTTTCACGGGCGCGTAGCGTGACCAGCGGTCATGTTTCTGAATTCAATTCACATATGTGAAAGACGAGGTTGGCCACCATGCCCATCGCTCAACGACGACGCACGGCGCCCGCCACCACCGCCCTCACCCTTGCAGCGCTCTGTTGCACCGGCACCGCAGGTGCTGCCGCGATACCCGACGCGCCGGTCGCGTCGCCCGCCGCCCCACCGGCGCAAGTGACTCTCACCATTGACACCGCGCACCCTTACGGCGTGCTGCCGCAGGATTTCGTAGGCCTTTCCTACGAAATGCGAGAACTCGGCGTCGGCAATTTCGACGCGGGCACCGGCAACCTGGTCAACCTGCTGCGCACCCTCGGCTCCGGCAACCTGCGCATCGGCGGCAACACCCTCGACCGTGACACCCTCTGGGAGCCTGCCGGACAGCCCCCGCCGCAACCGCTGCCCACCTGGGTCAAGGACGTCGTCGGCCCGGCCGACATCGCGCGGCTCGGTCACTTCGTCGACGCCACCGGTTGGCGCACCGAGGTTGGCATCAACCTCGGGCACTACGACGCTTCGCTGGCTACCGACGAGGCAGCCACGCTCAAGTCCATGCTGGGAAGTAAGTTGCTCGGCGCCGCGTGCGGCAACGAACCGAACGACTGGGCCCACAACGGCCTGCGTACCGCGCCCTACGGCTACCCGCAGTACCTCCCGGATTGGCAGGCCTGCGCCGCGGCAGCCGGAAACACGCCGCTGGTCGGACCAGATGTCAGCTCGCCGACCACCACTGGCGCCTGGGTCTCCCAGTTCGCGGCGGCCGAAAAGAACCGGCTCAACCTGCTCACGATCCACGGCTACAGCGTCTCGGGCGGATCGACCGCGACCCAGCTGCTCTCGCCGCAGACCGACGCGAGCGAGGTCGCGAACGTGTCGCAGGAACTCGCGGGCGCACGCGCCGCCGGCCTGCCGATCCGCATCGATGAGACCAACTCGGCCGCGGGCGGCGGTATCACCGCAGTCAGCGACACGTACGCCTCGGCGCTGTGGTCGCTGGATTACAGCCTGCTGATGGCGCAGGACGGATTCAATGGCCTGAACTTCCACGGCGGCCTCGGCGTGTGCGACGCTCCGCTGTACAACGGCAAGTTCCAGATCTACACGCCGATCTGCGCCGCCAACGCGACTGACGAGACCGCCAAGATCTACACCGCGGCGCCCGAATACTACGGCCTCTACCTGGCCGATCGCATGGGCGCCGGCCGGTTCCTGCCGGTGCGGATTTCCAGCGGCGGCTCCGGGACCGCGCCGAACCTGACCGCGTACGCGGTGCGCGGTGACGACGGCAAGATCAGGGTCGCCGTCATCGAGAAGGACGCCACCACTGCTGCGTCGGTGAACATCGCCATCCGCTTCACCGGCGGCCACTCGAGTGCGAGCGCGACCGTCGTGCACTTGACCGGCAAATCGCTCGCCAGCGCTCAGGGCGTGCAGATCCAGGGCGTGAGCGTCGACCGCGCGGGCCGACTGCCCTATCGCCCGGCCAACAGGCTGCGTGTCCACAACGGCACGCTCGCCCTGGCGGTCGCATCGGGCAGCGCCGACCTCATCACCCTGTGAGCCATTGCTCCGGTGGGTGATGAGGTCGACGCGGCCAGGGTTCGTCGTACTGCCCTGCTGTCTTACCGTCTACTGTCCTACTGAGCAGTCCACTTCTGGTTTGCTCCGCCGTTGCACGTGTACAGGATCAGCTTGGCGAGGTTCGCGGTGCTGGCGCTCTGGACGGTGATGCACTTGCCGGACTGGGCGCCGACGAAGGTGCCGGCGGCCGAGTTGTAGGTCCAGTTTTGATTGGCACCGCCGTTGCAGGTGTAAATCTCGACGGCGGTGCCGTTCGTGGTCTGGTTGTTGTGGGCGTCGAAGCACTTGCCCTCGACCTGCACCGTGCTGCCGCTGATCGCGATCGACTGGTTCGCGCCGCCGTTGCAGGTGTAGATCTCCAGCTGGGTGCCGTCGGTGGTGCTGGAGTTGTTGTCGTCGATGCACTTGCCGGACTGCGCGCCGACATAGGCGTGGCCGCCGCCTCCGCCCCCGCCGGTGCTTGCGCCGGTGATCTTGTTGAAGGTCTTGGAGTAGGCGTAACCGGTGCCCTTGTCGTAGCCGTCGACCTCCCAGAAGGCCAGTTCCTGCACGCCGTGGCTCGCGGCGAAGCTCTCCAGCGTGCCGGCGTTGGACTGGGTGAAGTTCTCGTTGTCGTCGTTGTGCCCGGCGATCGGCGTGAGCCCGAGCATGTTCCAGGCCTGCGACGAGGAGACGCCGTAGACCGATTCGAGCTGCGGCACGGTCCCGTTCGCCGCGGACTCGGCGTCGGCCAGCGCGTTCTGCCCGTCGCCGAAGTCCATCGTCATGATGTTGACGAGGTTGACCTTCACGCCCTTGCTCTTGGCGCCCTTGAGCAGATTGACCGCGTTGGACTCGAGGCCGGTGGGGTCGACCGGCACGGTGAAGTCGATCTGCACGTTGGGCTCTGCGGCCTGCAGCGCGGCGAGCGCCTGGGCGCGGCGGGTGTTGGAGGTGGTGTCGTCCAGCACGCTGCCCTCGATGTCGAAGTCGAGCCGTGTGACGCCGTAGGTGTCCACCACCTTCTTGTAGGCGGCGGTCAGGTTCGACACCGAGGTGCAGGTCTGGGCCAGCTCGCCGCCGGCTTCTCCGCCGAAGGAGATAATTACGTTGCCGCCGGCCGATTTCAGCGAGTTGATCTGGCTGCTGAACGCGCCGACCGAGTCGCCGCCGTCCTCCCATTCGGGCGTGCAGCCGGACTTCGGGGTCAGGAAGGCCAGCGTGTAGAACTTGTCGCCGCTCGCGGACAGGTCAGCGGCCATGTCGCCCGCGTCGCCGCTGGCGATCTGTAGGTAGGGGGCCGCGTAGTGCGCCGGGAAGGTTCCGGCCGCGTTCGCGGAGTTCGCACCGAGGGCGACCAGGCCGACCGGTACGAGGGTTGATACTGCCGCGAGTGCGGCGAGCGTGGGCAGCTTGCGCATGACTGCGGGCTCCGTCCCAGGGAAAACGGGTGGGTGCGTGGCTGTGTGGCTGATGAACGTGTGGATGTGGGATTGGCGCACCGTGCGCCGGGCGGCAACCCGGCGCACGGTTAGGAAAGTTCCCTTACTAGATGTGGGACGGTACGCGGTCCGCTACCGCGCGTCAATACACGAGTCAATACGTAGGCGAAATCCGGGTAGCTGGCCGCTTGAGGTCTGCGCGATGTGGTGGTAGTTGGCTGCCATGGAGCCGGCGACTACGAGCACGGTGATGATGACGATGACTTGGAATGCTGCGGCGACTACCGCACGCCGAGTCCAAGCCAACACTCCGACGAGTACCAAAAGCGCGCACGCAATCGCCGCGCCGGTCAGCACCTGCCCCTCCTGCTTCGCGGCGAGGCCCTGGGCCACCTGCTGGGGTTCACTCCAGCTTTGGAATCCGATGCCGATCGCGGCCATGAATGCGATGCCCACGATGAACAGGTCTGCGATCAACACGCCAACGAAATAGAACGCGCTGTTTGTCGGGTGTGGCGCACCCGCTGCCGGCTTGCGCCGCGACTGCGATTGCCAGCGCTGCCACTCCGACTGGTCTATGTCCCGATTGCCACTCATGTCATCCCTCGCAGCTGGCCCGCAGTCCCCGAAGCCCCGCACCGGAGTTTGGCACGTAGTGCGCTCGGGTGGCGTTACTGGCCGGTAGCGACTTGGTCGCGGTTGCCGCTCAGGCTGAGATCCGGCTCATGGCGCGCCCGAGCCCCGGCCCACCCGGTCGTGGCTACCGTGATCAACGCCGCGGCGAGGATCGCGCCGCCCTCCGCGGGCCGCAGCAAGCCGGCGGTGGAACCGATGGTGACCGCGGCTACCGGCACACCGAGCTGTGCGGCGGCCAGAACGGCCAGCGCAAGCGGTTGGCGCAGCAGGACCGCTGCCGCGTGAGCCGCGACGCTCGCCATTGCCAGGACGCCGGCCAGCGCGATCATCCGCGGATGTGCGGCCAAAGCACGCAGGTCCAGCGACGCGCCGAGCCACACGAAGAACACCGGGCCGAGAAAGCCGTCGGTGACCGCGAACAACTGGCGGGCCAACCGGTGCGGCGCGCCCTGCGCCGCGAGCGCGAGCCCGGCGGCGAACCCTGCGAGCATCACCGACACGCCGAGCCGCTGCGCCAACCCGGCCAGCGCGAAAACCGTGATCAGCTGCACCCGAAGCTCGAGCCCGAAGTGCATTCGACGGCTGAGCTTGCGCATCCGAGTCAGCAGTCCGCGCCGCCCGACCGCCCGAGTGACCAACAGCAGGACTGCACCCGCGCCCAGCACGGCCAGCACTCCGAGCGCGGCCCGGCCGGCGCGTTCCGGCTGCTCGGCGAGCGGCAGCAGCACGATGCAGGCGGTGTCCGCGATAGCCACGTGCACGATCGTGGCGAGCACCGGCGGCGCATCCAGCTGCGCCTCATCGATCACCGGCATGATCAGCGCCGCCGAACTGGAAGCGAAGAGCACGGCGTACAGCAGCGCGTGTCCGGTGCCGAAGAGCGCCGCGACGCCGTAACCCGCGGCCACCGCGAGCGCCCCGGTGAACAGCGCCAGCAGCGCGCCGCGGCGCAGAGCCAGGCGCAGCGCCGGATCTCGCAGCGGCACATGGCTGCCCGCCACGAGCATGATCAGTCCGAAGCCCGCCGAGGCGAGGAAAGAGAGCACCGGCTCGCCCGGATCGATCCAGCGCAGTCCGGTACGCCCCGCCGCCACACCGGCCGCGATCTCGCCGACAGCGACCGGGATACCGGCCCGCTTCGCAGTGGCCAGCAGCGGCCCGGCCAGCCCGAGCGCGAGGACCAGCGCCAACCCGGCCAGGCTCACCGCGCCGCGCCTCCATCCCCTGCTGTCGCCCCTGTGCTGGTGACATCGTGACAGGTACCGCACTTGCCGACGTAGAGCACGCCGCGACTCGCGCGTAAAGCCGCGTCCCGATTGCGCAGTCCAGCCCGATCCGGCAGTGCAGCTCAGTCGAGCCGCACGGTCAGCAGCACCAGCGTGTCGCGCTCGGCGAGCAGCCGGTGACTTTCCTGCGGAATGGCTACCGCGTCGTCCGCGCGCAGCCGCCACTCGCGGTCGCCGGTCGCGAGCGTGGCCTCGCCGCTGAGGCAGGCGATGGTGGCGGAACCCGGCGCCTGATGCTCCGCCAGTTCCCGGCCCGCGGCGAGTGCGAGCAGCGTGGTGCGCAGGCCGGGCAGCGCGATGATCGTGCGGGCGGCGCGTCCGGAGCCCGCGGCGCGGGCTTCGTCAAGCAACCGGTCGCCAAAGGTCCGCAGCGGCACGACCTCGGCCGCGCCGTTTGCATCATCACCCTGAGCTGAGCTGTTCGCGCTGGTCATCCGACTGGCTCCTATCCGCTCCCGCGCTGTGGATACCGACCTGTTCTATTGTCGTCGCATGTGTCGCTGCGGCTGTCGCAGGACTCGGTGAGCGGCCCGCAGGTGGGTAGGCGGCGTCGAACCGGCCCGGGAGTCCAGCCGTACTCAAGGTCGAGCAGCACACCGACGAAGGAGGCGCAGCATGGAGGCATCGGCGCAGATCGGGGTCACCGGGTTGGCGGTGATGGGCCGGAATCTGGCCCGCAATTTCGCCCGGCACGGCTACACGGTCGCGGTGCACAATCGCACCTCCTCGCGCACCCGGGCGCTGATCGAGCAGTACGGACACGAGGGCACGTTCGTGCCGGCCGAGTCGGCGCAGGACTTCGTGGCGGCGTTGGAGCGTCCCCGCCGGCTAATGGTCATGGTGAAGGCCGGGGAGCCGACCGACGCGGTGATCGACGAATTCGCCCCGCTGCTGGACGAGGGCGACATGATCATCGACGGCGGCAATGCGCACTTCGCCGACACCCGCCGCCGCGAGGCCGCGCTGCGCGAACGCGGCATCCACTTCGTGGGCACCGGGGTCTCCGGCGGCGAGGAGGGCGCCCTGCACGGGCCCTCCATCATGCCCGGCGGCTCGACCGAGTCCTACGCCGTGCTCGGCCCGATGCTGGAGAAGATCAGCGCGAAGGTGGACGGCGACCCGTGCGCCACGCACATCGGCGCGGACGGCGCCGGGCACTTCGTGAAGATGGTGCACAACGGCATCGAATACGCCGACATGCAGCTGATCGCCGAGGCCTACCACCTGCTGCGCGAAGTCACCGAACTGAGCCCCGCGCAGATCGCCGAGGTCTTCCGGTCCTGGAACAAGGGGCGGCTCGATTCGTACCTGATCGAGATCACCGCCGAGGTTCTCGCGCACACCGACCCTGACACCGGCCGGCCGTTCGTGGACATCGTCAAGGATGCCGCGGAGCAAAAGGGCACCGGACGCTGGACCGTGCAGACCGCGCTGGACTTGGGCAGCCCGGTGACCGGGATCGCGCAGGCCACCTTCGCCCGCGTCGCCTCCTCGCGTGCCGAGCTGCGCGCGGCGTACCGTCCGCTGCCCGGCGGCACCCATCAGCCGCTGCGCGAGCATGAGACCGACCGCTTCACCAACCAGGTCGAGCAGGCCCTCTACGCCTCCAAGATCATCGCCTACGACCAGGGCTGGACGATGATCCGCGACGCCGCCGCCGAATACGGCTGGGACATCGACCTGGGCGCGGTGGCGAAGATCTGGCGGGGCGGCTGCATCATCCGTGCCGCGTTCCTCGACCGCATCCGCGCCGCCCATGCTGCCAACCCCGGCCTGGTCAGCCTGCTGGCCGAGGAACACTTCGCGGGCGAGATCGCCGACGCGCAGGTCCCCTGGCGGGAGGTGGTGGCTTCGGCGGCGCGCCGGGGTATTCCGGCTCCGGCGTTCACGGCCGCGCTCGCGTACTACGACACGCTGCGCTCCGAACGCCTGCCCGCCGCCCTCATCCAGAGCCAGCGCGACTTCTTCGGCGCGCACACGTATCAGCGTGTTGACCGCGAGGGGGCGTTCCACACCAAGTGGGCGGAACCCGACCGGCCCGAGGTCGAAGGCTGATCGATCAGCGCTCGACCGGCTCGTAGTCGAACCAGTCGAAGTGCACGGTGCCGGCCGCGGCATAGACCCCGATGACGCGGCCGGTGAAACCGCCGGCGACCTCGGTCGACAGGTATTTGCCGTCCAGCGTGGCGAGCGGCGTGAAACTGCCGTCGGGCTCGACGACGCCGAGCGACACGGTGTCCGGCCCGGTGCGCGAGTCGTGCAGCGTCTCGCGCCGCTGCGGCTCGACGCCGAGGATCACCGGGCCGGCCGGCACCTCCCGTTGCGCCACGACGCTGCGCAGCGGGCCGATCCGGGCGATCACCCGCACCGCACCATCAGCCGTCTCGATCTCGTAGTGATGCTGCTCGTCCAGGCGCACCGCGAGCCCGCCGCTGCCCTCGGAGGGGTCGATCAGGGCACGCACTCGGCAGTCAAAGTGCTGCTGCCGACGGCCGACGAACGTCACGTTCAAATCGTCCAGCGACCCGCCGCTCGCGCGAAGCGTGAGCCAACCCGGCCGCTCGCTCGTCGTGCACAGCTCGGCCGGCCGGTGGCGCAGCGAGACCCACCGCGGATGCAGCTCAGCGCCGTCGAAGTCGTCGCGCACCGGCTCGGCGGGAGTGGGGTGCAGCGGCCAGGGCAGGGCTGGCAGCTCGGTGGAGAGTTCGCCGACCACCGGCCAGTCGTCCACCCAGCTGACCGGAGCCAGGAAGGTCTCGCGGCCCAGCACGTGCCAGCCCGGCGTGCCGCCGCCCGGGCGCACCCCTAGCAGCACCATCCACCACGAACCATCAGGGCCCTGCACCAGGTCCGCGTGGCCGGTGTTCTGAATCGGATGATCGGTGCTGCGGTGGCTGAGGATCGGATTCGCCGGGCAGGGCTCGAACGGTCCGTCCGGCGCCGGGCCACGGGCGATCGAGACCCCGTGCCCGCGCTCCGTGCCGCCCTCGGCGATCATCAGGTACCACCAGCCGCCGATGTGGTAGAGGTGCGGGGCCTCCGGTGCCTTGGCCCCGGGCGTGCCGGACCAGATCCGGCGCGCCTCACCGTCGACCTTCCCGGTCTCCAGGTCCAGGCGCACCTGCCTGACCCCGGCCACTGTGCACCAGCAGACGCCGTCCTCGTCCCAAGCCAGGTCTGGGTCGATACCCGGCACCCCGGGCAGCATGGTCGGCTCGGACCAGGGGCCCGCCGGATTGGTCGCGGTCACCAGCAAATTGCCGCCGCCGTTGACGTTCGTCACGACCAGATGGAACCGGCCGTCGTGGTGCCGCAGCGTCGGGGCGTAGATCCCGCCGGATGAGTTCGTGCTCTGCGGCAGGACCAACTGGCTCGGCCGGTCCAGTACGTTGCCGATCTGCCGCCAGTGCACCAGATCCCGGCTGTGGAAGATCGGCAGGCCGGGGAAGTACTCGAAGCTGGAGCACGCCAGGTAGTAGTCATCGCCCACCCGGCACACGCTCGGGTCCGGAAAGAACCCAGCGACCACGGGATTCGCCGGCGCCGCCGTCTGGACGACGTCGCTGCGCTTGATCTTCTCTGAAGGCACGAGGCGCAAGCATAGAATCGAACCCGATATGCAACCAGACCGTTTCGCGGTCACTCTCTCCTTGCCACCGGGCGCGGCAGGCCCACATGGTCACGCAACGTACGGCCGGCGTACTCGGTGCGCGCGATGCCGCGGCGTTGCAGGATCGGGACGACGTGGTCGACGAACAGGTCGAGCTGGTCGGGCAGCACGTTCGGCATGAGAGTGAACCCGTCCGACGCCCCCGCCTGCCACCAGTTTGTGATCAGGTCGGCCATCGCCTCCGGGGTCCCGGTGAAATCGAGACCGCCGGGCAGCGCGGAAAGGCGCTGCGCCACCTCGCGGAAACTCTGCGGGTGCTGCGCGGCCATCTGGTAGATCGACGCGCCGAAGCTGGTCTTCGGCGCGGAATCGAGCAGGCTGACCGGGAACGGCTCGTCCGGCTCGATGCCGCGGTAGTCCAGCCCGGCGAGATTCGCCAGATTACGCCAGCGGAACTCGCCGCTCGCGGCCGCCTCAAGGCGCTGCTTGAGCGCTTCGGCCTCGGCGTCGCTGCTGCCGAGCAGGAAGGACAGGCCTGGCAGCACCCTGATGTGGTCGGGGTCGCGTCCGGCGGCCGCCGCCTGCGCGCGCAGGTGCTCGCGAAAGGCGCGGGAGCTTTCCGGATCGCTCTGCGGCGTGAAAACCGCGTCCGCGTACTTGGCGGCCAGCGCCACGCCCTCGGGGGAGGAGCCCGCCTGCGTCAGGAACGGATGCCCTTGCGGGGAGCGGGGGAAGGGCAGGTAGCTGGAGACCTGGAAGCGCTCGCCCTGGTGCCGCGGCGGATGCAGCTTCGCCGGGTCCGCCCACACGCCGGTCTGTTTCGACATCGGCGCCGCGTCGTCGTCCCAGGCGTCCCAGAGCTTGAGCACCACCTCCACGAAC
>Ga0134128_10004213_pt1 | contig 17639 bp, 30 predicted proteins | sample KB31754_FD_96462 | JGI IMG/M metagenome (GOLD analysis project Ga0134128, IMG submission 96462) | Terrestrial soil microbial communities with excess Nitrogen fertilizer from Kellogg Biological Station, Michigan, USA - KB3-175-4 | ecosystem: Environmental > Terrestrial > Soil > Unclassified ... | reverse complement strand
GTGCCGGTATCTTTCTGGATCGTGCCGTCGGCGGCGAGTTTGACCACGTCACCATAGAAAATGGAGGTGGTGTAGCCGTCGAGGATGGTGAGGGTTTCAAAGCCCTGGGTATTGTAGGCAGCGCCCTGGTTCTGGACCGGGATCATGCCATACGGAGCTGCGGCAGCAGCCATGGGAGTGCTCCTGAGAGATGCGAAAGCCCGCTTATCGGGCCTTCTGGCCAAATACGACTTGGCGTCTCTTCTCGGCGACTTTCTTCATGCGCTCGTCATCGTCGCGCATATAGTTGTCTTCCGCGGCGTCGGTCTTCGCCCTCGTGAGATTGGCGTAGTATTCCCGACGCTGTTCGACCATCTCGGTCGGCATCTTGCAGAGGATCAGGCCGCCGACTTCGACGAGCCCGGATTTCTGCCGGAGGCCGGCCTGCGACATCATCTCGGGATGGTCTTCGGCTTGCACCGCTTCCCAGCCCTCGCGAAGGCGCTTCTGATAGGTCCGATCGTCCGACTCATTCCGGATTTCGGTGCGGCACCATTTGAACGTCCATCCGTCTTGCGGGATGGGATCGGGCAGCATCGAGGAAGGTTGCCAGACTCGCGGTCTTTCCGAGTGTTGACGTGTTTCAAGCGTGCGCGGCGCGCGGGTCGCGGGGACGACGACTTCGTCGAAACCCCAGGGATCGTAGGCCGTGTCGCTCATCGTGCGCCTCTCTCATTCTGACTGTCGCGCTGCATCCGTTTCAGCTTTTCGGCCGCGTAGGCCTGGGGCGTCACGTTGAGCCGCTTGGCGATGCTAAGCTCGGAGCGCGTCAACTCTACGGTGCGCGGATTGGCCGGGCGGCGTTCTTCGCTTTCGCGGGAACTGTCGGCTACCGTGTTCGACCGGCGGGGGGTAGAGCGCTCCTGCTGGCCGCCGTCCGTATCGAACGGTGTGTGATCTGGATACAACGCTTTGAGCCTTCTGTCCAATTCTCGTGTGTAGGCTTCGCTGTTGGGGTCGACACCGCGCTCGGTGAGCGTCCGGTTGATGTCGAGCGCGTCGCGGCTTTTCTCGTTGCCGCCGTTCGGATCGAACCAGGTGCCGTTCTTCTGCACCCATGACAGCGCTCTTGGCGCGATACTCGGGGCCTGGCGCTGCTGCGGCGGTGGGGTCGGTGCTGGCGTGGGTTGCGGCGCCGGCTGGCGCGTCTTGATCGCCACCAGTTCGGCCTGCGCCATGCTCAGGTCGGCGGTGGCCTTGGCGATCTTGCCGCCGTCGCCTTCCATGTGCGCCGCCTCGAGGCGCCGTGTGGCGTCGGCGATACGCGCTTCGCGTTCAGCCGTCATCGAATTGACCAAGGCGGTATTGCCAGCGTCGGTACTCTGGCGATAGCGCGCCAGTTCGGCGTCCTTGGCCTGGATCAGCGCCACGGCGGCGTCACGCTCGCGTTGCGCCGCTTCCCGGCCGCGTCGCTCGGTCTCGGTTTCGAACTTCAGCCGATTGATGCGCTTCTGGGTGTTGGCCGACAGGTTGCGCAGGTCTTCTTCCTGCACGTCGAGCGGGTGCTCAACCTCGGTCGGTCGGCCGCGGTCTTCCTGCGGCGTATCGTCGACTTCGATGATCTCGAAATGGTTCGGATCCTTGTCGTCGAGACTGACGCTGACGGTATCGGGAAGGTCGTCGGCACTATTGGGCAGGTCGTGCAGGCGCGTCCGATCGCCGGTCGAGGCCTGGAATTTACCGCGGGCCATGCTCAGAGCCCTCCGACATGGGCGCCATCGGGCACCGTTCCGGTGATCTCATCGTCGGTGAGCATGCGGTACTCGACCATTTCGCCGGATTCAAGGTCCTTGGACTTGAAGCGCTGGCCGGCGTAGCGCGAAAACAGCACCGTATCGCCCTCCTTGCACCACGGCTTGCCGAGAATCCATTTGCCGGTCTCGGGATCCTGCCAGCCGAAGCGCCGGATGTCCTTGTAGCAGAGCTCGCCCTGCTGCAGCACCTTGCCGACCACGGCCGCAGCGCGCTCGCGCTCATTGACGACGCTGGGGATGATAATGCCGCCGGCGGAGCGCTCGGCCATGGTCGGGAGCGCCACCAGCATGCGGGCGCCGACCGGATCGGGCAAAATTACCATTTCGGTCTCGGAATCGAGGTCCGAAGGCGGTTTTTGGGGTGAAAAATGGCCCAAAGTCGATGGATTTAGGGGGTTTTTGGGGTGCTGAAGCCCGGAAATCGGTGCAGCTTTAGTCGGATTCATGGCTTCGTTGGGGCTCCTGGGTCGTCGGATTCAGCCTGTTCGCTCAAGAATTCGACCAGTTCCTCGAGCAATTCGTAGCGTGCTTGTAGCGCGGAATGCTTCTCTTTGTCACGATTCTTCAAAACCGCATCGCGCGCGTTCTCCAGACGGGTCTTGATTTCGCGGTCGATGGTGCTCATGCAAACACCGTCGATTTTGGCGGACGTGCCGACTTCTTATGCACCAGCAACCGGCAATAAATCGACACCTGCTGCTTCAATTCGATGCCTTGGCGTGCCTGCCCGGTAACCTTATCGATGATCTGGGCTTCCTGATCATGGTACTCGCTGTACTCCAGCACCGGCCGCCGCCGCCATTCGAGGCACCAGAAATCTTCGTCATTGATGATCGAGGTCATCTTGGCGCTGAACTCGCCAAAAACCTTGGCGCAACCAATGTCTTCGCACTCTTCCTGCGTCAAGCCGACATAGCTGACCTTGAACGATTCGTATTCGGCACCGGCGGCATTCCATGCCATCGCCGGGCCGTCCACCATGCGGACGTCGGTTCCGACCGTCAGCACGACATTGCCGGCGGCATTCTTCACTTCGATAGCTTCATCAGACATCAGGCGGCTCCTCCTGAGGGTTGGTTGGCTGCGGCGCTATCAGCGGCAACCTTGGCGACGAGCAATTTGGCCATGTGGCCCATGACGCCCTGCGTCAGGTCGGACGACATCTCGGCTTCCGCAATCTGCTCGTTGCTCAGCAAGGTTTTCGAGCTCAGTTCGGCGGCGAGCACGGCGCGATCGGTCTCCGACATCTCGCGGAAAATCATGGTCAAGGCGTTGGCGAGACGATCCTGGCCCTTGGCGTCGAGCGTGGCCATATTGTAGATGAACTTGTTGCGCTCGGCCGCTTCCTTGATGTCGAGCGCCCGGGTTTCGTTCTGGATGACGGGATCCTGCAGGTTTTGCTGCGCCAGTTGCTGCTCGGCCGTCGCCTGGTTGGCGTTGAGCAGCTTGTCGGCGGCGCCTGCGAGGATCGCCGACGTGGTATTCGACATCGTCGGGCAGCGGCTTGTCGGGCGGCGGCATCGGCACGCCGAGCTGCTGCTCGATCTCCTGCCGGTATTCGAAGGCCATGTGCTCGAGCACATGCGCCTGCATGGCGGCCTGGATGCCGGGCGCCGCCGGGTTGTTGGTCAGCATCTTGATGATCTGCGGGTCCTGCGCCGCGGCCATGTGCACGGTGATATGCGCCTTGTGGTCCTGCGCCGGGCCGGCCTTGACCGGCTTGCCGTTGAGAATATTCATGTTCTCGGTCACCGGATCGGCTGGCAGCGTCTGGCTGGACGGCGGCAGGTAGAGCGTTGCTTTGTCGGTGCCCATGATGGTGATGGCATCGCGGAACAGGGCCGGGGCGTCCCAGCCAATGGACGGCGCGGCCTGGTACATCTGGATGACGGCCTGCACCACCATGATGCGCTGCGCCATGGTGGTAGCGTTCGGGTCGGCCACCGGGATGACGGCGACCTTCTGGTAGTTATAGTCTATATCCCTTGTAGACTGTGCCTCGTCCGGCTCGAGCTCGAAGGCGTAAGGCACCTCGCCCATGAAGTCCTTGACGATCTCGGCGATGACCTTGAATTCGTTCTTGAAAGACTCGTAGAGGCGCTGCTGGACAGCGCTCATCACCTTCATGCTTCGCTCGATAATGGCAAGCGTGGTGCCGACCGGCATGTTCTGGCCGGTCATGTCGGTGATCTTCATGTCGGCGACGGAACCGATGCGGCGGCCCTCGTCGACGATCTGGCCGAGCAGCGCGGCCAAGACAGTGCTTGGCTCCTTGTAGGGCAGCGCGAAGAAACTCTGCTGCAGCGTATCCATGCCGACATCGACATCGCGCCATTCGCCCGGGCCGATCGGGGTCGAATCGTCCTTGACCCGCGCGGCCTTGGTCTTGTAGCCGGCCGGCAGGTTGGAGAGCGTGCCGGCGTCGACCAGCTGGCGCAGCAAGGACGTGGCGCTCTCGGTCAGGCCGCCAAGGATGTTGATGAGGCCGATACCGTACGGGCCAAAACCCGGCATGTACTTGTGCTGCACCAGATTGACCTGGCGGTCAAAGGCCTTGTCGCCCTGTTTCCAGTTGCGTCGGATCGCCAGCACTTTCTGGCTGACGGTATCGACGGTAATGACATAGGGCACCGGCAGCTTGGTGGTATTCTCCTGATCCTCTTCGAGGTACCAGTCGATATTGGATTCGTAGAGGCGGTGCAGGTAATCGTCGCCGGTGCTGGTGTTGCTGCGGCCCTCGATACGGTCCTTTTCCTCGGTGATATCGTCGGTCTTGACGATACCGGTACTGATATCGCCGATATCGCGGTAAAAACCTTCGGCGATCTTGGCTTTCAGCCAGTTGGTGGTCTTGTCGAGAATGACGGCGAAGCGCTCGGTACTTTCGAGGCTCGAGGCCGAATAAGGCATGACGACGTGCTCGGGCAGCACATATTCGGCCGCCGGAAAACCGCGTCTGGTATCGAAGCGGAACTTGCGGAAGGCGGTACCGGCGAGCGGCAGGTTGAACAGGAGCATATCGGTTTCCTGCCGATAGCCCTTGATCTTTTCGCGCGTCAGCCAGTTGAGGTCGGTCTCGACGCGCCGGGCCTGGGCTTCCTTGGCGTCGGTAATGCGCCCGATGATCTCGGTCTTCACCGGGCCGCCGGCCGGGAAAATGTCCATCATCTCCTGGGCGTTGAAGCGGATGACGGATTCGAGGAGCATCGGATGGAAGGCACCGCAGGCCCCCTCCCACGGGTCGGTGCGCTGCTCATAAGTCAGGCCGAGGAGATTGAGACCGCGGGCGTAGGTTTTCTTCCATTCACCTCTTGAGCGGTCGTCCTCGTCGGTAATGCGCACGATCTCGCCGCCGAGGCGACCGAGATCCTGGTCGTTAAGCAGCGGGGTGAGATCATCGCTGAATTGCAATTGCGGCGGGGGCGGCTTGGGTGGCCCATCGAGATTGATCGTCGCGCCGCCGGTCTCGTCATTGGGCGTGACGGTGGCGTTTGACAGATCGAATTCGTCGGCGTCATTGGTGCCGATTCCGCCGAGGCGTGAGGCGTCAGCCATTGGGAAGTCCTGCCTCTTTGCACCGGCGCCAAGCGTCGAGAACGCAACACACCTTGCGCGGTAACGGGGCATCGCTATGGAACCAGCGCCTCATCGTGCGCTCCGACACGCCCACGAGATCACCGAAATCGGCTTCGGATATGTCGAGCACGTCGGTCAGTATCTCCAACCCGCGCTTCGGATCGCCGTCGCCAAGCGCATGGTCGACCCAGTTATTCATTGACATAAGCCTTTGAAAACGCTACTATCTTCGTCAAAAAGGGCCGGGTTTCGCGCATCAGTAGTACCTCTTGCGCCGGGCGCGCGGCGCATCGCGCTCTTCTTCCTCGTCGTTCTCGGTGCGGATCAGGCCGCCAGCGCGAAAACGCAGCAGGGCCTGCACGGTCGAGTCCACCAGGTCGTCGGTCATGCCGTTCGGGAACTCCGCGCATTCGGAAATCACGTCCTGAGCGAAACGCCGGTCAGGTGCCCACACATAGCCGCTTGCGAAGATATCGGCAATGAGATTGGCGCGAGCGATCTTGTCGTTGGGCACGGCGCGACTGCCGCGGCTCGAGCCGGTGAAATCCTCGGCCGGGATGCCCATGGCGCGGAATTCCTGCAGCAACTGCATGCCGGCGGACTTGTTTTCGATCAACAGGCTATCCGGCTGGCTCTCCTCGTAGAACTGCTTGGCCTTCTGCTTTAGTTCGGGGAATTCCATGCGCGCCTTGTAGGCGCTGAGCAGAATCAGGTTGTTGATGGTCTTGCCGGTCTTGGGATCTTCGGCCCGGAACACGCCCCACTCGGTCATGGCGCTGGGGTGACTGCGATCATTCTTGCTCGCCGCGCAGTCCCAACTTTGGATCAGATAATCGCAGGCCGGCGGGTCGAGATTGTTCCAGGCGGCGGCGTGCTGCGGCCCGGGGCAACTGGAATGGCCTTCCTTCAGGTCGACCTCGCGGTCCTCGCCCCAGATGCGCCAGTAATCGCGCTTCAGGATGGCGGACTGCTCGCTCGTGGGCTGTTGCTGATACTGGGCCCTGAATTTTAGCGGGCCGATTTCTTCCCTTGTGTCTCTGAGCTCTTTAAGGCTCCAGAAGCCAGGCCACATCGGGCGCTCGGTCAGCAGGCCCTCGTCGAGAAGGGCCGGGAGTTCGATGACCTCCCAGTTATCGCCTGAATCACCGGCGCTGCGCTGGGTCATTTTGTCGATGAGGCGCCCGGTTAGATCACGGCGTGACCAACGAGTCATGACGATGAGCAGGCTGGCCCCGGGTTGCGCGCGCTGCCGAATGCCTGACGTGTAGTAATCGTAAACACTATCGAAGATGGCCGGGTTGTATTCGGCCTGTTTAGCCTGCTGCTCGTCATGTGGATCGTCGACTACGCCAAGATCAAATCCCCGGCCAGTCACGCGGCCATTGACCCCGATGGCAAAATACGAACCGCCTTTGTTTGTATGCCACTCGGCGGCGGCCTTACTGTCTGCAGCTAGTCTTATGTCTGGAAAGATTTCACGGTACGCCGACACTTTCATGCTGTCGTCAGATTCTTTGTCTTCTCCGTCGATCATATTACGAACTTGTCGACCGAAGCCGGACGCCAGACTTTCAGTATTGGCCACCTCAATAATCTTCTTGCGTGGGAACTTACCTAAAAACCACGCAGGCAATAGTATAGAAGCGAACTGACTCTTGGTGTGGCGCGGTCCTAAATTTACGATAATTCTTTTACCGCGCTCGTAGACGACTTTCTCGAACGCTTCGGCCATTATTCGGTGGTGCGCGCCTAAAATGAAATCCGGCCAGACGCGCTCAACGAACGGGATGAAATGTTCCCGTGCGGCTTCTATCTTTTTGAGGTGGTCGCGCTCTTCCAGAAGTTGCAAGACCCGAGCCTTCTGGCCCGGGTCCAAGTGCGCAATGTTGCGCAGCGCGTAGTTGAGATCGGCGTCGGAGATCACTCGTGCCGCCAACCAACGATTGGTCGCACGACTTTAACCTCTGGCTTGCCGGGACCCCAGCCCACACCGGTGATCGGGCCCCAGCCTTTGCCGGCGTCCGGGCCATGCTTATCGCGCAGCGCCTGCTTGAATTCCTCAATGTTCTTGTTGGCCCGATCGATGTGCGTACGCGGGTCGGCAAGACGATGGTTCTCGACGGTCGCCGCGCGCTCACGTTCGTTGGCGACCTCGATCGGCATGCGGTAGAGCGCCATGCCGGTCGGCCTGACCTTGATTTTGTCATTGCCAAGGTTCGGCTCCGGCAGCATCGGGTCGTCAACCGGCGCCAGTTGCCAGCCTTTCGCCTCGATGGCTGTCACATGATCTAGGTCCAGATCCTGCGACATCGGCACAAGAAGCCGGACCCACCGGTACTTGTACTCGGTCATCAGGCGGCCTTCGGCGGCTCGGTGCCGTCGGGCAGCGCCGCGGCTTCTTTCTCGGCAGCTGTCCGGGCTTCGCCGGCCTCGCGCTCGGCCCTGAGCTTGTCGATCATCGGCTGCGTGACGCGATTGAGATCGTGCTTGTCGGCCTCGTGATCATTCTCGGCGATGATGGCCCGGACCTTATCGTCGAAATCATGGGCGGCGACTTCGATCGGGGTGGCGAGCGGCGGAGGCGGCGTGTCGGTATGCAGCCCGATCGGCATGGCGGCGGTAACGCCCGGGGCGAAGGCCGTGAGGTCGGGGCCCGGCTCGGCCTGGGCCGCTACGCCCTTGATGTTCACGACGTTGGTGTCGAAATCGGCGCCGGTGAAATAGGCGGCAGCGTCGGGCGCGGCTTTCTGGACGCTGGGAAGATCGCTGGCGCGGCTGATCGGCACGCTGCGGTGGTCGACGGCGATGAAGTCGGTTTTTAGGTTGGTCAGGAACTCGTTCCTGATGACGTCGGCGGGTTTCATTTCGGGTTTGTGTCCTTGGGCTGATGGCGGATGAAGTTGCGCAGCTTGCCGCGCAGAATATGCCAATGGTAGGCAATTCCGCGGCGCTGGTCGAGGTTCCAATAGGCGTCGCCAAACCGCCGGTGCAACCAGGCAAGGCCCTCCGGGCTTTCCATGTCGTCATCGGTCCAGGTGCAGGTGATCTTGGAACTACCGAATACGCGCATGGTCAGCTTGAGCTCGTGGTCCTGATCGCCGCTGCGGCTGTAGAGGTCTTCGTAAATGAACGGGATGAGCTTCTGCAGCCTCGTGACGACATCGGCCGGATCGGGCTCCTCGCCGTCGGCGCGGCTGACCACGACGTCGGTTTGGTCGGGCGTGTCGTAGATCTGGAGCGTGTAGAGCAGGCCACCACCGACCGGCGGCCGGCTGAACGGAACGATGTCACCCATGCTTCTGATCCTCCGGCAGCCGCCAGAACCTCGGTTTGTCGCCGCCGGGCAGATCGCCCCAAGGATCGAGCGGGGCGCTGGAAATGGTGCGGGACATGTCGGTCGGTTTCGCGACGCGCGTTCCATGTTTCGGGGCGATGATCAGCCCGCGCTTGCGCAACTCGCGAAAGGCCTGCTGCACCGTGGTGCTGGAGCAGCGGCAGGCGAGCTGGAGCTCGTACTGGGATGGGGCTTCGCCGAACCAGAACCACGCCTCTCTTAGGGCTTCATAGACGTCGGCGTGGTAGGGGCTGAGCGTTTCGTGGACTTCGTGGGTCATTCGGCGGCCTGCCTCATTGCTACCGTAGCTTCAGCCGCCGCGATGCGCGCGTCGGCAAAATCGTAATAGGCGGCTTCCATTTCTATACCGATGAAACTGAAACCCTCAAGGACAGCGCCGCGTCCGGTCGAGCCGGACCCCATGAACGGGTCGAGGACCGTGCCGCCCGGCGGCGTGACGAGGCGGCAAAGATAGCGCATCAGGTTGGTCGGCTTCACCGTCGGGTGCGTATTGCGGTAGGCCGTCTCGCGGCCCTCGCTGATGGAACTCGGTTTGCCGCTCGTGCCGTTGGCCGTAGCGAACGTCACGACCGGTTGCTCGGGGGTGGTGATGCCGTCGTCGCGATCTTGCTTGGACGCCTTAGCCACATAAAAGAACCGCGCGGCGCTGCCGCCCTGATCTCTGGCTTGCGCGCCGTCGTTACCGCGCTTCATCGCGCCGTAAGTGTTCTGGTTCTTGCGCGTTTCGCTGCTGCTGCTGGCGTCGGCAATCTGGCCGCGCGCTTGCGGAAACGCCGCCACGACCTCATCGCTGCCATCATGAATGAGGTTCGCTGGCCACCGGCCTTCCGGCTGCTCGTAATCGCCAGCCCCGCCGCGCCGCCAAGAGTTTCCAGCTTCGGCACCCCGCATCTGTTCGCGCTCAGTCGGGGTTGCCGCATAGGCACCCCCGCCCAGGTTGTCCGAAGTTTCTACCCTGCAGCCCTCAATGTTGAGCGCCCCCGTGCCGTGTTCGGCAAGGTTGGCGGCGACCGTTCCGACTATCGGCTTGCGCGCCATGACGATCGGTTCCCATGCAGGCTTGAGCGCCGTTCCCCACCCTTCCCAGTCGCCATGCTGATTGTGAGACTTTGGAAAGCCGCTGCCGTAGACCCAACCGATCTGGTCGCGGATCTCGAACCCAGCGTCCTCGATCGGGATGACGCCGCGATGGTATGTGCGCGTGCCGAAGAAAGACAGCAGGTGCCCGCCGGGCTTGAGCACGCGCAGGCACTCCTGCCAGACGTCGACCTGCGGCACCTGATAGTCCCAAGCCTTGCCCATGAAGTTCAGGCCATAAGGCGGATCGGTGACAACCGCGTCGATGCTGGCGTCGGCGAGTTCGCGCAGAACTTCACGGCAATCGCCTTCGAGCAGTTCGACGGTCATCTTGAATAGCGGTCCCATATGTTGGCGTTACAAATGGGTAGCAGGTTTCGCGCCGGTCGTCTAGCGCTCGCGAAAGCCCTGGGCTTCGGGCAGGAGGGCGAGAGCGGCTTCGGTGGCGCGCTCGATGGCGACGCCGTTCTGCTCCGCCCATTGGATCAGGGACCTGCGGCCGCCCTGCCAGTGCGCGACCATGTCCCAGGAGCCGTCGGGCTTCTGGCGCTGGATCGCCCAACGATTGCCCGACCGCAATGCGCGGTGTTTGCGGTCGAGCTGGTACGATTGTTCGGTATCAGTCACTGCTAGCGCCGGTTGGGCGCAGCAGATCCGGCGGTACCGATCGGCGATCGAGCGGCGCGGCAGTCGGCATGTCGGTGTGCACTTCGCCTTGCGCTACAAAAAACGGATCGGGGACGTAATCGAGATCGTACTTGGCGACGGTGGCGCCGCGGTCGTTCATGACGTAAGCGATGCCAGTCTCCAGCATCATCACGTCGTCATCGCGGCCGTCAACCAAGAGGCAGACGCACCGGGCGCCCTTGGCGGTCAGCCCGGGCCGGTAATTGGCATAGCCGGTCGGGTGAATCAGTTCCTCGCCATTCGGCAGGATGTGTTTAACGGTAAGCATGTTCTTCGTCCTTCTTCTTCGTGTTACCGAGCAACGACGCTCGGGCAACGGGAAGGCTAGCTCACTTCCGGCGTGCGCGCCAGATCGATCGTGCGCACCTTGGCGAGCTCGAACAGGCCGAGCGTTTCGTGGTTGCCGAGGTAACGCCCGTAGTTGAACATGCTTGGCCAGTCGTTGTCGGGGCCCGGGATCAGGATGACGAGGGCGTCGGTAGGTTCGGCCTCGAGCCGGTCGGCGAGCTGCCTGAACTGGCTAGGGATGTCGTTCAGATTTGGGGCAGTATTGAGCGGGACGATGGTGGCGGTCACGAGCCGACCTGCTGGTCTGGGTTGTCGAGCCAGACGAATTGATCGAGCGGGAAATGCGCTCGGCAGTGTGAGCAAAACGTGCCGCTATAGAAGGACGGATCACGAGCGTAGGTCTCGGCAATGTCCTGGCTCATCTTGGTGCTGACGCCGCAGGTGTTGTGGATATACGACCGACGCACCGGGCGCACGAAACCCTTGGCACGCTCTTCGGGCGTCAACACAACGTAGCCCTTCTGTTGCCCGGTGACCGGGTCGATCTCGCGGTGGTCGGGCGTAACCTCGCCGCCGCCAGAAAGCATTCTATCGCTCATCGTTAGTTTCCTTTTCCAGTGGCTTCGAGCAGACCTTTGATCTCGGTGCGGCCCTGCAGGATGTTGTAGACCGCGGTGTCCTGAATGGTGGTCTTGTCTTCGCCGGGCCGCGCGGCGCCGATCATCCGGCCGATCGTCAGCGCCAGGATCGCCGTCAGCTCGGCGTCGCTGATCTTGCGCCGCGTCGCCGACGCCATGATATCGTGGTAAAACAACTCATGCTTCTCGGTGGCGTTTATTAGGCGTGGGGCTGGCATGCTGGCTCCTTGTGCGTGCTGGCGCGAGCGTAGTCCGGTCAGGGCCAGTTTTCAATTTTCGTTTTGCAAAATAAAAAAGTGCTGAGAGCGCGGGCAAAAAGGCTTGGCGCTAATCTGGCGGTACCTCGGCTGACCATTAGGGGGCTACCGGGTACGCCACCACCCTTGCGAATCGCAACAGTTCGCCTCGCCGGCGCGCCTGGCGAATCGCAACCCAGCGGCCCACACCGCGCCAGCTGCAGCCTCGAGCCCAACGCACAACAATAACCAGCTGTCAACCATTAACATGTAACATGCAGCAACAACACGTAACCAAAGCGTTACGGTTTAATCTTGGCTCGACCATCCGCCGGCTTGCGGCGCCGGTCGCGCTGTGCGCCTGGCGCTGGCGTCACTACAGCATGGCCTTCAATCATCGGCTGTAATGCTTTCAGGTGTGACACTAGTTCGCGGTCGATGTCCTCAACCGTGCGAGTAATATGTTCCGTGCGCGTGGTCTCGCGGAATAGATCGATCCCAGCAACTTTGCCCAGAGCGATGAGGCTTGTTACTTGCACTGTCTCTTTTTCGGCTGACGTTGCTAGGATCATAAGTCTGTTAGTGATCCATTCTCTTGTCAGCCCCGCTGCAAGCGTTGTTAATCCGTCACGCTTATCTTGCAACTGCCGCAGCTTGGCCGACACCATCGGATTGTGTGCCGCTTCAGCTGCCTTGCGCCTTATCGATCCTTCCGACATGCCAGCGCAGTCATACGCCCGGCGATAGGCCTCAACATCGCTGAGCCCGGAAAAGCTAAGCGACACGTACACTTGCTGCTTGGATGTGAGACCGTCAAACGGATCGTTCGGATCCAGGTTGCGGCTTGTTCCGGCTTGAACCGAATCGGCAAACATTGGCGGTTTCAACCTTGCGGCAACATCAGGGTTGCCAGCGCTTTACCACACGCCGGGGCGCGCTCGCAACCCTCAGTGTTTCCAAGGCCTTGCACGAATTATGCCCTAACCTTCTTAATGGGTATTGACACGGGCCCGTTATTCCTTGATAGTGGGATCACTAAAGAGCGAATAGAACAACCGAAACAAAGGAACCGGACCAAAATGATCCTTCACCAGTCGACAAACTTCAAGGCGCTAGCGGACCGCATAGGCGGCATTGCGCTAGAGCATATCAACTCCGGCGACTCCGTCTACTTCCAGCCCGGCGACGACGCCAACACCTTCCGCGATAGCGTTGAGGCGCTAGAAGAAGTGCCCGAAGCCAAGCGCGACACAATCTTTGACATGATCGCCTCTAACTACTTCGAATGACGCACTAGCCAAAGCCGCGCCAAGCCGCGCGGCTTTCACTAGATCGTCAACCCTCAGAAGGAACCGGACCAGATGAACCCCGATGAAATCAGCCGCGCACTGGCACATGCGGTAACCACCTATGACCGCAAGCAAGAAGCCAAAGCCAAGGCAAACCCGCGCGCCTATTACAATCATTACGCGTTGCCACAATACCTTGGCCGCGTCGCCGATATCGTAACCGACATTCGTCAGGGCGCGGACCATAGTGCCGCTGTGTGCGCCGGCTTTACGCCCGGACCGTTGCGCAACGCATGCCTCAAAGCCCTAGGCCTTAGCTCTTCCAACGTCGAAAGCTATGGCAATTACAAAGGCATGCCGGTTTATGCGCCTGTCTCTAAACGCTGACAATCGAGCCAAACGCCAGCGCAATCTGGCGTTTCACTAGATCGTCAACCCTCCCCGAAAGGAACCGAAAATGTTTACCAAAGACTTTGACCGCTACGTCTGTGAAGGCGACACCATTACCTGCCACGTCGACGGCTTCGACCTCACAGCGCGCATCTACCGCGACGACTGCAGCGATCGGCCCGATGAACGTCAGGACGGCTTCTGGCCTTCCCTTGACCCGCAAAGCGCTGGCTACATTGGCCCGAAATCTCAGCGCACCCTTGACCGGCACATGGCCCGCGCCAAGGCGGTCATGAATGCCTGGCTCAACGATGAATGGTTTTATTGCGGCGTTGCCGTGACCGCGGAAAAGAACGGCATTACCGTGACCGATGAATTCAGCAACGCGCTTTGGGGCATTGAGTGCAATTACCCGACAACGCGCAAAGGCAACCCAAACACCTATCTGCGCGAAGTCGCTAACGAGTACGTCAGCGAAGTGCTGGCGGAAGCGCACGCCAATATCGCCTCACTGGTAGACGCCTAAGCGCTTCGAGCCGAGGCGCCACACGCTCAACGCTGTGGCGCTTCCACTAGAACCGCCTCTCTTGTTTGCAACCCTCCCCCTGAAAGGAAAAACCGAAAATGACCGCCAGCATCAGCAACTCAGCCGACTTGATCGACAGCCGCGATATCATCACCCGCATTGAAGAGCTCGAAACGGACCGCGATGCATTCGTTATCGGCGCGCCGGACGGAACCGAAACAGCCTCGCCCGATATTTGGGCGCTCGAGAACCCGGACGACGACAACGAGCTAACCGCCTTGCTGGCGTTCGCCAAGGACGGCAAGGACTATTCGCCCGATTGGTCGTACGGCGCAACGCTGATCCGTGACAGCTATTTCCGCGACTACGCACAAGAACTTGCCGAAGATCTTTGCGGCGACCAACTGGCAACCGCTACCTGGCCCATGAACTGCATAGATTGGGACCGTGCCGAACGCGAACTGCGCGTGGATTACACGCCCGTCGAATTCGATGGTGTGACCTACTGGACGCGCTGAAAGCTCTTACCAGCGCCGCGCCAGGTGCGCGGCGTCAGCAAGCACTTTTGCCTTGAAAGGAACCCGACCGATGAAAACCCAAGAAACCTACTGGACCTATAAAGCCCCGCCGACGCCCGAACTAAGTGACTTGCCGGAAGGCACGTTCAACGGCACGGAAGCCGCTTGGCACAGCCTTACGCCCGGCATGCGCCGCGAGATTTACCGCTCTGCAATGAAACGCGCCGCCAACGCCGCGCCGAAAGGAACCGAAAATGTCTGACGGGCATATCCGCTCGAACCCGCAGCTCTTAGGGCACTCTGCTTATAACGCCTCACTCCGCGCCGTGCCAAACTATGCCGATGGCACGCCGCGCAAAACGTGGGAACAACTCGACGCTTTCACTCGCGGATCTTGGGAACGCATACCGCGCATGACCCTGCCGGCCAAACCGGAGGCGATTTTCAACCTGTTGACCAACCCCTGAACGTCAACCGGAAGGCGCGAACCCTCCCCGCGCCTTCTTGACGGACGCTCAACCGATCGCCCGCTATCCCTGAAAGGAAACCGAAAATGAAAGTCTTTGTCGCCGTCTATGAGCATCGCCACGGCACTGACGTGACCGTATTCGCCACACACGACGCCGCATGGGCGCTAAGGCAGGAAATCGCGCGCGATTGGTGGTCGGACGTATTCAGCGCCGCCGTGCCCGCGCCCAAAGACCCGGAAATTGCCGCCGACCGCTATTGGGAAGCGGTGAACGACGAGTATTTCAACGTCTTCGACCGCGACGTTATCGAAGCCTGACCGCATCAACCCTTGAAAGGAAACCGCAATGCGCTCGCACCCCTCAGAATCGCCCATAGATGCCCCAGGAAGCTCCTCCGGGCTTTTGTTGAGCCTTAGCCATGCCTTGCCGCGCGATAACCCTCTGGCGCGATCTGCAAGGCGCCTGGCGCACCGCTTGAACCAATACGCTCGGCCGCCGCGGCCTTTGGCGCTCGAGGCCGCCGAATTGCTAGCTAGGCTTCTGGACGAAACCGACGACGATCTCGGCGCCGACGATAGCGAGCTCCTCGACAGCGATTTCGATAGCTGAAAACCGGAGGGCGGCGCACTTATTCATCGCGCCCGGATGCGTCGCCGCCGCGGTTCAACTATCAACTTACAGATAGAGCTTCCTAGTCGCTTAAGGGATATACACTCGTATATGCCTTATAGTATATCATACCTATTACAACTGTATATCTCTTAAGCTACTTAGAAACCCTATTCCTGTCTATATACCTTGATAAAACTACAACCGCTGAAACCCTGCGGCGGCGGCGGGTTAGTCCGCTTAATGCCTACCAAACGAATGCGCTTAGAACCGAGCAACCGTGACAAGTACCTACACGCTAGCTTGATAACGCCGAACGCAACCGTTTTCAAACCGACCGAAAAACCGACCTTTCAGCCGTCTTGACTACTCAGAGAGCATCTGCTAACTCTGCAATCGTGTCTAGCCGTACCCATAGGTAGTAACCGCCATGCCCGACAGCCTTGCAATCTCCGAATCCAGCGCGGCAACGCCAACCGTAGCTAAGAAAAAGAAGCCGCGCAAACCCGACATTACCGCGGACATTGCGCGCCATCACCTGGCCTATAACAAGCACACTGGCCTGTTGACCTGGAACCGCGACCGGAGTCGCACGGCCAAAGCTGGCGATGAGGCGGGCTGCCAGACCAGCAATGGCGCGATTATCGTCGGCATTGAGGGGCGCATGTACAGCGCCGCGCGCGTCATCTGGCTGATGGTGACTGGCGAATGGCCTAGAGGCCGCCTACGCTTCAAAGACGACGATCCGCGCAATTTGCGCTGGAACAATCTTGTTGAACGGCGCGACCTGTTGAGCCTCAACCACACCGCAGTTTACCAGCGCCGCTATCGTAAAATCAAAGCGCTCGCCATGCGCCGCATCAATGCCAGCCGCACCGATACCGTGACCTACCAGACCGCCAGCCAAGGCGAGGCCCAGGCTATGCTGCGCCGCTACATGGACATGGTCCTGGACGACCTGCTGCGCAATGACGCGCCAGATCCTTCGGAGCGTTGAACATGCGCCAGCCAATCGCCCCAAAGGCTTATGAACTCATCCGCGACGCCGGCAACCTGCTCGACGCAATGGCCCTCCACCACGTCCTGCGCGCGGCGCATCCCAAGAGCGACCCGCTGATCCTGCGCCATAACGCCCTGATCCCGCGCATCCGGCTCGTTACCGACTATGATTCGGTTTACAATATGGAAGCGCAAAAGCTGCAGAAGCCTCCAGGCTGGACGCCTAGCAAAGCTGAAAGCGCGGCCATCAAAAAAGGCGAATTCGTTATGCACCCCGAGCCGGTTCTGCCGCACACCGACACCCGGGCGCTAATTCACGACCTGTTCGCGCTCATCGATGATTTTCCGTACCTTAGGAACATGCTCTTCGCCGGCCGCTATGCCGATCTGCTGGCGCTGAAGAAAGCGCCAGGCCGCGAATGAAAACCGTAGCCGCCAAGCTCATCCAGAAAGCCGACCGCAGCGACCTCTTCATGGCCGCGATCGCGCTCGCCTTCTTCACCGCCTGCCTCATCGTTCTCTGAAAGGAACCGAAAATGCCGACCATCGAAATCAACGAAGCTGTCGCCCGCAAAGTCCTCGAAATCGTGGATCAGGGAGTCGTTTACGGCCTTGGGATCCAAGAGCCGGGGAAGTTTTGTATCGAAGCAGCTGTGTGCTATGCCCTCGGGCTGCCGCATGGCGACGATCCGCAGTGCGTTGCGCCGTCCTTGCGTGCCCTCAAGATCAGGCTGAATGATCGCCCGTGGTCCAGCCCCCAAGCTCGCGCCAAGGGCCTGCGCCGGCTCGCCGTCGCCCAGCTGGGCAGCAAAGACACCTTGGACGAAAAGGCTTTCGTCAAGCGCCTGGTCGATTACGCCATCCGTACGTCCGTCCCGCTCGCCTTGCGCGCCGCGGCGTCGGTTCACAAGGACAGCAACCACAAAGCTGCCTTGCTGCTTGCTGCCGATCGATGTGAGAAAGAAGGCACACGAAAGTCGGCACACGACGCGCGAGCCGCCGCCGCCGCCGCCGCCGCCGCCGACGCCGACGCCGCCGACGCCGCCTACGCCGCCGCCGCCGCCGCCGCCGCCGCCGCCGCCTACGCCGCCGCCGCCGCCGCCTACGCCGCCTACGCCGCCGCCTACGCCGCCGCCGCCTACGCCGCCGCCGACGCCGCCGCCGCCTACGCCGCCGCCGACGCCGCCG
>Ga0134128_10004212_pt1 | contig 17641 bp, 10 predicted proteins | sample KB31754_FD_96462 | JGI IMG/M metagenome (GOLD analysis project Ga0134128, IMG submission 96462) | Terrestrial soil microbial communities with excess Nitrogen fertilizer from Kellogg Biological Station, Michigan, USA - KB3-175-4 | ecosystem: Environmental > Terrestrial > Soil > Unclassified ... | reverse complement strand
GCGTCATGGTGTTACGCCCTTCATGACGCTGCTCGCCTGTTTCAAGATTCTGCTCGCCCGGTACTGCAATCAGGAGGACATCGCGATCGGAGTGCCGATCGCCAACCGCACGCGCGTGGAGACGGAGAGCCTCGTCGGCACACTCGTGAACACGCTCGTCATGCAGACGAGCCTCACCGGCAACCCCCGCTTCACGGAACTCCTCGCCCGCGTCCAAGAGACCGCGCTCGGTGCATATGCACATCAAGACCTGCCCTTCGAGGTCATCGTGGAGGAGCTTGCCGGAGCCCGCGACGCAGGTCACGCACCGCTCGTCCAGGTCATGTTCAACGTCGCGAATGCTCTTCAGGAAAGACCGCAGCTCGACGGCCTCGCGCTCGACCCGTTCCTGTTCGACAGCGGCGCGGCGCAGTTCGATCTGTCGGTGCTCGTTGATACGGAGCTCACCGGCAGCATCATCTTCACGTATTCGACGGAAATGTTCGATGCCGTGACCATGCGACGCATGGTCACTCATTACCTCGGCATCCTCGAGCAGGCGATCTCGGCGCCCGAGGAGCGCATACTGTCGTATCCCATGCTCACGGCGGCGGAGAGAGCGGCCGCGATCGAGGGTTGGAACCGCACTACGGCTGCCTATCCGGCAGAGAAGCGTGCGTGCGACCTCATCGACGAGCAGGCCCGGCGCACTCCACAGCGCATCGCGGTCCGAATGGGCTCGCAGAGCCTCACTTACGCGGCGCTCGAAATTCGAGCGAATCAGCTGGGCGGTTACCTGCAGGATCTCGGCATCGGGCCGGGCAAAGCGGTCGGAGTCTGTCTCGAGCGCTCGCCCGACATGATCGTGGCCCTGCTCGCCATCATGAAGGCCGGCGGCGCTTACGTCCCGCTCGATCCGGCGTTTCCCGCAGCGCGCCTGCAAGCGATGAGCGAGGATGCCGATCTCTCTCTGAGTCTGACGCAAGACGGGCTCGCACATCTTTTACCTCGCTCGTCCGGTGAGCGGATCTGCCTGGACGAGATTACGCGCGCGCTCGCGATGCGGTCCGCGCATTCCCTCGCCTCGCAGGGCTCCTCGGGGGATCTCGCCTACGTCCTCTATACTTCGGGCTCAACCGGCAAGCCCAAAGGTGTCGAGGTCTCGCATCGTGCCCTCACCAATTTTCTCTGCTCAATGCTCGAGCGGCCGGGATGCCGAACGGATGAAGTGCTTCTCGCGGTCACGACTCTGTCGTTCGATATCGCGGGGCTCGAGTTATATCTGCCCCTGATCGTCGGCGGCCAGGTCGAGCTCGCGAGTCGGGAGGAGGCGGCTGACCCACGGAAGCTCATGGGGCGCATGCAGGCGAGCCGGCCCACGCTCATGCAGGCAACGCCGGCGACCTGGCGCATGCTGATCGATGCAGGGTGGGGCGGCGATCGGGCGCTCACGGCGCTCTGTGGCGGCGAGCCCCTGGTGCGCGACCTCGCTGAGGCGCTTCTCGGGCGCTGCGCCGCGGTTTGGAATCTATACGGGCCTACCGAGACCACCATTTGGTCGACGTGCGAGCGCGTGCAGACGGGTACGTCCGACATCTCGATTGGTCGCCCGATCGCCAATACGCGCGTCTACGTCCTCGACAGCGGCCTGCAGCCGGTTCCGATCGGCGTCTCGGGCGAGATCTACATCGGTGGTCATGGCGTTGCGCGCGGATATCGCAATCGTCCCGATCTGACGGCGGACCGCTTCATAGCCGATCCCTTCGTCCCGGGCGAGCGGGTGTATCGAACGGGCGACCTCGCTCGATACCTCCCGGACGGCCGTGTGCTCCATCTCGGTCGTCTCGACCAGCAGGTCAAGATCCGAGGATTCCGCATCGAGCTCGGAGAGGTCGAGCATGCGCTAGTGCGCCTTGCGTCCATCAGGCAGGCAGTCGTCGTGGCAAAAACCGATGTTGGAGCCGCAAAGCAGCTCGTCGCCTACCTGGTCCCACGCGGTGAGCCGCCGGCCGTCGAGGACATGCGAGCCCGACTACTCGAAACGCTTCCGGCCTACATGGTCCCTTCCCGCTTCGTCTTCCTCGAAGCGCTTCCGTTGACGCCGAACAACAAGATCGATGTGACGGCGCTGCCTGTGCTCGGTGCGGAGGCAGCCTCGATGAGCGCAGCTGCGGTGCAGCCCCGGAACCCACACGAGCTGCAGCTCACGGCGCTGTGGCGGCAAGTGTTGCAGGACGACTCTATCGGCATACACGACAATTTCTTCGAGGTCGGAGGGCACTCGCTCAAGGCCGTGGAGCTATTCGCTCAGATCGAGCACGTGTATGGCGTCAAGTTGCCGCTTGCCGTGCTGTTCCAGAGCCCTACGATCGAGAAGATCGCGCCGATGTTGGTGTCCGGAGTGGAAGTGACCTGCCGCTCCCTCATCGCCATCCAGCCGTTGGGTGACGGAGTTCCACTCTTCGCGTTTCCGGGAGTCGGCGGAGAGGTCCTGGTCTTCGCAACCCTTGCGCAGCGGCTTGGCCGCAACCAGCCGTTCTATGGATTGCGTGCACAGGGCTTGTATGGACGGGAGCGGCCTTTCACGTCCGTCGAGGCGGCCGTAGCTCATTATCTGGTGGAGATTCGCAGCGTGCGGCCTGTCGGGCCGTACTTTCTCGCGGGTGCTTGTACTGGCGGCGTGTTTGCGTACGAGGCAGCACAGCAGCTCGCTGCCCAGGGACATCAGGTCAGCCTGGTGATCATGGACAGCTGGCACCCTTCCTCCTACCGGGCGCGCAGAGCGATGCTGCCGTTGTGGCCCGCGTATTTTCTCGGATCGAAGCTCGCCGCTTACTCCCGCCAGGCGTACGGACTTCCGGCGAGGCAGTGGCCGGGCTACGTGCAACGCAAGCTCCGCGGGGCTGCCGCGGCGCTGCGGCAGACTCGTAAGGAGCCCCTCGGCACCACGGAGTTTCTATCGCAGCGGGTTGTCCAAGCGACATTGCAGGCGGTATCGAGCTATCGGGCGCGTCCCTACGCCGGCGGGCTTCTCAACGTCATCGCCGCAGGCCGGCAGGTGGCCCCTGGAACGCGCGATACGCGGCGGGCATGGGAAGAGCTCGCCGCCGGCCCGATCCGGACCGAGATCACCGCGGCCGAAGATTCGGGACGGCTGTTCGTATCTCCCCACGTCGATGCGCTCGCGCAGGCTGTGATGCAGTATGCTGGCCGGGAGTTCTCCGACTCTGCCGCAGAAGAAGCCGCCTCTGCGCCGGCATTGACTGACTCCGTCTGCGTGGGATGCTAGGCGCACCGGGGCTACAATGAGCTCGATTCGGTTGTTTCGGTTCTTGCTTCGGACATCGCGAGGGCTGGCGCTCGCGATGATCGGCGCCGGCATTCTGTCGGGGCTGTTCAGCGCCGGTGTTCTGGCGGTGATCACGCGCGCGCTCCACGCGCGCGGTGCACCGATCGCCATTGTCGCTGCATTCTTCGTGCTCGTCGCCGGCAAGATCGCCGCGAGCGCCGGTTCGCAGCTGCTGCTCGTCCGCTTCTCGCAGGGCAGTATCCTCGAGCTGTCTCTGTCGCTGTGCTCGAGAATCCTGGATTCGCCCCTGCGCCTCATCGAACGGCGGGGCGCCGCGGCAATCCTCACCGTGCTCACTGACGATGTGAGCTCGGTGACGTGGGCCGTGCAGTGTCTGCCCCAGCTTGCCACGAACGGCGCGGTCGTGATCGGCTGCGGTGCGTATCTCGCATGGCTCTCGTTCAGCATGTTCCTGAGTGCAGCGGGTGCCACATTGCTTGGCGCGCTCGTCTACACCGTTCTGCACCGGCGGGCGATACGCGTCATTCAGGCGGCTCGAGACGCGCGCGCCAGCCTGTTCGAGCACTTCCGCACGGTGACCTCCGGCACGAAGGAGCTGCTCATGCACCGGCATCGCCGCGCCGAGCTCGTGGAGGTCGAGATCCGCGGCGCGGCGGACGCCTATCGCACCAGCAACCTGGCTGCGGTGAAAGGCTATACGCTCGCAGGGGCGTGGATTCAAACGCTATATCACGGCTTGATTGGCCTGCTGCTGTTCGTATCGCCGCTGCTGACACATCCTTCCGTCGAGCAGCTCACGGGCTACGTCTTCGCGCTCCTGTACATGATGGCCCCCCTCTGGGACATTATCAGCGCAGTGCCGGCGCTTGCGCGGGGTGAGGTGGCGTTCCAGCGCATCGAGGAGATCGGCATGACCGAGGACTTGCTGCAACAGCGGCACGCCGTAGCGGGTACCGACTGCAAGCGGCCACAGACCGGCGCGTCGATCGAAATGTCCGGAGTCCTTTTCCAGTACGAGACCGCCAATCCCGCGCACGAATTCACCCTCGGACCGATTGATTTCCACATACGATCCGGCGAGCTCGTCTTCGTCGTAGGCGGCAACGGGAGCGGCAAGACGACGTTCCTGAAGCTGCTCGCGGGCTTGTACGTGCCGTCGGCCGGCTTCATCGCGCTCGACGGCAATCGCATCACCCCCGCAACGCTGGAGTGGTATCGCGAGCATTTCTCGGTCGTCTTCGCCGATTGCTTCGTATTCGGTAAGCTGCTCGGCCTCGGCCCCGCGTCCCCCGAGCTCGACGCGGCAACGCACCAGTATCTGAGGCTGCTCGAAATTGAGCACAAGGTCAACGTGCATGGTGGCGTGCTGACCACGACTGATCTGTCTCAGGGCCAGCGCAGGCGACTGGCGCTGGTCACCGCGTATCTCGAGGACCGGCCCTTCTATGTCTTCGACGAATGGGCGGCCGACCAGGATCCGGCTTACAAAGAGGTCTTTTACACGAAGTTGCTTCCGGAGCTCCGCGCCCGCGGCAAGGGGGTCATCGTCATCACACATGACGATCGATATTTCCATCTGGGCGATCGCATCATGAAGCTCGCTGACGGACGGGTCGCGGCGCGCTCCAATGAAGACGAGACTGCTGGCGTGGAGCGCGCGATTCACTCCGTCGGCTGACCTCACCGCGAAGTATCGATTTCCGCCGGATTCGAATCATGTCTGCTGCCATAGCGGGGGCGGAGACTGGGCGGGCGCGCAGCGCGTGGCGCGGCCTCGGCGCTTTACAGCGTGCAGAGCGAATGATTAACTACTTCCGCCGGAGGATCGCGCGGCACAACGACACTGATCCCGCAGCGGTCCCGGACGGGTTCCCCACTCAGGCACCGAAGCTACGACGCCAACGCGCAGGCAGATCTGCGAATCTGGGAGAAAACTGTCATGAGAGCAGCCACTGAGAGTCGTGCCCGACGCTTCGCTTTGAAAACGGCAACATCGACGGCGCTCCTGCTCATGGCCGCAGGTCTCGCAATGCCGGCAAGCGCCGCAAGGTGGACCCCGTTAGTCAACACGCCGTCGGTTAACAGCATTCAACTCATGGTCCTCATGACCGACGGATCGGTCATGGTGCATACGTTTGATGACATTCAGACGTGGGTCAAATTGACTCCCGATGCGAAGGGCAGTTACGTCAATGGGACCTGGGTGACGCTCGGCAAAATGATTACGCCGAGGCTCTACTTCACCTCGAATGTCCTGCAGAACGGCAACCTCTGGGTCATGGGCGGCGAATATACCGGGCCGTTCGAGGATCCGAACTGGGGTACGCAGGCCGAAATCTATAACCCGCTCACCAATACCTGGACCGAAGCTGCCAATGATCCCCCTCAGCCGGGCTGTGGCAGGCTGCCCGTCACTTCCAATGTGAGTTTGACCACGGGTTCCACCACTGTCGGTGGGATCTATTCGACGTTTCGAATGCTGCCCGGATGGAAAGTACGAGGGGCGGGAATACCCGACAAGACGACCGTCGTCTCGGTGGATTCCCCAACCAGTGTGACCATCTCGGCTGCGGCAACGGCGAGCGGGCCGGAAATTGCGCAATTCAGTGGAGAAGTCGCGGGTTGCTTTGGCGACGATCCTTCGGCCCTGCTGCCCGGAGGGCACATTCTGGTAGGCGATCTGATCGGTCCGCAAACATCTTTGTACTCGATTGCGAATGACACGTTCGAGCCGAGCGGGAGCAAGGTTTATAGCGACTCCAGCGACGAAGAAGGCTGGACGATTCTTCCGAACGGACAGGTCCTGACCTACGACCTGGATCCGAGCATTTTGATGAACGCGGGTTTCGCGGAAGAGTACGCCCCTGCAACCGGCGTGTGGACCGGTATCAGCCCAGCGGACGGAACGGCCAGGGGGACGTTACCGGTCCTGAGCTCCTTTGCACTCGGCTTTGAGCTCGGCCCGATCCTGCGGCTCCTGGATGGCCGTGTGCTCGTCATCGGCGCCAACCAGCACACCGCTCTCTATACGCCCTCGTCGAATACCTGGCGGGCCGGGCCTGATATGTTTGCCGACCTGACGGGACCGGGCGGAACGATCCCGAACGCGCTATTCGGGGCGGACGATGCTCCTGCCGCCATTTTGCCGAATGGCCATGTGTATCTGATGGCTGACCCGGGTCCGAACCCGGTCCCCCTGAATGCAAGTACGACAGCCGGATCGGCCTCCGTGACGGTCCCCACTACCGCTGGGCTGCAGTCCACTTGGACCGTTGCACAGGCTGACGGCAAGAATACGGCGATACCGCCGTCGACGGTCATCTTCAGCGTCGACAGCCCGACATCAATTACGCTTGGGACGTTCGATGCGAGCGGCAACCTCGTGCCCATTAACGCTCTGACTACGCACCGGAGCATCGGGCTGGTGCTCGGAGGCATTTTCAGCTCTCCGTCGCAGCTCTTCGACTACGACCCAAGTGCCGGAACCATGACCCCGATTGCCGGCCCGCCAGGCTCATTCCTTTCGTCTGAACCTGCGTTTGTCACGCGAATGCTGGTGCTGCCCACGGGACAACTGTTGCTCAGCGACAGCTCGAATCAGCTCTACGTCTATACTCCGGACGGATCACCTCCTGCATCGGAGCGGCCCTCGATCTTCCATGTCAAGTACACCGGCGACGGTGTATTCCAGCTGACCGGCACACAAATAAATGGTCAGTCCGAGGGGGCGGCCTATGGCGATGACGATCAGATGAATGAGAATTTCCCGATTGTCCGCCTCGAGAATCCGGCGACCGGGAATGTCTACTACTGCCGCACCACGAATTGGAGTTCGATCGCGGTAGGCGGTGGCAGTCAGCCTCAGACGGTCAACTTCACCCTCAATGCCGCAGTCAGGCGGGGCCGTTATGAGCTGACCGTGGTTGGAGCAGGCATCGCTTCCCAGCCGGTCGGAATCGAAATCACGCCCCACGAGCTCATGGACAGGGATAGGGCGGCGGCCCAACTTCCCGCCGCCTCGAGGTCGAGCATCATGGCAACTGCTGCGGCAGCAGCTCCGGCCAAGCTGAGGCGGATTCCGACGCCCATGCACCGGCGCAACTGACACACTCATCGTGGCCATCGAGTTCCTGAGGGTGTCGCGTAGCCTCATCCCAAACGATACCCTGCCGGAGGACTGAGTCTGCCTCTGGTCTTTATCGATGCAGTGCGCCGAACACCTTTGAGACTATCGCGCTGCCTGCCGCTGCGGGATTTTTCCGGATGGCGTGCTCTTCGTCGCCGATCATCAGATACAGACCATCCAGGGCCCTTTTGGTGACGTACGTTTCGATGTTGGCTGCATCGCCCTTTACCAGGCCGAGTCTGGCTCCCGCTTCGGCAAATTGATTGTATTTCCGTGCCAGGCCCACCCGATCAGTTGCTTTCTTGACGATCGGCAGGAATTTTGACGCCAGGGGCGCAGCGGTCTTCGCCTTGAAGAACCGGGTCACGGAGCCGTCACCGCCGGTGAGAATCTCCTTGGCGTCCTTCACCGACATCGTCTTGACCGCGTTGAGCATCAACGCCTTGGCTTCGGGTACGGCCTGTTCGGCCGCCCGGTTCATGGCGACCACGAGCTCATCGGCGTCCTTGCCTCGTCCCATCATGCGCATGCCCTTTGCAAGTTGATCGAGGGCCGGCGGCAGCGGGATCTTGACTTTGGGGTTGTTCAGGAATCCGCCCGGAACGCCAAGTTTGACGATGGCGGATGTGACTCCTTCGTTCAACGCGCCCTTGATACCTCGAGAGGCTTCGTGATTCGTCAAATCGCCGAGTCCCAGGGCGAAAGCAGGTCCAAGGACGAGGCAGCCCAGTAGCCCCGCCAGGGTGATCGAGCGTGCAGCAGTCATGGCGCGCATCCTCTTTTTCAATATATTCGGGCGATGAGCACGCGAGCGTTCGCTATGCGCATCAGGCAAGATCCGACTCGGGGCGCAGGGCGCTCCAATCTGTACGCTGCCCACCGGCATTATCTCAGGTCCACGGGGCCGCTTAGAACACTATGCGCCAGGTCGGCGAGCTACGCTCTGCTTCAGAGCCACTGCGACGCAATATTAAAGACTCAGTAACAAGGCCCATTGCCGTCCGCCGACGCCGAGCAGGGGAGGAGCGCCTCGCCCGATTGGCTGGTATGGCGGCGTGGTCCGTCATGATCCGCGCGCTCGAGAGGCTCGCCGGTTGACCGACTACCCCGCGAGATGCACCGCGCATGGCGTCTCTCGGAGTCTTCGGCCGGCTCTTGGATCTCTCGTGGAGCCGATTCCCGTGTCAGCTTCAGGCTGACACGGGAATCAATTGCGGTCAGTTCTGCTGAGCGAGAACTGCCTGCGGCAGCGGGCAGGGCGGTGCCTGGTTCGGCAGGCACGCAGCAGAGTTGCCGCTGGCGTTCGAAGTCGTGAGCGTGTCGTCCGTGTAGATGATCCCCGCCTTGCTGACCACCGGGTCGATGGCTATCTGGAACAGGTCGAGCAGGTTGCGGGTCCCGGGGCCGCAGGCGTCGCCATTCGTGCAGATGACGCCATGGTGGTTCGGAGCAGCATTCACCTGGGTCTGAGTGAAGCCGCCGCCGGCGAGCTGCGCAAAGTAGACGTGCCAGTCGGCACTCGGGTCGCTGTCGGATGCCGCCGTGGTGCCGTAGTAGACCACATCGACGATGCCGTTGTAGGCAGCCACCCACGGGAAAATGGCGGTGTTTGCCGGCGCGCTGCTGACTGTCACGGCAGGGCTCCAGTGCTCGCCCTGGTCGCTCGAGCTGCTGAACCCGACCGTATGGCCATCCGACCACACGGCATACAGATTGCCGTTGGTGGGATCCACGGCCAGCGCGGGGAAGACATTACCAAGACTCGTCCCGGCCCGGGCTGTAAACGCGACATTCGCGGTCCATTTCCGTCCCATGTCGGTGCTGCGAGAGACGATGATGTGATTGGGCGTGAAGGTCCGCCCTTTCAGAAGGCCCGTCGTGCCGGCGGCGTAGATGTCGTAGACGTTGTGACTCTGCGGGTCGGCCGCGAGATTCCCCTGGACGTTGTTGAAGGTAGCATCGGCGGTCGTGCGTGCCTGCCCCACGACCGGATCCCCCACACGCTTCCAGGTGAAGCCATCATCATCTGAGCGTTGCACGTGGATGAGGGATGCGCTGCCGGAATCGTGATACGAGATGTAAACGTGTGGGCCGTCGGAGGTGACCCATGACCGGTCCGCCTCGGTCGTGTCGATGATCTGCCGCGTGCAGGAGCTGACCGGCAAGTTACCCCCAGAAGGGCTCGGACAGGTAATCGCCGACACGCCGAGCTGCGCACCTTTTATGGGCTTGAGGAGGAAGATCAGAGTCGTCATGTGCACCCTGCCGGTCGAACCTGAGTCGACGTCGGCATCACCGGCACCGAAGACTGCCTTGCCCGGGTGCTGCAGCGTGTTGTCTACGATACCCTGAAAGCCCGGGGCAGTTCCAAACACCCCGGTCCAAAACAGAGTACCGAATGACGCCGGATCAAACAGCCACTGCAGCGATACCATGGCACTGGTGCCATCGGGGCCGATGGAGATCTCCGGCTCGATTTTTTCTATGTTGCTGAGCAGCGGAGGCAGCGTGAAGCTCGGCTCCGCGGTGGCCAGCACCGAGGCGGCTTGCAGTGCGCCAGCCAAGACGATCGTCGAGAGAGTTCCGGCGAACGAGCGGGGAGACATTCGCATGATAGACCCCCTAGGTGGTTCGAGCAGCGCGCGGTCTGAGCTGCAGAAGTCAAGTCTCGCGCCAAACGCTAAGGCGCGCAATCGCAGGCACGGCCACGAACGCTGGCTTCGCAATTCCCCGCAAGGCGTTCGATTCGAAGCGCGGGCGTCGCAATTGCCTCGGTGGCATCCGATCACGTGATGCTGTGAATAGACAGTGATCGCAAGCGCTTCTCGTAGCCGGGCCCATGCAGCACCTTGCCCGGCAAGGCGCCGGTCATCTTGCCGTCCGCGATCACCGGCACGCCGTTCACCAGCACCCAGGACATGCCCGATGCCAGCTGCTTTGGCTGCTCGAACGTAGCGGGCGCACGCAGCTTCGCCGGGTCGAAAATATCGATATCGGCCCACATGCCCGCCTTGATGACTCCGCGTTGGGTGAGCCCCATGCGCTGCGCGGGCAGAGCCGTCATCTTGCGAATCGCCTCCGCCAAGGTCAGCACATGGTCCTTACGCACGTATTTCGTGATGATCCGCGAAAACGCAGCGTAAGCGCGCGGATGCGGGTTGCCCGTGCCGAGCGGGCCGCTGGGCATCTGAGCCGCTGCATCGTCACAGATCGACACCCACGGCTGCTCGAGGGCTAGCGTGACGTCCTCCTGTGCCATCCCGAACACAGCGACGTCGGTGGCGGCATCGTCCTTGATCAGGATATCGAGCAGCGCATCGATCGGGTTTTCGTGCCAGCTTTTGGCGATGTCGTCGAGCCGCCTGCCTTCAAGATCCTTGAGCGCCCGGTTTTGCACGGCGGTGATCTCGACAGCGTGGGGACCGGGGACTTCCTGCCAGTCGTTGTTCCATGAATCCGTAGGCGTCCGCATGTCCTTTTCAATCCGCGCGCGCATCTGTGGATTCTTCAGGCGCTCGAGCAATTTTGCGGTTCCGTCCGCGTGCGCCCATGGGGGAATGAACGAGGCGAGATCGTTACCCCAGGCGGTATAGGCATAAGTGTCGGCACTGATGTCCAGACCCTCACTGCGCGCCGCATCGATCTTCGCGATCACCTTCCGCATGCTGCCCCAGTTCTGGTGGCCGGCCACTTTGAGATGGAAGACTTCCGCGGGAATGTGCGCCTTGCGCGCGATCTCGAAGACCTCATCGAGCGCCGCCATTTCGGCGTCGCCCTCGCTGCGCATGTGGGTTGCGTAAATGCCGCCGTATTGCGCCGCCGTCTTGGCCAGCGCGATCAGTTCCGGGGTCGTGCTATAGGTGGCCGGTGGATACTGAAGCGCCGTCGAGACGCCAAATGCGCCGGCCCGCATCGCTCGAGCGACGATTGCCTGCATCTGCTCGAGTTCGTCCGAAGTCGGTTTGCGCTCGCCATAGCCGATCACCATTTCACGCGCAGTGGCGGCGCCGATGTAGGTGCCGAGGTTCACCGCGATACCCCGCGTTTGCAGGCGTTTGAAGTAACCGTCCAGCGTTCGCCATGCAGGCTTGTCGTGCGCGCCTCGTTCCTCGAGGATCTTGTCGTTGAGGGGTGCCACAGATTCGCCTTCGCCGGTAATCAGCGTCGTCACGCCTTCGAAGATTTTCGATCGTGCGTGGCCGTCCACCAGCAGCGTGTGTCCCGACTGGTCCAGCATGTCGATGAAACCCGGTGCCACGATCATGCCGTGCGCGTCTACGGTGCGCCTTGCATCGACGTGCTCGAGCCGGCCGAGCGCGGCGATGCGACCGTCCTTGACCGCGATGTCTGCGGAATACCACGGCGATCCGGTTCCGTCGATGATGTGCCCGTTACGGATGACGAGGTCATACGAGGGCTCCGGGCTGGCCTGGGACCAGAAGGCGGGCAGGCCAAGAGCAACAGCAAAGAGCAACCGGGTTAGCGGACGCATGAAAACCTTCCGTCGATGCCGTAATGACTGCGAAAGAATACCGGCATTGCCCGGGCGTCTGGTAACGGAGTGGATCGTTGATACGCCGAGAGTCCTCTGGATGAGCAAATTGCCGCGACGGTGCTGATTCACGACCTTGTGGTTGTTTCTCGGAACGTCGCCCACTTCGAGCCCGCAGGCGTACGCGTTCTCAACCCGTTCACGTAGCGGGAACTCGCATTGCGGGGAGCTGTGTCGTGACCTTAACCGGCGTGCCGCTCCATGAAACGCAACTGAGCCTGTATACTCACCGTGCGAACTCTTTCGGGCTTCGCCGGTGTGGAATAAATATCGCCAAGGGGTTCCGGACGCTCGAATTGGCGTGCCCAACAGGCGGTCACAACCTTAATCCGGGAGGAACCACCAATGCTTCGCTCTAAGTCTTCCTATCTATTCCTTGTGTTGGGGCTGATCGCCCCGCTCTACACGTACGCAGCAAGCTTCTGTGTTGCCTCGAGTGGCGGCTTCGGACACGGCGGCACGAGTTACATTGCCCCGACTTTCACGCTGCCGGCAGCAAGCCACTGCGTGGCATGGTCGGGTTTCGCGAAGACCGCTTCGACCGTTGTCCTGTTCTCGACCGGTGTGGCCTGCAAGGCCGCCGGCGGCAAAGTCGTGACGCTCAGCATCTTCAACACCGATCCCGCTTTTTTGGGTCCGGGCGTTTCAGCCTCGGATCAGATCGTGTTGTGTCCCACCGGGACCACCGCCTGCCCGGTTTCCGGCCAAGACCAGGGAGAGTTCGGTGGAAGTGCACACGAGCAGACCTGCACAACCGCCCTGCTGAACCTCCCGGTGACACACGACTGATCCACCGTCATGGCATTGCTACGCTCGCTCCACCGGAATTTCAGGCAGAGGAGGTCGAAATTCGCGTCCGGCATAGGCCGAGGCGATCGCGTCCACAAGCGGCAGCGAGAGCAAACAAATGGCGCGGCAAGGCGATCAAGTCCGACACCGAGAAATGCTTCGTCCGGGGCGGGCCTGCGCCTCAGCGGAACGATTTGCGCTTTCCCCCGGGCGGCTTGTAGAATGCGCGGCCTCCTGGTGCGGGGTGGAGCAGTCTGGCAGCTCGTCGGGCTCATAACCCGAAGGTCGCAGGTTCAAATCCTGCCCCCGCTACCATTGTTGCATAAAAACAACGTAAGAATTCAGTGGATTGCGCCATGAGCTGTCATGGCCACTCGCTACCGACCTTCAACCGTTCGGCAGCCGTGAGTATTGCAGCCGCGTGCCGAACGTCTCCGCGTTGGATTACCGCTTCCGGCCGCCACAGTCAGCTTACGAACTTCTCTCGGTAGTTCGCGTAGCCCAGGAGCAGTCGCTGAGGAGACATGAAGCAACGGAATGCGAGTGACGCACAGCGGGGATCAGTGGGGCTTGAACTTCCGATCTTGACTACCCGATTCCAAAAGCGCTTTCCTAATCGCGCTGGCGCCGGGCACCTGATGTGCATCGCGGGGACAAAGCGCAGGACATCGCTTTGCGTCAGCGCATTCCGGTAGTCGCCGACGCGCGCCCGACAGGGGTGAGGGTGCCTCCTCCGCCGTGAGCAGTAACCTCGCACAGTAGCCTCGCAGAGACCGCCTCTACCGACCGCCCGGTACTCTCGACCGGAATGCCGCTGCCTCGGCGTCAAGGTCATGAAATATGAAGATCAGTGACCTTGTCGTAGGCAGAATGAGCAATGTACGAATGTTGCCGCGCTCGGACAGCGGAATGAACTTTATCGGCGAAATGCTGGAGTAAGGCGCAAACGTGCAATCGAATTTTGAATTGGCAATACCAATTGGCACAGGCCCCTCCCAACACCACAGGTCCATTCGATCACCGTTATCGGGGCTTCCGGGATGGTTGCGGGGCGAATCGGCGAGGATTCCAGCGGTTGGGGGGTTGCCGTCGTTCCTTCCGGTGCTGTAACCGAGATCAGAGACGTGCCAGCCACAGCGTCCCGGCTCAAAGTGATCGAAGAAGAGCGTTGCTGTGAACGTATCGCCCTGCCGAGTGACGGGCAGGTCCTCTTGGACCGAGTAAGGCTGCATCGCGCCCTCGAGTCCGCCGCTCGCATCGTATTGGCAAACCTCGCCCGGCGAGTTTTTGTCAAACATCGTTTTGGTGGTGTAGTAGACGTATAGCCGCACGGTCCAATCTGCTGGGGCCTTACCATGGATCGCGATGGCTTGACGTGCTTGGACATTGACGGCCGGGTAGTCTCGGTCGCCGCGCCGTATGTTTCGGCTGGGGGTCATCACAGGCAACGGAAGGGGCCTCCTGGCCATTGGTGCCCCGCTCCCAGACGCCAACACCCCGGGGGCGTCCACAGGAACGCCCTGAGAGCGCAGAAATGCAACCAATTCCGGGCGGTTTGACGTCAGCGCGCATTGCAGGCCGTTCCTGCCATTTTTGACAGCCGTGGTGATGTCCGCACGATGGGCGAGCAGGACCTTGAACATACCCAGACGATCCTGCACCTGGGCGTTGCAGGCCAATTGGTTGGCGGCAGTCCCATACCAGCCCACCGCGTTGAGATTGGCACCACGTTTGATTAGAAAGTCCGCTAACGCTGGCGAGGTCACCATCATGAGAGGTGTGTTGGGAGCGCTATCGACCCTGTTATCGACGTCAGCGCCTGCAGCGATCAGCAGATCGATGATCTGTTCGCGTTCAGGGACTTTATTGTCCCATTGGCCGCCCACGATCGCGTAGCGCAGTGCCGTGTTCTTGCTGATCACGTCGATATCATGGGCCAGGGAGTCGTGCCGCATGAGCAAACGGATGGCGTCAACGTCGGCGTTCATCGCCAATGTGCCCAGAGTCCGCATCGTCGGCGTGGGCACATGCAGGAGCAGCATATGCACCATGTCCGGGTGATGGTGCGCGGTCGCCTCTGACAGGGCCGTCTTTTTGTCGCCCGTTGCCGTCGAGATGTCGGCCCCGTGATCGAGCAGCACCTCCGCGGTACGCGCATTGCCGTGGGATGCAGCGATGATGAGTGGGGTGATGCCAAGCGGTCCATGCTGATTCACGGTGGCACCACCGGCAATGAGCAGCGAAGCAACCCCGACAGCGTCCGCGGCGGCCGCGCGATGCAGGGGAGCCATACCCCGATCTACTCCTCGTGTCTGCGAGGCGTCCACCTTCGCTCCGTGCTCGATGAGAAATCTGCGATCTCGACTTGATTCTGTTCTGCCGCGTGATCCAGCAGCCCTTTGTCTAGGTCGGAGCGATCATTGACATCCACGTTCCCGGATTGCAGATAGGCCTGCAAGCGGCTGACGGATCCTTGTTTGACGATTTGCGCGAACACGGCGTCCCTGGGCGGTTGAGCATGCCGTTGAGGGCTGGTCGGCGGCGATGGCTGCGACACCAGATCCGGCAGGTGCACGGCCCGGCGGCAGCTATTAGTCAGCTCAATGAGTTTGGCCCGACGTACGTCCCAGTCCGGCATCGGATGCTGAGCTTGAACCCACCGGTTGAAATCACTGGTGCTACATCGGATGACGAATGCCTCAAGGCGGGATTGACCGGCGGCGCTGAAGGGGGGCGGGGTCGATATGCGAGTCGACCTGCTTGCCGAGGGCGCGCGGGACGGCGCTGGCGCCTCAACTTCGAGTCTCCTGGAATCCGGTCCGCACGGTGAATCCGAGAAGACGGCCTGGCCGTCTGCGCCCGTGCACTGATAAATCGCGGCCGGCATGGCGCGGGAGGCTGTCAGGGCCACGAGGAGCAGTGCCAAAGCCGAACCGACGCTAGTTCGGCGGCGGTCCCGGCTGACCCTGCCCTCGGCAGCGTGTCGCTGCAGTCCTTCTTCGGGACTTACTCGCATAATTGACCACGCCGCAAACGGGACCCGATAGTTAAAGAAAGCGTACTCAGCGTGATCCGCACATTTATGCGACCGTCTCACACTCCTTGGATTTATTGAACTCAGGGCGCGTATCAATCGTGCTTGTCCGCTGCCAAAATGTCGATAGCGTCGCAGTTGGAAAACTACGCCCAGCGGTGCGAACATGGCGCCCACCGCCCTATGCATCCCAAGCCGCCAAGCTGCTATCGAGAGATCTGCGGCAGCTCCGACGGGCCGCTTCTGGCCCGGATCCTGTCGCCCGGTTTACTTCAAGAGAGGCTCCGTCGCGCGACGGTTTGCCAAAATTTGGCAATAAGTCTAGACTGCGAGCCGTGAGCACCATGAACATTTCCCTCCCCGACGACCTCAAAAGCTTCGTCGACGAGCAGGTCAAACGGGGTTACGGCACCAGTAGCGAGTACGTGCGCGAGCTGATCCGCAAAGATCAGGATCAGCTACGTCTCCGTGAGCTGTTGCTGGCCGGGGCCGCTTCAGCGTCTGCGGCACCGGCAGATGCTGCATACTTCAAGAAGCTGCGCAATCGATCACGCGGTAGCCGGACAGCCAGCCAGCGGCGTTAATGGCGAAGTCGGTTGTTCCCCGCGAGCTCGCCAACCGCGATGTCGAAGAGGCTATTGATCACTATCTAAGCGAGGCGGGTGAGCAAGTCGCCCTTGCCTTTGTCGAAGCTCTGGAGCGAGCATACCGGCACATTAGCCGCCACCCGGCCAGCGGCTCGACGCGATACGCCGTAGAGCTGAGTCTGCCTGGCCTGCGCGCGTGGCCGTTCCGGCTATTTCCGCATGTTGTATTCTATATCGAAGCGAACGAATGCATTGACGTGTGGCGCGTGCTGCATGGCGCCCGTGATATTCCCGCTTGGATGCAGGAGATGGGCGGCGGGTAGCCCGTCGGCAGGCGCTCGGAGCAGCCTGAGTGGCTATCGGTGACGTTGCACTCCGTTGCGTTCTGATGCATCAATGCCGAAAGGCGTCCGTTGGGATCGGGTCGAGAGCACCTGCACCATGCGATTCCGGGTCATCTCGCAGGTTACACGGCTACGAATAGGCATCTACCCGGATTACTCTATCTCACATGGACCAGAATCTATGCCGCCGGCTTGTGCCGGGCCCTAAACTCGGCCGCTCGCGCCCGACCACAGCAGCGGCAGCGCCAACGACGTTTCTCATGGTCTATATTCAGATTGTCGGGCGTGAGCAAATGGCCATTGCCACAGATATCGGGTATGGCCATGGGCTCGAGGAGCCGTTCCAGGGAAAAGCACACCACATCAGTTTTGGTTGCTTCAAAGCACGCCCCCGCTACCATGTTGCATAAAGCAACAGCAGAATTCAGAATATCACATACGTGGCAAGCCAGCGAGCCTTGGCGGACTCCCTGCTCCAGCCGCCCCTCGCCAGTGCCCAGTCGTAGCAGATGGACGTGGAAGCGCCAGTTCTGCGAGTGTAGTACACGATTGCCATGCGCGTGCCGCACCATAACCGGCACATTTTGCGAGTACCAATCGATCGCAGCGGCCGTTTGGGCGGAGTGTTGAACCTCTACGAACGAGCCGCCCTGTGAACGTGTCAGAGTTATTGAACAATACGATCCCCCCGCGCTTGACGCTCGACTTGGCCATTGATCTCGGCTCCGAACAATACGACGAATACCGAAAGCCACACCCAGGTAAGAATTATCAGCGGCAGACCCAACGAGCCATAAACCTCGCTATAGCGACCGAAGTTATGGACATAGACGCTAAACAGGATCGATCCAATCAACCATAGACCGGTGGCCGTGATGATGCCAAAGGAAGCCAATTTCCATTGTGGCTTTCTTCCGGCG
>Ga0134128_10004211_pt1 | contig 17642 bp, 20 predicted proteins | sample KB31754_FD_96462 | JGI IMG/M metagenome (GOLD analysis project Ga0134128, IMG submission 96462) | Terrestrial soil microbial communities with excess Nitrogen fertilizer from Kellogg Biological Station, Michigan, USA - KB3-175-4 | ecosystem: Environmental > Terrestrial > Soil > Unclassified ... | reverse complement strand
CCAACGCAATTCGTTTCCGTCGTCGATCAGTGCCCGCAGTGCCAGGGTGAGGTCGGGGTCCGGGGTCGGTAAGGCAGCGGGTAGCTCCTCGATGATCCGGCCAGTGATCCGGTCGCATGCACCGCGGACAGCCGCCTCATCCCCGCGCTTAAACGCCTCGTTGAGTACATCGAACTCGGCAACAGGAACCCGAGCGTGTACATGGAGTCGGTGTGCCCGGTGTCGGCGGCGCGCTGAAGCCATCGGCGCGCGCCTCCTCGATATTCGGCGGCGCGATCGACTTCGCGTACAGGTATCCGAGGTTGTACATCGCGTCGATGTGGCCATCTTCGGCGGCCCGCTCGAACCAGTGCCGGGCCGCCTCGATATTCGGGGGTTGCGTCAGATCCGAGTGCAGGACGCCGAGCGCGTACATGGAGTCGACGTGTCCGGCGTTGGCGGCCTTCTCATACCAACCCGCGTGCCGCGCCGAGGTCTGGCGGGTCCGTCTCAATCGAGCACCGGCGCCCGAGGGCGTACATGGTGTCGACGTCCTCGTCGCCGGACCGTCGCAACCGCCGCAGCATTTCAGCCCACTAGCTGGAGAAGAACAGCCGGCCGAATCCCTGCTTGCGGTAGTGCTTGTTGCCGCGGTGTCCCCAGCCAGGGCCGTAGTCGTAGCCGTGCTGAGCCTGAGGCGGCGGCGGAGGCGACTGGACGAACCGGTTCTCCATCTGGGTGAGCGCCTCGAGCTCGCCGAAGTCCAGGAAGATGCCTCGGCAGGTGTCGCATTGTTCCAGATGGATGCCGTTGCGCTCATAGGTCTTCATGACGCCGGCGCACTTCGGACACAGCAGCATGTTCCCAGCGCCGGGCGATGGTGCGGACTTCGGTGGTTCGTATGGCGGGATGCTCATATGTCGATAACGGCGGAGCACCCTGTGAAGTGCCTGGGAGTCAGAATTGTGGTGGGGCGGCATCAACGTTTCGGTGGGGGCGGCGAGTTGGGGGAAGAACCGCGCGCCGGCCGATGTGGTGGTGTGGATGCGGCCGGTGGGGGTGGTCCACACGATGGTGCCGTCGGGGTGTTGGCGCACCGTCCAGCCGGTGTGGAAGGTCTTGAGTAGGTGATGGCACCGAACTACTGAAGAACCTTTCAAAAGTATCCCGTGCCCCCTCTGTACCGGTTGTCCATCGCGTAGCGCAGCGTCGGGCTCGCCGCGCTAGTACGCCATGGGCGCGATAGGACCCGCAACCACCGAACGACCTATTACCGCAGGGCGTTTGCAAACTGAAACAAGTGCTGTGGGGTTCTTGGATTCGGCCATCAGCGACAGCATCGTGGCGAAGACTGTAGGCCGTGCGGTGATCCGAACCGTCCCGCACAAGCGGCAGGGTCGCTGCCCATTTCTTAGGAGGAAGAAATGAAGTTCGTGGTTTCGCTAACCTTCCGGCTAAACGGCTCCGTAGCAGAAAATGAAGCGGCTGCAGGGCGAGTCTTGGACGTGTATTCCAAGTGGACGCCACCTGCCGGCATGACAATTCACCAGCTAGTGAGCCGGGCCGACGGCGCTGGCGGGTTCGCCGTCGTGGAGACCGACAACGCAGCCGACCTGATCGACACCACCAGCAAGTTCGCTCCCTTCGCCGATTACGAGATCTACCCAGTAGTCGACATCGCCGATGGCGTGCGGGTGTCGCAGGAAGCCATCGCATTCCGGGAATCAATCAAATAAACCGCGATACACCGAAAGGGGTCGCTCCTGGTGGGCGGCCCCTTCACCGTCTTGACGACGTTGCCGGTGCAGCGGATGCTCCGGTGGGGCCGCGGACGCCTGGGTCGCAAGCGATGACGCCTGGCGCTCCCTGACGTGCTCATCGCGATTCGTGGTGTCGAGGAACCGCACCTTCGCGAGCGGTTCGGCGCAGACTACGACGAGTACCGGCACCACGTTCCGCGGTGGCTTCCGCGGGTCACCGCGTGGAAGCCGAGCACGCTTTACTTAGACCCAGTACGGCACGCGGGCCCGGTACTGGCGCATCGCCAACGCGGCGAGGATCCAACCGATCACGGTCAGCGACAGCACCACCACCCAGTGCCGCAACTCCTGATCGGCGCCGAGCAGCGGCGCGCGCACGATGTCGAGGTAGTGCAGCAACGGGTTGAGTTCGACGATCTTGGCGTACGAACCGGCGCCCTGCTGCTGCAGCGTCGACTCGTTCCAGATGATCGGCGTCATGAAGAACAACAGCTGCACCAGGCTGAACAACAGGGGACTGATGTCACGGTATCGAGTGGCCAGGATCCCGAAACACAGTGACACCCATATGCAATTCAGCACGATCAAGCCAAGTGCTGGGATGACCGCGAGGTCGGTCCACTTCCACGGCTTGGGGTAGACGATCGCGATGACCACGAAGATGACGATGTTGTGGGCGAACAGGATCATCTGCCGCCATACCAGCCGGTAGACGTGCACGCTCAACGGTGTCGGAAGTTGTTTGATCAAACCCTCGTTGGCGACGAACACCTCTGCGCCCTCGAGGATCGAGGCGTTGATCAGGTTCCAAATGATCAGGCCCAGCGTGACGTATGGCAGATGCTCCGCGAGCGGCAGCTTGAAAAGCTTCGAATACAACAGCCCCATCGCGACCGCCGTGGTACCCGTCGCGATCGTGATCCAGAACGGGCCGAGCACCGAGCGGCGGTAACGCTGCTTGATGTCCTGCCAGCCCAGGTGTAGCCACAGCTCGCGCTTGCTGAACCCGGCGACGAGGTCGCCCCAAGCGCGGCTCATCGTGCGCGATTGCGCAGCCGCGTCGGTGAAGGTCACGGTGCAGGCCTTTCAAACTTCTCGCGACGACCCAAGCGCCGCAACCGGATCCACTCCCGCAGGCCGGCTGGATCGCGCCGCGACACCAGGAAGTACCAGCCGAAGCGAATCCATTCCTGGAACACCAGCTTCCGCATGCCGGGCATGGACTGTAGATAGCCGCGGTTACGGTACGTGAAGAACCGCTTCGACGGGTCGTCGGGGTACTGCGTGTGCATCCGCCCGCCGAGGATCGGCTTGAACTCGTCACTGCCCTGCGGATGCAGATACACCGCATCAAGACACGTGCCGAACGGCAGCCCCGTGCGCACCAGCCGCCGGTGCACCTCGGTTTCGTCGCCGCGCACGAAGAGCCTGAGATCCGGCACGCCGACCGCCTCCAGCGTAGACGCGCGAAACAGCGCTCCGTTGAACAGGGACGCGTAGCCCGGCAGCAGATCCTCTGTGCCCGTGCGTAACTCGCTGACCCACCGGCGCCACACCAGCCCCCGGCGCAACGGGAACGCCAGCCGCTGTGGGTCCGCCATGTCGCAGACCATCGGTGATACCTCGGCAAGACCGTGCGCCGAAGCACATTCCAGCAGCGTGCCGAGCACTTCGGAATCCAAGGGCCGCCCATCGTCGTCGGCCAGCCACACCCAGTCCGCACCCAGCGCAAGCGCGTGCAGCATGCCCAGCGCGAAACCGCCTGCGCCACCGAGGTTTCGGCGTGACCCGAGGTAGGTGCTCGCGACTGGCTGGCCAGTCACGATGTCGCGCACGCGCGCGTCATCGTCGTTGTCGACGACGACGAGGTGATCAGGCGCGCGGGTCTGCGCACACACTGCGTCCAACGACTTGGCGAGTTCGTCCGGACGTCGATGCGTGACCACCACCGCGCACACCGACTCAGTCATTCGCGGCGCTGTCTGCTCTTCGCGCCAGCGGCTCATCGCCCTCTCGGGCGTTCTCTTCCAGCACCTCTCGCACGTGCCGGGCGGCGTCCTCACCCTCGTACGCGCGCACGACGTCCTCGATGCCGCCGGTCATCTTGACCGTGCCGTGGTCGATCCACATCGCGGTCTTGCACAGTCGGGCCAGAAATTCGTTGGAATGGCTTGCGAACACCAGGATTCCGGATCGCTCGACCAGGCTCTGCAGCCGCGACTGGGCCTTCCTGAGGAAGTCGGCATCCACCGCCCCGATGCCCTCGTCGAGCAGCAGGATCTCCGGGTCGATGCTGGTGACCACGCCCATGGCCAACCGCACCCGCATACCGGTGGAGTACGTGCGCAGCGGCATCGACAGGTAGTCGCCGAGTTCGGTGAACTCCGCGATCTCGTCGACCTTGGCGAGCATCTGCTTGCGTGTCTGGCCGAGAAACAGCCCGCGGATGATGATGTTCTCGAACCCTGAGATCTCCGGGTCCATCCCCACGCCGAGGTCGAACACCGGAGCCACCCGCCCGGTCACCGAGGCCACCCCCCGGGTGGGTTCGTATATCCCGGACAGCAGCCGCAGCAGGGTCGACTTTCCCGCGCCGTTGTGGCCGACGAGTCCCACCCGGTCGCCGAGGTCGAGCGACATCGTGATGTCCCGCAATGCCTCGATGACAACGACGTTGGACTCGTTGCGTCCGATGGCGCCGCCGGCCTTGCCGAGGAACGTCTTCTTCAGTGACCGCGTCTTCGCGTCGAAGATCGGGAACTCCACCCACGCGTTGTGGGTCTCGATATGTGGGACGGGCACGTGACCTACAGGTACTGACCGGTCCCCGACTGCGGTCCGCGCTGGACGCCCATGCCAGGCGGCAGCGCGCCTTGCCGCATCTGCTCCAGCTGCTGACGGGCCGCCATCTGCTGGGCGAACAGCGCGGTCTGGATGCCGTGGAACAGGCCCTCGAGCCAGCCGACGAGCTGGGCCTGCGCGATGCGCAACTCAGCGTCCGAGGGAATGGCATTCTCCGTGAACGGCAGCGTGAGCCGCTCGAGCTCCTCGCGCAGTTCCGGCGCCAGGCCGTCCTCGAGCTCTCGAATGCTGGTGCGGTGGATTTCGCGCAGCCGGTTGCGGCTGGCGTCGTCAAGCGGTGCGGCGCGCACTTCCTCCAGCAGCTGCTTGATCATGGTGCCGATTCGCATCACCTTGGCCGGCTGCTCGACCAGATCGGTCAACGACTTCCCGTTGGCATCCTCTTCGGCCATCACACTTGGATCGCCGCCGATGATTTCGATGTTGTCGTCGTCGGTGTTGGCAGTCATTTTTCCTCTCCGCGCCATTCGTAGATGCGGGCCTCGCCGTTGTCGTAGATCTTCTCCCACGACCGTGACCTATCTAGCGACACTAGCCCGTCGGGCATAACGAACCCGCGGACCACCGGTGTGCTGGTGACCAAGTACCGGATGTTGAGCGCCTTGACCGCCTCGGCGACGCGCGGGTCGTTGTCGGCATCGTCGGCGTAGGCCCAGATGATGAACCGGTGGTAGCCGGGCCCCTGCTGGACCGGGTAGTCGTAATGCGTCCACAGCGGATGCAGGTCGGCGACGGCGTACATCCATGCCGTGCCGTCGGTGTTCCCGTCGGCGATCAGGGTGTTGTGCGCCCCCGGCAACGTGGCCAGGTAAGCCCACGCCTGCAGGTCTTTTGCGTCGACCATCACCCGGTCGTATTTCTCGCCGAACAGAAATTGGCCGCGTGGCAGATATGCGATCCCGATGCCGACGCTCACCGCCACCACGAGGGCGGCCGTGGCGGCGCTCCAGGCCCGCGGACTACCCCGGTCGACCAGTCGGCGCGCGCCCGCGATCACGATCGACGCCAGAGTGAACACCGCGATGCCGACCGCCCCGGTGAGCAGCAACGTGATCACCCCGGACAGCCGCCGCGGGTCGCTGTAGAAGAGGTCGCTGAACTTGCCGGTCAGCGCGCCGATCGGGCCGCCGAAGGGCGCCGACGAATGCACGATCGACACGACCAGCAGCAGCCATATCGCCAGCGGCCACCACACCCGCCGCACCACGAGGACGATGGCGCCGACCGCGGCCAGGATGATCAGCACCCACTGGATGGGGAAGTCGTTGAGGTGCCTGGTGTGCTGCACGACCGCGTCGAACAGCCCGCGCTTCTTGCCCTCGTGCGTGACGAACGCGTGCCCGACGATGATCTCGGCCTGCTGCAGCACACCAAGGAACTGCGGCAGCAGTAGCAGCACGGTCGGGATGGCGATGATTAACAGGTTGACGAAGTCCACGACGCGGCCGCGGACGGGATGCCACAGCGCGTCGAACAGCCACCACCCCGCCACGAACAACACGACCACCACGCCACCGGTGATGTGCACGGAGAACACACCGAGCAGGGCCAGCACCGCGAGGGGGATGCGGTCACGATGTCGCAGCGCGGACACCACCAGCACCATGGTCGGAACTGCGACGCCGTAGGCGGCGAGGTTGGGCATCGAGGCCGTGTCGAACTCGATGTAGGGAAGCGCCGTGAACGACGCAGAGAGCGCGGCCGCGGCCGCCGCGGCGCCTGCCGTGCGCCACTCGTCGGTTCGGCCGCGCAGCCACTGCCACGTCAGCGTCGCGCCGCTGACCGGGAACAGCCAGATCGACGCAGCCAAGGAGTTCAGCGTGTACGACGTGGTCGGCGCGGCGCCGGTTAGCTGGCAGAACACCGCTGCCAGGGCGTGATACGTCGACGGGTAGTACAGCGCCTCGTGGGTCTCGACGTTGCGCAGCTCGCCCATGTGCGTCGGCGATGCCTGGCCGGTGTCGAGGATGAAGCGAATCGTGTTGGCGTGCCAGACCGAATCCCAGTTACTAGGAATGGCTTGCCAGTTCGGCATGCCGCGAAGCGCCGCCAAGCCGATCAGCAAGGCGCCCAGCAGCACGCCTGCCGCCACGACGAGGGCGGGCCCGCGGGATGCGGCAAGGGCCTCGGCGTTGACGTCGCGAACGCGGCCGAGCGCGATCCGCAAACACCACGCGATAGCTGAAACGACCGCCAGAGCAAACAAAGCCGTCCATACGTTCCACGGGATATCAAGTGCGCCAAACGGAACGATGGCCAGCGCCACAATGCCGTAGGTCAGTGCAGGACCGACTGCGACCGCGGTCGGCCAAGTTAGCCGACCGATACGTGCGACGATTGCCCCGGGGGTCACTAGCAACAACAGCGCGATTAGCACTCCGAACCCCAAGCTCACTGGACTAGTATGGCTGCCCAGGTGACTCGGTCCGGGCACGGCATGGGCAGCGAGAGGGCGCGGCCGGGCATCCGCCAAAATCGTGTCCGTTTGTGGAATCACAGACGCTCTAAGGTGGGCTGGCATGGCATACGACGTCGCCCGGGTGCGTGGTCTGCACCCGTCTTTGGGCGATGGTTGGGTGCACTTCGACGCTCAGCACGGCATGCTGCTGCCCGACTCTGTAGGCCGGGCGGTGTCCACCGCCTTCCGCGGGTCGATGCCGACGCCGGTGGGACCCCATCCGTCTGCGCAACGCAGCGCCGCGGTGCTGGAGGCTGCGCGCCAGGCTGTCGCCGATCTGGTCAACGCCGACCCGCGGGGTGTGGTGCTCGGGGCCGACCGCGCGGTCTTGCTCACGTCGTTGGCCGACGCGTCGTCGTCGCGGGTCGGTCTCGGCTACGAGGTGGTGGTGACCCGGCTCGACGACGAGGCGAACATCGCACCGTGGCTGCGCGCCGCGAATCGCTATGGCGCCAAGGTGAAGTGGGCCGAGGTTGACATCGAGACCGGTGAGCTGCCGAGCTGGCAGTGGGAGGCGCTGGTCACGCGACCTACCCGTTTGGTCGCAATCACCTCCGCCTCGTCGACGCTGGGCACGGTGACCGACCTGCCCGCGGTCACCAAGCTGGTGCACGAGGTCGGTGGGTTGGTGATCGTCGATCATTCCGCGGCCGCGCCGTACCGGCTGATTGACATCGACGAGACCGACGCCGATGTGGTCGCGGTGAACGCGATGGCGTGGGGTGGGCCGCCGATCGGCGCGCTGGTCTTTCGCGACCCGTCGATGATCGACTCATTCGGTTCTGTGTCGCTCAACCCGCATGCGACCGGTCCCGCGAGGCTCGAGGTCGGCACGCACCAATTCGGTTATCTCGCAGGTGTCGTCGCCAGCGTCGAGTACCTGGCGGGACTCGACGAGTCGGCGCACGGGTCTCGGCGTGAACGCCTCTCGGTGTCAATGCAATCGGCGTCGAGCTACATGAATCGGGTATTCGACTACCTGCTGACGTCGCTGCGTTCCATGCCCGCGGTGATGGTGATCGGCACGCCCGAGGTGCACATTCCGGTGCTGAGCTTCGCCGTCAGCGAGGTACCCGCCGAGCGGGTGGTGCAACGGCTGGCCGACAACGGTGTCCTGGCGATCTCCAATGTCAGCTCGCGTGTGCTGGATGTCATCGGAGTCAACGACATTGGCGGCGCGATCACCATCGGGCTGGCGCACTACACGACGACCGCTGAGGTCGACCAGTTGGTCCGCGCTTTGGCCTCGTTAGGTTAATCCGCAACGCGCAGTAGGACTTTCCCCGATACCTCGCCGGATGCCAGTAGCTCGTGCGCGGCGCGGGCCTGCTCGATGGGGAACTCGGCACCGATGATCGGATGTACCTGGCCGTCGGCGATCATCGGCCAGACGTTGGCGACCACCTCGGCGACGATCTCGCTCTTGCTGCCGCGGCCATCGACCGGACGCGACCGCAGTGTCGTCGCGATGACGCCGGCGCGCTTGCCGAGCAGCTTGCCGATGTTGAGTTCACCCGTCACGCCGCCCTGCATCCCGATGATGACCAGCCGGCCGTCGGTGCCGAGAGCGTCGACATTGCGGTCCAGGTACTTGGCTCCCATGATGTCGAAGATCACGTCGGCTCCGCCTTCGCTGCGCACCCGCTCCACGAAGTCGTCGTCGCGGTAGTTGATCGTGATCTCGGCGCCCAATTCGGCGCACAGGTCGAGTTTGTTGGGTGCCCCTGCGGTGACGGCCACCCTGACGCCGAGCGCGCGGGCAACCTGGATGCCGTGCGTGCCGATGCCGCTGGCGCCGCCGTGGATCAGTAGGAGCTCACCGGCCGACAGATGCGCGGTCATCATGAGGTTCGACCACACCGTGCACGCCACCTCGGGCAGACCTGCCGCGTGAGGCAGCGGCACATCGCCGGGAACCGGCATCACCTGGCCGGCGGGGACGGCCGCGAACTCCGCGTAACCGCCGCCTGCCAGCAAAGCACAGACTTGTTGCCCAACGGCCCATTGGTTGACTCCGTCACCGACCCCGGCGACGGTCCCCGACACCTCGAGCCCGAGGGTCTTGCTGGCGCCGGGAGGGGGCGGATAATTCCCCGCGGCCTGCAATAAGTCGGCGCGGTTGACACCCGCCGTACTCACCCTGATGAGGACTTCACCGGTGCCGGGCTGGATATCCGGGATTTCTTGCCAGTTGAGCTTATCGGCTGCCTCGACCACAATCGCGCGCATTGCGCCAACGCTACTACGCGATGAAAACGTCTGGATTTTCCGCACGCAGCTATGCTTGCCTGCTCTACGATAGCGAAATGGAGGGGATCATTGCCGGACGCACCGCCAGCGACATGCCTGGTCTCGATATAGCAGAGCAGAGGTCGTGGCAGAACTTCCTCGACTCGGCGTTGAGAATGTACGCGACCCTGAATCGGGCGCTGGTGGACGCGCATCATCTGACGCTCAACGACGTGCGGTTACTCGATATGTTGGCCAAGTCCGCGACAGGCTCGGCGCGCATGGGTGACCTCGCCGATGGGCTGATGTCATTGCCGAGCCGGGTGACCAGGCAAATCCGGCGCTTGGAGCTGCAGGGCCTGGTGCGCCGGGGCGCCAGCCCTGACGACGGCCGGGCGTGCTGGCCTCGATCACCGACGAAGGGCGTGTCGCGGTGGCCGAGGCGATGCTGACCTACGGCCAGGGGGTGCGCGCGCATTTTCTCGGCCGACTCTCGCGCCCGCAGATCGCCGCGATGGGCGAGAACTGCAGGCGGATCAATGTCGCACTGAAGGCGGGCGCGCCACCGGCGAAGCTCGGTCGCGTCTGACCCGTGGTGATGTTCGGCCGCGCTTAACCCGTACTCTTGTCGGCGGTGGCGTGGCAGAGCGGCCTAATGCACTCGCCTTGAAAGCGAGAGACGGCCAAAACCGTCCGGGGGTTCAAATCCCTCCGCCACCGCGGTTGGAATTGACGCTTGCGAAAATCGCTGTGGGCAAATCCGCCCGCGCGACGAGTCCTGCGGGCGGGAGTGGTCGGCACCCATATGGCGAAGTTCCTGTACTCGGCGGCGATGTCACTCGACGGCTTCATCGCGGGACCTGGTGGCGATGTGTCCTGGATGGCCGATCATCTCGGGCCGAATCCGGTTGTGGACCAGCTGATCGCTCAAACGGGTGCGATCCTCGTGGGCAACCGGACCTTCGGCGGCGACGATCCCTACCAGGGCCAGGAGGGCGAGGGAGAGGTGTTCGGCGGCGGCTGGGACGGCCCACAGATTGTCCTGACGCATCGACCACCGGATGAGCGTAGGCCGGGTGTGACGTTCGTTGGCGACATCGAAACGGCCATCTCCGAATCGCGCGTCGCTGCGGGCGACAAGTACGTCAACGTCCTTGGCGCCAGTGTCGCCGCGCAGTGCCTTGCGGCCGGTGTGCTCGACGAGGTGCTGGTGTCGGTAACACCTGTGTTTCTCGGCGACGGCACCCGCCTGTTCGAACACCCCGGCGGAAAAACGGTGCGCCTCAAGCAGATCAACGTCTCGCACACACGTCAGATAACAAACCTGTGGTACCGAATTGCCGTCTAGGCAAGCTGCGGAGAACACCACACCGGTCGGTGCTTGATGGGCCGGGGTGGCCAGCACCACCGTCGCATCGCTGTCCGCGAGGCTCGCGACGTCCAGCCCGTCCTCATCGACCGGAACTGGTATGGGCTCGATACCGTTGTGTCGCAGCACCATCCGATGCAACCAGAACCCTGGATCCTCCATCGCCAGCGTCTGATCGGATAGCACTGAGGCCAGCAAGGCGATGGCCTGTGTTGCCCCGGAGCACAGCACGATGTGCCGCGGGTCGGCGAGCACGCCGCGAGTGCGCCGCAGATAGTCCGCCACTGCGACGCGTGCAGAGGGCAGCCCCTGCGGTGCGACATAGCCGAATGCGTGCGACTCGATCTCGGTGAGGCCTTGCCGCAGCGCCCGTAGCCAGGCATGCCGCGGAAAGCTACCGAGATCCGGTGAGCCGGGCGCGAAGTCGATGTCGAACTGCTTCGCAGGATCGCCGGCGTCGCGCGGCTGAGCCCGGCGGCGTCGACGGTCGCCACCCGCGTGCCGGACCCGTGTCTGCTGAGCAGGAACCCTTCGGCGCCAACTGGCTGTATGCGTCCACCACTAGGCGACGGGAGACACCAAGGTCCGCGGCAAGCACCCGTGTCGACGGCAGCCGCGTCGCGGGCGCCAACCGCCCGGTGCGGGTGGCGTCGCGCAGACCGTTGGCCAGCTGGCGGTGCAGCGGTTCCGGCGCGGCCCGGTCGAGTTCGACCAGCAGCTCCGGACCAAAAGTGGTACCCGAAATCGCCATCAAAGTGGAGTCTATCTTGAGGCCATTGAGGATCTAGCGTGAAGATATGACGACGACACCCACGCGCACGAGGACCCGCTACGTCGAGGTGATCCTGATCGTGTTCGGGGTGTACTCGGTGATCCTCGGGCTGTTCATGTTCATCGCCCCAGGGACGTTCTTCGACACGCTGGGAAGCTTCGGCACCCGCAACGACCACTACATCTTCGACAACGCCTCGTTCGAGTTGCCGCTCGGTCTGATGATGCTGGCCGCGGTGCGGTGGCCGTCGTGGCGGGTCCCTGCGCTGGCGTTCGCCTCGGTGCACTGGGGTTTGCACGCGCTCAGTCACATCATCGACCCCCACCACGCGGCGGGAGAGTCGATCGGCTGGCTCGAGGCCGCAGGTCTGGTGGTGACCACCGTTTTCCTCGCAATCGCACTGCGCGCCAGCATCGTTGGGGACGAGCGCTGATGCGGGTGCTGGTGGCAGGGGCGACGAGCGTGCCAGGACTGCCCTTGTTGCGGGAGCTGAATGCCCGCGGTCACGACGTCGTCGGGCTGAGCCGCCAATTGGCGAAGACGCCGCAGATCGAGCAGGCGGGCGCCAAACCAGTGGTGGCCGATGTCTTCGACGCAGCCCCGATCGACTCCGTCGTCGCCGACATCGAGCCCGAGGTGGTGGTCAGCCTGCTGACTACGCTGCCGAAGCGAGGGCCCATGCGGGTCAAGGACTTTGAGCCCGCGCGGGAACTGTGGAGCCGCGGGGCGCCGAATCTGGTGACGGCAGCGCAGCGTGCGGGCGTGCGGCGGGTCGTCGCAGAGTCGGTGATCTTCGCCTACGGCTACCCCACGACTGGGGCAGCGCTCACGGACGAGTCCGACCCGTATCCGGGCCCACCCCCTCCCGGTGGCGACGCGATGCTCAAGGCGTTGCGTGACATGGAACAGACGGTGCTGACGTCGGGAAACCACAGCGACACCGAGGGAATCGTGCTGCGCTACGGCATCTTCTACGGTCCCGACGTGCCGCACACCCAGATGTTCACCAGGCTGGTCAAGTGGTGCGCGATGCCCGTCGTCACCGGCGACGGGATCGTGTCGTGGATCCACATCGACGATGTCGCGAAGGCGACTGCCGCTGCCGTCGACAAGGGCAGGGGCGGCCAGATCTACAACATCGTCGACGATCGGCCGCAGTCGTTCGGTGACTACGTCCGCGAGCTATCCGCCGAACTGCACCGGCCGAAGCCGTTGCCGATTCCGCGTCGGCTGTTCGGGCTCGTCGCGCCTTACGGGGCGATCGCGTTCGGTGACACCTGGCTGCCGCTGTCGAACGCCAAGGCCAAGTCCGAACTGGGCTGGACGCCTAGTCCGCGGTGACGTCCGGTCACGCGTAGCCGAGCGCGACGTTCTCGGTCCGGATCCGTACGTTCAGCACCATTGCGTTCGCGATGGTGAAGACGATCGCCGTCAGCCATGCCGAATGCACAAGGGGCAGCGCGGCCACTTCCGCGGTCACCGCCGTGTAATTGGGGTGATGAAGGAAGCGATACGGTCCGCGACGCACCAGGGGAGCGCCCGGTATGACGATGAGCCGCGGATTCCAGTGCTTTCCGAGCACCGCGACACACCACCACCGCATCGCCGTGCTGAGCACCACGACACCAACCATCGGCCAGCCGAGCCATGGAATGAATGGGCGGTGCAGTAGTGCGACTTCAGCGATGCACGCGACCAGCAACAGGGTGTGCATGCCGACCATCACAGGGAAGTGACCGCGGCCGAACTCCTTGCCGCCGTTGGCAAACGACCAGTTCGCGTTGCGCCGCGATACGACCATTTCGATGAGTCGTTCGGCACCGATGGCGATGATGAACAAGTAGTACATCGCGGTTTCCCTACCAGCTCAACAGGAGCAGCTCGAAGCTGAATCCCGGACCCATCGCGAGCATCACGCCGAGCGAACCGGCCGGCGGTGGTGTCGCAAGCGTGCGGTGCAACACATCGAGCACCGACGCCGACGAGAAGTTTCCATTCTCCCGCAAGGATTCTCGGCTGTGCGCATTCGCTTCCGGCCGTAGGCCGACGGCACGCTCGATGGCATCGAGGACCTTGGGACCACCGGGATGGCAGATCCATGTCGAGATGTCCCCGGTCGTCAGGCCGTGGTCGGCGAGGAAGCGGTTGACCTCCTCGCCCAGGTAGTCGTCCGCCATGCGTGGCACGTCGCGGGACATCACCAGGCCGAACCCGCTCGAGCTGACATTCCAGCCCATCACGTCGACAGTGCCGGGGAACAGCCGGCTTCGGGTCGCCAGCACCGTCGGACCGCGATTGGCCATGGGTGCGACCGGGACCCAGTCTGCTCCAGTGGCGACGACGGCGGCTGCGCCGTCGCCGAACAGGCACACACCGATGAGCGCTGGGATCGACGTGTCGTCGCGTTGGAGTGTGAGTGAACACAGCTCAACCGACAGAAGCACGGCGACGTGGCCGGGGAAGCCGCGCAGATAGTCATGGACGCGTGCCAGGCCGGCCGCACCCGCGACGCAGCCGAGCCCGAACAACGGGATGCGCTTGATATCCGGCCTGAATCCGATCCGTGACGCCAGCCGCGCGTCGATAGTCGGCACCGCGACACCGGTACTGGACACCATGACGATGGCGTCCACCTCCTCCGGCGCGACATGCGCGGCTTGAAGCGCCGACCGCACGGCTTGCTCTCCCAGCTCCGCTGCGACCTCCACGTAGGCGGAGTTCGCCTCGGTGAATCCCGTCAGCTCGGGATAGCGGGACAGGGGAAGCGCGAGGCTTCGGGTGTCCACTCCGCTCGTTTGCGCGAAGCGGGCGAACTCCGGCCCGCCGACCTTCGTCAAGACGCTCGCGACGTCGTCTTGGTTGTAGCGGTGCGCCGTAAGTGCCACCGCCGTGCCTGCAATGTGTGGGGCTCCGGTTTGCTGCCCCACAATCTGATCCATCCAGATGGAGTGCGTTGTGTCCGTCATGTCCATCAATACGGCGGAACCGGGTCAAAAATTCAAAAGCCAGGCTGGATAGTGACGCTAAACACTGTGCTAGAAGAAATGGGCCAATTCACGGCAATTTATCAGCGTTCTCACAGCTAGAGGAGCGGATAATTAGCTGACAACAAATCGGACCTATTCGCCCGTGAATTCGGGTTTCCGCTTCTCGAATGTCGCCTTGAGCCCCTCGGTGAGGTCCTTCGACGGCAAGAAAGCCGCGTTCCACGCCGCGACGTAACGCAGGCTCTCGGAGACGCGGGCGATGCGCTGCTGATCCAGCACATCCTTGACTCCGTTGACCACCAGCGGCGGGTTGGCGGCGATCTCGGCGGCCGTCTCGTGCGCCGCGGCCAGCGACGCTTCTGCGCCGTCGTAGACGTCGTTGACCAGACCGATCTTCTCGGCCCGCGCAGCGTCGATGTCCTTACCGGTCAACGCGAGTTCCCGCAGATGTCCGTCGTTGAGAATCAGCGGAAGCCGCGCGAGGCTGCCGACGTCGGCGACGATCGCCAGCTTGACCTCGCGCACCGAGAACCTCGCGTCCGCGCTGGCGTACCGGATGTCGACGGCCGAGATCAGATCCACACCGCCGCCGATGCACCAGCCGTGCACCGACGCGATGGTCGGGGTGCGGCAGTCGGCGACCGCGTTGATCGCGCCCTGCATCCGCAGGATCGTGGCGTGAAAGTCCGCCCGCGGCCGGGCCGATCCGCCGCCGCCGAGTACACCCGACAGCGAGCCGCCCATCGCGGGCAGGTCCAACCCGTAACTGAAGTTCTTTCCCGAGCCCGTCAGCACGATCGCGCGGACATCGCGATCGGCGTCGAGCTTGGCGAACACCTCGGGCATCTCCGCCCAGAAGGCAGGACCCATCGCATTGCCCTTGCCAGGCCCGACCAGCGTTACCTGCGCGACGTCGTTCTCGATGTCGACGGTGACGGATTCATATGCATCGCCCATGAGCTACAGAGGCTAGCCACTCACCTCGGCGGCGTACCCATCAGCACCTCGCTAACGGTGGCCTGGGGCAGGAACTGGCATGCGGCCTCGACCAGCATCTGGCCGACGGACTCGCCGTTGGGGCCCAGCGGATTGTTGTCCTGGGCCAGGATCGCGCGGATGACCGCCAGCCGGGTGGGCTCGTCGAGCTTGTTGAAGTCGCTGCACGTCATGGTCAGCGCGTTGGGCGGCGCGGGGACCACCGGAACATCGGTGTTCCTTGGGAACCCGGGAATCGGAATGTTCGGTATCGGGATGCCTGGCAGCCCCGGCACCGTCGACTGCGGCGTTCTCGTCGTGGGCGCATTGATCGGCGGTCCCGGCTGGGTGGTCATCGCGACGGTGCCCGGTGTAGAGCGCTCGCAGCCGGCGGTCAGGCCGCCAAGGATCAACGCCGCCAAGGCCACCCAAACGTGCATCCTCATCCCGGCAACGATATGCGGTGCCGCGTCGTAGCGTGAGCGCATGCCCGCTGATGAGCTTGAAAGCGCCGAGGAGTCGTTGGCCGTTCTGCAGCGCGTGCTGCATGGCATGTCCAACAACGACTGGAACAAGCAAACACCGTGCCGCGAATTCAACGTGGCGCAGCTGACCGACCACCTGATGAACTCGATCACCGTCCTCGGGGGCGCCGCCGGGGCAGAGCTTCCGGAGCGCGACCGCGACGGTTCAGTGGAGAGTCAGGTCGCGCTCGCCGCGAGACCCGCATTGGACGCGTGGCACAAACGAGGCCTGGACGGGATGGTGACGGCAGGCTCGAACGAGGCGCCCGCCAAGATCATGGCCGGCATCCTGTCGCTCGAATTCCTGGTCCACGCTTGGGATTACGCGAAGGCCACCGGGGGTGAGGTGACGGTCCCCGACGCCTTGTCGGACTACGTGCTGGGACTGGCCAAGACGATCATCACCCCGGAGGGCCGCAGCAATGTCGGCTTCGACGATCCGGTCGACGTGGCCGTCGATGCCCGCGTATTGGACAGGCTGATCGCCTACACCGGGCGCCGGCCCAGCTAGCGCTCTTTGATCCACCGATGCGCGAAGGCGAGGAACGCGTCGTTCTCATGCGGAGCGGCGACGGTTACCCGCACACCGTCATCGCCGTAGGGGCGGACGATGACGCGGTCGTTCGCCGAGTCGTTGGCGAACTCCTGGGCGCGCCCGGGTAACGGCAGCCACACGAAGTTCGCCTGGGACGGCGGCACGGTGTAGCCGGCGTCGCGCAATGTGGCGGTGACGCGGGCGCGTTCGGCGATGACGGCGTCGGTGCGCGCCAGCAGTTCGTCGGCGGCGTCCAGTGACGCGATGGCCGCGGCCTGCGAAATGCTGGTCGCGGTGAACGGCACGTAGACCTTGCCCAGTGCGGTGATGATGTCCGGATCGCCGACTGCGTAGCCGATGCGCAGCCCGGCCAGGCCGTAGGCCTTCGAAAAAGTCCGCAGCACAACGACATTGCTGTGCTTGCGGACCAGCCCGAAGCTGTCGGGGACCAAGGCGTCGCGGATGTACTCGACGTAGGCCTCGTCGAGCGCGATCAGAATGTGCGAGGGCACCGCCTCGACGAACCGGGCCAGCGCGTCGGGGTCGACGACGGTGCTGGTCGGGTTGTTCGGATTGCACACGAAGATCAGCCGGGTGCGGTCGGTGATCGCGGCGAGCATCGCGTCGAGGTCGTACGTGTAGTCGGTGAGCGGCACCTGCACCGGTGTGGCGCCTGCGGTGCGCACCTGCAGTGGGTATATCTCGAAGCTGCGCCAGCCGAACAGCACTTCGTCACCGACGGTCGAGGTGATCTGGATCAGCTGCTGACACAGGCTGACCGACCCGCAGCCGACGGAGACGCGCTCGGGTGCGAAGTCGACATGCTTGGCCAGGCGCTCTCTGAGTTCGACATAGCCGTTGTCGGGGTAGCGGTTGATGTTGTCGGCGGCCTTCTCGATCGCGGCCCGCACGCTCGGCAGGGGCCCGTGCACCGTCTCGTTGCTGGCGATCTTGATCGCGCCCGGCACGGTCTTGCCCGGGGTGTACGCGGGCAGGTCGGCCAGTTCGGGTCGTAGACGGGCGGTCACCTGACCAGTTTATGGGTCGCCCACCTGCGCTTTGCCTTCGCCTGTTGCCCCTGTGTACGCTGTCGGATCGGCGGTAAACGTCAGGAGGCGTGCCAGAGCGGCCGAATGGGGCTCACTGCTAATGAGTTGTCGCCCTCAAAGGCGACCGGAGGTTCAAATCCTCT
>Ga0134128_10004210_pt1 | contig 17642 bp, 16 predicted proteins | sample KB31754_FD_96462 | JGI IMG/M metagenome (GOLD analysis project Ga0134128, IMG submission 96462) | Terrestrial soil microbial communities with excess Nitrogen fertilizer from Kellogg Biological Station, Michigan, USA - KB3-175-4 | ecosystem: Environmental > Terrestrial > Soil > Unclassified ... | reverse complement strand
TCGAAGTATTTTATAATCGGCAGCGACGCCACTCGACCCTTGGCTATCAGTCCCCCGCCGAGTTCGAAGCAAAGGCGGCTGTCGCGTAACCCGGTGTCCACAAAATCGGGGGAAGATCAGTTGTTCAGCTTTCTTCGATTCGAGACGAACTTACGAAGGCAGTCCTCGCGCGGAAGCAAGGTGATTCCCAGCTACTGGCCAAGATCGCGCCTACTTCACTCGTGTTTGGTATGTGGGACTCACGCGAGAGTGGAGTAAAGGTCCCACGACTGCTGAACTCAATTATCCGAGCGTACGACGTGCTCGAACATCGGCGATCATCGCAGTTTAATGCAGCACTCGACTATGAGGCTGCAGGCATCGTGCCGGGTAAGGGTGACAAGAAGTTGTCTGAGGTCGGCATGGATGGCGCGCCTGCTACTTTCCAGCACGGTGGGATCGAGGCGCGAGGCGGAATCTGTCGAGACGCTTCCCTTAATCTTTGTACGTTACGCGACATTGTCAGTACGAGTTCAAACGAGACGCTCATCCTCCAGCGGTATGTCCTAGGGCTGGCGCTTGTCGTGATTACCTACTATGACGGCAAGACACTCAACCTCCGTCAAGGATGCCAACTCGTTGCAGTTCCCAACAAGCCAATGACTCGTAATCTCATGAATGCCGATGGCACTGAAACGCCTTTTGAGATCGATCGTGATGGCGCTCTCGCGTATGCATCTGCAGTCTCAAAGGCATTTGTCGTCGGCGATGACCATACCGACGCCAGATTCGATCCCAAGTTGGCCAAGGCCGCCCTCAAGAAGACCAAGAAGGATCAGGAGGGGGCCGACAAATGACGCGCTTTCTCTTATTCTCCATCCGTTTTCTGGATGACCGCTACCACGGCCTGACGGACAATGGGGAGAAAGCCGAATGGCCGCCTTCGCCATTTCGTGTTTTTCAGGCACTAGTGGCTGGCAACGCGTGTGGTCCAAAACTTTCTGAGTCGATTAGAAGCGCATTACGTTGGCTTGAACTTGACATTCCCCGTAGCTCGCTACGGGGTTGGCCTCTCCTTCCGAGAAGTCTTCGGAATTGAGTTCTGTGATACCCCGCAGCTTGCTGCGGGGAGCTTCATTGCCAATGGCGACACTGTTTCCGTTCGACACCAACTGATTGCGCCTTTGGTAGGTATGATACGGGCTTTGGCCAATCGTCCACGCGTGGTTGTGTCTCTCGGACAAGATGTCATCGATCGCGAGATCAAAGGGCACCCCAAGGAAAGTACTGGTGATCGTGTTTCTGTTTTACCGCTCCCGACGATTCGCCAAGGCCCAACTGATGGGCGGATTCGCCGGATCATGCTGGCTCAACCCCAAGAGTCCGACGGTATTTTATGCGACCGACTTGGACAACTATTTGACGGTCAAGAGTTGGCACCGCTGAGCGATGAGAAGAGATTCCCGTCGATCTTTCTCGATCGGATCGCACGACGCGATACCGTTTTGCCTTACTACACCGGTATCTCATGCGTCTGGGCTTCAGTAACCCCCGTGCTACTGCCTGGGTACGACGACCGTAAGGAGCACCACGGTGATCATCAGAAACGACTGGCCAGGGCCGAACAACTGGTGCGAAAAGCCCTGAGACAGGCCAACATCAACGTCCCCAGCCAAGTTGAGCTTTCTCGAGTCCCGTATTGGATAGGATCGCTCCATGCTCGGGACTACCGCCCACGGGAGAAACTTGCCCACTACCCATGCTGGCATGTGCGGTTGACTTTTGATCGGCCTTTTACAGGCCCTCTGGCAATCGGTGCAGGCCGGCACTGTGGTTTTGGAGTGTTTGCCAGGATAGATGATGCAGAGTAACCCACGTCGGCCTCGGCCAGTTTGTGGCGGTGGATGGCCAGTGAGGGCGCAGGAGTAAGTGGTGAGCAAAGTCGTGAAGTGTGGCGTGAAGCGTGAGATGATGCGGACGGTACAGATGATGGACTGATCGCGTCGTAAGCGTGGGGAAGATTGAAAGGAGACGGCACATGGAGACGACGACTTCGGGGGTGGTGTCGCAGGCAGCCTTAAAGGCGATTGCTGACCGGTTACGGGATCGCTATGGGGCCGAACGGGTGTTGGTGTACGGATCAGTGGCGCGCGGGACGCCGACTGAGCATAGCGATATCGATCTCTTAGTGGTGGCACCGACGACGGAACGGTTTTACGAGCGCATAGGGTCGGCGCTGGCCGTGGTCAGGGACATCAGTCTGGGCTTGCCGCTGGCCCCAATCGTCGTGACGCCTGAAGAACTCTCGGCCCGTTTGGCTCGTGGCGATCAATTTATCCAGGAGATCGTCGAGACCGGGGTGGACTTGTGATGGACCGAACAGATTCTCCCTATGCTGAGGATTGGCTGAAGGTTGCTCGCCGAGATTGGCACCGCATTCACGTGCTGCTCAAGGATGGTGATGCCGATGGAGCCGGGTTCTTCTTGCAACAAGCCGTGGAGAAATATCTGAAAGCGTTCTTGCTTATACATGGATGGAAACTCAAAAAGGTGCATACGCTCCAAAGTTTGCTTGATGAAGCGGCGGCCTTTGCGCCGCAGGTGGTCGCCTTGCGTCCGGTCTGTGAACGGGTGTCCGGGTTTTACATCGGCGATCGGTATCCGAGCGTTGAGGCCGAAGGATTGCAAACCGAGGACATTCGGCGAGAATTGCTAGAGGCTCAGTTATGGGGTATCGGCCGGTATGGCCCTGTTCTTTGACAACTGAATATTTCCATTTCCCCTGCCGATAAGGAGGATATGGAGACCGAATCACAAGAGGCATCCATGGGGGGCGATGTGCCATTGCTCCCCGCGCGGATGGTGAACGAATTCGCCTACTGCCCCAGGCTGGCCTATTTCGAATGGGTCGATGGCGAGTTTGCCGATAATGCGGAAACCACGGAGGGGCGTTTTCACCATCGACGTGTGGACCAAACGCCGCTCCGAAAAGCGCGGAAAGTTGAGAACGAGCAGCCGAGTGAGGCCACGATCCATCAGCGCTCTGTTTGGCTGTCGTCGGAACGACTTGGGGTGACCGCGAAGATCGATCTTGTGGAAGGCGAGGGACAGACAGTGGTGCCGGTCGACTACAAACGTGGCAAACGTCCACACACGCCTCAGGGCGCGTGGGAGCCGGAACGAGTGCAGCTTTGTCTGCAAGGGTTGCTGTTGAGAGAGCAGGGGTTCATCTGCGAGCGGGGTGTGTTGTATTTCGTGGGGTCGCGCGAACGAGTGGAGATTCCTTTCGACGAAGCCCTGATTGCCCGCACGCGTGAACTTATTGAGGGAATGCGAACCATGACCACGGCGACTGTGGCTCCGCCGCCGTTGGTGGACAGCCCGAAGTGTCCTCGCTGCTCGCTCGTGGGCCTCTGTTTGCCGGACGAAGTGGGCTGGTTGAGGACTCCGCATGAGGATGAAACGCCGGTACTGCGGCGGTTGATTCCTACGAACGACGACGCATTACCGCTCTATGTGCAGACGCCCGGCGCGAAGGTGGCGAAGGACGGTGAGTGCTTGAAGATCAAGGACCATGATGAGGTGATCGGCGAAGCGCGTTTGGTAGAAACCTCTCAGGTGGTGCTCTATGGCGCCGTTCAGGTGAGCACGCAAGTCGTTCAGGAGTTGTGCAAGCGCAGCATTCCGCTCGTGTATTGCTCCAGCGGCGGCTGGTTCTATGGGATGACGACCGGCTTATTGCATAAACATGTGGAGCTGCGGCGGCGTCAGTATGCCGTGGCGGCTGATCCTGAACGATGCCTACTCTTGGCTCGGCGGTTTGTGCAGGCAAAAATTACCAATAGCCGAACGTTTTTGCGGCGCAATCATTCTGCGGCACCGGAAACCGTGGTTCAGGACTTGAAGCGTGATTGCGTGCAGGCCGGGGCGGCGGATTCCTTGGCGTCGCTGTTGGGCATCGAAGGCACGGCGGCTCGCCGGTATTTTTCAGAGTTTGCCGGCATGTTGAAAGCAGCCGAGCCTGGCGCTCGATTCGACTTCGATGGACGGAATCGCCGACCTCCGCGCGACCCGGTTAATGCCATGTTGTCCCTGCTCTACTCCATGCTCGCGCGCGAATGGACAGTCGTCTTGCAGACCGTGGGCCTTGATCCCTATCTGGGGTTTTATCATCAGCCTCGCTACGGGCGTCCGGCTCTGGCATTGGACATGATGGAAGAGTTCAGGCCGCTGATCGCGGATTCCGCTGTGTTGACGGCCATCAACAACGGAGAGATCCATCCCAATGATTGGATCGAGCGGATGGGTTCGGTAACGTTAACGCCGGATGGTCGACGTCGATTGATCGAAACGTACGAACGACGCATGGGCCAGGAGATCACCCATCCGGTGTTCGGCTACCAGATCAGCTATCGCCGGGTACTGGAAGTGCAGGCTCGGCTATTGGGGCGGTATCTGCTGGGAGAGATCCCTGAATTGCTGGCTTTCACGACACGATAATCTATGCGGCGACACTATCTCGTCACGTACGATATCGCCGATGCAAAACGCCTGCGTCGCGTCTTTAAGACAATGAAAGGGTTCGGCGCGCATCTCCAATTGTCCGTGTTTCAATGCGATCTGCCGGACATCGATCTGGTGCAGATGAAAGCGGCTTTGACAGAGATTATCCATCAAGAGGAAGATCAGGTGCTCATTATTGATCTCGGTCCGACAGAAAGTCATCCTGTAAAGCGGATCGAATCTCTGGGTATAAAAGCGGAATGGGAAGAACGTCGTTCGCGCGTCATTTGACGGTATCGCCGCCTTGCCGCGCGAGCGGTTCGATGATGGAGTAGGGCCGGGCAGCACTCGTGGCATGGAATGAAGATTACCACGCAGTAACGTGTAGGAACCGACTATAATAAGGAGGTGAGGGGTGAACGTGCCACACGCTGTCTGTCGATTGAACGGAAGCGCTCGCAATATGCTCCAGAATATCTTGCCTAACGGCCAGTTGGCCGAGAACCAATTCCACGGCTGAAATGCCGTGGCCCCATTGAAGCCACGTGGACCTCGTCGGTGGATCGTCCTCGTTAAATGAATTCCACGGCTGAGATGCCGTGGTCCCATTGGGTTCCGCCCCATCGAAAGGACGGGCGAGGATTGAAACGATGAGGTTCAACAAAACCTATGAGCCGATCGACTTGCCTTACGGGAGCAAGTCCGCGACGGCGACTGGGGTTGTGGAAGCGGCGAGTGGAGCAATGCTGTCGGAAGGAGCGAGCTTCTGAGATGAACGGTACAAGCTTGTTTGACCAGGAGCGGCTGCCGGATCCCGGTATACTTCCAAACAACACTCGGCGAGGTTGACGATCCAATATTCTTGGATGCCGGCGCGGGCGTAAATCCTGGACTTGTAAGTCCGGTCTTTAGCGATTGTGCTGTCTGCTACTTCGACAACTAATATTGCCGTGCGAGGGTGGTCATGCACGTAATCTCGTGGAGAACCAAGCACCACTGCTAAGTCCGGCTCCGGTTCTGAGTCAGGGTCAATGATGAGCGGCAATTGGATGCGAATCCAGTATGACGCACCAAAGACTTGCCGCAATGCGCCATCGATCAATCCGATACAAACCGAATGCCGACTTTGCTGAGGTGTCACGGTAATGATTTCCCCTTCAAGCAATTCCACACGCTCGTCTGGATTGAAGAGACCCGCCTCAGCTATATGATCGTATTCCTGGCGGGTCCAGCGCTTTGTTTGTACGGCGGGGGTAGCCATCATTGCCTCGCATCGGCTGAGCCGAGTCTAACAAACCACCAGGCTGGTCACAAGCGCTCGACCCTCTCTCGATAAGATTATTGCCGGCGAGGATTGAAAAGCGACTGGTTTCGGAGATACAAGTGAGGGCTGAGATAGTCTAAACCAAGGCTTGAGGAATATGGATATTGAAATCGGCTCAAATCTTTACCGAAATTCCAACGGCACCATCGAAGTCGAGGGTGTCCCGCAAATTGAAGTCGCCCGACATCCTTCAACCGGGGCTCTCCTGGTGAACTTTGCGCTGTTCGACTCGAATGGCCGACTGTTGGCCAAGGTGGTGGACAGCACCATGATGTTCAACGAACGGCGCGCCTATGAATTGACGAGGACGAACCAGAGCGTGGCGATGAAAGAGACCGATTCCGGCAAAACTCTTTTCCATTTCGAAGTGAAGGCCGCCGCCGTGGTTTCTTTGTCGCGAGGAGAGTTTCACACGATGAAGGGCCGCTTGCTGCACGTGTCGCCGACGGAGTGGAAGATCGACAAGCAGCAGAGGAGCGGGCTAACGCAAGATGCCGGCGGAGGCGCTGTGTCTATCGGTTAGGCGGAGACGTCTGCTGCTCAACTGTCGTCGGCGCCAGGATCAGGTTTCCGTTCTTCAGATCAATCGACACGGTATCACCGTCCCGCAATTCTCCTTTGATCAGCAATCGGGCGATCGGTGTCTCCAATTCCTGCTGAATGAGGCGCTTGAGAGGTCTCGCTCCGTAGACCGGGTCATAGCCGCGTTCTCCCAGGTGCCTGAGCGCGGAAGGGCTGAGCGTCAGGGCGATCCGGCGTTCGGCCAATCGATTGCGGAGATGGTCCAGCTGAATGTCCACGATCTTGATCAAGTGTTCGGTGCCGAGCGGGTGGAACACTACGAGTTCATCGACCCGGTTCAAGAACTCCGGGCGAAAATGTTGACGCAGTTCGCCCATGACGACCGTCCTGACTTGCTCATACGACGCGCCGCGTTGTTGCGCTTCGAGAATGTGCGGGCTGCCGATGTTGGAGGTCATGATCAACACGGTGTTCTTGAAATCGACCGTGCGGCCTTGTGAATCGGTCAGCCGGCCATCATCCAGCACTTGCAGCAAGATATTGAAGACGTCGTGGTGCGCCTTTTCGATTTCATCGAACAGGATTACACAGAATGGGCGCCGTCGAACGGCTTCGGTGAGTTGGCCGCCTTCTTCGTAGCCGATGTAGCCGGGAGGCGCGCCGATGAGGCGGGCGACCGTGTGCTTTTCCATATATTCGGACATGTCGATTCTGATCAGATTTCCTTCATCGTCGAACAGGATGGCGGCCAGCGCGCGCGCCAATTCTGTTTTCCCGACACCGGTCGGGCCCAGGAAGAGGAAGGAACCGATCGGGCGATTGGGATCTTTGATGCCCGACCGAGCGCGAAGCACGGCGTCCGCGACGGCCCGAACGCCTTCATCTTGTCCCACGACACGTTGATGCAGCAGCTCCTCAAGTTTCAGCAGCTTGTCGGTTTCCCCTTCGAGCAAACGAGAGACGGGTATGCCGGTCCACCGGCTGACCACCGTGGCGATCTCGTCTTCATCAACCTCTTCCTTCAGTAGTTTTGTCTCGTCCTGTTTTTTCCCTAACTGCTGTTGTTCCAGTTCCAATTCCCGCTCGAGCCGAGGCAGTTCTCCGTACCGCAGCTCAGCCACGCGATTGAGGTCATAGGCCCGCTCGGCTTGATCGATCTTCAATTTGACGTCCTCAATCGCCTCACGGGTTTTACGGAGGCGGGAGACGGAGGTCTTTTCCGATTCCCATCTGGTTTTAAGGGCCTGCAGATCGCGTTGCTTTTCATTCAGCTCGGTCTCGAGGGCGGTCAAGCGGGCGGCGCTTGCCGGATCCTTCTCTTTCCTCAACGCTTCCCGCTCGATTTCCAGCTGAAGCACCTTGCGTGAGACCTCATCCAGCTCGGCCGGAAGACTGTCAATTTCGGTCCTGAGCCGCGCGGCGGCTTCATCGACCAAGTCGATGGCTTTATCCGGAAGAAACCGATCCGAAATGTATCGATGCGACAATTTCGCCGCCGCCACCAGAGCGCTGTCCTTGATCCGCACGCCATGGTGGACTTCATATCGCTCTTTGAGGCCGCGCAAGATGGAAATGGTGTTCTCGACGGACGGTTGGTCGACCAAGACGGTCTGAAAGCGGCGTTCCAAGGCGGCGTCTTTTTCGATGTGCTTCCGGTATTCGTCGAGCGTCGTGGCGCCGATGAGATGCAATTCGCCCCGCGCCAGCATCGGCTTCAACAGATTGGCCGCATCCATCGCGCCTTCAGCCGCGCCGGCGCCGACGACCGTATGCAATTCGTCGATGAACAGCAGAATCTGACCTTGGGAGGATTGAATCTCTTTGAGCACGGCTTTGAGCCGCTCCTCGAACTCGCCGCGAAACTTGGCCCCGGCAACGAGCGATCCCATGTCCAACGCGAAGAGTTTCTTGTGCTTGAGACTTTCCGGGACATCCCCTTTGACGATGCGAATCGCCAGCCCTTCCACAATCGCGGTTTTTCCGACTCCCGGTTCGCCGATGAGCACAGGATTGTTCTTGGTCCGGCGGGACAAGATTTGAATCACACGCCTGATTTCGTCGTCGCGACCGATGACGGGGTCGAGCTTGCCTTGTCCGGCCAATTGAGTCAGATCACGCCCGTATTTCACCAGCGATTGGTAGGTACTTTCGGGGTCCTGACTGGTGACGCGCTGATTACCGCGCACCTGTTGCAATCCGGACAAGAGACGGTCCCTGGTGAGTCCCAGTTTTTTGAGCACTCCTCCTTCCTGAACCATGGCCAACAGCACATGCTCGACGCTGAGAAAGTCGTCCTTGAGCGATTTCTGTTCGTCCTCCGCATGATTGAGGACCTGGGTCAGGCGGGTGGCGATATGCATTTGACCAGGAACGGCGCCGGAGCCTTGCACTTGCGGCAGCTTTGCCAAAGCTTGTTCGACTGCTTGCCGAACCGCAGGCAGTGCAAGCCCGGCCCCTTCAAGCAGAGCCGGAGCCGTTCCGCCTTCCTGGTCGAGCAGCGCCAGCAGCACGTGATCGACATCAATGCCCTGATGGCTTCTTCGCTGCGCATGGGCAGAGGCGGACTGGAGTGCCTCTTGCAGTTTGATCGTCATTCGGTTCACATCCATGGTGACTCACTCCTGAAAAGATACTTGTTGACGAGACATGTGATAATCATCAGGTCGGGGCAAGTCAACCAAGAATCCATTTTTCCGTTTCCGGCGCGACTAGTTCTTGACCTCTTGCCCAATCCAGATTAGGGTACGCACCGCCATGGGCAACCTCGTTTCAGCCACACTTCAGCTGTATCGGCATGTTTTGTATGCGACAGGGCGTTCGTTCGCTCGAAGCTGGATGACCGTGGTGGCGCTCATTGTATTCGCCATCTTGTTTTTGGGAACGTCACGGATCGCCGCTCCATTCGGAATAGGAGGCGGGTTCATACTCGGCATCGTCAACGCGTTGTTGGTGGGCGCGACTCTCCGGCTGATCGAGCAGTCTCTCAGTGGGGCGAGGTCCATTCAACTCAGGGATGTGACCGAAAGCTTTGGGCATTATTTCTGGGACGTGATCGGCGTGGGATTCGTGCTGTGGCTGCCGACGATGCTGCTCGATATGGGGATGCAAGCGAACCCCTATGGGCAGTTTCTTTTGTCGGCGTTTCTGCTTCTGGTCTTCATCCTCTTGAATCCGGCGCCGGAGGTGATTTATCAAGTCCGACACGATTCAACGCTCAACGTGTTCAAGACCTCCTATGAGTTTGTGTTGGAGCATTGGGTCGAGTGGTTCCTCCCCTTCGCGATTCTTATCTTGCCGGTGGTGCTTTCGCCGAGCGGGCTAGTTGAATTTTTTTCACTGTCCGGCCGTGTCGGTCGGGGAGCGGGCCTCGACTTCTTCCAAATCCTCATGCTGCCGCTCACCGCGATCGGGGGGTGGTTATCCTATGTGGGCTTGGATTCCGAAGGGCAAGGGATCATCCTGTTACTTCTGACTCCACCGATGGCCATGGCGATTTTATTATTCCGAGGCCACCTTTTTGCTTCGCTCCATGGGTCCTCTAGACGGCAACGTCTATTTTCTCACCAGTTCGGCACCAAGCAGTAGGGCTGAAGTCAGGATAGGCTGTCACCGAGACGTGGTTCATTACATGTGTACCCGTACCAGGTTGAGACGCTTCTTGGGTCGTTGATGGATCCTGGCTTGTGATCGGAACTGAAATAGTGTATGGGTTAGCCTACACTTGAGCTTGTTCCTTCACGATGTGGCGCACAAAAGGTGCGGACTGATGCAGCTTTCGATCTTTTGGCGGTTGGTGATGACCTCCCTCGTCATTATTACAGTCATGGGAGGAGTCAATATTTATGCGCTCTTTCAGCTTCGGCAGTTGACGGCGATGAGTACCCAGATGGCGTCCTACCATTATCCAGCTGCTGAATCCGCAAAGAGGCTGTTGGGTTCGCTCTTTGCCCAATTGAACAGTGAAAAGAAATATCTTGCGACCAGAGATCATACTTTTCTGACAAATCTGACTGAAGAGGTCGATGAGTTTCAGCACAGTCTCCAGCTGCTACGGGGCCAGGAAAGCTTCCCTCAGGGATTGAAACTGCTCCAAGAGACGGACGAATCGCTCAAGGAGCAGCTGAAGCTTTTTCAGAATGAATTGCAGACCGCGAAGGGAAAGCTCCGTCAGACTACTCCAGAGTATGAAAACCGACGTGATGTCCTGATGGATCGGATGTCCACTTCGATTCAAAGTTATATCGATCTGCACGAGGCTCGAGTGAGTGTCGGGGTGACGGAATCCCGAGCCAGCGCCGCCCAAGCAGAGGCCGTCACAGAGCAACTGGTCTTGGTGGCGTTAGTGTTCGGCTTGGGGCTTGCTGGCATCGCCAGCTATACGATTTTGCGCCCGCTCCGACAGCTGCAAGGGCACATCAAACAGATCGGGCAAGGAAATTTCGGAGCGTCCCTGCAGATCAACGCTCCTGCGGAGTTACGCGAGTTAGTCGATACCGTGAATTGGATGGGCAGAAAGCTGCAGGAAATAGACGATATGAAAACGGAATTCCTCGCGCACGTGTCCCACGAATTGCGTACTCCGATGGCCTCGATTCAAGAAGGCACGCACCTCCTGCTTGATGAGATTCCGGGTCCACTGGTGCAGGAGCAGCGAACCATCCTTCGGATTATGGCCGACAGCAGTAAGCGGCTGATCCATCTGATTTCCACGATTTTGGATTTATCGAAAATGGAAGCCGGGATGATGGAGTATCGCATTATCCCGGTGGATCTCCAGCGAATCGGGGAGATTTCCATCAACAAGGTTCGACTCTTGGCGGACTCCAAACATGTGCAACTTGTGCTGGAAAATATCGGCGAGCGGGCGTGGGTCAAGGCGGACGCCTTCCGTCTGGAACAGGTGCTCGATAATTTATTGTCAAACGCTCTGAAATTCAGTCCCGAGGGAGGTGTGGTGAAGGTTCAGATGAAACCAGATCCGCAAGCCGGAGTCCTGGAAGTGACCGTTTCAGACACAGGACCTGGGATCGCTCCGGAGGATCTCCCTCATGTGTTCGAACGCTTTGTTCAAGGCCGCATGAAGGCGAAGCATACGGCGGGGAGTGGATTGGGTTTGGCATTGGCTAAGAAGGTTGTTGAAGCTCATGGTGGAAGAATCTGGATCGAAAGTGAGAAGGGCAAGGGAGCGACTGTACGGTTTATCCTACGGTTGGCAAAACCAGAAAAGGTAGGACAAGCGTGACAAGAAAAGCGCTGTTTCTGGCAAGAGACCCCATCATCATCATCGGTGCTATCTTGTTGGCGGCGTGCACGGCTTGGACAACGCCACCATCCGGTTCTCGACCCTATTTTTCAGCAGAGCCTCGAGAAGTCAAAGTTTTTCAAGTGCTTGCAAAGAGGCAAGAAAATATAGCCTCAAAATGCGGCGAATCGAGCTTCTGCAACCACGTGTACTTTACACGTGGGTTGCTCGGACTCTATGAAAGTCGCGAAGTTGCAGGGAAATATTTTGAGAAGGTCTTAGCTGTTGCTCCCAAGAGCCAACTGGCCGCTTCAAGCAAAGCTTGGCTTGAATTACTACAACAACCTACCGTTCCTGGACACAGATCTTGGGCGGAAGCCGTGTTTCGTGCCCCGGCTCTTGCTGAGGCCAATACATCGTTGGCAGTGACCGCCGATCGTCTGGTGCGGGACTTGCTTGATCGTGAAGTGCTCGTTCAGCAACTTCGTGTATCGAAGGGCGACGATTCCGAGACGGTTGGGGCATTGCAGCGCGAGCTGGCGGATCGAGATCACAAGATAGAGGCACTGTTATCGAAAAAAGACTCGGCCAAGGCGCCGGCCGATCCGGCGTCGATTCAGAATATGCAAAAACAGCTTGCCGAGCGAGACAGAAAGATTGAGGAGCTTTCCACACAGCTTGAGGCTTTGAAACGAATCGATCAAGAGATGCGGGAAAAGGTGCGCCCGATACGTCCACCATTGACCACCGTTCCGGTTCCCGGCCCCGAGACGACACCTTAACGAACATCAGAAGGGATTGTGATTATGGAGCAAGAAAACATTCTCGTAATCGACGACGATGAGGGGTTGTTGCATTTGTTGAAAATGCGGTTGTCCGCGATGGGTTTTTCGGTCACCCCTTGTACGACGGGGCATGATGCGGTCGGAGAGGCGAAGAAAACGATGTTTAACTTGGCGATCACCGACTTGCGTCTTCGCGGGGAAGACGGGTTGGACGTGACCGAAGAACTCCTCAGGAGCCATCCGGGACTTCCGGTCATCATCCTGACGGCCCATGGGAGTATTCCCAATGCCGTGGAGGCGATGCAACGGGGGGCGTTCGGGTACTTGACGAAGCCGTTTGATGATAAGGAGCTGAAAACCACGATCGAGAAAGCGCTCGCGCAACAGCGGATGAGCCGAGAGATTCAGCGGCTCAAGTCGTTGGTCAAGGAACTGTACGGACTCGAAAATGTCGTGGCGCGGAGTCCGTCGATGCAACGGCTCTTTCAGCAAATCGCGCAGGTGGCCGAGTCGGATGCGACCATTTTGCTTTTTGGGGAAACCGGAACCGGCAAGGAGGTGATGGCTCGTGTCATCCATACGAACAGCCGGCGCGGGAAGGGTCCTTTCGTGGCGCTCAATTGCGCCGCCATACCCGAAACGCTGTTCGAAAGCGAGTTGTTCGGACATGTGAGGGGCGCGTTCACGAGCGCCCTTGGCGCGAAGCGCGGATTGTTTCAAATGGCCAACGGCGGCACGCTGTTCCTCGACGAGATCGGTGAGATGCCGCTGTCCATGCAGGTCAAATTATTGCGCGCCGTGCAGGAACGGGAGATTCGAGAGGTGGGATCCGAAAACTCGGTCAAAGTCGACGTTCGCATCATCGCCGCGACCAATAAAGACCTCAGCGAGGCGGTGAAGAACGGGACGTTCCGCAACGATTTGTACTATCGAATCTCAGTGGTGCCTCTATTCATTCCACCGCTGCGGGATCGCCGGGACGATATCCCGTTACTGGCCCAACATTTCCTCAAACTCAGCGTGAAGCGGGCCAACAAGGAGGTGAAGGGATTCACGTCCGCGGCGCTTCATCGATTGATGGTCAATCCTTGGCCGGGCAACGTGCGCGAGTTGGAAAACGTGGTTGAAAAGGCCGTGGTGATGTCGCGGCAAGATATGCTCACGCCGGATTTGTTGCCGGCGGTCAGTGTGTCGCCCGATTCACCGCTCAAACCGCTGACGGAGGCCAAGGAAGAGTTCGAGCGGACCTATTTGAAAAATGTCCTCCAATTAACGAGCGGAAATATTTCCCGTGCCGCGCAGTTTGCCGGCCGGTACCGAGCCGACTTCTATAAGATGCTGAGGAAATATGGTCTTCATCCGTCGACTACGAAAGGAAAGCAGGATTCGGACATGGAAGATCTCGAAAACGAAGCGAATTTGACCGAGGCGCAGCGATAGATCTTCGATCCCTTCGATCTGGAGAGATTCATAGTGGATTGAAAGGCCGCGTCTCAGGTGACGCGGCCTTTGTGTTTCAGGCAGCCTTGCCCCCAGCGTATCTCATCGACTCTTAATCACGTTCATCGCAGTGCCTTTTCCATTGCACTCGAAATCTTCGAGCGCTTAGGATATCGATGCATAATGGCCGTCCTATTGAGAAAGGAGAGGTGCCTATGATGCGAGAGTGGAAAACCATGATTGTGCCGGCCGGAGCGTTGATCATGGCCGTAACCGCCGCACTATCGCCGTCATCGGTTCTCGGCGAAGGAGGGGCTCGCCGTGACGTGGTCCGTCAGGCAGCCGAATCGACTGGGGCTGAACGGGCCGCACCGTCGTCGTTGTCGAAGCACGCAACGATCATGAGCGGAGATGGACACGTGGTTCGCAAAGGCAGCAATGGATGGACCTGCCTGCCCGACAATCCTGGGACGGCGGGCACAGATTCAATATGCATGAACGAACCTTGGCTCAACTTCATGGAGGCGATGAAGAACAAGAAAGATCCTGTCATTGCCCAAGTCGGCATTGCCTATATGCTGCAAGGCGACAGGCCGGCCAGCAATACAGATCCGTATGCCACTGAATCGAAGTCCGGAGATGATTGGGTGGAAGGACTCGGTGCGCATCTGATGATTCTCTTGCCGGATCAGCAGGTGCTGAAAAATGTGCCGACCGATTCAAAAAACGGAGGTCCATGGGTCATGTGGGCTGGAACTCCCTACGCCCATCTAATGATACCCATCGACAGTTATCCGTCACGGTAGGTCGGATCGGGTCCTTTATTCGGTGTGTAGCTAGGATGTGAACATCTTCACTCGGCCGGCGGAGTGCCCGTTCCCTGGCTGGCAGGCGACGATTTCAACATGGATTTACGTTTTCCCAGTGCAACGACATTGAGTACGACCAAGAGGGTGAAGAGAGGGTTAGAAAGAACATCTTCCGTCTTGTCCACCAGGGAACTGATGATCTGATACAGGCTGAACAGGACAAGGACGATGTTGAGGCCCCATGCGGTCTGCACAACCCTTAGCGTACTTGTTGGACTCAAACCGCGCCAGGCGTAACTCAGGGAAACAATGTGTAAGCCATACACAAGCAACGCGACGAGGAGGAAAGCCACCAGAGGTACGAAGCCTCCCTTTGATAATCTGCTGATTTCTGATGAAGCTCGGATGATGCTTCCTATGACATACAGAAACAGCATCGCGAGGTTGGCGATGCGGAGCAGGCGGATCATCGTATCAATTGTGAAAGTCACAGGCATCCTTTCAATTCTGCGAGCTGCTGATCGGCTGAGAACCTGTTTGAGTTAGTGGATCTCCGGGCCTGGGCAAGGCGGGAGGAATCGAACCGTCCAACCGTCGCTGCTCGGCTTTGACGCTTAACTCCCGCCGTCTGCTAATCATACGGGTTTCGGGTCGAACAAAAGAAATGGATTCACTGGAGGTGTTTATCCCGTCGCGCAGATTGGAAGCGCTCCGGGTCGAGCAAGCTTGGTTTGGAGCTGGCGAGAGGAATCGAACCTCCAACCTGCGGTTTACAAATCCGATCCTGATAGAGACTCCAGTCCATCGTAAGATACACCGTACAACGGCAGGAACAAGCCCATCAAGGGGTTTGTAGCCTGCCGTTGTTCGTTGTGCCCTCCTGTGGTTCCCTCACACCGTGACTCTTTTTGAATGTGAACCGTGACAGAAACCGTGACGGGAGGAAGACCTCTCGGCCTTCGTCCGGTTGCCGGGATTGCTTATGAGGACTCCCACGCCGAGCCATGCATCCATCGCGGCTCCCTCTAGAATAGGGCCTGGCCCTTTGTTCATCCCTATCAGTAGCAGTAGAGCAATACCACAATCTCCGAGCACCGAATTAGTTCCTCTTTGGCAATTCCTCTTTTCGAAGAATTTGCTGTACATATTTTGATATGCGTTCAATTTCTGACTTACGGTTTTTATGCCAGTCTGTGGACCAAATCCGATGAATGTCCCAACCTAGATTGCGAAGATTGGCTTCTCGAAGCCGATCGCGATCTCTAGCCGATTTCGCTGAATGATAGGGGGCACCGTCACACTCGATCCCAAGAAGATAACAACCTGATTTTTTAGGATGACGAATAGCAAGATCAATAAAGTAACCAGCTACTCCGACTTGAGTATCTACATCAAAGCCTAAATTACTCAGAGCACTCTTTACCGAAATTTCGAACTCATTTGGCTCTTGACCTTCTCCCAAAACCGGTTGTTCTAGAATTCCTGTTTCAGAAAAAGCTAGACAGGCTCGCATTGCTTTCACTCCCAAGGAAACATCATCTCCAATCTTTATGTCTTCTGAACTCATAGACGTGAAGATCACAGTCCTTAACTTTGCCCGAGTAAGGATCACGTTCAAACGCCGATGACCGGTTGGGCCATTAATAGGCCCAAAGCGCTGATACATGTTTCCATGCTCGTCTCGGCCATAGGTAAAAGACACGAACATACAATCCCGTTCATGCCCTTGGACTGTCTCCAGGTTGTTTATAAAGAACGGCTCCGCACTGTCTTTCCATTCCGCAAGATACGCCTGAGCTGGGAGATCGCTTTTAGTTCTGGCATACATCAGTTCTTCAATCAAGTCTCGTTGAGCGGAGTTAAAAGTTGCAATCCCAAGTGACTCCTTGGGGAATTGTTCCATATGGTTTAGTATCGCATTTACGACGCGTTCGGCTTCCGGTCTATTTACACGTCCACTGTATACACCATTCTCGATGAAGTGACGCTTCATCCCTAAGGATAGGTGTTCCTTCAATGGCGATGGAAAGAGGATTAGATTGCGGTCGTAAAAGTTGTGATTGGAAAATGCGATGAGGCTCTCATGTCGACTGCGATAGTGCCATCGCAGTTGACGTATTGGTCGATAGACTTCACATGCTCGGTCCAAAATGCTTTCGGACTCTTCGATTGCCAGATTGTCATCCTCCTCCTCTGAGATGTCTCCCGAAAACATGGAATCAAAGAAGGTTGTAGGCGGGAGTTGTTTAGGGTCGCCAACGATTACCACCTGAGAACCACGCGCAACGGCTCCCAAAGCTTCCTCCGGTTTGAGCTGCGATGCTTCATCCATGACGATGAGATCAAAATTGAAAGCTCCTGGGGCGAGGTATTGTGCCACTGACATTGGGCCCATCATGAAACACGGCTTTAGGGCCATCAGCGCATTGCCAGCCCTATTTAACAGAGAGCGTATAGAGATATGCCCACGTTGTTTCTGGCTCTCATGATTCAAGAGCGCCAGATCACTATAAGTCCGTATGGGGCCAGTGCTACACCCGCGAGGCACAATATGGCGTGAGATTTGATGTGCTGCTCGTTTACGGTAGAGAGTTTGAATTTCCTGGTCCAGGCTAGAGAACTCTTCTCGAATTCGTTCATGTCGGGTTCTGCTGAAGTTTAGAAGCCTAGGGTAGGCCTTTAAGATAAGATTGCTCAAACTGTGAAACAAGGAGAAATCATACGCATCCGTAAACTTGCAACCGTCTAAACTTCCGGTTTCTGCCAAAGCGATAAATCCAGCTAGATTCGCTTCTTTCATCTCCCTGACAGAACGAAGATATGCGAGCCATTCCGATAGACATGAAGAGGCTTCGATGGCGCGAGTCATACGCGTCTGAATCACGCCTAAACTAAGTTCTCTCCAGTGTCCATCTAACTGACCTTCCCCCATTTGTTACACCACCGCCAACGAAGTTGACTTCTGTGCCACGCGAGCCCCGTCCTGATAGGTGTTGATGAACTCCTGGGGTGTCACATCCCCAATGGAGCTGTGCGTC
>Ga0134128_10004209_pt1 | contig 17643 bp, 13 predicted proteins | sample KB31754_FD_96462 | JGI IMG/M metagenome (GOLD analysis project Ga0134128, IMG submission 96462) | Terrestrial soil microbial communities with excess Nitrogen fertilizer from Kellogg Biological Station, Michigan, USA - KB3-175-4 | ecosystem: Environmental > Terrestrial > Soil > Unclassified ... | reverse complement strand
CTTCTCGCCCCAGTCGTTCTCGTAGTTGCGGTTGTCGTGGTTGCCGCTCTCGGCCCAGCCGACCTTGAAGAAGTCGGGGTAGCGGAACATCGCGTCGGCGGTGGTGTTGCCGCCGCCGGAGTGGCCCCAGATGCCCACGCGGTCGATGTCGATCCACGCATAGCGCTGCGCCAGCTCCTTGATGCCGGCCACCTGGTCGGGCAGCGTGTTGTCGCCCATGTCGCCGTACCAGGTGTGGTGGAAGCTGGCCGAGCGCCACGGCGTGCCCATGCCGTCCAGCGCGACCACGATGAAGCCCAGCTCGGCCATCGCCTGGTTGTCCCCGCGCGAAGCCAGGAAGCTGCGGCCGCGCACCGAGCCGGTCTGCGGACCCGGATACACGTAGTCGATGACCGGATACTTCTTGTTCGGATCGAAGTGGCTCGGCTTGAACATGACGCCGTACAGATCCGTCTTGCCGTCGCGCGCCTTCACCGTGAACGGGATCGGCGGCACCCAGCCGGCGGCCTCGAGCCGCGTGATGTCGGCCTTGGCGATCGTGGCGATGACGTGGCCGTCACGGCTTGAGCGCAGCACGGTCACCGGCGGCGTGGTGGGCGTGGACCAGCTGTCGACGAAGGTCTTGCCGTCGGGCGACATGCTGATGGTGTGGTCGGCGTTTTCCGGCGTGAGCAGCACGGGCCTGCCGCCGTCCAGGTTCGCCTTCCAGAACTGCCGGTAGTACGGGTCCACGCCGGGCACCTTGCCCACGCCCACGAACCACAGCTCGCGCGCCTGGCGGTCCAGGTGCAGCACCTCGGTGACGTTGCCGTCGCCGCCGGTGATCGGGTGCAGCGCCTTGCCGGTCTTCAGGCTGTAGAGGTAGAGGTTGTTCCAGTCGTTGCGTTCGGACGGCCAGACGGCTTCGTTCGCCTTCGGCAGATACTGCCAGTTCACCTCGCCATGGCCGCTCTCGTAATAGGTCGCCACGCGCTCGTCGAACGCGGTGCGCACGGCGCCGGTATCGGCGTCGGCGACGCGGTACCAGGCCTGCTTGCGGTCGCGCGAGCTGTTGACCATCGCGAAGCTCCGGCTGTCCGGTGCCCACTTCAGGTCGCTCCAGTGACCGTCGCTGTTGCAGCTGATGTCGTCGCACAGGCTGGACAGGCGCTGCTGCGGCGGCAGCTGCAGGCGCACCACCTTGTGCGTGTCCACGTCGATCACCACCGGCTCGATCATGAATATTTTCTGGTCTCCGGGCAGCGGGTACTTCCAGGCGTCGAGCACCGGATGGCCGACCTGGGTGCGCACGGTGTACATCTCGCCCACGCCGCGCTGGTCCTGCTGGTAGGTGGCGATCTTCTTCGAATCGGGCGACCAGTTCAGCACGGCACGGTCGGTGTGGATCCAGCCGGCGTTGTCGGTGGCGTAGCCGAAGTCCTTCACGCCGTCGGTGGTGAGTTGGGTCTCCTTGCCGGTGGCGAGGTCGCGCACCCACAGGTTCCAGCCGCGGATGAAGGCTTCCCTGGTCTTGTCGGGCGACACGATGCCGGGCTCGTCGCCGGTCTTCGGCTTGGCCTTGGCGGCGCACTCGCCGGCGCCGCCGAGGTCGCACACGTAGTGCTTGCCCATCAGGTCGATGTCGTAGCGGCCGTCCTTCTCCACGCTGAAGTCGAAACCGCGCGCCGGCACCTTGTCCGCCGCCACCGGCTTGCCGGTGGCCTTGCCCAGCGCGGCGGCCAGCTTGGCCTGGTCGAAGGCCGGCGCGGCCTTGCCGGTGGCGGTGTCCATGGTCATCACGTGGTCGCCGCCAGCGTCGTGATCGACGTACCAGAAGTGGGTGTCGTCCAGCCACTTCACCCGCTGCACGTCGTGGTCGACCAGCGGCATGGTGTTGTAGCTCATGTAGTGCTCGGCGCGCGCGTAGTCCTGTGCGGTGAGCGTGCGCCCCTGCGCCATCGCGCCACTGGCGCACACCAGCAGCCCTGCTGCCAGCGCGCCTGCCAGGCGCGTTTTGCCGATCGTCGAATGCATTGTCGTGTCCCCTCGGATGCGGGTGTTCTGGTGTAGCGACCTTCGCGCAGTCGCGCGAACACCCGATGCTAGCGCGCCATGACCTTCGACACCCCTGCCAAAGGTTGAGGCGACAACGGGGATCCATGCCGGCATGCGTCGCGCAACGGAACGGGAGGTGCGCTCAGCGTGCCACGGACCGCAGTTCGATCTCGTCCGGCGCCACCGGGACGGCCCGCAGCAGGCGGCTGCGCTGCAGCGCCTGTGCCAAGGCGAGCGGGTCGCCCGCGTCGAACACCCCGCTGACCGGCAGGTTGCGCAGGGCCGCGTCGCCGATCACCAGCCGGGTGTCCGAATAGCGGTTCATCGCCGCCACCAGCTCGGCGAGGCTGCGGCGGTGGAACACCAGTTCGCCGCGGGGCCAGCCGCGCGCGGCGGCGAGGTCCGCCGGCTGCGCGCCGCCCAGGCGGCCGTAGCCGTAGCCGACCTGCTCGCCGGGCCGCAGCGTGAGCTGCTCGTTGCTGGCCGGCAGGTTCACCGACACCGTGCCGGCGAGCGCGACCACGCGGACTTCCCCGGCCAGCCGGCTGACCTGGAAACGGCCGTCCGCCGCGGTGACGACGCCATCGCCGGCATGCACGGAAAAAGCCCGCGCGGCAGGCTTCGGGTCGAACTGCGCGCGCCCGTGTTCCAGCGTGACCACGGGCTGGTCACCCGCACTCACGCTCGCCGCGGTATCCGTATCCAGCAGGACCGTACCACCGGGCAGCGCCAGCGTGCGCTGTCCGCCGATGGCGGTGGCGACATGCTGCAGCGCGGCCTGATGGGCCACGGCGCGCCAGGTGCCGATCGCCGCCGGCAGCACGCAGACCATCGCCAGCAGCAGCACCCACGGCAGCGGAGCGCGGCGGGCGCCGGCTCGCTGTCCGGATGATTCGTGGTTGATCGCCGGACGGGGCGCCACGGTGTGGCTGTAGCCCAGCGGGGCATCGGCGCTCGTCATCGCGCGATGGCCGGCCGCCGTCGCCTCGCCGGGCGACGGGGCCTTCGGCGCCGGCGCGCGCTCGACACGCCGCCGCGACGTCTCGCCCGGACGCATCAGGAACACGACGTTGTCGGCGTAAATGCGAGCCATGACGATGACGCCGAACCTCCGCTGCCGTTCCCCGACGGGACGGCTGGAGGCCAGTTAACCCATGCCTGCGACAATCTGTCATCTGGCGGCGCAACATCGCCGCCGCGGCGGCCGGTTGCCGGGGTTGATGCGGCAGAATGACGGGCTTTCCTTCTACCCGGACCCGCCGATGCCCACTGCCCCGCCCGAAGCCCGCCTGCTGGAAATGGTTTTCCCCGACCACACCAACCACCTCGGCACGCTGTTCGGCGGCCAGGCACTGGCATGGATGGACAAGGCCGCCTTCATCGTGGCCTCGCGGCACGCGCGGCGCATCGTGGTCACCGCGCGCTCGGAGGAGGTGAACTTCCGCGTGCCGGTACGCACCGGCCAACTCGTCGAGCTGGTGGCGCGCATCACCGGCACCGGCCGCAGCTCGATGCAGGTGGAAGTGGAGATGACCGCCGAGGATCCGCTCAGCGGCGACCGCCGCGTCTGCACCACCGGCCGCTTCGTGATGATCGCGCTGGATTCCAACGGCTCGCCGACCGCGGTGCCGGCGCTGGCCGGGGTCGATTGACGCCGCCACGGCTTCCCGCGCACGCTGTCGCAATCCTGCCCGACGGACGATGCCATGTCCCGCCTCAGAGTGATCGGCAGTTATCTCTCGCCCTACGTGCGCAAGGTGCTGGCCTGCCTGGAGCTGAAGGGGCTGGACTACGAGATCGACCCGATGCCGCCGTTCGTGGGCAACGCGGACTTCGCGCGCTTGAGCCCGCTGCGGCGCGTGCCGGTGCTGATCGACGACGGCTTGGTGGTGAACGACTCCTCGGTGATCTGCCAGTACCTGGAGGACCGCCACCCCACGCCCTCGCTCTACCCGCGCGACATCGCCGACCGCGCCCGCGCGCGCTGGCTGGAGGAATACGCCGACACGCGGCTGGCCGACGGACTGATCTGGCGGCTGTTCTACCAGCGCTCGATCCGCCGCCGCGTGTTCCACGAGCCGCCCGACGAGGCGGTGGTGGCGCAGGCGCTGGAGGTGGAGATACCCGCCGCGATCGACTATCTCGAGACCCAGCTGCCGGACGACGGCTTCACCTTCGGCGCGCTGTCGATCGCCGACCTCAGCATCGCCAGCTATTTCCGCACCGCCGCCTTCGTGCGCTACGAGATCGATGCCGCGCGCTGGCCGCGCACCGCCGCGCTGGCGGCCCTGGTGCTGTCGCAGCCAGCCCTGCAGAAGCTGGCCCGCTACGAGGACTGCACGCTGCGCCTGCCGCTGGCCGAGCAGCGCGCCGCCCTGCTCGCCGCCGGCGCCCCGCTCACCAGCGAGACGATGGGCACCTGCGCACCACGGCCCGTGCTGCCGCGCACGTCCTGAACAGGCTTTCCCCGCCGCACCCAGCACCCCTTCTTCCGCCCACTCCCGGGGATCCGGCCGCTCGTCACTGCCATCCCGTCGGCCATCACAGGACCACGGCAGCCCGGCGCGAGAGCGATAGCCTGACGACCGGTCGCCATCGCGGAGATGCCCGTGAAACGTCATTCCGGCCTGTCCATGCATCTGCAGCGCCGGCCCGCATGGGCACTGGCGGCCGGCCTTGCAGCCCTGGCGTGCATACCTGTCCATGCGCAGGCCGCCGCGGCATGCAATCGACCCGAGCTGCGAGGACAGAAACGGGATGCAGCCACCATCCAGCGGCTCGAACGGGCCTGGTCCGTCGCCTTCCTCACGGGCGATGCGGAACTGGAGTCGTGCCTGCTGCTGCCGGCATTCACCGAGATCTTCGGCGACGGCCGCATGCAGCATCTGGGCGACGAGCTTGCCCTTGCACGAGCCAATCAAGGGAAGCACCCGCCGATACCGGACTTTCCCGGCGAGAAAGTCCTGCTGCGCGGCGACGCGGCCGTCGCCTATGGCATCAGCACATCGAAGGGGACCGACGGGCAGGTTCGGCGACAATGGTTTGCCGATTACTACGTCTGGAATCGCGGTGCATGGCATGTGTACTTTGCGCAGCAGACGCCGATCAAGCCGCGTTGAACCACCACCCGGCCATCACTGCTGCCGCTTCATCAGCTCCACCAGCCAGTCCACGATCACGCGCAGCCGCGCCGGCAGTTGCCGCTGCGGCGCGTACAGCACGTGCACCGGCAGCGCGGGCGGTGGCGACTCTGGCAGGATCTCGCGCAACGCCCCATTGGCCAGCGCCTCGGCGGTGCGGTAGCGCGGAAACTGCGCGATGCCCAACCCCGCCTCGCAGCAGGCGAGGTAGGCGTCCACGCCGCTGACGGTGATGCGCGAGGGCAAGCTCACCTCGCGGCGACGGCGGTTCACCACGAACTCCAGCGAGGGCTCGGCCCGGCGCGTGGTGGGCGAGGCCCAGTTCACCGCGAGGTGTCCCTGTTGCAAGTCGGCCAACGTGGCGGGCTTGCCGTGGCGGCGCAGGTAGGCGGCGCTGGCCACGGTGACCTGGGCCAGGGCGGCCACGCGCCGCCCCACCAGGCCCGAGTCCGGCAGTTCGCCCACGCGCAGCACGCAGTCCACGCCCTCGCGCAACAGGTCCACGAAGCGGTCGCTGGTGCCGATGTCCAGTTCGATCTGCGGGAAGCGTGCGCAGAATTCGGGCAGCGCTGGGATCACCAGCTGCCGCGCCAGCGTGGCCGGCAGGTCGACGCGCAGGCGGCCCTGCGGTTTCACCGCGGCCTCGCGGAAATCGGCCTCCACCTCGTCCAGGTCGGCGAGCAGGCGCACGCAGTGCGCGTACCAGGTCTGGCCGTCGCGGGTGATGCGCAGGCAGCGCGTGGTCCGCTGCAGCAGTTGCGTGCCCAGCCGCGCCTCCAGCTGCTTGATGGCGTTCGTCACCGTGGCGCGCGGCAGGCCAAGGTCGTTGGCGGCGGCGGTGAAGCTGCCCAGTTCGACGATCCGCGCGTACAGCCGCATGGTGTCCAGGCGATCCATGATTATTGTCTTCAATGGAATAGTGATGGCGATTATTGGATATTTATTCCACAACCACCACGGCGCAGCATGGGCCACCCTCCCCCACCTGAGCAACGCAACATGCAAACCCGCACACTCGGAAACAACGGTCCCAAAGTCTCCGCCGTCGGCCTCGGCTGCATGGGCATGAGCGACTTCTACGGCCATCGCGACGACGCGGAATCCATCGCCACCATCCGGCACGCGCTGGACCGCGGCCTCAGCCTGCTCGACACCGCCGACATGTACGGCCCGCACCTCAACGAGGAACTGGTGGGCAACGCGATCAAGGGTCGCCGCGAACAGGCCTTCGTCGCCACCAAGTTCGGCTTGGTGCGCACGCCAGCCGACCCGCACGCGCGCGGCGTCAACGGCCGCCCCGAGTACGTGCGCGCCGCCTGTGAAGGCAGCTTGAAGCGCCTCGGCATCGAGACCATCGACCTGTACTGCCAGCATCGCGTCGACCCGAACGTGCCGATCGAGGAGACCGTGGGCGCGATGGCCGAGCTGGTGCAGGCCGGCAAGGTGCGCCACCTCGGCCTCTCCGAGGCCTCAGCCGCCACGCTGGAGCGCGCCAGCAAGGTGCATCCCATCGCCGCGCTGCAGAGCGAGTTCTCGCTGTGGACACGCGATCCCGAGGACAACGGCGTGCTCGATGCCTGCCACCGGCTGGGCATCAGCCTGGTGGCCTACTCGCCGCTGGGCCGCGGCTTCCTCACCGGCGCGATCCGCTCGCCGGGCGATTTCGAGGCCGACGACTACCGCCGTTCCAGCCCGCGTTTCCAGGGCGCGAACTTCGCGCGCAACATGGCGCTGGTGGACAAGGTGAAGGCACTCGCGGCCGACAAGGGTTGCTCGCCCGCGCAGCTGGCGCTGGCCTGGGTGCTGGCGCAGGGCGAGGACGTGCTGGCGATCCCCGGCACCAAGCGGCGCTCGCGGCTGGACGAGAATCTCGGCGCGCTGGACGTGGTGCTGTCGAAGGATGATCTCGCCGCCATCGACGCAGTATTCCCGCCGGAGGCGGTGGCCGGCGCACGTTATGCGGCGGCGAGCATGGCCCATGTCAACGGCTGAAGCGCGTGCTTTTCCCTTCTCCCTATGGGAGACGCGGAGAGACGCCAAGGATGGCGTCGCTCTGGGGAGCGAGAAAGGTGGCGCGAAGCGCCGGTTGAGGGTTCGGATTTGCCTGGAACTTCCACCCGACCCGAACCCTCCCCCCCAACCCCTCTCCCGACGGGAGAGGGGCTTTAGGCCGTCAGTGCATGGTGCAGGCGTTGTTGGAACGGTCCGCGTCGGGCAGCTTGTGGTCCGGATCGAGTTCCAGCTTCGCGATGCGCTTGTTCGTATCCAGCGTCAGCTTCGGCGTGGCGCTGTAGCGCCAGGTTTCCACCGGCAGGCGCACGTCTCGGTGCGTGCCGTTGGCAAAGTCGATGCGCAGCGTGGCGGGCATCACCAACTTCTGCCTGCTGACCAGGTTCACCACCACGCCCTTGGCCGGGTCGTTGTCCACGTAGCTGGCGCCCGTGATGCCCATGTCGAGCTGCCAGTTGTGCATGTACCAGCCGCGCCACCACCACGAGAGATCCTCGCCCGCCGCGCTGTCCATGAAGCGGAAGAAGTCGGATGGCGTGGGATGGTGCCAGGCCCAAGTGCGGATGTAGGCGCGGAAGGCGGGATCGAAGCGGTCCGGACCCAGGATCTGCTCGCGCAGGAGGATCAGGCCCAGCGCGCCCTTGAAGTAGGTGAGCGAGTGGCGGTACTTCTCGCTGACCGAGTCGGCGTGCGCCATCAGCGTGGGCGCGTCCGGGTCGGCCAGCAGCGGCAGGATCTCGTCCACCGGGTTGCCGCCCTTGGGCGCATACTCGCTGTCGCGCTTGGGACCGAACTTGCCGCCCTCGAACGCGTCGGAGAAGTACACGTCGATGAAGGTGTTGAAGCCCTCGTCCATGAAGGCGTGGCGGCGCTCGTTCGAGCCCACGATCATCGGGAACCAGGTGTGGCCGATCTCGTGCGCGGTGATCCAGAACAGGAGCTTGCCGCTGTCCTCGTAGCCGTCGAACACGATGCCGGGGTATTCCATGCCGGCGCCGTGGCCGCCCAGGTTCACCGCCACCGGCCACGGGTAGGGATACCACTTCGAGGAGAAGTGCTCGATCGCGCCCTTCAGGTAATTGGTGGAGTTGTTCCACTTGTCCGCGCCCACGCCCTCGACCGGATAGATCGACATCGCCAGAGCGTGCTTACCGTCGGGCAGGTCGATGCGCGCGGCGTCCCACACGAAGGCAGGCGAGGCGGCGAACGCCACGTCGCGGGTGTGTTCCATGCGGAAACGCCAGGTGAGCGTGCCGCTGCGCGTCGGCCGGGAGGCCGGGTCGTTCACCTCCTCCGGCTTGCGGATGTAAACGGTGGCATCGCTCTTCGCGGCCTCGGCGAGGCGCGCGCGCTCGGTGGCGGTGAGCACCTGCTCGGGATTCATCAGCTCGCCGGAGCCTTCCACGAGCCAGTTCCACGGCACCGTCACCGCGTAGTCGATGGTGCCGTATTCGAGGTAGAACTCCTGGCCCAGGTAGGGCTGCGTATCCCAGCCGCGGATGTCGTCGTACACCGCCATGCGCGGGAACCACTGCGCGATCTCGTAGATGTCGCCGTTCTTGGTCGGCGTCACCGCAGTGCGCCCGCCCCAGGTGCCGGGCACGGTGTAGTGGTAGCGGATGTGCAGCTTGAGCTGGCCGCCCTTCGCCTTCAGCGCCACCGGAAGATCCACGCGCAGGCGGGTGTCGTCGACGAGATAGTGGACAGGCTTGCCATCCACTTCCACCGCGTCGAGCCGGTAGCCGTCGGTGGACTGGCCGGGCTGCTTCGGCCACGGTGAAGTGAGCGCGCCGCGCGAATCGCTCTTGTAGATGTTCTGGTCCAGCTGCAGCCACAGCTCGTCCAGCGCGTCGGGGCTGTGGTTGGTGTAGGTGATCGTTTCCTCGCCGGCGAGGCTGTGCGTGGCCGGGTCGATGCGCGCCTTGATGTCGTAGTCGGCGCGGTTCTGCCAGAACGCCGGCCCGGGCTTGCCGGCACCGTCGCGGAACGCGTTGGCCTGATGCGGCAGGGTGAGCGGCGCGAACAGCGCCTGCGGATCGAAGAGGGAACCCTTGTCTTGGGCAAAGGCGGGCGCGCACAAGGCGGCGGCCACGGCAGCAAACAGGGTGAGCAGGGCGGCCGCCGCGCGGCAAGCCGGGATCGGATGCTTCATCGGGTGTCTTCGGCGTGGGGAGGCCCGCCCACTATAGAAAGCACGCCGCGCTGGCGGATAGGCCAGAAGTCATCGCCGACAGCGGAGGCCGGGATTCATCCCGACGCACCCCGAACCCGGTCGGGATGAATCCCGACCCACAGATGTTCTGCTGCCCGCGCGAAAGCCTCCACCGCCTAGAATGTACGCATGAGCACGCCCGACCACTCCCCGCTCGGCAAGTCCACCGTCTACGCCGACCGCTACGACCCCAAGCTGCTGTTCCCGATCTCCCGCGCGGCCAAGCGCGCCGAGATTGGCGTGGGCATGCCGCTGCCGTTCCACGGCACCGACATCTGGAACGCCTACGAGCTGTCGTGGCTGGACATGCGCGGCAAGCCGCAGGTGGCGGTCGCCGAGTTCCGCGTGCCGGTGGGCACGCCGAACATCATCGAATCGAAGTCGTTCAAGCTCTACCTCAACGGCTTCGCGCAGGAGCCGCTGGCGAACGCCGACGCGCTGCGCGCCCTGCTGCAGCAGGATCTCACCACCGCCGCGGGCGACGTGGTGGAAGTGGTCCTGCACCCCGCGCGCTGCGCCGCGCAGGCCTTCGCCGACCTCCAAGGCGAGTCCATCGACGCCCTGCCCGTCGCCATCGACGACTACGGCCCGCCCAAGGCCGATTACCTGCATGCCGACACGCACGCCGCCGTGGTCGAGGAAACCCTGCTCTCCGACCTGCTGCGCTCGAACTGCCCGGTCACCGGCCAGCCCGACTGGGGCAGCGTGCAGATCGCCTACCGCGGCGCGCCGATCGACCGCGCCGGCCTGCTGCGCTACCTGGTCTCGTTCCGCACCCACAGCGAGTTCCACGAGCAGTGCGTGGAACGCATCTTCATGGACGTCACGGCACGCTGCGCGCCCGAACGGCTCAGCGTGTACGCGCGCTACACGCGCCGCGGCGGGCTGGACATCAACCCGTTCCGCAGCAGCGTGCCGGGCAACAGTCCCGGCAACCCGCGCGGTGCACGGCAGTAACCGGCGCTTCAGAACCCACGCGCTAGCCTCGATGTCACTCGCCCGCAACGGCCTCGCGCCCGGCGTGATGCCGCGACCACGGGGACACCGCCATGCACCGTCTCACCCAACCGCTCATCCTGTGCTGCGCCATCGCCCTGCTGTACGGCTGCCACCGGCACGACAGCACGCCGGTCGAACCGATCGCCGCCACGCCCAAGGCGGCGCCCGCCAAGGCACAAAGCAGCCACAAGCCAGCTGCCGGCAGCCATGCCGCGCCGGCTGCGACGGCGACGACACCGGCCTCCACCGCCGGCACGGCCAGGGCCGCCGCAAACGACAGCAGCTTCCGCGTCGCCACCCTCAGCCTGGGCAGCGCGATCGACGCCGGCTACGCGGTGACCGCGCCCGCCACCCGTTTCGCCGCCGACACGCCGGTGATCTATGCCAGCGTCGCCACCACCGGCCGCACCAGCAACGCCACGCTCGGCGCGCGCTGGCGCTACCTGGAAGGCCAGGGCGTGCTGGTCAACGAACTCAGCCAGACCGTCGCCACCGACGGCCCCGCCGTCACCACGTTCGAGGTGCAGAACCCCAACCGCTGGCCCACCGGCAAGTACAACGTGCAGATCTCGCTGAACGGCAAGCCGGTAACCAGCCGCGAGTTCGAGATCGAGAAGCGCTGAAGCCGCACCCAAGAGCCTGTTCATGATCTCAGTCGCTGGGACCGGTGCAGGCGGCGCGGCGCACGCCTTCCACCCGCAACACCTCGCCACGCCCCTGCAGGCTGACGCTGGCGGTGTAGTGCTCGGGCGTGTCGAAAACCACCCGGCCGTGGCCGCTCGGCGTCGGCATGCCGACGCAGCTGAGCGCCCAGTCCAGCGTGGTGCTGCTGCGATGCGGATCGCCGCGATGGCATTGTGGGGCCGGCATCGGCAAGGCGGCGAAGCGCGCCCAGGGATCGTCGCCCTCGTTCACGCAGCGCCATTCCACGCGCGGCAGCCCGGCATGACCGCGACTGACGACGCGCGACACGATCCGCCACAGGCCGGGCATCGCCTGGAAATCGGCGGGATCGGCCCGGCTGGCGGCGATGGATGCCGCGCCGAGCAGCAGGACCGCGCACAGGCCGAAACGCGGGACCGGGCCGCGTGCCCGGCGCGTCGTCGTTCCATCCGCTGCAGTTGCAATCATGGCCTTGCCTCCGCGATGCGGTGCGCGGGCGGCCGGTGCGGCGAGCCGCCCGCGCATTCCGCGCTCAGTCCTGCAGCGCCTCGTCTTCGCCGCGTCCATGCCCAGGCTGGTGCGCAAGGCGGAAGTCGAACATGTCCATCAGGTTGCCGATCGCCGGAGCGTTGAGCGGCACGTAGGGATCGTCAGGCAGTGCGACCGGATTCGGCAGGTTGTCGCGGCTGCGCCCCGAAATGCGCTCATGCAGCCCCCAGTTCGCCTCGACGAATTTGTCGAAGGAGACGTGGTCGTAATAGGTGTGCACCACGTGGCCCCCTTCGGAGTACTTCGAGATCACCAGCAGCGGGATGCGCGTGCCGTCGCCGAAGAAGTCGACCGGCTGCACGTAGCCGGAGTCGTAGTAGCCGCCGCCTTCGTCGAAGGTCACCATGATCGCGGTGTCGTTCCAGAGCTTCGGGTTGGCCTTGACCATCTCCACGATCTTCTTCACGTAGCCCTCGTACAGGTCGAGCTTGGACGAGGCGGGGTGGCCGTCGAGCAGGCCATCGGGCTTGGCGATGGAGACCGCCGGCAGGGTGCCGTTCCGGATGTCGCTGTACAGGTCGTTGATGTCCTGGTTGCGCGCGCGCAGCTTCGGGTTGGTCATCACCTGTTCGGAGTACAGGAACGGGTTGCAGATGTTGCAGTAGCTGCCGCCCTCGCCGTCCTCCTTGCCGCCGTCCCAGCCCTCGCCGTAGTACTTCCAGCTCACGTGGTGGCGGCTCAGCAGCAGCGCCAGGTTGTCCTGCCGCGTCGGCGGGATGGTGAACTGGTTGGCGCCCAGCGGCGCGGGCGTGCCGTCGCCGAGGTAACCGGGGTTGTAGTTGTTGACCAGGTAGTACGCACCGCGCCGGCAGTCGCCGCCACGGAATGCGTCATAGGGAAGCGCGTGCAGGTAGTTCTTGATCTGGGCCACGCCGGGCTGGCCGTCGTCGGCGCAATTGACGTAGGAGCCGCCGCCGTAGCCGTCCTGCACGTACCAGTTGTTGGTGCCCGGCTGCGCGTCAGGGTTCTCGATCTGGTTGGCCGGCGGCACCGCGGGGCGGCCCTGCGCGTCGGCGTACCAGATCAGGTCGCCGTAGCCGAGCATGATGTGGTTGGCGCCGGTGCCGCCCATCACCGCCTGGTGGAAGTTGTCGCTCAGCGCGTAGGTCTTCGCCAACTCGGCGAAATACGGCGCGTCGCCCCGGGCCACGTTGAGGAACTGCATCGCCGTGGCGCCTTCGCCGGTGCTCTCGTCGGTGAAGTTCGCCGGCTGCGGCTTGCCGTCGTTGCCTGCACCGATGGTGGTTTCCACCCAGGGGAACAGGTCGTTGCGGCAACCGCTGGGGTTGCCCGGCGTCGCCGCGGCGGCGCTGCAGTCGAGCTGCTGCCACATCTGGAAGAAGCGGTGCACGGGGCTGTTGGCGTAGGCGTCGTAGCTCAGCGAAGCGTGCATGTCGACCGGCGCGTTCGGCAACTGCGCGGGGAAGCGCGTGTCGGGCACGTCGTTCGGCAGGCCGGTGCCGCCGGCGGCGAGCTCGCCGTAGGCATCGTCCGGCAGCGCCGGTTCGAACGCCTGCGCCTGCTGGGCCGAGGCGAACGGCGCCTGGGTCGGCGCACCGCCGGTGTTCATCGCCGGCAGCATGGCGTAGGGCGCGGTGTGCTGCGGAGCCAGCGCGAACCCGCCGGTGCTCTGCGCCTGCCACTGCTGCGCCTTCGCCACCTGCGGACCCGGCGTGCCGTCGGCGTTGACGATGCCTTCCGACAGCAGGTTGCGCACGTGCTGGCCGCGCGGCGGCGTGTAGGTGGCGTACACGTGGTCGAAGGTGCGGTTTTCGCCGATCAGCAGGATCACGTGCTTGATCGGCGTACGCGTGCGGTCGCTGCGGTCGTCGCCGTCGTCGGGACGATGCAGCGTGACGATGCCGCCAGGCAGCCCCTGCGGCGGTGCATGACGGGCAGCATGCACGGTGGAGCGGAACGGCGCGTCCTGGGCCGGTGGCTTACCAGCGGTCTGCGCGCCGGCGAGGCCGGCAAAGCCGCTGATGAGCGCACCCGCCGCAAGCGTTTTCCATCGGGTACGACCGAAGATCGTGGACATGCGGATACTCCCTGCCGGCGTGACCGCCAGCCTGCAACGATGACCCCCTGATGCCGGCCCGCGTGCGCGGCGCGGCGCGGACCTGCGCGAAGTCTGGTCGCGCCACGTGACCGCCCGTTGGCAGGTGCAAGACAGCAGCGGCGTCGACGATGACAGTGCCGCGACAGCTCAGCCCGGCAGCAACTCGTAAGGCCGCATCATCTCGTTGTCCTCGTGCTCGAGCAGGTGGCAGTGCCACACGTAACGCCCGGGCTCGCCCTCGAAGCGCACCGCGATGCGCGTGACCATGCCCGGATCGGCACGCACGGTGTCCTTCCAGCCCACCTCGTGCGGCGGCGGCGGCTGCGCGGGGCCGCTGTACTTCAACTCGCGCCGCGCGTTCCACGCGAACAGGTCGAACGGCCGCCGCTCCAGCACCTGGAAACGCACCAGGTGCAGGTGGACCGGATGCGCGTCGCCGCTGAGGTTGACGAAGCTCCAGGTTTCCACGCTGCCTGCGCGCGGCCGCTCGGATACCGGGTCGGACCAGCGTTTGCCGTCGAGCAACATGCGCAGTGCGTTGCCGCCGGCATCGTCCACCTCGCCCAGGGTCAGCACGCGGTCGTGCGCCTTGGCGATATCGAGACGCGGCACCGGCCGCAGGTGCGCCGGCAGCGCCGAGTCGTCGCGGCGACCGCGATCGCCCACGCGGAATTCCAGGATGCCGCCGCCGTGCAGCTGCAGTTGCACCCGCTGCCCCGCCAGGCCGGCGAAATCGACCACCACGTCGGCGCGCTCGGCGGGATACAGCGTGATGCGAGTGCGTTCCACCGGCGCCGGCAGCAGGCCCTGGTCGCTGCCGATCTGCCGGAACACCAGGCCGTGCGTCAGCGCCAGCTCGAAGAAGCTGCTGTTCGCCACGTTGAGCAGGCGCAGGCGGTAACGGCGCGACTCCACCTCGAGGTACGGGAACAGCTTGCCGTTGCACAGCACGGCATTGCCCTGGCACTGCATCACCCATGGCGCCGCGGGATCGTCGGACACCGGGTAGTACAGCCGGCCGTCGCGGCCGATCAGCCGGTCGCACAGGAACAGCGGCAACTCGCAATCACCCGACGGCAGGCCCAGCGCGCGTTCCTGCGCATCGCGTACCAGCCACGCGCCGTACAGGCCGGCGTAGATGTTGAGCCGGGTGATGCCCATCGCGTGGTCGTGGTACCACAGCGTGGCCGCGTCCTGCGCGTTCGGATAGCGGCTGAGCGCGGAGCGGCCCGGCACATACCAGTCCTCGGGCCAGCCGTCGCTGTCCGCCGGCACGCGCGCACCGTGCACGTGCGTCACCGCGCGCACCTCGGGCCGGTCGCGTTCGGCGCCGTGGACCGTGTGGTCGATAGTCAGGAAGTGCCGCGCCGGCAGCGCGTTCGCCCACTCCACCAGCACCGGCTCGCCGCGCTCCACCTCGATCGTGGGCCCTGGCGTGCTGCCCGCGTAACCCCACTGCGGTGTGGGCGGCAGGTCGCGATGCAGGCGCGCCGCGAACGCGCGCATCTCCATGCGGTAGCACGGCAGCAAACGCCCCGGCCAGGCCGGATGCTTGCGCCGCCCGACGGGGCGTGCGCGCGTCGGCAACGGCAAGGTATCGACGAACCGCGCCAGCATGGCCGGATTCACCAGAGGCACGTTCGGTGCGGCCAGGCGCGCCGCGGTGGTGCGCATCGGCATGCCCGCCATCGTGTCGGCCGCCATGCCCGGCGCAGCCAGCACATCGGCCAGCAGTCCTGCACCGAGCAAACCGCCGGCAGCGCGCAGAAAATCCCGTCGCGAGCGACTCACGCCGACCGCCCGGCGGCGTGGGCCATGGCGACACATCCGCTGGAACGAAGGCTGGCGCGCGTCATGCCCGCACCGTAGAGGCGCGGGATGACGGTATGGTGACGGCGCAGAGAAGTGGGGAGTGTGGTGTCGCTCCGACTTTCCTCACTGCTCCGCGTGCACTCCCTGCCCGTCCACCGCCTTGCGTCCCAACGCGGGATCGTCTGTGAAGAATGCGTCGATGCCCGCATCGAGCAGGGCACGGATTTCCGCGAGGCTGCCGGCCTCGTGGCGGTGCGATGGGTCCGTGCCATCGCGCAGCGCCGGCGGCAGGAACGCGTTCTCGGGCCGCAACGTGTACACGTGCACTTCCAGCCCTGCCACGTGCGCATCGCGCACCAGCGCGGTGGCTGCGCCGAGGCGACCATCCGGTGTGAGCGGCAGCACCGCGCGCGTCGAGGGGCCGATGGCATCCGCGTAGGCGGCGATCTCGTGCAGGCCTTGCGGCGGCGTCATCGCCGCATAGTCCAGCGCGCCGCCCGCGGCCACCACGTCGAACGGCTGCTCCCGCGGCTCGCCCAGCAGCTGCAGCAGACGCACGTTCACCATGCCGCGCCGCTTCCGCTCGCCGTCGAGATACCTGAGGTTGCCCACCTCGAACGACTGGATCTCCACCGGCGCGGTGCGCGTGTACGCGTGCGCCGCCAGCGCATCCAGCAACGCATCCTCCATGGCCAGGCCGATGCCGCGGAAATACGTGCCGTGCTTGATCTCGGGAATGAGGCCCACCGTGCGCCCGCACGCCGCGGCCAGCGCCACGATCTGGGCGAACGTGGCCAGCGGATACCTTCCGTCGTGCGCGGTGCCGCGCAGTTCCGGCAGCCGCTCGCGCGCCCGCAGCGTCTTCAGCTCGGCCAACGTGAAGTCTTCGGTGAACCAGCCTTCCACCGCCACGCCATCGACGCGCTTCACCGCCCGGCGCGCCGCGAACTCCGCACGCGCCGCCACGTCGGTGGTGCCGGAAATCTCGTTCTCGTGCCGCGCCACCAGCACGCCGTCGCGCGTCATCACCAGGTCCGGCTCGATGAAATCCGCGCCGTCCGCGATCGCCCGCGCATACGCCGCGAGCGTGTGCTCGGGCAGGTGCGCGCTGGCGCCGCGGTGGGCGATCACCTGCACCCGTGCGGCCAGCGGTTTCTCGTTCACGATGGACATGCCCGTACCCAGGAGCGGCGACGGTGCAGCATAGGCGGACGGCGTCGGGAAGCGGTCAAACGCAGCTTCCGGCCGGGAATCACGCCAAAAACAGCCGAGAGGAAATGGCGCGCCCGGAGGGATTCGAACCCCCGACCAATGGCTTCGGAAGCCACTACTCTATCCGGCTGAGCTACGGGCGCGTGGTGCCGCGAGGCCGCGCGCGAGTCGTTGCGATACGCGGCGGACGGGCAGTATAGCGGAGATGGCGGGGATCGCCCATGCGGGAGGGGGCCCGCAATTGCAAGATGGGCCGGCGCAAGAGCTACCCTCTCCCCCGACCCCTCTCCCGCGCGCGGGAGAGGGGAGACGAGACGGCTTGCTGCGCGCTGGAGAGGGGGCAGAACGGGTCAGCGGGCCTTGAACAGCGTGGTCAGCGTGTCGGGCTTGCTGGTGTCGCGCACCAGGTGCGGGTACTTCAGGCCGTCGTGGTAGTCGATGCGGATGGTCTTGTACTCGTCGAAGTTCTTCACCAGCAGTTCGATGGCCTGGTTCTTGTCCTTCGCGGCGGCGGTGACGGCGTCCTTCAGCGCATCGGGGTCGTAGTCGTGGCCGTTGACGGCGACGACGGTCATGCTGGGCGACAGACCCGCCTTGAACGCGGGGCCGTCCCACAGCACGTCGCCGATCTGGCCGCCCTTGCCCACCGACACGCCCAGCGAGTAGGTGAGCTCGGCGACATGGCGGCGCGCCTCGAAGGCCTTCACCGCGGCGCTGGGCTGGTCGGTGTAGACCAGCTTCCAGCCGTGCGCTTCGAAACCGCCGGTGATCGGGCCGTGGCCGTCCAGACGCGTGCGCAGGTAGCTCGCCCAGTCGTACGGGGCGATGTTGTTCAGCGTCTTCACCACGTCGTCGAAGGTGTAGGTGTTGGTGACGAAGCTGCCGTTGTCCATGCCGAAGAAGTCCTTGGCAAAGTCGTCGATGCTCTTCTTGCCATGGCTCAGGTCACGCAG
>Ga0134128_10004208_pt1 | contig 17648 bp, 13 predicted proteins | sample KB31754_FD_96462 | JGI IMG/M metagenome (GOLD analysis project Ga0134128, IMG submission 96462) | Terrestrial soil microbial communities with excess Nitrogen fertilizer from Kellogg Biological Station, Michigan, USA - KB3-175-4 | ecosystem: Environmental > Terrestrial > Soil > Unclassified ... | reverse complement strand
TCGTCGGCACTCATGCCCTGCTCGGCAAGTCGATCAAGTTCCGCGACCTCGGTCTGCTGATCGTCGACGAGGAGCAGCACTTTTGCGTCAGCCACAAGGAACGGCTGAAACAGCTCCGCGCCGAGGTGCATGTGCTGACGTTGAGCGCGACCCCGATCCCGCGCACGCTGCAGCTCGCACTGACCGGCGTCCGCGAGCTTTCAATCATCGCCTCGCCTCCGGTCGACCGGCTCGCCGTGCGCACTTTCGTCGCCCCGCACGATCCCCTGATGATCCGCGAGGCGCTGCTTCGCGAGCGCTACCGCGGTGGGCAGGCGTTCTATGTCGTGCCTCGCATCGAGGATCTTGCGGGCGTGAAGGACTTCCTCGACAAGAACGTGCCCGAAATGAAGGTCGCCATTGCGCACGGCCAGATGGCGCCGACCGTGATCGAGGACATCATCTCGGCCTTCTACGACGGCAAATACGACATCCTGCTCTCGACCACGATTGTCGAATCCGGCCTCGATATCCCCAATGCCAACACCCTGATCGTGCATCGCGCCGATATGTTCGGCCTCGCTCAGCTGTATCAGCTCCGCGGCCGCGTCGGGCGCTCGAAGCTGCGCGCCTATGCGCTGTTCACATTGCCGGCGCAGCAGAAGATCACGGTGCAAGCCGAGAAGCGGCTGACCGTGCTGCAGTCGCTGGAGACGCTGGGCGCCGGCTTCCAGCTCGCTTCCCACGACCTCGACATCCGCGGCGCCGGCAATCTGCTGGGCGAGGAACAGTCCGGCCACATCAAGGAAGTCGGCTTCGAGCTGTACCAGTCGATGCTGGAAGAAGCGATCGTCAACCTGAAGGCCGGTGTCGCCGAGCCTGCCGCCGACCGCTGGTCGCCGCAGATCACGATCGGCATGCCCGTGCTCATTCCCGAAGACTACGTTGCCGACCTGCCGGTGCGGCTGTCGCTCTACCGAAGGCTCGCCGATCTCGATACCGACGAGGAGATCGACAATTTCGCGGCTGAGCTGCGCGACCGCTTTGGCGTACTGCCGGACGAGGTGCGCTATCTCTTCAAGGTCGCGGCGATCAAGGCCTATTGCCGGCGCGCCAATGTCGAGAAGGTCGATGCCGGGCCGAAGGGCGCGGTGGTCAGCTTCCGCGACAACAGCTTTGCGCACCCCGAAAGGCTGGTGTCCTTCATCAGACAGCACGGTCAGGCAGCGAAGGTGCGCCCCGACATGAAGGTCGTGTTCTTCCAGGATTGGGAGACGCCGGAAGAGCGGATCGCCGGCACGACCGGCATTCTGCGTCAACTCGCCAATCTCGCCGAGAGCAAAAAGGCGGCGTAGCGCATGATCCGGAAAAGCAGCGGTTTTCCCTCGCGACAAACGCTAAGCGTTTGCGCGGAGATCATGCGCAAACAAAGGTGCGATGATCAGGACGCCGCGAGTTGCGCCGGCTGATAGAGCCGTGCCAGCAGCGATTTCGGCGAGTCCTTCGGCTGCAGGGTTGCGACCGTCACGGTCGGCTCCGAACGCGCGGCTCGCCTGCCGTTCGTGGTATGGCGCATCACAGCCGAGAGCCGCCGCGCAATGCCGTGCGCGTTGCGCAGATCGGTATCGACGAACGCCACGATCACGGAGCCATCGTTCTGGACCGCACCGAAATCCATTTGCCGCATCAGGCGGCTGATGATCCGCCCGCCGTCGAGCTGGGCGCGGGAATTCGCGGCGTCGAAGGCGAAGCGCGCCACCGACAATCCGCCTCCATTGGCAAGGGTCTGCTGGACGGCGGTTACGAAATCGCGATCGAAGCTGGCCTTCACCAGGAGCCCTGTCTGGGGATCGAGCAGCCCCTCGGCGTCGATCGCACGCAGGGTGCGGCCGAGCCGCGCCTCGAACGCCTGCTGGCGGATCAGCGGTAGTGCATTAGCGGCGATCTCCGCCGGCTCGCCGGTGATGATCTCAAGATTGGGCAACTCGTACGAAGGCGCAAGCTGGTGGGAGGTGAGAATGATCGGCAATTTGCGGAAGCGCGCGTCTTCCGAAAGCACAGTGAGGAAGGCATCAACGACGCGCGCGGTAAAGCCTTCGCCGACCACGACGCCGTCGATGTCGCGGGTGTTGAGATGATTGGCGGCGGCTTCAATCGAGAAGGCGCCGACCACGCCAAGCCGCTCGCCGAGCGCGACCGAGAGAGTGGGATAGCCACCGCCGCGGCCGATCAGAAGAACGGTGGCATCCCGTGCCGGATCGCTGTCCGGCAGGCGCGTCGTCGGCTCCTCGCTGAGCCGGCGCAGCACAGTGATATGCAGCGCGCGCACGCGCAGCGCCGCATTCAGGCGCGCGGGCAGGCGGTCAAATCGGCCGGCGTGAGAGGCGAAGGGGATGGCATTGTTCGGCAGCGGCGCCGCCGGATTGGTCGCAATCAGCGGGAGATAGGGCGTTCGTGCGGCGATCAGCTTTGCCAGCGCCTCGAACTCTGCGTGATCGGCGCCTTGCATGTCGGTGAGCACGGCCGAAGGCTGCATCTGCTCCACCGCGCGCGGAGCGTCGGCAAGGCGCGCATCGATCACCGGAAACATCCGAGCCTCGTCCAGAGCACGAACGAAAGAGGGCGGCCCTGCGCTGGAGACGACGAGGAGCGGGCCTTGCTGGGACATTTCTCGAACTCGGAGACGACTGACGCGCTAGCGGCCTGAAAGCTAAGCCTGCGGGACTTAATGCGCCGTCAACGCAATCCGAAGCGACCGTCAAGGGGTGCTGGTGCGGTCCCGAAACGCCTCAACCATCAAGGGGTTGAGGCCGAGTTCTAACAGCGCGTCCCGGGCGCGGGCATTGTCCTGGGCGCGACCGGCGAGCCGATGGCCGCTGAGGCGATCCGGCAATGCCGTGAGCAGCGCGCCCTGACCAAGCCGCCGGCCCCATTCCTGCAGATCGGTGGCGAGGAAACGGTAGCCGCCAACCGCCATGATCCCGGTCGGCGGCGCGGTGATCGAGATCGCGCCGGTCGAGCGATCGAGGCGCGCGGCATACTCGGTATCAACGTAGTCACGCGGTGTCTGCGGGATCAGCGAGTCCGCAGGCGGCGGAGGAGGCGCATAAGCGGCAACCGCGACCATCGGTCCGCGCAATCCCAGCGTGCCCCTTGGCGTCAGCAGAATCTCACCGGCGATGGAGGATCCCGGCATCTCGCGCGGCGCGCCATGCGGCCCGGGCTTCACCAGGGCCGGCGAACCGTCGTCCGCGCTCCGGCGGGCGCCGAACAGGCCCGCTTCGCCGAACAGATAGGCGTCGGTCAGCGAGGCGTTCTGCGCGGTCCAACGGGGACTGGAAGCGACCTGCTCCGGGGCGCGCCACATGCCGATCACATTTCGCAGGCTTGGCAGCCGCGTCGAAAGGCCAAGCTCGTCGAGCTTCAGCGCCAATGGCGCCGGCGCGACCAGCGTTTCGCAGGAGTATTCGCCGATCTGCTGCTCAAGCACCTCGCTGTCGAAGGGATGGTGCAGCACGAGGCTGCCGCCAGATAGCAGCCACACCACCACGGTGGACGCCAGTCCTGCAAACGAGCAGGGGGTAAAGGCCGACATGACGGTAGCGCCTTGCTCGACATCGCTTTCCAGCGACAGCGCGAGCCCGCCTGCGATCAGGCTGAGATGTGTCCGCGGTACTGCACGGAAGCCATCGGCCGTGAGATCGAAGGTGATGATCGCGGCCTTGCGGCCATCCTGGATCACAGGGCGCACGGTGGTTGAGGGTCGCTCGATCGCCTGATCGAGCGAGGCCATGCCTTCCGGCAAGTCGCTGCCGAAGCCGCAGACATGGCGGATCGAGAAAGCTTCGGCGGCGGCATTCATGGCAAGATCGGCATGACAGATGCCGTCGATCTTCGCCGAGGTCACGATTGCCCGCGCGCTGGTGCGATTGAGAGCCGCGACCAGTTCCGTCTGCCGCCACAACAGTGGAAACACGGCGACGACGAGGCCGGCGCGATGGGCTGCCAGCACCGTCAGCGCAAACTCAACTGTGTTCGGCAGTTGAACGGCGATCACGGAATGGGCGGGAAGGCCGGCATCGACGAAATGAGCTGCAAGCGCCGAGATGGCGCGGTCGGCTGCCGCGTAGCTCAGCCGTTTGGGTGGCCCCCCGGTCACGCGTGCCTTGTTCTCGGGGTCGGCCAGCGCCAGGATGTCACCCTTCCGGGCCAGGATCCGCTGGAACAACGTGTCGAGCGTCGGCGATGTATTGGGTTGATTCACCTTAAGTCCCGTATCCGACGTCGCTCCCGCTCACTTCCCCTGCGCGCCCGGCTTCTGCCACCAGCTTTCCGGCAGGTAACCGACCAAGGGGGTGTCCTTGGGCCGTTCTATCCGATTCCATCGCGCAAGCCATTGGTCGGGGACGCTAAAGATGGGAATAGCATAGAAACCCGACATCAATGCGCGGTCGAGGGCACGGACCGCGGATACGAAACCGGCCTCGCCGCGGGCGCGCAATAGCGCGGCGATCATGGCGTCGATGGCAGGGTCCTTGGCCCCCATGTAATTGCGGGTGCCCTGGATATCGGCGGCCCGGCTGCCGAAATAGAAGGATTGTTCATTGCCCGGCGAAAGCGACTGATCCAGGCGGTAGGGGATCATGTCGAACTCGTAGCCCAACCGCCGCTGGTCGAACTGCACCGGATCGACATTTCGCACTGTCGCCTGGATGCCCACCCGCTTGAGGCTGTCGGCATAATTCAGGGCGATGCGCTCCTCGTCGGAGCTGGCCACCATGATCTCGAAAGCAAGCGGCGCCTTGGTGGAGCGCTGCCGCAACACGGTGCCATCGAGGTCGTAGCCGGCTTCCCTCAAGAGCGACAACGCGGCGCGCAGTGTGGTGCGGTCGCGGCCCGAGCCATCGGTGACCGGCACGCGATAGCTGCCGTCGAGGATGTCGGGTTCGATGCTCGCGGCATAGGGTTTGAGGAGTTCCTGCTCGCGCTCGTCGGCGGGCCGGCCGTAGGCCGATAGTTCGGAGCCGGGGAAGTAGCCGCCGCTCCTTGTGTATAGACCGAAGAAGTAGTTGCGATTGATCCACTCGAAATCGAACAGCAGCATCAGCGCACGGCGGACGCGGATATCCGAGAACACCGGACGGCGCGTGTTGAAGACGAGGTACTCGGAAACTTTCGGTAGGCCGGTCTTCAAGGTCTCGCGGATCACCTCGCCGTTCCTGGCCGCGGGAAAATTGTAGCCGTCGTGCCAGCGTAGCGGCTCGGTCTCGAGACGGTAATCATAAAGCCCGCGCTTGAACGCTTCGAAATTGCCGTTGGCTTCGCGGTAATAGTCGAAGCGGATCTCGTCGAAATTGAACAGGCCGCGATTGATCGGCAAATCCCGTCCCCAATAGTTGGGATTGCGCGTGAAAGTCACGCTGGCGCCAGGTTTGACCGAGGTGATGAGGTAGGGCCCCGATCCGACCAGAGGCGTTAGCGAGGTCTCTTCGAACGTCGAGACATCGACCGCATGCTTGGGCAGGATCGGCATCAATCCGAGGATCAGCGGCAGCTCGCGGTCGTTGGCGCCGGTGAGGTCGAAGCGCACGGTGAGCGGGTCGAGCGCTTCGGCCTTGGCGACTTTCGAATAATACTCGCGGTGATTGGGGCGGCCATGGTCGCGGAGCAGCTGCCAGGAAAACAGCACGTCGTCGGCCGTGACCGGCTTGCCGTCCGAAAAGCGCGCTCGCGGATCGAGATGGAAGGTGACGAAAGTGCGCTCGTCGTTGGTCTCGACGGTCTTTGCCAGCAGGCCATAGAGCGTGAACGGCTCGTTCTCGCCCCGTGCCATCAGGCTTTCGATCACATAGCCACGCTCGAAATTGTAGGGGCGAACCTGCGGCACCGCCTCGCCCCTCACGATCATCGGATTGAGGCTGTCGAAGGTTCCGAGGATACCCCAGACCAGCCGGCCGCCTTTCGGCGCGTCCGGGTTGAAATAGGGCAGGTGGGTAAAATCGGCCGGAACTGCCGGCGCCCCATGCATGGCGATTGCATACGCCTCTTCTGCCTTTGCCGGCGCTCGACCCATCATCGCCAGCAGCTCCAGCGCCGCGGCAAATCGCATGAACCGGCGGCAGCCTATGCGCCTAAAAGCTAACATGGGAACGAACGGATTTGATTCGGAAGAGATCACACAGGGGTTCTAGCATAAGCCTGAATCCGGCGGATTTTGCTTGGCCTAAAGATGTCCGTCGGCATTGATCTTTCCATCCGCCCCTGTATGAAAGCGGGCGATTGAGGGAGGGGGTAGCACCTGTCACGCATCCGCCTCAATTGACTCGGAGACAGCCGCGCGAACCGGCTTGGTGCGGAGTCACCGAGCGTTTCGGGCGTTCCCGCTCAGAAAGGGTTTTCCGCAATGAATTTCCATATCTTGGCCGCGTCGATCGGGCCGCGTGGGCGAATTCTCGCCGTGTTGGCGGCGACCTTTCTGACCATGCCTTTCGGCTACGATGCTCATGCCCAGACCCCCGCGCCCAGGAGAGCCGCTCCCAAGGCCGCTCCGAAGGCCGCGCCCGCGCCGACCGCTCAAGCACCGACGCCGGCTGCGCCGCAGCAGGGCGGCGCTCCGGCGCAGCCTCAGGACCAGCAGATCCAGCTCATCTACGCGCCCTGGACCAAATTCTGCCTGAAGGGCCAGGACGCCAACGCCAAGCAGGTGTGCTTCACCGGGAAGGACGGCCGTATCGAGTCCGGCCAGCCGGTGATCGCCGCCGTCATCATCGAGCCGGAAGGCGAGGCCAAGAAGATCCTGCGCGTGACACTGCCGCTCGGCATGCAGCTCGTGCACGGGACCCGCATCATCGTCGACAACAACCCGCCCCAGCAATCGCCCTATGTGATCTGCTTCGCCAACGGCTGCATGTCCGACTACGAAGCGACTCCCGAGTTGATCAACAGCATGAAGAAGGGGCAGAACCTGGTGGTCCAGGCCATCAACGCCAATGGCGCGCCATTGACGCTGCCCTTGCCGCTGGCCGAATTCGCCAAGGCCTATGATGGTCCGCCGACCGATCCGAAGCAGTTTGAAGAGCAGCAGAAAAAGCTGCAGGAAGAGCTGCAGAAGCGTGCCGAGGAGCAGCGCAAGAAGCTCGAGCAGGCCAATCCGGGGGGCGCAACGCCGGCGCCCAACGCGGCGTCGAAGTAGATCGTCCGAGACACGAGCACGAAAAGGCGCTCGCGAGAGCGCCTTTTTTGCCGGGGCGCGGACTCATTAAAGCGCAGCCATAGCCGTATCGACACAGGCTGAACGAATGCGAGGTCGTTCGCCGCGAGCTTATCGTAGCACGTCGCCGGCACTGCTTGATCTTGTTGAAGAACCGCTCGATCTGATTGCGAGCCCGGTGCAGATATGGACTGAAACAGAACGCGTCGTTGCGATTCCGTCGTCGTGCGATATTCGCCCATGCGCGATCTTCGCTGGGCGGTGCTCTGATCCGGCCGGCGTCAGATCCACGGTTGCTGCGTCCGCAGGATGCGTGTCGATCATTTGGACGACGGCATCATGGGCAGCCGCGAACGCGTCCATGATCCCGCTCCAGACCCCAGCGCGCCGCATCGTCTTCCTACGACAGAATTTTTGTCGACATCAGGTCGACAACGCTTACCGTGAGCCTCGTCGCCGCTAAACAAATTCTGAGATTGGCGGCCTCGAGACAACAAAGCTCAGTGCGTGTGTTGCAACGAGGGCGACGCGCCGGACACCACGGTGCTGAAGGGCTGCACCTGTATGGACATTAAAATACCCAGCAGGGAAACTCGCACCATCGCCGAATGGGAATTAGTTCAGCGACGGATTGCGCGGGCGATAGCCGCCGGACTTGTCTTTCACGAAGATCTCGGCCACTTGGGAATGCCGGATCGGCTCGCCGGAATCGTCCGGCAAGAGGTTCTGCTCCGAGACGTAGGCGACATACTCGGAGTCCGAATTCTCCGCCAGCAGATGGTAGAACGGCTGATCCTTGTGAGGACGAACCTCCTCCGGGATCGACAGCCACCATTCCTCGGTATTGTTGAATTCAGGATCAATATCGAAAATCACGCCCCGGAACGAGAAGATCCGGTGACGCACGATCTGCCCGATCTGGAACTTGGCGGTTCGCGCTTTGATCATGCCTTGTCGATAGACCATCACGGCGACTGACGCTAGTGCCCCACTTTGCGAATTAACCTTATCCTCCGCCTGCTACGGCCGCGGAAGATGAACGACCACTCCCGGAAAACAGGATGTTTCGTGGCGATTGGGATGTGTCTGTGGTTATGCCGATGAGCGTGACGTGGGCGCTTCAGGCCGGCCGGCCGACGTTTGCTCGGCCGACTGACCGGCGCTGCGGCGCCTGCGCCAGGCCGGCGCCAATCCCTCATGCATGGCAAGCCGCCGCAACGGGCCGATCGCGCCGATCAGGTGCATGCCGGCCGCGCGGAGCGATTGCATCGGCAAGAAATCGCTGAGCAGCGAGCGATTGGCAAGATCGATCACAAAGGTGCGGCTCAGGATATCGGGTCGCCGCGTCAGGTCATAGCGCAGCAACGCCCCGGACGCACCCGGATCATCGCCCGCGGCGATCTTGTCGCGGACGATGTCGGCGATATCGGCGGCGTCGCGCAGTCCGAGATTGAGCCCCTGTGCGCCGATCGGAGGAATGACATGCGCGGCCTCGCCGACCAGCGCAATGCGACGCCTGGTAAATTGTGCCGGTCGCTCGATCGCAAGCGGAAAGAGATTGCGTCCCGGTTCGACCTGCACCCGGCCGAGGATCGAATGCGACTGCCGCTCGGCGGCTTCCGACAATTCCTCTTCGCTGAGCGCGATCAGACGTTCGGCTTCCTTCGGCGAAGCGACCCAGACCACGCTGCAGCGCTGGCCCGGCAGCGGCACGAACACGCAGGGGCCCTCCGGTGTATGAAATTCGGTCGAGATACTTTTGTGCGGCCGACTGTGAGCGATGTTGAAGGTGAGGGCGGACTGCTGCAGTTCGCGAAGCGCGACGGCAATGCCGGCCGCCTCGCGGCAGAGCGAGTGCCGACCGTCCGCGCCGACGACAAGGCGCGCCGAGAGCGATGTTCCGCTGCGGGCCGTGATCACGACGGCGCTTTCTTCCGGCGCAACCGTCTCTGCCTCGTCATCGTGCCGGGTCAGATTTGGAAACTCGGCCGCTCGTTCCTCCAGCGCCGATACCAGCGTCCTGTTTTCAACGTTCTGGCCGAACGCCTCAAGACCGATCTCGGTCGAGGAGAACCGCACTTCCGGCGCGCGGATCAACCGGCCGGTATCGTCGACCAGCCGCATGGTCGTCAGCGCCGCGGCGTTGTCGGCGCAGCGCGGCCAAACACCAAGCTCTCCGAGGAAATCGACCGAGCTGCCAAGCAGCGCCGTGGTGCGATTGTCCCGATATGGCGCGCGCCGGGCGATCAACACAGTGTTGGCGCCCACCTGAGCAAGCGCGATCGCCGCTGAGAGGCCGGCGGGCCCTCCGCCCACGACCGCGACGTCGTAGAGTTTTGGTCCATCGTTCATGTTGTCACAAGTGACGTGTCCCGACGGCATTTTCAAGTCCGCAACCGCCGCAGCACGCGGCCGAACGCCGCAAGCGCGGATATACAAATGAGGCCGATTCCTGTTAGCTCTTCGCCAGCCCATGGAACAGTCCGACGATTCAGCAACTCCGACTACGCCACGGTCCCGGCGCGCCGCCGCCTTCGGCGTGCACGTCTTCACCGCGCTCGGCGCCGGCGTTGCGTTGCTCGCGCTCCTGGAAGCGGTGCGCGAGCACTGGTCGGCGATGTTCGGCTGGCTCGGTGTTGCGCTTGTCATCGATGCCGCCGACGGCCCGATGGCGCGGCGGCTGGATGTGGTCCGGCTTCAGCCGAACTGGTCGGGCGATGTCCTCGATCTCGTGGTCGACTTTGTAACTTACGTGTTCGTGCCGGCCTATGCGGTCACCGCGAGCGGGCTGCTGCTCCCGCTTGCCGCACCGTTGCTCGGCATCGGCATCGTGGTCAGCGGCGCGCTCTACTTCGCCGACCGCCGGATGAAGCGCGAGGACAATCATTTCCGCGGCTTCCCCGGACTCTGGAACGTCGCGGCGTTCTACCTGTTCCTGCTGCATTGGCCGCCCGCGCTGTCGAGCCTTTTCATTGCCGTGCTGATCGTTGCGACCTTCCTGCCCTTGCATGTGCTGCATCCCGTGCGCGTGGTGCGGCTGCGCCGGCTCACGCTGACGCTGATCGCGGTAGCCAGCGTGCTTGCGATCTATGTGCTGGCCAGGAATTTCGAGGTCGGGCCGCCGGCCACTATCGCGCTGTGCCTCATCGCCGTCTATGTGATCGCAATCGACGGCGCATTCCGTCTCGTGCGGTCGCTCAAATCATGATCGCCCTCCTGCAAAGCCCCGAAGCATGGGCGGCGCTGTTGACGCTGACGGCGCTCGAGATTGTGCTCGGAATCGACAACATCGTCTTCCTGTCGGTCGTCGTCTCGCGCATCCCGGCTCCGCAAGCGAAACGCGCGCGGCAAATCGGCCTGGCGCTGGCGCTGGTGTTTCGCATCATCCTGCTGAGCCTTTTGGTCTGGCTGATCGGCCTCACCGAACCCGTTTTCACGGCGGGCCGCCTGTCGTTCTCGTGGCGCGACGTTATCCTGACCGGCGGCGGGCTGTTTCTGATCGCGAAGGCAACTCACGAAATCCATGCCGAAGTCGAAGGCGGCGCGGAGGCGGGCGAAAAATCGGGCGGCTCGAGCGCGTTCTTCTGGGTGATCGTCCAGATCGTCGTCATCGACATGGTTTTCTCGCTCGACTCCATCGTCACAGCAATCGGCATGGCGCAGGATCTGGCCATCATGATCGCGGCGGTCACGATCGCTTGTCTGATCATGTATGCCTCGTCGGGTCCGGTCGCGCGCTTCGTCGCCGAGCATCCGACCACCAAGATGCTGGCACTCGCCTTCCTGGTGCTGATCGGGGTCGCGCTGGTCGCCGACGGATTCAAGTTCCACATTCCGCGCGGCTACATCTATTTCGCGATCGCATTCTCGATCGCGGTCGAAATGTTCAACGTGCTCGCCAGGCGCAACCGCAGGAGGGACGCCCCATAATGCCGGCGGCGGGCCATCGAGTTGACAATAAGGCTTCAATGGCCTTGGTTTCGCACCGAGTGATTTGCCCCAGGGAGAGGCGAACATGACCAAGGCTGTGCGCGTGCACAAGGTGGGCGGACCGGAAGCCCTGGTCTATGAAGCCATCGACCTGGCCGCGCCCGGGCCCGGTGAAGTCCGCATCCGCCAGCACGCGGTGGGCCTGAACTTCATCGATGTCTATTACCGCTCCGGGCTCTACAGGGCGCCTGCGCTGCCGTTCATTGCCGGCAACGAAGCCGCCGGCGAGGTGGTCGCGGTCGGTCCCGGCGTCACCCATTTTCATCCCGGCGACCGTGCCGCCTACTATCACAACCTCGGCGCTTACGCGACCGAGCGCAACATTCCCTGGGAGAAGCTCGTCAAGCTGCCAGACCACATCACCTACGAGCAGGGCGCGGTGCTGATGCTCAAGGGGCTCACAGTCTGGTACCTGCTGCACAAGACCTTCAAGATCGAGCCGCATCATCGCGTGCTGATCCATGCCGCGGCCGGGGGCATCGGGCTGCTCGCCTGCCAATGGGCGAGGGCGCTCGGCGCGCATGTCATCGGCACAGTCGGCTCGCGATCGAAGGCCGAACTTGCGCTCGCCAATGGCTGCGATCATGTGATCCTCTACAATGAAGAGGATTTCGTCGCACGGGTAAAGCAGATCAGCCGCAATGAGCTCTGCGACGTCGTCTATGACGGCGTCGGCAGGTCGACCTTTCCCGGCTCGCTGTCCTGCCTGAAGCCGCGCGGGCTGTTCGTCAGCTTCGGCAACGCCTCGGGCCCGGTGCCGCCGTTTGCGATCGCCGAGCTCAACAATCACGGCTCGCTGTTTGCAACGCGGCCGAAGCTCAACGACTACATCGGCACGCGCAAGGAGTTGCTGGAGGGCGCCGATACGCTGTTCTCGGCGGTGATCTCCGGCAAGCTGCATGTGCCGATCAACCACGCCTACGCGCTCAAGGATGCGGCAAAAGCCCATATCGATCTGGAAAGCAGGGGCACGACGGGTGCATCGATTCTGAAGCCCTGATCCGCTAGCGAAGATGATCGGCGATCAGCGCCGCAACGTCCTTCGCATGCGTTTGCGCCAGATCGTGACCGCCGCCGAGGACGATGCGAAGGTCAGAACGCGGCAGCAATTGATGCAGCCTCTCCCCGACGAACGCTGGGCTGATCGGATCGCAATTACCCCAGATCAGCAGGCTCGGCACGTCTATTGAGACCAGCTCTGTCGACAAATCCTCGCTGGTCTGGTTCACCGCAGTGATCCATGAGGCGGCATCGGGATATTCCCGCCGGTAGTCTCTTCGCCAATCGATGCCACCCAAATCACGGACGGGGACGCCGGCGGACGTGGCGGTCAGCACAAGCCGCCGAACTTTCTGCGGAGTGGAGAGCGCCACGCGCAATGCGACAAGGCCGCCCAGGGACTGGGCGATCAGGTCGGAGGGTCCATCGAGCTCTGCAAGGACCATTGATACGAGATCGTTCAGGCCTCTGACATTTGGATCGTGTGGCTCGTTCCCGAGTCCTGGCCAGGCGAAAAAGTGCCGCTCCTGCCCTGGATCGAGCAAGTCGGCCACGGGGCGCCAGAACGAGGCACTCGCTCCGGCGCCCGGCAGGAACAGCATTCTTGTCACGTGGCAATCTCCGCAAAAGTCTGCAGACAAAGTGCCGCTACGCCACCCGCCGCGCAGCACCGCACCTGGTCAGGATCGCGTCGAGTTGGTCGATCATCTCCGCAATCTCCTGCCGCGTCAGATTGAGCGCTGGCATGAAGCGCAATGCGTCCGGCCGCGGCGAGTTCAGGAGCAGACCCGCTTCGAACGCCTGCGCTACGATCGCAGTCCCAATGGGCAGCTTCAGGTCGAGCGCGAGCAGCAATCCGCGGCCGCGAACTTCGCCAAGGCCATGCCGTGCCGAGAGCTTCTGCAACTCGGCTTCGAGACATTGCCCGGCCTCGGCCGCGGCTCTCAGGAACGCCGGCTCGGCCACTTGCTCCAGCACGGCGAGGCCGACCGCGCACATCAATGGATTGCCGTTGAAGGTGCCACCCTGATCGCCGTGCTCGAAGCAGGAGGCGCCTCCGGTCGCAAGCAGGGCCGCGAGCGGCACGCCGCCGCCGATGCCTTTGCCCAGCGTCATGATGTCGGGCGTGATGCACGCGTGCTCGTAATGGAAGAGCTTTCCAGTGCGGCCCATACCGGTCTGGATTTCGTCGACGATCAGGAGCAGGCCGTGGTCGTGGGTCAGTGCGCGCAATTCCTGCAGGAATTGATCGGTCGCGGGCCACACGCCGGCTTCACCCTGGATCGGCTCCAGCATGACCGCGACGGTGTTGCTGTTGATCAGCTGTTCCACCGAAGCGAGGTCATTCAGCTTCGCTTTGCGGAAACCCGGCACTTTCGGCTCGAACAGCGGCGCGAATGCCTTCTTGCCGGAAGCCGACATGGTCGCGAGCGTTCGGCCGTGAAAGCCGCCCTCGAAAGTGATGATCTCGTAGGCTCCGGCCTTGTGCAGGGCGCCATATTTGCGCGCGAGCTTGATCGCGCCCTCATTGGCCTCCGCGCCGGAGTTGGCAAAGAACACCCGGTCGAAGCAGCTATTGTCGACCAATGCCTTTGCGAGCTTGAGGCTCGGCGCGTTGTAGAAGGCCGGGCTCGGCGTGATCAGAAGCTTTGCCTGCGCTGCAATCGCTTCCGCCATCACGTCAGGCGCATGGCCGAGGCAGTTCACTGCCCAGCCCTGGATAAAATCGAGATAGCGCTTTCCCGTGTCGTCCCAGAGATAGGAGCCCTCGCCGCGGACGAATATGGTCTGCGGACGGCCGGTGATATCCATCAGCGCGTCAAAGGGATGGCTGACCTTGAGCATAGGGATCTCCTCTCGGGTTTGGTGGGGGCGGAAACGCGAGAAGGCCGCGCTTTTGAGGGCGCGGCCTTCTCGAAAACGAAGCTGATCTAGTTATTCAGCGTGGTCGTCGGACACGGCGCAGCCCATCATCGTCGCTGGAGCGACGGCGGAAAGCAGCGCGGCGGTTGGTCCGGTTCAAAATCATGGGCCGCGCTCATACAGCCGAAGGGTGATCGATGTCAAGTGGCAACATGCTAGGGGCCGCGGCTTGCCATTTGACTGACCGAAGCAGATACCGCTTGGCAAGCGTTCGAACGCATCCGACTCCGCATGAAGGATCAGCCAGCCTTACCCGCCAAATCCGATGTGACTCCGAAGCCGCTTGAAGCGGCCGACCGGCTGGTCACCTTGGACATCTTGCGTGGACTGGCGCTGTTCGGCGTGATGGCCATTAGTGTCGTATTTGACTTTCGTGTCTCGATCTTCGAGCAATTCTTGCCGCCGCACGAATTCCTCTCGCCGCTCGACGCCGCCATCGCCAGATTCCTGGATGATGCGATTTCCTTGAAAGCCTTCGCCTTGTTCTCGCTCCTGTTCGGCGCCGGGCTTGCGATCCAGTTCGACCGGCTGCCTAAACAGCGGCGGGCTGTATTGCTGGTTCGGAGACTCCTGGTCCTGTTTGGGTTCGGCCTCGTGCATCTGGTGCTGATCTGGAACGGCGACATCCTCACCGAGTATGCCCTCGCCGGGTTAGTCGTATTGCCGTTGCTTTACGGACCGCGCTGGTTGCTTGCGGTGGGCGCGCTGGCGCTGTTGATTCTTTATTCGACGTCCTATTTGATACGGCTGATGCCACCGCCGGACGCAAGATCGATGGCGGAACATGTCAGGGAGGCGCGCGAAATCTATGCGAACGGAGATTTTCTGGACATCCTGAAATTCCGCGTTCGCGAGATATCGGCGATCGGCCCGCTTCACGTCTGGGTGTTTCCCCGTACGCTCGCACTCTTCCTGACAGGCGCGTTGGTCTGGCGAACCAGTGTGTTGCATCGGGCCTCGGAAAGCCGCTGGCTGATATTCGGCGTGACGTTGGCGGCGGGCGTGGCGACGCTATGGGTGAACAGGGCGCTGGCGAGCGTTACCCTGGCTGTTGCCTACGGAGCGTTCGCGATCGCTGTCGCCAGCACGAAGGCCGGGCTCACATGTCTTGGCTGGGCGGCGCCGCTCGGACGAATGGCCTTCACCAATTACATCGCGCAATCCCTGATCTTCGGCTTCACATTCTACGGATACGGCTTCGGATTGTTTGGCAGGCTTGATGTTGCCACGGCACTTGCGTTCGGCGTTGCCGTCTATGTGGCCCAGGTTATCGTCAGCCGCTGGTGGCTCGCTCGGTACCGATTTGGTCCAATCGAATGGCTGTGGCGGTCATTGATGTATGGGCGGCTGCCGCCGATGAAGCTGCCAGTGGTTACCTGAGGCCAGCCCTCAAGCTTTACGGACAGCAGTTTTCGCCCAATTTTACGAAAATTTTAGCCATCGCCCGTAGCCTCGTCCAACTGGCTCAGAACAGCCGTTCAGCCGCTCAGGACGAGCGATGTCAGACGCAAATCGATCGATCGCGGACGAGGTCGAAGCGGCGATGGCCGCGGGCTCCGCGGGAAAGTGCACCGAGACCGTCCAGCGCGTCACGGCGCTGTTCATGGCGTCGGTAGGCAGCTACAGCGAGGAACAGATCGATCTGTTCGGCAACGTGTTCGAGCGGCTGGTCAATACGATCGAGCTGCGAGCGATGGCCGACATCGGTGCGCGCATTGCGCTCGCGGAGTTGAGCACCCAGCTTGCGCCCGTTCCGCAGGCGCCGGCTTCCGTCATTCGCCGTCTGGCAAGGCATGAGGACATCACGGTCGCAGGTCCCGTCCTGACCGAATCGCCCAGGCTGAGCAACGAGGATCTCATCGAGATTGCGAAGGCGAGGGGCGAGCAGCATCTGATTGCGATTGCCGGGCGCTGGTGGCTGCAGGAGATTGTCACCGATACGCTTTTGGTTCAGCGTTTTCCGAGCGTGAGCCGCAGGCTCCTCTCAAACCCGGGCGCGCGCGTTTCGGCCGCAGGCTTTGCCGTGATCCTGAACCAGGCCATGTCCGATCCCGAGCTTGCCGTCGCAACGGGGATCAGGGCGGATTTACCGGCCGAGCTTCGCGTGCAGCTTCTGCGCAGCGCGACGGAAGCGGTGAAGAAGCGGCTCTTGTTGCAAGCGCCGCCCTATCTCTTCGAGGAAATGCGCTCCGCGATTTCGGCAGCGTCGGCTGGTGTCGACCGCGAGCTCTCCCGCGAGCGCGATTTCGTTGCTGCCAGGATGCTGATATCGCAGCTGAACAGAGACGGCCGGCTCGATGAGGCGGCGCTTTTGGGGTTTGCCCGCCAAAGACGTTATGCGGAGACCGTCGTCGCCCTCGCGGAGCTGTCGCAATCGAGCGTCGAAGTTGTCCGGCCGCTCATGCAGAGCCTGCGCAGCGACGGCATCCTCGTGCCATGCAAGGTTGCCGGCCTCGCATGGGAAACCGTCAGCGCGATCCTCGATTGCCGGTATTCGTCCGGGGTCGCTGCCGACGAGGAGCGAAGCAAGCTCAGGCGCCAGTTCGCGGAGCTGGCGACCGACAAGGCCGATCGCCTGCTGAGGCTCTGGATGGTCCGTTCCGTCGCGCCAGCACCGAAACGCGCTGACTAAAATCCCACGACGGTGCCATGCAGGTCGTATTCGTCGGCGCGCTCGATCTTCGCGGTGACGATCTCGCCGGCCTTCAGCGGGCGGCGGCTCGACAGATAGACGCTGCCGTCGATCTCCGGCGCGTCGGCCTTTGACCGGCCTTTGGCGACCGTCGCGCCGGCATCATCGATGATGATCTGCTGCCGCGAGCCGACCTTGCGCTTCAGCCGCCGCGCCGAAATCCTCTGCTGGCGCGCCATCAACGCATTGTAGCGCTGCTGCTTGATCGCGTCCGGGACGGCGCCGGCAAGCGCGTTCGAGGCGGCGCCCGCGACCGGCTCATATTTGAAACAGCCGACGCGATCGATCTCGGCTTCTTCCAGCCAATCGAGCAGATAAGCGAAATCGGAATCGGTCTCGCCCGGGAATCCGACGATGAAGGTCGAACGCAGCGCGAGATCGGGACAGGCTTTGCGCCACATCGCAATGCGCGCGAGTGTCTTGTCCTGTGCCGCCGGGCGCCGCATCGCTTTGAGGATTTTAGGGCTCGCGTGCTGAAAGGGGATGTCGAGATAGGGCAGGATTTTCCCCTCGGCCATGAGGCCGATGACCTCGTCGACGTGGGGATAGGGGTAGACATATTGCAGCCGCACCCAGGCGCCAAGCTCGCCCAGCTCCTTCGCCAGATCGAAGAATTTGGCGCGGACCTGGCGATCCTGCCATGGGCTCTCGGCGTATTTGATGTCGACCCCATAGGCTGACGTGTCCTGCGAGATGACGAGTAACTCCTTGACGCCGGCCTTCACCAGCCGCTCGGCCTCGCGCAGCACGTCATGGGCGGGGCGCGACACCAGATCGCCACGCAGCTTCGGAATGATGCAGAAGCTGCAGCGGTTGTTGCAGCCCTCCGAAATCTTCAAATAAGCGTAGTGCCGC
>Ga0134128_10004206_pt1 | contig 17655 bp, 12 predicted proteins | sample KB31754_FD_96462 | JGI IMG/M metagenome (GOLD analysis project Ga0134128, IMG submission 96462) | Terrestrial soil microbial communities with excess Nitrogen fertilizer from Kellogg Biological Station, Michigan, USA - KB3-175-4 | ecosystem: Environmental > Terrestrial > Soil > Unclassified ... | reverse complement strand
GGTGCCGGTGACCGCGAATAACCCGTACTTCCCCGTGCTCGGCACGCCGGTGGGCTCGATCTTGGTGCTGCGCGATCGTCCCAGCGGCAACGGAACCATCGAGACGGTGATGAACGACCTCGATTTCACGACGCACTTCACCACCGGACCATTCGAGCACGCACTCATCTTGGGCTTCGAATACGACAACGAGCGCGCCAACCTCGTGCGGTTCGTCAACCAGGATACCCTCATCACGCCGGTTCCGGTTTTCGCACCCGATCCCTTCGAGGCATTTCCGGGGACTCAGACGACCGTGAGTCAGACACCGCATACCGGCACCGACACCCAAGGGACATATGTCACGGATACGATCAGCCTGAGCCGGCGATGGCTGCTCACCGGGGCAATCCGCTACGATGATTTCCGCGCGAGCTTTGATCAGCCCCTCGGTCGCATACCCTCGCATTTCAGCCATACGGACACCGTCTGGAGCCCGCGCGCGGCGCTGGTGTTCAAGCCGACTGCAAAGTCCAGTGTTTACTTCTCCTACGGCACCTCCTTCGATCCCTCGGCCGAGAATCTGGCGCTGTCGGCCAGCAACGCCGCGCTTCCTCCGGAGAAGGACCGCACCTTTGAGCTTGGCACCAAGGTTCAAGTGCTCGACGACATGCTGTCGGTCACCGCGGCAGTATTCGACACCGAGATGACGAACGCACGCATTACCGATCCGTTGCAGCCCGCCCTGCAGGTGCTCGCGGGAACGGAGAGGGTCAAAGGTGCCGAGATCGGCCTCCAGGGGCGCCTCACGCGGCACCTCGAGATCCTCGGGGGCTATACCTACCTCGATGCGAAGGCGATCGGCCTGGCCGGTGCCGGCATCGAGGGCCCCATCCCCAACACGGCGCGCAACCAGGCCAACCTCTGGACCAACTATGAGCTCAGCTCCGGGCTGCAGCTGGGTATCGGCTTCAACTATATCGGCAAACGCCTGGCGGGAACCGACAGTGAGCTCATCCCCGGGACGATCAGCATACCGTCTGTCCCGGGTTACGCGACGCTGGACGCGGCGGTCGCCTATCGGGTCAGCAGACATCTCACCCTGCAGCTCAACGGCTTCAATCTGACCGACAGGTTCTATTACATGAATTCCTACTTCACCCGGCCGAACGAGAACCACACGGCGCCGGGACCCGGCAGGACCCTGCTGCTGACGGCGAGAGTCTCGCTGTAGCGAGCCGATGGCGAGGACCTCGATAACGGCGCTGCTCGCCGGCACGAGTCCGTCGCGCCTGCAACGTCTCTTTTCCCAGGATGCCGAGAGGGTCGCCGCCTGGGTACGGGTGACGGCACATGACGGCCTGGCCGAGGGACAGCTGTGCTATGGACGCATGCTGCTCGAAGGGACGGGCGTTGCCAGGGATCCCGGAGCCGCGCTGCGCTGGTTCCAACGCGCCGCGGCACAGGGAAACCTCGATGCCATCAACATGGTCGGTCGCTGCCATGACATGGGATGGGGCACGGCCGAGGATCCCGCAGCCGCCGCCGGCCAGTTCCGGTACGCGGCTGATGCGGGCCATGCCTGGGCTCAATACAACCTCGGCCATCTGTATCTGGATGGGCGCGGTGTTGCGCGCGATCGCGCCCGCGCCTACGCATACTATTCGCAGGCCGCCCAACAGGGTCACGTGCGCGCCATGAACCTGGTCGGCCGGTGTTGTGAGGAAGGGTGGGGAACCGGCAAGGATGCGCGCCTCGCCGCGCTCTGGTACCGCCGCTCCGCCCGGGGCGGGTATTTCCGCGGCGCCTTCAATTATGCCGCCAGCCTGCAGGACCGGGGGCTCTCCCGGGGCGCGCGGCGCTGGTTTACTCGGGCCGTCGAGACGGCGCCGGAGCCCACGCGCTCCAACATGATCGCCGTGCTTTGCCGTCAGGCTCATTCGAGCGGTACGCGATCCGGCAAGGCCGACGAAAAGCCCGGGCATAGATGGGGAGAGTAGCGGTCGGCTGGAACGTGCCGCTTGGAATGCCCGCGAGGCTGGCAATGGCGCCGCCGGCGTACATGCTGACGCCCATCCCGAGAAACCAGGCCCCCATGACGATGCCGCGTGAAGGTTCCGGCAGCAGCTCACGCAGGAAGAGCGCGGCACAAGGGCCGCGCTCTTCCCCTTGCGCCTCCTTCAGAACGAATTGGCACTCGTCGCGATATCCTCCTGATGGATCAGTGTTGGGACGAACTCCGCGCCATAGAACCAGACCACCGTCTGGACATCGTTGCTATCGGTCCAGAGGGAATGGAAGACGCCGTCAGGTCCGACGGCAATGTCGGTGTAGTCGCCGAAGAACCCGCCTCCGAAGCCATACCGTGTGTTGATTGCGGACTGGCTGCCGAATTGCCATGAGCCGGTGCCTAAATCGGTCAGCAGGTAGAAGAGGCGCGCATTGTTGATGTAGTTGCCCAGCATATCGCAAGTGATCCGCCCGACCGGCGCGGGCGGCCCGCTGGCGCACGTCTGCCAGGGCGAGACCACGAGCGAAATATAAGCGGACACGACCACCTTGCCGGAAGGTGAGATTGCGATTGCGGGGAAGAGAGTGTCGGCCGGACGGTCAGCGGGGGCATCCAGGGTCGTGCCATCCGGCTGACTGATGGGATACCCCTCCGCCTTACGGGTGAACCCCGGGTTGAACGCTTGCGCCGGGCCGCTCCACGTGGCGCCGCCATTCGTTGATTTGCTGTAGAGCACCGCCGCGTGACAGCCATTGTTCGTGGTTGCCGGGCACAGTCCGCCCTTGTCACTCAGGAGCGATGACCAGGCGACGTAGGCCGTACCGTCAGGTGCGATTGCCCCCGTCGGATAGCTGTTGACCCGGAACTCGGTATCAGCCACCGGGATGATGTCAGCCACCTGGGAGACCGCTACCGGCCGGCTCCAGGTGACACCGCCATCGCCGGACTTGACCATCCAGATGCTGTCGCGAGTGGCGAGCCGCGTCGCCCCATTCCAGAACACGTACAAGGTCCCATCAGGCCCGACGGTGGGATGGGACCCTTGCCCATAGAGGACGCTGCCCGAGATGAGCTTGGGGCTGCTGAATGTCCTGCCTCCGTCAATCGAATAAACGAAAGAGATCGGCGATTGGACGTAGGCGCCGGTGCCGGCCTGGAAGACGAAGCGCGTCCACGTGACGTACACGCGATCGCGGAACGGACTCGCGGCATTCGTGTCCACCGCGATCCATTCCTTATCGTTGAGAGTACTCGGCGAAGTCGTTTGATTGATGAACGTCGGCGGCCCCCAACTCAGCGCGCCGGTATTATCGAAGGTCCCGCGGTTCACCGCGACGGTATTGGGCGCACTGGTGCGATCGAAGCCGAGACCTGCATAGTAGATGTTGCCCCGGCTGTCGAAAGCGACTGCCGGATCACCGCCCGCATCATAGATGCCACCCGTGAGGCGCTCCACACCGGGAATCAAAGTTCCGAGATGCGCCGGATCCGTGGCCACACAGCACCAGTGTTGTCCGCCATCGTTCGAGAAGTAGGTGCCGGAATAGCCATCTCCGAGCGCGCTGCACGGCGTACCGGAGATGCTGCAGCTCCATGTCCGGGTGACGTAGTCGTTAGCGGCGGCCACGATGCGCAACGGATTGCTGGGATCCACGGCGATGGCCGTTTCGTTCTGTGGCGCTGCGGCAGTGTCCTGGTTCACGAGGTTCGAGAGCGAAGTCCCGTCCAGCGGGCTCGACAGTACATACGTCGGCGTAATCACGCTCGATGCCGGAGCGGCGGTCTCGAGGCTCTCCTCCTCGATGAACGCAGAGAAGCGGATCTGCAGGCCGGCGGTTCCATTCACAGAAGCGACTTTGCCGGCCAGGGTGTTGATGTCATACGTTTTTGACCAGGATGGCGCTGTGCACAACAGCGCGACGGCACCGAGCGCCGCCCAGGGTTGCATTCGATTGAGGTTCATCGGTATCTCCCCATTGGTGTTTTTGACGCCTCGCCGGCTGCGAACGGGCTCACCGGCATACGCAAATTGCGAGGATCCGTATGTCCCTTACCCTATTCCCAGCCCCTGCCTGATTCAATGGGGGCACGGGATGCCGGTGGCCGGTGATTCCGCTGCTATGATGTGGAACAGGCTCAAGCGGAATCCGCGACCGACGGCGGCAATGACGCGTTGCCGGTGTCGGATTGTCGCGATATCGCGACGACTCTGTAATATGTCAACTTGACGATTTCGCTCGATGCTGATCGCCGTGCTTTGCCGGCAGGCTCATTCGAGCGGTACGCGATCCGGCGCAAGCCTCTGAGGCTCAGGGAGTTGCGGCTCTCTCGGCGCGGACGGCCCTCACTTCCTCGGGCCTCAGCATCAAGCTCCTGAGCGATGGAATGAGCCCGGTCGCCACGATCGCGCACGCCAGCGCACCGACGGCAAGGCCGACGAAAAGCCGGGTATAGATGGGGAGAGTGGCGGTTGGCTGGAACATACCGCTTGGAATGCCGGCGAGGCTGGCAATGGCGCCGCCGGCGTACATGCTGACGCCCATTCCGAGGAACCAGGCGCCCATGACGATGCCGCGTGAAGGTTCCGGCACCAGTTGCGCGACCATGGAGAAGCCGAGCGCGCTGATCAGCAGCTCGCCAAGGGATTGTGCCGCGTAACCGGCCACCAGCCACCAGGAAGACACGATGCCTGCGTGCGCCGTGAGGCTCCCGGCCGCATAGAGAAAGAACGCCAGGGCAATCATGTAGAAGCCAGCGGCATATTTCGTGGCAATCGAGAAGTCGCCATGCCGAGTCTCACCCATGCGTTGATAAAACCAGGCAAGGGGCATCGCCAGCACCACGAGCCAGAACTGGTTGAGATCCTGAAATTGAGCCGGGGCGACCTGGATGCCCGCGATGTGGTGCTCGACGTTGCGCAGGGCAAAGAGGGTAAGGGAGGTATAGATCTGCTGGTTGTAGATCGCCCATATCGAAGACATGACGATGAAGATGATGCAGGCAACGACCCGGCTGCGCTCCTGTTTCCGGCCCGTGACCAGCAGATGTACGAACACATAGATCATCAGAATCACGAACAGGGCAACGACCCCATACGCCGCCAGGCGATAGCGGATGACCTCCGACAGCAGGTAGGCGATGATCAGGGAGATTCCGATGACCGCCAGGAGCTTCTTCACTTCGAGCTTCCTGAAATCCGGAGCGGTGCCGTAGGGGCGCAGATTCCGCTGAAACAGGCCGTAGTTGCAAAGTCCGAGGGTGAGGCCGATGGCGCTGATGCCGAAGGCCAGGTGCCAGCTGTCGAAGTGCAGGGGGCCGAGTGTGATCATCCAGGCAGGATGATCCTTGATCCAGGGAGTGAGCAGTATGGAGATGAAAGAGCCGATGTTGAGCGACATGTAATAGATGGTGAACAGGATATCGAGCTTGGAATGCTCACCTTCATACAGGCGGGATACCAGGTTGTTCGGGTTGACCTTGAAGAGGCCATTCCCCAGGGCAATGAGGCCCATGGCCGGGAACAGCGTCGCGTCCAGGGGAATGGATAGGAGCAGATAGCCGAGACCGAGCGTCACGGCGCCGAGAACCAGAGTGCGCCGCGCGCCCAGCACCCGGTCACCGATGTAGCCGCCCAGCATCGGCATGGAATAGGCGAGGGCGGAAAAGGCCCCCCAGATGATGTCGGCACGGGCATCGCCGAGACCCAGGCGCTCTACCATGTAGAGCACCATGAGCGAGGCGATGCCGTAGTAGCCGAACCGTTCCCAGATCTCGATGAAGAACAGGGCGAAGAACGCCTTGCGGGGGTGGAGATCGGTTTCCGAATGGCTCGATGTCATGGGCGGCCTATGGCAGCGTGGCCAAGGCTATCAAGTATCATGCATCCGTGAGCCATTTGCGTCCGGAGACTCGATCGGCGGAGGAGTTGTCGTGAGAATTCGAGACATGAACTGGAGCCAGGTCGAACGCTACCTGGAGAAGGACGACAGAGCCGTGCTCCCGATCGGCAGCACCGAGCAGCACGCGCAATTGAGTCTCTGTGTGGATTACATCCTCTCGGAACGGGTGGCGGCCGAGGCGGCAGAGCCGCTCCAGGTGCCGGTTTTCCCCGGTTTACCTTACGGCATCACTCCTTATTTCATGGGCTATCCCGGCACGGTCAGCATAAGGGTCGAGACCTATCTCGATCTGATTCGGGACGTATTGGACAGTCTGGTCACGCATGGCTTCAGGCGCATCGTGATCGTCAACGGGCACGGCGGAAACTCGCCGGCTCATTCCTTCATAGGGGACTGGATGCGCGCGAACCAGGGTATTGCGGTGAAGTTTCACAACTGGTGGAGCGCGCCGGCTACCTGGAAGAAAGTAAAGGACCTGGATGCCGTGGCCTCGCATGCCTCGTGGATGGAAAACTTTCCCTGGACCCGCCTGGCGGGTGTCGAGTATCCGCAGGTCCGCAAGAGCATGATAGACCCCAAGGTCGTGCATTCCCTGCCTCCTGCCAAAGCGAGGGAGTACCTGGGAGACGGAAACTATGGCGGGTATTACCAGCGCCCCGACAAAGACATGCTGGAATTGTGGCGGATCGGGGTCGAAGAGACCCGCGAGGTGATTGCGAACGACTGGCCGCGATGAGCGATCCGGCTATTCAGAGCGCTGCGCGGCGGGAGGTGATACTTGCGGGCTCGAGCCACTGCGCCTCGATTTCTGCCGCGGTTTGCGGGTAGGCGAAGTAGTAGCCCTGCGCGAACTCGCACCCGTAGGCCTGCAGCTCGCGCGCTGCGCCGGCCGTCTCTACGCCTTCTGCAACCACCGTCATTCCGAAACTGTGGGCGAGCTGTATGGAGCTGCGCACGATCCGCTGGTCGGCCGTGTCGTCCATCAGATTCGTAATGAAGCTTCGATCGATCTTCAACGTGTGCACCGGCAGCTGCTTCAGGTACGCGAGTGAGGCGTAGCCGGTACCGAAGTCATCGATGGAGAGGTGCACGCCGAGCGTACGGATCTCGCCGAGCCGCTTGAGCATCGTGTCCGGATGGCGCATGACCGCGCTTTCGGTCACCTCGAGCTCGAGGAGCTCGGGCTCGACGGCCAGTGAATCCAGAATCGCCCGCAACTTGTCCACGAATCCGCTGTCGAGAAGATTGTTGGCGCTGATGTTGACGGAGATGGGCACGCGATATCCTCGGCGCTGCCACGCGATCACCTGCTCGCAGGCGGCTCGCAGCATGTACTGCGCGAAGGCATGGACGAGCTCGGTGCTGTCCGCCAGCGGTACGAATCGTGATGGCGCGATCGGTCCCATGCTCGGATGGGTCCAGCGTGCAAGCGCCTCGAGCCCGATCATCTCGCCATCCGACAGGCGCACTTTCGGCTGATAGGCGAGAGACAGCGAGCCCTCGCGCAACGCCTTGCCGAATTCGCTCTGCAGGGCGAGCACTTCCGGGGTGAACTGATCCATCACCTCGTGGTAACGGCAGAAGGCGCTGAGCCCCTCCTTTGCCGAGTACATTGCGATGTCGGCACAGCGCAGCAGCTCGCTCGGGGTGCGTGCGTCCTGCGGATAAACCGCGGCGCCGATGCTGGCTGTCAGATCGAGCTCGACCCCGCCGGACATGGTGGTTCTTCCGAGGCATTCCTGCAGAGAGGCACCCAGGCGCTCGAGCGTGCGCACCGTCTCGGCACCCCCCTTGGCGAGGATCGCGAGCTCGTCGCCGCCCAGGCGCGCGACGCACGTATCCGAATCGGCAAAGCGGTTGCGCAGACGCTCGCCGATCTCTTTCAGCACGCGGTCACCGGCCGCGTGGCCGAGGGTGTCGTTGATGTCCTTGAAGCGATTCAGGTCGAGGAGCAGTACCGCGAGCACATCCTCGGGCGCAGCCGAGATTGCCTGGTCGAGCTCCCGCATGAAGCCGTCCCGATTCTTGAGCCCCGTGAGGGTGTCGTGCTGCGCGAGGTATTCCTGCTCGGCGACGTAGGCCGCCTGCCGCCGCAGCGCACGATGCAACTGCGAGGCGAATGCCAGCACCGCGAATACCCCGATCAGGAGCACTGCAGTCGGCGCGGCAGCCTCGCTCAGCCACTGTCGGCGAAGCGAGGCGATCGAAATGCTGGCGCCTACGTAGAGCGGCAGCGCGGCGGAGCGCGCAAAGCCCACGTAACCGCTTTTCGAGGGAAGGGTCAGAAACACGCCGCTGGTGTGATTGCTGACCCGCGCGAGCGACTGCGGTGAGATGCGATGGCGCAGAACGTGGAAAGAGCCGCTGCCCGGCGAGTAGGACACTAGCATGCGCCCGTCGGTCGTTACCAGACTCACATAACTGTCGGGGATCAGCCGCAGACTGTCGGTATTCGCGATCAGGCGCCGCAGAGGGACGAGCGCGAAGGCAACTTCAGGCTCATCCGAGCTTCCCCGAAAATCCAGTGTGATCGGCAGATACCATCCGCCCTTGGCCGTGAGCCGGACGAGAAAGGACACGTCCAGTCCCGTGCTGCGCTCCTGTACGACTCGAGCCATCGTTTGCAGGACGTCGGCGCTCGCCACTGGCCGTCCCGACTGATCGACGGCCACGATGCGGCCGCCGGGGGCTCGAACACCGAGGTAGCTCGAGACCGAGTCAAACCGCACGGCGTCGCGTAGCACTGCGAGCGCTTGCTCGGGCCCGGATGAGCTTCCGGGTTGCCGGGAAATATCCGCGCCGATCTCTTTGAGACTGAGAGCAGACTGCTCGAGGAGTCCCGTGATGGACGTTTGCAGGCCAAGCGCCAGATTGAGCACGCTCTGCTGCGCGGACGCCCAGGTCTGTTCCCGCTCCTGTACCACGAGGTACACCGCGGTGCCGGCGAGAAGGAGCAGTGCGAGGACGACAGACAGCCGTGCGCGCCGATATTGGGCGGTGACGAACCGCGCATCCGGACGGGGGCGCCGATTCGTCCCCGACTGGCCCGGACTTGCGGGCGTGACACGCTGATCACCGCTCATCCCCCCAATCATACGAGTTCAGGAGGTGCGCGACGCTTCGGCCGTCTCAAGTTATGCGGAGATGGAAGTGAGTCCCATCGATTCTGTGATGCGGGTCCGTACGCGAAGGCCAGGAGCCTACATTGTTCAAAATTTAAAATGGCGCTAAATCAAATGTTTACAGTATTTTTATCGAATTGACATCCATATGTCCGGGCCGCCCGACCCCGCTATAAGCGCTGAATTGCCGCGCTCCAGCCCGCCGCATGACATTCGACCCCCGACCTGCTGGGACGGTGCGTCGCACAGGGACGTAGGGCGGGGTGGACAGGAGTGCCGCGCATCCGACTCTGCAGATCGTGTTGCTCGGCGTCACCGTCAATGTGATCGGCCTGCCGACCCATAACGCGCTGGCCTGCTGCTCGGCCAGGCTCACCGCGGCGTTACGCCGAAATCAGTCGGCTTCGCAGTGGCTGCAGAGAGGGTTAGGAGGATTGTTCGTGGCTCTCGGGCTGCGAATCGCCATCGAAAGGATCTGACCCCCAGACGACTGCGCTGAACCGCCCGCCCGTGGCGGCGGGAGCCGCGCGCGCCGCCTCCGCTGTGGTCAGGTGCGCGCTAGACTTCATTGCTCGCGCGCGGCCGTTACCGGGTCGGCCGCGTGCCCAGAGTGAGGGCCACGCATGTCAAGGCTATATTCCGTTTCGCTGTGCACGGCGCTGCTGCTCAGCGCGGCAGCCGCCGTGGCGCGGCCACCCCTGCCGCTGCAGCCCCGTATCCTGCCCTCACCGGCAGCCCCCGGTCCGACCGTGTTGCCTTATATCAAGCTGCCGCCCGGCGGCCCCATCGCGCTCACCCACGTGCGTGTGATCGATGGCACGGGCCAGCCTGTTCAGGAGGAGCGCACGATCGTCATCGCAGACGGCAGGATTACGGCCGTCTCGCCCGCAACGGCGCCTCTGCCTCCAGGCGCGCGAGTGCTGGATCTCTCCGGCCATACCGTGCTTCCCGGCATCGTAGGCATGCACGACCACCTGTTTTATATCGCTCGTCCCGATCTCGACGCCGCCGGCACCAGCGAGTCGCCGCTGATGGTGCCGGAAATGGCGTTCTCGGCGCCTCGGCTCTACCTGGCGAACGGCGTCACGACCATCCGAACGACGGGCAGCGTCGAGCCGAACACCGATCTCAATCTCAAACAGGAGATCGACGAGGGGAAGATACCGGGTCCACACATGGACGTGACCGGCCCGTATCTGGAGGGGAAGGGTTCGCCATTCATTCAGATGCACATGCTCAAGGATGCCGATGACGCCCGGCGCACCGTCGCGTTCTGGGCTGACCGAGGCGTCACCTCGTTCAAGGCCTACATGTACATCACGCGCGCGGAGCTCAAAGCGGCGATCGACGAGGCTCACCGCCGCGGTCTCAAGATCACGGGCCACCTCTGCGCCGTCACCTACCGCGAAGCGGCCGCGCTCGGCATCGATGACCTCGAGCACGGGTTCTTCGTCAACACCGGGCTCGATCCCGGCAAGAAGCCTGACGACTGCACGAAGACGGACGGGGAGGACACTCTGGCTGCGATGGATCCGAACGGACCCGTGGCGAAGTCACTCATCGCGGACCTGGTGAGCCATCATGTCGCCGTGACATCCACGCTGCCGGTCTTCGAACAGCGTGTGCCAGGCCACGCGCCCCTGTGGCCGCAGGCGATGGCAGTCCTGGCCCCGCAGGCGCGAGAGGCTTATCTTTACCTGCGGAACCTCGCTTCCAACGTGCCCCCCGAGGCTCGGCAGCGGCGCGTCATGGTCTTCCGGCACGGCCTGGAAATGGAGCGTGCTTTCGTAGCCGCGGGCGGTCTGCTGATCGCCGGCCCTGATCCGACCGGCAATGGTGGCGTGATTCCCGGATTCGGCGATCTGCGCGAGATCGAGCTGCTGGTCGAAGCAGGATTCAGCCCGGAGCAGGCGGTGCGGATAGCCACCCTGAACGGAGCGACTTACCTCGGCCTGCAGGCACGGATCGGCTCGATCGCGCCGGGCAAGGATGCCGACCTCGTGGTCGTGAAGGGAGATCCATCGCATACCATCACCGACGTCCAGAACGTCGAGTTGGTGTTCAAGGATGGGGTCGGCTACGACTCGGCGGCGCTGCTGCAGTCGGTGCGCGGCCGTTATGGGGAGTACTGACAGGCCGGTCATGACACGCGCGCGATTTGACGGAGACTAAAGGTGTTTCGGCCGCTGGAGTTCGGACACGACACCTTCTTCGGTGACCCGCGCTGGAGTCGCAGCCTGGATGGGATCACGCTGGCGCATCGCACTGCCAACGCTCCGCCCGAAATCGTCGAAACGCATACCCACCTCGAAGCGCACTTCGTGCTGGTCACCGGCGGCCGATATGTCTCGAGCGCAAGGGGCAATGCCGGTCCGCGCTCGGTCTTCGTCTACAACCCGTCGGGAACGACTCACCGGGACCATTTCGTTGACGGCAAGGGAGCATTCTTCTCAATCTCGCTCTCGAATTCGCGGCTCGGCGATTCGGCCGCGGCGGCCACCGCAAACGTAGCCGTACATCTCCTCGATACCTGCGAGCGCGCGCTGGCGGTGGCTTTGCTGATGGAGTGTGGCCGCTGGAACGGCAGCTCCCCCCTGAGGGCAGAGTGCCTTTGCGTGGAGCTTCTGGACACCGTCTCGAATGCACCGCAGAACAACGCGAAATCTCCGCCTCGCTGGCTGCGCGCAGCGTACGAGCTCATCTGCGATCAGCCCGCCGAGACGCCCGGGATCCGCGATCTGGCAGGCACTGTCGGCGTCCACCCCAGTCACCTTGCGCGTGCCTTTCGGACCTTTCTCGGCTGCACGCCGGGAGACCTTCTACGTGCTCGCCGACTCGAGCTCGCTGCCGCCCATCTGATGGATTCGAGGAGGGGGCTGGCTCAGGTCTCTCTCGACAGCGGCTTCTCCGACCAGGCGCAGTTCACCAAGGCCTTCCGGCGTCTCTACGGTGTTCCGCCGGGGGTATATCGGAGTCTCGGTGGTGCGCGGGCCCGATCCGGCAGGTTGCATTTTGACAAGACGGCCGGGCGGTGGACGCGCCAGGCTCTCAGCCGAGGATCGTGAGCGGCAATCAAGGTGAACCATGCTTTGCGCAAAGGCCGGGAATCTCGCATCGTTCGGCCTGTTAGTCCTGTATGCGACTGCTCCGGCACCCGCCAAGGCAGTCCGGGTCCCGAGTGACGTTCTGATGGGTGTCTGGGGAGCCGAGCAATCGCTGGGTCCCTTTGTCCGCGGCGCTCTGACGATCGATGGGCGGGGCCCTCAATGGCGTGCGAATATCGCCGGCTTCGACGTGCCGGTGCAGCGTACGGGCCGCGATGCCACGATCGTTCTGCCGGATGGCCTGGGGAAGTTTCGAGGGCGCATGGACGGCACCTCCGGCGCGATGGAGGGTGACTGGATCCAGCCGGCCGGCATCGTCAACCGGACCGCGTACGCGACGCCGGTTCACATGACGCGCCTCGGCCCATTCGTCTGGAGAGGCGAGGTCACGCCGCTCGAGGATCGCATCTCGTTCTACGTCTCGATCCAGAAGCAGCCGGATGGCTCTTTGGGCGCCGTGATCATCAACCCGGAGTACAACTTCTTTCGGAGGCGGATATATGGAGTCGTCCTGCACGGCTCCACCGTCAGCTTCAGCAATCCGAGTCGCCCCGGCGATCATTTCGTCGGGTCGTACGATGAAAGCGGCCACCTTTGGCTCGCGCTCATCGATTCATATCCTCCACTGCTGCTCAGCCGCCGGGACCGAAGCGATGCGCCCGGCTTCTATGCGCGCAGCCCCAGCGTCTCAGAATACGTTTATCGCAAACCGATAGCCGAGCACGACGGATGGCCTACGGCATCCCTGGCCGAGGTTGGTATGGCTGAGGCCCCCATTGCGGCGCTCATCGGGAAGATCCTGACCGCCAGTCCTGCCGACAACCCAGTCGACATCGACAGCCTGCTCATAGCACGACATGGCAAACTGATACTGGAAGAATACTTCCATGGATACGACGCGCAGCGTCCGCATGACATGCGCTCGGCTGCGAAGACATTCGCCCCGGTTCTGGTCGGGATCGCGCGGCGCCAGGGGGTCCGGCTGGGGCCGGGCACACTCATCTATCCGCTCTTCTCGGGGGCCAACCAACCGGCTCAGACGGACATGCGCAAGGAGCATCTGACCCTGAAGGATCTCATGACCATGACCTCGGGCTTCGCCTGCGACGATAACAGCGACAGCTCTCCCGGCAACGAAGACAACATGCAGAGCCAGAGCCATCAGCCGGACTGGTATGAGTACACACTGGAACTGCCCATGGCCGCGGATCCGGGCGGCGCGCATGCAGTCTATTGCTCGGCCGACCTCAATCTGGTGGGCGGCGCGGTAAGCCGTGCCACGCATACATGGCTGCCCCTGTTTTTCGACGAATATCTTGCGCGCCCGCTCCAGTTCGGCACTTATCACATGAATCTCATGCCGACCGGTGAGGCTTACACCGGAGGAGGGCTGCGTCTTCGCCCTCGGGACGAATTGAAACTGGGCCAGTTGTATCTCTCTGGGGGCACCTGGAACGGCCATCGGATCCTGGACGAAGCCTGGGTGCAGCAGTCCACGACGGCGTATTCGACGTTCAGTCCGCAGACCGACTACGATGCCCCACATGAGTACGGCTTCGGGTGGCACATCAATCACCTGCACGTGGGTCGCCGGGTCATTCGCGTATACAGCGCAGGCGGCAACGGTGGACAGATCGTGATGGTGATACCGGAGCTCGACATGGTTGTCGGTCTCAACGGCAGCAGCTATGGCGAATTCGCGAAGTGGTACCGCTGGGGTCTTCAGCTCGTCCCGCAGTACATCATTCCGGCCGCCCTCACGGCTGAATGAGCCTCAGCGCGTTCGCTCCTCGACCTTCCTTGCGAGCTCCGCGAGCTCGTTGGGATCGACGTCCTCATCGATCGAGATCTCGGTCGGTTGCTCAGATACGGCGTCTTTCGGGGCTGGGCGCGCAGACGGACCGGCCGCCGGCGCTTTCGGGACACTGACGATCTTGGTGACCTCAACGGAGGGTGGGGAGCGGACGGGTGCCGGACGGACCCAGTCAGCCTTCTGTTCCATCCAGCGCTCGTAGCGATCGAAGGTCCACATCCCTTCCTCGCCGCCTGAAAGGATTACGTTCGGGATCTGACTGAACTGGCCCGCGCGCAGGGTTGCTTTGGCGGCGGAGCTCGCGAGGAGCATCTCGCAGCGCGGCACCCTCAGTTGGTAGGCTCCGAGGAAATCGAGGCGCTGGCAGACCACGCCGACCAGAGCGTCTGCTAGCTGCGCACGGATGCTTCCTTGGATCTCGGCGGGAAAGGACATGCAGATACGGCTCAGCGCCTCGGCGCAGCTCGCCGAATGCATCGTCGCGAGTACGAGGTGCCCGGTCTCCGCAGCGTTCAACGTGAGTCGGATGACCTCGGGGGAACGCATTTCGCTCATCACGAGCACGTCGGGGTTCTCGCGCAGCGCGTCGATTACGGCCTGCTCGAACGTCGGTGAGTGTGTCGGAATCTCGCGCTGGCGAATGAAGGAGCGGCGGTTGGTGAAGAGGTACTCGAGCGGGCTCTCCAGTGTGATGATGTTCCGCGGACGCGAGGTATTGATTTCCTCGATGAGTGCGGCGAGGGTCGTGGACTTCCCGCAGCCGGTCGGGCCGGAAATGACCGCGAGGCCGCTTTCGGCTTCGATGAGCTTGCGCAGGTCGGGGTGCAGGTTGCAGGCGCGCAGGTTATTGATCGACGGTGCGAGCAGCCGCACGGCGATGGCGATGCCGCGAATCGTGCGAAACAGGCTCACCCGGCACCGCATGCTTGCCGCTGCAACTGATACGTCGGCTGAGCCGCGCTCGAGGAACTGTGCCCAGGCTTCTTCACCGAGGAGCTCCCGGGCCGCCCGGGTGATGCGCTGCGCGGGGATCGGCTCTCCGATGGCAGCGAGATCGCCTCTGATCCGGGCGACGGGCGGGGTGCCCGCTTCCAGGTGCAGATCGCTCGCGCCAAGCTCGCGTGCCTTCCGAATCCAGTCGTTGAGCGACATGCCTGCCTCCACCTCAAAGGCCATGGCGCGATACCCTGGCACGCCTTGCGCCAAACGTCGAGCCCCGATGGCCGAGCCCCCAAGGGCCTGCCCGCCGAAGCGTATTCTATGGCGTGGTGCCAGTGAAGTTGGGTGCGAAACCTATGACCTCCAGACCCGAGGCGAACGTGGCCCGGTGCCACTGTGGTGCGGTTGAGATTTACGTGCGGAAGTTGCCGCGCACGCTGACGCGCTGCAACTGCTCCATCTGCCGACGCTACGGGGCGCTCTGGGCGTATTACAAGCCCTCATCCGTGCGAATCGAGGCGCCAAAGGATGGTCTCACGCGATACTCCTGGAATCGGCGCATTCGCAACTATCACCGCTGCACGAAGTGCGGTTGCGTGACTCACTACACCTATCGAAAAAGGAGCTCCTGGGAGACAGTCGGCGTCAATGCGAACAACTTCGAGCCGTCTGCCATCGAAGGAGCCCGCGTCCGGAACCTGGACGGAGCCTCGACCTGGAAGTTCCTCGACTGAGCGAGCGGGGATGCCGTCTCATCCGGTGCGCTTTGGGCGGCGCCCGCTGTTGCAGAGCCGGATCGCCCGCGCGAGAAGTGTATGATCGCAGGATCATGCACTCTCATTACTCTCGCCATATTTTCGTTGCCGCGATAGCTCTGCTCCTCGCCCGCATACCGGTGGGGCTCACCGAGGCGAGGCATTTCGTGGCGCGCCCAGCCAACAACCTGGCGCTGACTCCGCCGATGGGCTGGAACAGCTGGAACCACTTCGCCTGCAACGTCAGTGCCTCGTTGATCGAGAGCGAGGCAGATGCGATGGTCGCCTCGGGAATGAGGGCGGCCGGCTACCGCTATGTGGTCATCGACGACTGCTGGCAGGTTGGCCGGGATGAGAATGGCAACATTCTGGCGGACCCGCAACGGTTTCCGCAGGGGATCAAGGCAGTCGCCGACTACGTTCACGCCCGGGGGCTGAAGTTCGGGATCTATTCCGATGTCGGTGATCATACCTGTCAGGGGCGGCCTGGCAGCCGCGGGCACGAGTACCAGGACGCGCTGCAGTACGCCCGCTGGGGCGTCGACTACCTCAAATACGATTGGTGCGACTCCGGCGGGCTGGACGCGCGCTCAGCCTACGCGACCATGAGTGATGCGTTGCGCGCGACCGGCCGGCCGATCGTCTTCAGCATCTGCAACTGGGGACTCTACCAGCCGTGGCTCTGGGGAGCCCAGGCGGGCGGTAATCTCTGGCGGACCACCCAGGATATCTGGGACCATTGGTTGGGTACCCGCGGCTTCTCACTCGGCGTGCTCGATATCCTCGATGAGCAGGCAGGCTTGGCCTCCTACGCGGGGCCCGGACATTGGAACGATCCTGACATGCTCGAAGTGGGCAATGGAGGGATGACCGAGGCGCAATACCGCGCGCAATTCAGCCTGTGGGCAGTTCTGGCCGCGCCCCTGATTGCCGGCAATGACCTGAGCCGGATGAGCCCGGCGATTCGCGCGATCCTCACCAACCGTGAGGTGATCGCAGTCGATCAGGACTCCCTCGGGATGGAGGGTCGCAGGGTGTGGAAGGAGGGGGATGCGGAGATCTGGGTCAAACCGTTGATGCAGGGAGCGGAGGCTGTCGTGCTCCTCAACCGGGGTGATCGGCCGCTGCGCATTCGACTCGACTGGTCCATGCTGGGCCTGCCGGGTTACCTGCCACTCGAGTTTCGGGATCTCTGGCGGCATGAGGAATTGCCGGTTGCGAGGCACAGCCTGACGTTGCAGGTTCCGCCCACGGCGGTGACGATGCTGCGCGAGACGCCGGTGCAGCCATCCGGCTGACGCTCAGAGACCGAGATCAGACAGTCCGGGGTGCTCATCCGGCCGGCGGCCGAGAGGCCAGTGGTACTTGCGCTCGGCCTCGCCGATCGGCAGGTCGTTGATGCTGGCGTGGCGCCGGCGCATGAGGCCACGCTCGTCGAACTCCCAATTCTCGTTACCGTAGGAGCGGAACCAGGAGCCGCTGTCGTCGTGCCACTCGTATGCGAAGCGCACCGCGATGCGATTGCCGGTGAAGGCCCATACCTCCTTGATCAGTCGATAGTCGAGCTCCCGCGCCCATTTTCGCTCGAGGAAGGCGACGATCTCGGCGCGGCCGCTGATGAACTCGGAGCGATTGCGCCAGCGGCTGTCCTCGGTGTAAGCGAGCGCAACGCGCTCGGGCTCGCGCGTATTCCAGGCGTCCTCGGCCGAGCGCACCTTCTGCGCAGCCGTCTCGGCAGTGAATGGGGGGAGTGGTGGTCGGCTCGACATCTCCGGCTCCGGAGCGAGTGCTCAGCGGCCTAGGGTCCGCCGTAAGATACCACTGCCCATCGAGGGTAGAATGCACGCTCATCTGCCAAGGACAGATCTTAACGTCTTCCGCTCACTGAAATGAGGGGATTTCCGTCTGCCGGAGGCCGACGTTCCGGCCCGAGAAGAGGATATTGATTGCAGAGTTGATGTCCCGGTCATGCCGAGCACCACAGCCGCTACAGCTCCACTCTCTGACTACGAGGCCCTCTCGACCTTGTGGGC
>Ga0134128_10004205_pt1 | contig 17659 bp, 19 predicted proteins | sample KB31754_FD_96462 | JGI IMG/M metagenome (GOLD analysis project Ga0134128, IMG submission 96462) | Terrestrial soil microbial communities with excess Nitrogen fertilizer from Kellogg Biological Station, Michigan, USA - KB3-175-4 | ecosystem: Environmental > Terrestrial > Soil > Unclassified ... | reverse complement strand
CGTGATCGGGTTAAACGGCGACGACGTCCTTGCGACCTCGTTGCCTCTTATCAACGAGCCCTTCGGGCTCCAAACCGGAGGGAGCCTATAGTTTCAATTGGCTCAGTTTTGGGGGGCATGTCACAGCAGGTCAGGCCTGGTGGAAACTGTGAAGGCTGGCGGAAGTCTTAAGCGACCCAAAAGAACAGAACATCCGGTAGCTCAACGTCCATGCTTCGCTGAAATGGTGCCGGCATCGCTTCAATTCGGCCGATGGTGGCGGACTTATTTGGCAAGCGCTCCGCTCCGCTCCGTATTTTACGATCTCGTCCAGCTCTGTACACAACCGATTCGGGAGTGAACGATTTGTTCCAGGGAATCAAATGCTCCTGCGTACAGGCGTCAGAGGCGAAAAAGGACTGTCTGCGGTATTTCGGCTCGGCAATCTCGAAGTCGGCTGGTGCCGCACCAAAAAGCAGTTGCTGCGACGCGATTTGCCGGATCGCTCGCTCTTCTTGTTTTCGCCGCCGGAACATCAATAGTCCAGCCACGGCGACGCCCGGATGCGCGGAGGCCATGCGGAACGCGGTCGACTCCATTGAGCTGCCAAATTCCGCAGCTGTGGACTCAACTGCCGGCAAGCCGAACCGTTGCCCCACGACAACTCTAAAGCGGTCGATAGGCATCAAGAGTTCTGATGCGGCTAAGTCGCACAAACGCTCAAGCTCATTTGCCTCGCGCGTAGCCGGATTGCACACAGTGCGGAATCTGGCGCCAGCTCCGGTAGCAGGGAAAAATGTATGCGCGATTTCGTGGGCAATGGAGAACGCGATTCGACCGGCCGGCCGGGCCGGATTGTACAAGATGACTCGCTTACCGTGGTTGCCGACTGGAATTAGGACAGCATCTCTGTTGTAACGCGCCGCGTGCTGGGAATCCATCGCCTCTACTTCTAAGCCGCAAAGAGATGCAATGATTATGAGGCGGGCAATTGGGTCGCGACTATCGCCGCCATATGCAATGTACTCGTTGCTCAGCCTTCTTGCGCGAGTTACTACAGTTGAACGTGGATCAATCAACTGCCCGGTTTCCCGGATCAGAGACAAAATGTCTGGGTCGGCGTATCGTCGGCCACCCACAAGGATCGACTCCATAAAATCACTTCTGGGATTTTCGCTGACTCAGCATCTTCAGGGTTTCCAGCAAAAAGCGCCATCCCTCCTTGTCTCGCGGGCGATGCCCGCGGAAATTGATCGATGCAAGCCGATCCAAATCTTCATCCGAGAGCTTGAATTCCAATTCTGTCTGAAGTTCTGCAAGCCCCGGCGGAAGTTCACGATTACCACCCCTGTGCCGGGTTGGTGTGGCGGCAGTAGCGTCCTTGAGCAATTCGTCAAGCGTGACTCCCAGCGCGTTAGCGATTGAAAAAATGTACTGAATATTGGGCTTTCCTGCAGCGCCATTCTCTACATCGGAGATGTAAGACTTTGACAGTTTGGAATGCAAAGCCAGGTCGACGAGCGTCCAGCTCTTTCCAAGACGCAACTCCCTCACGCGATACCCAAGCTTCTGAAGGTCGATCAGAGGGGTTTCCATTATTTCCAACCGGTTGCAGAAAAGTGTTGACAAAGCATTCTGATTCAGTCTAGTCTATGTGCTAGCCGTAATGCAACCGGTTGCGAAAATCCGGCGGCGACGTTACGGGGAGGATATTGGAATGCCCGCAAAACGAGCCGATGCCCTGATTGGCGCTTTGAAGGGCGGCGGTGTCTTCATTAACCGGATGAAAAGGGAGGGATGAATATGTCGACAAATGAACACTATTTCATTGAACAGACCGACGAAGGACGCTATGCGGTCCGCTCCAAAGGATCGAGCCGCGCCAGCGGGATATTTGACACTCAGCGTGAGGCGATCGATCGGGCGAAGGAACTTAACCCCAGAGACAAGCCCGATGTCGCCAGGGTTCGGAACACGTCGCATGGCGGCCCAGACCAGTGGCGCTCTGGGCAAGGTGAATAACATCGGGCGTTGTTTTAGCCTACGGATTGACGCTTTTCTGTTGAAAGTTGACAAAAGGAGTACTGAGAAATGGCTAGTCGCAGTTGGAACAAGGAAAGGGCATCGAAGCGGATCGAAGGGAAAATTGCCGAGATTCCGCTTGAGGAAATTAAAATCAAGGAATACGTCCGCGACACAGATCTGAAGAATCTTCCCGGGAATGTTGCCTATCGCGTGGATGGCGTTCACATATATGCAGACATCCTCAACCTCGCTGAGATTCTAGGGGTGACCGTCGCAGAGGGTGAAACCTGCCATCGCAGGACACTTCGTTTTCTCAATCTGCACTATCGCGCCGTACATCGAATCATTCAGCGCGTGGATGCGATTTTTGTAGACTTCCACAACCAACGTCTGCATTCAGTAGTCGCAAAGCCATATGATGATGAATCTGACCGGGTCCATGCAGCAATTGCGATGGGCCAGCTAATCATCGACGTTCTTGGTCAGACTGGTGAAGACGCCGATCATCCGGCGGCCACGGTTCGCATTGGCATCGATTCGGGCAATGCACTAGCTGTGAACAATGGCCGGCGGGGGCACCGTGAACCACTGTTCCTGGGCGTCCCCGCAAATCATGCGGCAAAGCGTGCCGGCGGCGGGAGGGCGCTTGGCATCTATCTGACGAACAAGGCGCGCCTAGCAGTCGGTCTTAGGGAAGTGGGCAACGAGGACACGACGGCCCTTACCATCGACGAGGTTTCCACCAGCCAAGACATGGCACGCTTGGGTGTGACTGTCGACGAAATCGTTGCGGAATGGAAGGACGACATCGAGAAGAACCCAATCGGTGCCGTCGACTTCTCTGCCCACACTCCGCCCTTCAGTACGCTTGACATAGAGGCGTTATCGCTAAAAAATTCGCGGCGTCAAGATGCTGCGAGTGTCTACGCGGATATCGATGGATTTACGAATTTTGTTTCCGCAAATATCAACTCCGATGCCAACGCGAAGCACATTGTGCGCGCGTTGCACGTGCTGCGAAGTGAGCTAGACGCGGTTCTCCATTCTGACTTTGCTGGGCGCAAAGTGCGTTTCATTGGGGACTGCGTCCACGGCCTAGCGGTCGAGGGAACTGCGCAGGAGACGGACGAGAAGGAGACTATCAGTAACCTCACGCTTTGTGCTGGCGGCATGCGCAGCAGTTTCGACCTTGCACTTACCAAGCTCAAAGAAGGCGGCACAGATGCTTCAAGTCTGGGACTAGCGGTGGGTTTTGAATACGGCCCGATGACCGTAACCCGCCTGGGCATGAAGGGTGAGCTTGTGCGCTGCTCCGTAAGTCGCGGTGTGCTTAAAGCCGAGCAGGAGCAAAGTCGATGCTCTGGCACCGAAACCGCCATTGGCGTGATTGCTTACGACTACGGGTCCGACGCCGTTCGTGCGGTGTTTGGTACAAGCCGAAAGCGTGCCGGTCTAACCTACGCCGTGGCGGTGGAAGAGCTCGCGAACAGAAATGACAGCAGCGCGAAAGCATCCAAGGCACTTGAGTCTTCGGGCTTGCTTAAGCCGGTGACGGCTGCGGTTGCGCCGTTCAGATTCCCATCTCGCGCAGGTGGCCCGTCCAAGCCTGCGGGATTCGCATGATTTGGTACTTCACGAACTGCCAGCGCTTGAGCCGCGAACGCGACGGACTTGAAGCATTGGCCGCGAGTTCAAGTTGGTTTTCGATATTGTGCTGGCGCATCGACGATTACGCGCGAATCGTATTGGACGCAGACATCAATGTGCCAGCGGGAAAGCGCCCGGTCTCCCTAATCTATCCGAATCACTTTCCGTTTTCCCCGCCAATCGTTCTCCCTCGCGGTGACACCACGCGTTGGTCACAGCACCAGTGGGGCAATGGCGGCGAGCTGTGCCTGGAGTACGGGCCGGACAATTGGCATCAGGAAATTTCAGGTGCCGCGATGATCGTAAGTGCACATCGGCTCTTGAAAGCTGAGCAACCCGAACCGGGAATTACAGTCGAGGTGACTTCGCGGCATGCGATGACCGTCGGACAGGATCTTCGCGGAGTTTTCTGTCGCGTCCTCCTGACGCGCACGTTGACTGACGAACTGCAAAAGCTTCCCGAATCAGTGATGGTCGTAGCAAGTGCCTCTGGAATTTTTCGTCGAGAAGACTGTGTCGTCTACGTCATTGCTTCGATCAGTCATCCCGACGGGACTGTATGGAAGGACGAAGTGCCGGACGTGACTATGTTAGGGTTCCCCAAGACGGTCGCGGTCTTTCGCTGGCCCGACGGCACCGCCCTTCCCCCCACGAAAACTCTCGGCATGTTTTGTTCGGCTGTCAGCCAACGAGGCCTCGTCCTACCTGATGTCGAGATTGTGGTCGTTGCAACCAGCGACAAAATTCGTGCGTTTTTTATCAGTGCTATTGAAGACAAAATATCCGAGGTAGCCGTCATTCCTGCCCCAGCGCTCATGCACCGATTGAGTTCGGCCCACGCCGCTCTCGCGCAACAAAGCGTGGCCATAGTCGGATGCGGCTCGCTTGGAAGCAAGATTGCTGCAATGCTTGCGCGTTCGGGACTTGGAAAGTTCTTGCTCGTCGATGATGATGTCCTTCTTCCCGACAACATCGTGCGCCACGATCTCGACTGGCGCGACATCGGCATACACAAGGCGAGCAGCGTAGCGAGGCGAATAAAGTTGTTGAATCCTATGGCATCGATTGCAATCCGACTACATCGCCTCGGTGGCCAGGAAGCGAACGGCGGGATCGAGAGCCTGATCGAGAGCCTAGCGGAACGGGACCTGATCGTCGATGCAACTGCTGATCCGAAAGTGTTCAACTTCTTGTGCGCGGCGGTCGCGATTTCGAACAAACCGATGGTCTGGGCAGAAGTATTTGGTGGCGGCTTTGGTGGCCTGATTGCTCGGCACAGGCCGTCAAAGGAGCCGGATCCTGCTACTATGCGCCGTGCTATTGAGAATTGGTGTGTAGACCAGGGAAAGGTGTCGCCGCGGCCTGAAGATCATTACGGCGCCGAACCTGGTTCGCCCAATGTGGCCGATGATGCTGATGTAACTGTCATCGCGGGTCATACTGCGCGCATGGCGACGGACCTTTTGATTCGGCGCGACCCGTCCATGTTCCCGCACTCGGTCTACATGGTAGGGCTTGCTGAAGGCTGGATCTTCAGTCAACCTTTTGAGACACGCCCGATTGACGTAGGCCCACCTGCCGCACACCCCGAAGAGGCCGAGGATACGGAAGTAGCCCAAGCTGGGTTTGATTTTGTTAGCCGACTCATTACGGAATACCAAAATGCATGTTCTGGTTCCACCACCGGTAGCAAAACGGCTTGAGCGTGAACTGGTTCGCGCTGGCCGGAAGGAAATCGGCGGTCTGCTGATGGGCGAGCACGTGCGAGGCGAATTGTTTCGACTCGTCGACATTTCGGTTCAACGAGGCGGCGGTACGGATGCTTGCTTCGTGCGCCAGCCAGACAATCACAAAGCGCAACTCAACGGCTTCTTCGCCAGGACGGGCAGAGACTACTCGCGGTTCAACTACATTGGCGAGTGGCATTCTCATCCGGGCTTTGAGGCTCTCCCCAGCGGTGCCGACCTCAGCACGATGCAATCAATTGTCGAAGATCCAGAGGTGGGCGTGAACTTTCTAGTATTGTTGGTATGCCGGATGGCCTCTCACCGGGGGCGAATGCTCGAATTGACAGCCACCGCGTTCCGACCGGGGGCTCTTCCGATTGCTGTCCCAGTCTCCGCCGAACCTCAGTCAGAATGCAATTTGGACGAGCGCATCCGGCGATTTCTGGGGCGCTGGCCCAGACGAATTAATTGATGAGAGGCTAACCGCTCACAATACTGGTTCGGGTCTTGGCGAGTAGTGTTCGGACGCCAAGGTTCTTGACGATTGACCGAATATCATCACAGGCGACTTTGAGCCGCGCGGGCAGATCGGTCGGAGCACTTCCAGGTTCGTAACGCAATAGCGTCAAACCTTGCAAATCCGATGGTATTTTCAGCCCGTCAACCTGGGGGTGAATGAGAAGTGCCCGATGCCGGCCCAACTTGCCCATGAACAGCCCCAATTCGAATAGAACGTTATCGCGTAGCGTCGGCTGCCTGGTCCCTCTCGTTTCAATGATGTCGTCTGCCTGAGCAATGGCTATGGCAAAGTCCGACTCGCTCACCGCCTTTTCCAGGGCTTCCAGCGAATAGCCCCCGGCAAAAAACACGCCCTCGCTCCAAACTGTGCTGAAAACATCAGGCTCCAGCGATGTGCGGATCGCATTCGCGACACTTAATGCCTCACTGGAGGAAATGACGAACATCTTTGGAAATTCGTTCGGAGGTGGAATCAAATCGTTCCTCTGGAAGAGGCGCCTTGAAAGCTCCCGTGCGATTGGCAGCCAAATCTGCGGGAAGGACTGTCCGAGACTCATGAGTTGCGGATTTCTGAGCTTAAGCGCGACCACCGTATCGTGAGCGACAATGTCGGCAGACCGCTTCTGGGATGGCTCTATGGCGGCCATTTCTCCAAAATGTTGCCCAGCTCGCCGGGTTGTATACTCGTTGCCCTTGATCACTATCGAAACGTCGCCAGCAATCAGAAAGTAAATGTCGTTATCTTCGCCGTACTGAGAGATGATCCTGTGTCCTTTGGCGAACTCGACAATTTCGCCTTCATCCGCTATCGCTTCGGCCAGTTTTGTGTCGCCGCATACAAGCTCCTGGCGCTTCAACGCGTCAATCAAGGTGGAGCGGCGTTGGCCCTCGAATCGCTCTTTCATGAAATTGCGTTTTTCCTTTCTAGACGTGCTCTCTGGGGAATTCGACAGCCGCAAAATCGTCGACAGTCTACAATGGCCGCTATCGACGCGGCCGGAACGCTCATAACCCCTCGAAAATAAGGTGTCGAACTCCCGGCACTATTATTCGAAGCAAAATTCCTAACCAACTGAGCTAATGGCGCGCTGGCATTAGGCTACCACTGGGCGGGGCTTTTGTGTTCCACTGGTAGGCGCTTGCCTCCCGGACGCGCCAAGCTTGGGGTTTTTCTCGCGACGATGCTGGTCGCCAGCAATATGGTGGGGTCCGGGATCTTCCTGTTGCCGGCGACGCTGGCGGCGGTCGGCTCCATCACCACGCTGGGCTGGATCTTTGCGACGGCGGGGGCGCTGGTCATGGCGCGGATCTTTGGGCGGCTGGCGCGGCATGCGCCGCTGGCTGGGGGGCCGATCAGCTATGCCACCGTGGCGCTGGGGCCGTTCATGGGGTTTCAGGCGACTGCCATCTATTGGTTTTCGCTGTGGATGGGGAATATCGCCATCGCCATTGCCGCGATTGGGTACCTGGCGGAGTTTTTTCCTCGGCTGGCGGGGCCATCGGCGGCGGCGGGCGGGGCGATTGGGTTGATTTGGCTGCTGGGGGCGGTGAACATTTGGGGTCCACGGCGGGTTTGCCAGCTTGAGTCGGCGGCGTTTTTTTGCGGGCTGGTGCCGATCGTCATGGTCATTGGCGGGGGCCTTTTTTATTTTCATCCGGCGCTTTTTGCCGCCGCTTGGAACGTCACCGGGCAGCCGGCTTACCGGGCGCTGCCACCGTCACTGGTGCTCATGTTCTGGGCGTTCGCGGGGATTGAGAGCGCGTCCATCGCCACGGCGGTTGTCCGCGACCCGGAGAGGAACGTGGCGCGGGCGACTTATTACGGCGTCATTATCGCCGCGCTGATTTATGTTGTTTCGTGCTCGATCATCCTGGGGCTGATGCCGGCGGGGGAGCTGGCGCGCTCGACGGCGCCGTTTGCCGATGCCATCCGGATCGCGTTCGGGCCGTGGGCGGCGGCGCTGGTCGGGGTGATGGCGCTGGCCAAGGTCATTGGATCGCTGGGGGGCTGGATCCTGTTGACGCTCGAGACCGGTGCGGCGGGGGCGGAGCAGGGGCTTTTTCCGAGGATGTTCGGGCGGCGCAACCGGGCGGGGATTCCGGTGGCGAATTTACTGGTGGTCGAGGTGGTGATGTCGGTGGGAGTCGTGGCCACCATTTCGCCGACACTGGGAAGGCAGTTCGGGGACCTCATCTCGGTCTCGGTCATGCTCAGTTTGCTGCTTTACATTTACGCCTGCCTGGCGATTTGGCATTACGCGGCCGAGGCGCCGGGGCAGTTTGCGCATGACCGGACGTATGCGTTCGTGGGAATTTTGTTCTGCCTGGCGATACTCTTGCTCAGTGGCACCCAGTTGCTGGGCTGGACGGCGGCGGTCGTCTTCATTACATTCCCGTTCTACCCGCTATGCCGAGGAGGCAAGCGGCTGAACTCGCTTGCTTCGGGTCAGCACGATTAAAACAACCGCAGTGAGCAGCATGGCGATGGCGCCGACGATGCGCCAGGTGATGCGCTCGCCGTTGAAGCCCCATCCGAGGCCGACCGCGACGAGCGGGGTGACGTAGGCGTAGGTCGAGACGCGCGCGGGGGAGGCGACCTTGAGCAGCCAGAGGTAGCATCCGAAGCCGACCATCGAGCTGACCAGGGCGAGGTAGGCCATGGCTTCGAGCGAGGCGTAGGAAACCTGGCGCCAGTGGAAGCCATGGGATTCGCCGGACAACAGGGCGACGGTGATCAGATAGACGCCGCCGGTGAACATTTCGAGGCCTCCGGCGAGGGCGGCGGAACTGGGAAGGCGGGCACGAGTGCAGTAAATCGAACCGACCGCCCAGCTCAGCGCGGCGATCGTGATGGCCAGGGCGCCGGGGATGTCGACGCGGCCCGATCCCAGGAGTTCGGTGGGGCCGACCAGCAGGAGGATGCCGCAGGTGCCGAGGGCGAGGCCGCCAATCGAGCGCGGGCCGAGGCGAATTCCGCGGGGGGAAAGGCCTTCGATCAAGACCATCCAGAGGGGGATGGTGGCGAACAGGACGGCGCCCAGACCGCTGGGGACGCGGGCCTGGCCCCAGTATAGGAAGCCGTGTCCGCCGAGAAAGAGGAAGACGGCGGTGATGATGATGCCGCGCCATTCGCCGCGTTGGGGGCGGTGTCCGTTGAGGAAGCCAAAGCCGGCCATGAGGAGGCCGGCGACCAGGAGGCGAATGCTGGCCAGGAGCAGCGGGGGGATGGTGGCCAGGGCGAGCTTCATCGCCAGGTAGGCCGACCCCCATACGATGTAGATGGCTACCGAGGCGGCCAGAATTCTATAACGCAAGCTACTGCATTATACGGAAATTAGAACTGGTCTCATAAAGCCAGCGGACCGCGAGGTTGAGGCAGAGGTGAGGCTTTTCTTGGCGAAAATCCTCATAAGGAACGTCGGCAAACAGCGGTGCACCATTTATGAGACCAGTTCTAGGCCGCGTGGGCCAAGGTGGCGAGGCGGGCGCGGGCGCGGAAGACGCGGCATTTCAGGGTTGCCGGTTTCAGGCCCAGGCGTTCGGCGGCCTGGCGGCAGCTTAAGCCTTCGAGTTCGCACAACTGGACGGCCAGGCGGAGGGCGGGGGAGAGGCGGGACATCATGCGTTCGAGGCGCTGACGGCGTTCGCTCTGGGCACAGTGGACTTCGGGATTGGGGCGGGGGTCGGGGAATTGCAGTCCGCTGAGGGCGCACTCGTCGAGCGAGGCGGCGGGGCGGGCCAGTGACTTGCGGCGCAAGCCACGGGCGGAATTAATGACTATGCGGGTGAGCCAGGTGGCCATCTCGGAGCGTCCCTGGAACTGATCGAGGTGGCGGAAAGCCAGCAGTAAGGCCTCCTGCACCGCGTCCTGGGCGTCATCGGGGTTGCCTAGCTGACGCAGGGCGATGCGATAAAGTTTGGGTCCATAGCGGGCGACGATGGCTTCGAAGGTGGCTTCGAGGTTGGCGTCAGGGGAGACGGCCGGCTGGGGGGGACACACCTCGGGCCGGGGAAATTCCAACGTGGTAATTCTTGCCATTGCCGCTGTCGCCATGGGTGAGGCTCCTGAGTTCTTTGTTTCTACTCCTATTACGGCAATGACTCTTGCAATTGAATTGCCAGGGTCGGGGACGGCGTTGTGGGACAGGCCGGCGGGCTATGCCGCCAGGGAAAGCGGCACCTGGGAGACGGGAAATGTCAGTGACATTAAGGAAGGAAACACCCGCAAGCTACGCGCTGAAAGTCTGGCGTTCAGCAGACGATTCCGGGGGCAATTCGGCGCAGATCATGGCGGCGCCGGGGCGACGCAAGCGACGCGCGGACGATTGGCCGCGATGCTATGCACTTGGTAATAAATGCGTATACGGAGACGTTTATTGGCGTGACGGGATAACCCCGTACACGCCGCAGCGCGGCTACCGCCGACCGCGCGCCGCGGCGGGGCCGGCTGCTGCTTCCCGCTAGCGGCCTTCGGTGCAGTTCACCATCCAGGGAATGCCGAACTGGTCGCTGCACATGCCGAAGCGTTTGGCGAAAAACGTCTCGGCGATGGGCATGGTGACCTTGCCGCCGCGAGACAATTCGGCGAAAACGCGATCCGCTTCGGCCGCAGTGGCTACCTCGAGCGACACTGCGAAGCCTTGCGGCTTGCCCGGAGAATGGGCCGGGGGCGCGTCGGAGGCCATCAGTACGGTGCCACCAATCGTCATGTGGGCGTGCAGGATCTTGCTGGCCCACGCGGATGGCACACTCGATTCGGCCGGCGAGCCAGCGTGCGGCATCATGGTTTCGATTTTGCCGCCGAGGACGCGTTCGTAGAACTTGAAAGCCGCTTCGCAGTTGCCGTCAAAAAAGAGGTAGGTGTTGACTCGCATCATTCAATATTAGCGTCCTGGCATCGCGATGATAGGAACGGGCTCAAGCGCGGCTCCCGCCGCGCGACCCGCTTAGGCGCGGCGCCGGAACGGGGACCCCTGAGCCCCAAACTGGCGTTGGGGACGTCGCCCCGCGGTACAAACGGCGCACCCCCGCGTGAGGAGCTTCACTTCTTGCCGTAAAACATCGAATCGATTTGCTTTTGGTACATTGTGTCGAAATCGCCCGGCACCGAAATGCGCCCTTTCATGAAGCCGAACCGTTCATGGGCGAAACGCGAGGGTTCGCACCGGGTCACCTTGACCATGGGACGGCCAGCTTTGGCGATGATGAATGGTTCGCCATTGGCCGCCTCTTCAATCAATCGCGAGAGGTGGGTCTTGGCGGCGTGGATGTTGATCGTTTTCATGGTCCTGAACTTAGTTTAGTCGACAGCAATGATCGGTGCGGGCCACAGCGCGGCCCCGCGCATCGTTGCACGCATTCTTCCGGAAACCGTTTCGGCGCTTCGGGCGCTGAAGTTTTATTGCAATCGGTGGGTGGGTTCCCTTATAGTCAGTAGTTCAATGCCTCCTACGTACATGGCGGGCTATTTGCCCATCCTGATCATGCTGGTGCTGGCCATCGGGCTTTCCATCATCATTGTGACCTTGTCACAACTGGTGGGGCGGCACAAGAAATCGGCCATCAAGGGGTCGGCGTACGAGTGCGGGATTACGCCCGTGGGTGACGCCGAGCATCGGTTTTCGGTCAAGTTTTACATGGTGGCGATCGTGTTCATTTTGTTTGACATTGAGGCCGTGTTCCTTATTCCCTGGGCGGTGCGGATGGGGACGCTGAAGCTATTCGGCTTTTTTGAGATGCTTGTATACATGGGCATCGTGCTGGCCGGCTTTTACTACATTTGGACCAAGGGCGTGATCGACTGGAATACGCCGGAACGGTCGGAAGAATAATGCAAGAGAGCACCGAAATAATTGAGCGCGGCAACTGGCTGGCGCGGGCGCAGGCGGCGCGCGGGGCGGGCTTCGATCAGCTTGCCGATCTCACCTGCGTGGACTGGTTCCCGGCGGCGGACCGCTTCGAGATTGTTTTGCAGCTCCACGACACCAAAAAACACCTGTGGCTGCGGCTGAAGACGCGGTGCTCGGAAGAGGCACCGCCGGCGACGCTGATCAGTGTTTGGCCGTCGGCCAATTGGTTCGAGCGTGAGGTATTTGACCTGTTTGGGGTGCGGTTTGTGGGGCATCCGAACCTGGCGCGCATGTTGATGCCGAACGAGTGGGAAGGGCATCCGCTGCGGAAGGATTATCCGGTGGAGGGGTACCGCTGATGGCGACGACCACGACACCAGGGGTGACGGTATCGCCGGCGTCGCCTGTGACCGGAGACCGGAGCCGCAACCTTATCTTAAACATGGGGCCGCAGCACCCCTCGACGCACGGCGTGCTGCGCATGGTGCTGGAGCTGGACGGCGAGGTGATCGTCCACGCCACGCCCGATATCGGATACCTGCACACGGGCATTGAAAAATCGTGCGAGTCGAAGTTTTACCAGCAGGTGGTCACGCTGACCGACCGTATTGACTACCTGGCGCCGCTCTGCAACAACCTGGCGTACGTGCTGACGGTCGAGAAGCTTTTGCAGCTCGACATTCCGCGGCGGGCGAAGTGGGTGCGGGTGATGATGGCCGAGTTGACCCGTCTCAACAGCCATCTGGTGTGGCTGGGAACGCACGCGCTCGATATCGGGGCGATGACGGTCTTCCTTTACTGCTTCAGGGAGCGGGAGGAGATCCTCAAGATTTTTGAAATGGCGAGCGGGCAGCGCATGATGACCAGCTATTTCCGCGTGGGCGGACTGGCGCTGGAGCCGCCGATCGGGTTTCTGGAGCGGATACGGAAGTTCATCTCGACGTTTCCGGACAAGATTGACGAGTACGAGTCGCTGTTGACCAACAACTCGATCTGGGTGGGAAGGACGAAGAACATCGGCTACCTGTCGCCCGAAGATTGCGTTGCGTGGGGCGTGACGGGGCCGTGTTTGCGCGCGGTGGGGCTTCCGCTCGACTTGCGCAAGACCGACCCGTACTCGGCGTACGACGAGTTCAAGTTCGACGTGCCGCTGCGGACCGAGGGCGACGTTTACGCGCGTTATCTGGTGCGGCTGGCGGAGATGCGGGAGAGCGTGAAGATCATCGTTCAGGCGATCGAGGGGATGCCGGACGGGGCGTGGAAGGTGGACGCGCCGGGGATCGCGCTGCCGGACCGGGACCAGATGAAGTTCTCGATCGAGAGCCTGATCTATCACTTTAAGATCGTCACCGAGGGATTCAACGTCCCGGCGGGCGAGGCGTATCACGCGATCGAGGGTCCGCGGGGACAGATGGGGTATTACATCGTCAGTGACGGCGGGCCGAAGCCGTACCGCTGCCACATGCGGTCGGCCAGTTTCGCCAACCTGCAGGCGCTGCCCAAGATGATCGAGGGGCGGCTGCTGGCGGACGTGGTCGCCATCATCGGCAGCATTGACATTGTGCTGGGGGACGTGGACCGGTAGCCGGAAATTTGTGGACTGAGCATCGTTTATTGAGAACTGTTTATTCAGAACCATGGCAACTTTTTCTGAACCGCTCGAAAAACGCTTCGCCACGCTGATGGCGCGCTATCCGTCGCCCCGCTCGGCACTGGTGCCGATGCTGCTGTACGCGCAGGACGAACTGGGTTACCTGACGCCGGCGGCGATTACGCGAATCGCGGAGCTGCTGCACGAAACCGAACTGGCGGTGCGCGAGGTGATCGGCTATTACTCGATGCTGCGCACGGCGCCGGCGGGCAAGTACCACGTGCAGGTTTGCACGAATATCAGCTGCCTCTTGCGGGGCGGCGAGGAGTTGATGGCGCACTGCGAGCGGCGGTTCGGGATAGCCAACCGCGAAACCACGAAAGACGGGACGTTTTCACTCGAAGAAGTCGAGTGCATTGGCGCGTGTTCGTGGGCGCCGGCGATACAAGTGAACTACGACTTTCACCAGGAACTGACGCCGGAGCGGCTGGACCAGGTGCTGGACGCCTACGCCGCGAGAGCGGGGGAACCGACGGGGAAAACCACATGAGCCGGACCCCAGCCCATCCGTTGGAAGTTCGCGTTGTGAGCCGGCGGTTCGAACAGACCGACGCGCACACACTCAAGGGGTACCTCGCCAGCGACGGTTTCAAGGCGCTGGACAAGGCGTTTGCCATGCAGCCGGACGCGATCATTGACGAGGTCAAGAAGTCGGGGCTGCGGGGGCGGGGCGGCGCGGGTTTTCCGACCGGGATGAAGTGGTCGTTCGTGCCCAAGCAGTCGGCGAAGCCGAAGTACGTGCTGTGCAACGCGGACGAAAGCGAGCCGGGAACGTGCAAAGACCGGCTAATCATGGAGTACGACCCGTTCTCGATCATTGAAGGCATGATCATCGCCGGCATGGCTATCGGGGCGCACCAAGGCTACATTTACATTCGCGGCGAGTACCGGTACCTGATTGACCGCATGGAGCAGGCGCTGGCCGAGGCGCGGGACGCGGGGTATTTGGGGAAGAACATTCGCGGGCGCGGATTTGATTTCGAGCTGCACGCGCACACCGGGGCGGGGGCGTACGAGTGCGGCGAGGAATCGGCGCTGATGGAGTCGCTCGAGGGGAAGCGCGGGATTCCGCGGCTGAAGCCGCCGTTTCCGGCGGTGTCGGGGTACATGGGCGGCCCGACGGTCATTAATAATGTCGAGTCGCTGGCGTCGGTGCCGCCGATTATTCTGAACGGCGGGGACTGGTTTGCGGCGTTTGGTCCGCCGAAGAATGGCGGGACGCGGTTGTTTTGCCTTTCCGGGCATGTGAACAACCAGGGCGTTTTTGAAGTTCCGATGGGTTTCCCGCTGCGGCGGATGATCGAGGAGCTGGGCGGGGGGATGCGGAACGGGGCGAAGCTCAAGGCGGTGGTGCCGGGCGGATCTTCGACGCCGCTGCTGCCGGCTTCGGTGGCGTGGGATTTGAATTTGGATTTCGACTCGGTCGCCAAGACGGGATCGTTTTTGGGCTCGGGCGGGGTGGTGATTCTCGATGAATCGACCTGCATGGTGAAGTTCGCGCTGCGGATCATGCAGTTTTACCGTCATGAGTCGTGCGGGTGGTGCGTGCCGTGCCGGGAGGGAACGTCGTGGCTGCAAACGTCGCTGACGCGTTTTCACGACGGCGGCGGGCGGGAAGCCGACATTGCACTGATGCGTGAAGTTTCGGAGAATATTTTGGGCCGGACGTTCTGCGCGCTGGGCGACGCGGCGGCCATGCCGACCATTTCGATACTGGATCACTGGCGGCAGGAGTTTGTGGATCATTTGACCGGGAAGCCGTGCGGGAAGTGCGCTCCGCGGGCGACAGCAGCGCATTAAGACAAAGCCAATGGCGGAAAATTTCGTAAATCTCACTGTCAACGGACGCGCCCTCAAGGTGCCGGCCGGCACCTTGTTGATCGAGGCCTGCAAGCAGGCGGCGATCGAAGTGCCCTCGTTCTGCTATTACCCCAACCTCTCGCTACAGGCGGCGTGCCGCATGTGCCTGGTCGAGATCGAGAAGATGCCGAAGATGCAGACCGCCTGCACGGTGGTCGTGACCGAAGGCATGGTGGTGAAGAGCGACACGGCGCAGATCCACAGCGCGCGAAAGTCGGCGATTGAGTTTATTCTGACCAACCATCCGCTGGACTGCCCGGTGTGCGACGCGGGGGGCGAGTGCGAGCTGCAGGACATGACGTTCAAGTACGGGGCCGAGAAGGGGCGGTTTGTCGAGCCCAAGCGGCACCGGGACGAGCAGCAGTGGTCGCCGGTGGTGTACTTCGATCGTCCGCGATGCATTTTGTGCTATCGCTGCGTGCGGGTGTGCGGCGAGGGGATGGACGTGTGGGCGCTGGGGACGGCGAACCGCGGTGTGAACTCAACTATTATCCCGAGCCACCAGGATCACCTGGAGTGCGAGGAGTGCGGGAACTGCATTGATATTTGCCCGGTGGGGGCGCTGACGAGCGGGGCGTACCGGTACAAGACGCGTCCGTGGGAGATGACACACGTGCCGGCGATCTGCACGTTTTGCGGGGATGGGTGCAAGACGACGCTGGGGGTGCGGAACGAACAGATTTTGCGCGGGGACAACCGGGACAAGAGCGGAATCAACGGCGACTTCCTGTGCATTAAGGGACGGTACGGGCTGGACTTCACGCAGCACCCGTCGCGGCTGAGCCAGCCGCTGGCGCGGATGGATGGCGTGCTGAAGCCAGTGAGCTGGACCTACGCGATCCAGACGGTGGCCAAGCGGTGGCAGGAGATTCAGAAGGCGCAGGGGTCGCTGGCGGTGATCGGTTCGACGCGATCGCTGAACGAGGAAGCGTACGCGCTGCAGAAGTTTGCGCGCGGGGTGTTGAAGACCAATAGCGTTGACCACCACCGGACGGCCGATTTCCCGACTCTGTTTGACGCGCTGGCGAACCGGGCGGCGGGCGCGCCGAAACCGCTGGCCGCGGCGGAGGCGCTGAAGACGGCGACGGCGGTGCTGCTGGTGGGGGGGAATCCGACGGATGAGCACCCGCTGCTGGCGTGGAATTTGCGCTGGGGTTACCGGCAGAACAAGACGCGAATTTATATCGTGAACCGCGGGGACATCAAGCTGCGGCGGCAGGCATACCGGTACGCCACGGTGGAGAGCGAGGCCGCGGCGGTTCGCTTCTTGAACGGCGAGGGCGAAGCGAAGGAGGCGAAGGGCGCGCCGATTTCGGCGGTGCCGCCGCCGCCCGATAAGCGCTGGCCGCAGACGCCGCCGAGCGATATTGAGAATTTGAAGGAAGGTTTGCAGGATTTCAGGGCGCGGCTGCGGCAGGAGACGGACGTCGTTATCGTCTTCGGGTCGGAGATCGCGGGCGACGATTTGCGGCAGTTGGTGAGTTTTGGTTCGACGCTGGGCGGGAATACGCGGTATATCGCTATGGCGGACAACGCCAACTCGCATGGGGCGGCGGATATGGGGCTGTATCCGGATTTGGGGCCGGGGTATCGTCCGGTCGAGGGAAAGCCGGGGCTCGATTTGGGGCAGATGATGGCGGCGCTGCGGGAACAGAATTTGAGTTCGCTGTTCGTGTGCGGGGCGAATCCGTTTAGGCTGTATCCGATGGAGACCGAGGCGCTGAAGCAGACGTTCCTGGTGGTGAGCGATTTGTTTTTGACGGAGACGGCGCAGTGCGCGGATGTGGTCTTCCCCGCCCTGTCGTCGTATGAGAAAGTCGGGACGCTGACCAACACGTGCGGCGAGGTGCAGGCGCAGAAGCGGGGCGGGAATTTTGAGGGCGCGAAGAGCGATCTGGAGATCATCCACTTGCTGGCCAACGCCATGGGGGCGGAGTGGGGCGCGCCGAATGCGGACCGGACGCTGCAGGAGATTCGGACCCAGGTGAAGGGGTACGACGTTTCACTGGCGTCGCTGCTCGCCGGGCAGAGCTTGCTGACGCTGCCGTTGAACGGGCGGGTGAGCGCGCGGCCGTCGGGGGATTTGTTGAAGCCCAATCATGATTCGCTGTTTACCGCCGGGACTTTGGGGCGGTACAGCTCAACGCTCAACAGCGTGCTGGAGCGGAATTTGAGCCGCTCGCGCGGGAAGGAGCGGGTTTAGTGTTTACGTTTTTTATCGTCTCGCTCATCAAGTGCCTGGTGGTGCTGTTCATTCTGCTGACGGCGGTGGCTTACATCCAGTTGGCGGAGCGGAAGATCGTGGGACGGATGCAGGCGCGGGTGGGTCCGACGCGGGTGGGGCCTTTCGGGCTACTGCAGCCGGCGGCCGACGCGGTGAAGTTCATCCTCAAGGAAGATTT